>Ga0207695_10005167_pt1 | contig 17471 bp, 14 predicted proteins | sample KBSC54metaG_FD_184354 | JGI IMG/M metagenome (GOLD analysis project Ga0207695, IMG submission 184354) | Corn rhizosphere microbial communities from Kellogg Biological Station, Michigan, USA - KBS C5-4 metaG (SPAdes) (version 2) | ecosystem: Host-associated > Plants > Roots > Rhizosphere > Soil... | reverse complement strand
GAGCCGAGTATTCGCCTCACGCTTCCGCCAATCCTTGCCCAGCAAGGATTCACGGTTCGGGTCGCAGCTAGCGTTGCTTCAGCGCTTGAAGAAATATCCACTCACAAATTTGATGTAATACTTTCTGACCTAAATATCAGCAAGCCACGCGACGGCTTTTTGCTGATGAACGCTGCACGAGCGGCTAATCCTTTGTGCGTTGCCATTTTGCTGACTGGATATCCTGATTTTGATCGCGAAGCAGAGGTGGAGAAGAATGACCTCGACGGCTATCTGGTGAAGCCCGCCGATATCGACAACTTAATGAACATAATTGACCAGAAGCTCGCTTCGAGAATTTCCTCACAACACCCCGAGAGACAGAATACGGAACGTACAGAGCACGGCGACGACTCAATCTGACTTCGGTTCATCGCCCCGCGGGCTCATCCTCTTTGCGATGGCGATCCAGCTTTAACTGCGGCTTTCAGGTCGAGATTACGGATTAGGCGCAGAAGCGAATTGGGATGCATCTGCAACGCGTTTGCGGCTGCGATGTAGTTGCCATTCGCCTTCCTCAGCGCCTCCAGAATGAGTTCCTTCTTGTGATCGCGAACCGTGCCGTGATAGTTGGGAGCACTCATCGGCGGCGAGGCTGATTCGAGAACAGCTTCCGGCAGATCGTCGGGCAGGATGGAATCGGATGAACCGAGGACGAGCGCGCGCTCCATGGCATTCTCGAGTTCGCGGACGTTGCCGGGCCAGTCATAGCTGACAAGACATTCCCGTGTCTCCGCCGACAGCGGCTTTATTCTTGCTTTGCATTTGCGTGCCGCCTTGGCAATGAAGTGCTCGGCGAGCAGAGGAATGTCTTCCCGCCGGTCGCGCAACGGCGGCATCGCCAGGGCGATCACATTCAGGCGGTAGTATAGGTCGTTTCGGAATGCGCCACTCTTGACGGCTTCAGAGAGGTTTCTGTTAGTGGCCGCGATCAAGCGAATGTCCAACTTCAGAGGACGCGTGCCGCCCACGCGCTCGAACTCGCGCTCCTGCAGGACGCGGAGCAGTTTGGCCTGTAGGCCCGGGGCAAGCTCAGTGACTTCATCCAGAAACAACGTACCGCCATCTGCGGTTTCGATTTTTCCTTTCTTCTGCACGGCGGCCCCGGTGAATGCACCTTTCTCGTGCCCAAACAATTCGCTTTCCAGCAGCGTTTCGGCAATCGCGGCGCAGTTGATCGCCACGAACGGGCGCTCGGCACGCGAACTATTGCGATGGATTGCGCGTGCAACCAGTTCTTTCCCGGTTCCACTCTCACCTTCAATCAGCACGGTCGAATCGGTGGGCGCAGCGCGGCGAATAAATTCGAAAACTTCGCGCATACGAGGGCTCACCCCAAGCATATTGTGGTCGAGCCCAACCTGTGCGCGCAGCTCCTGATTTTCCTGCTGCAGGCCCTCCAAGTGGCGCACATTTTCAATTGCCAGGCTGACGATTCCCGAGATCGCCGTCATCATTTGGAGGTGAGCTTCATCGAAAACGCTTTTTGGATTGCTGCTGTCGAGGTAAATCGCGCCAATCACCCTGCCCGACGCAACTAGCGGCACACAAACAACGGAGCGTACCCGCAGTGCTTTTAAACTCTCCGATCGGGCGAAGGCTGGATCCTCCGACACATCGCTGACCACAACACCCACGCGCTCACCTTGCACGCGCTGAAGGACGGTGCGGCTGACACGGACGGGATGCGCCGGCCCACGGATACGGTCCCAACCGACCGCCGCATTGAATTCCCCGGCGCCGTTGAAGAGCACAACGGCGCCGCGTTCAGCGGGGACGACGTCGAAGATTAAGCCGAGAAGCTGCCATTGCAACGATTCCTGATCGCGGATGCCACCGATGCCTGAGGCGATTTTCAGCAACGAATTCAAATCCCGAGCCACCCGGGAGGACGGAGCCGAATTCTTTGCACTTGCGGTCGGCAGATAGACGGAATCTTCCGGGCGAAGGAGGACCTGATATTCGATCTTGCCGGTTTCGGAGAACTCGACCAGACTTTTCTCCAGATGAATCTCGGCTGGCTTGAGCTGAAACACAAAAACAGAATCGCCGATTGTGATTTGGTCGCCATCTCGGAGGACTTGTTCTGTCACGGGCACGCCGTTGACGAAGGTTCCGTTCTTGCTTCCGAGATCACGCAGGATGAATTCTTCGGCCCGATTTGCGAGCAGGCAGTGGCGACGCGACAACGCACGATCCGCGACCCATAGGTCATTCGAGGAGTCTCTGCCGATCGAGACTTCTTTTTCGGACAAGGTGACGGCTGTGTCTTGAAACGGCCCAGCAACGCCGAGAAGTCTGGGACCCATGTCGCCCCCACGCAGGTATTTAGCACAGTTTCGTCGTGCTTGCACGTGGCCGCGCTAACAGTTTGGTTAGCAGAACTAACCGATGGGTTAGTGAAAGTTGCGTTTAGATCCGCGCTTTCGATTCGCTGCAAATCGAATTCTTGCGCATCTGCTTGAAATCATTGTCTCGCGATACTCGAGGCAACCGGTCCACCGCAAGTCTTCTATATGGCACAGTAGCTGCATTACTCACCGGCAGCAACGGTTCTTCAAAGCCATTGCAAAAAAATCAAACTGGCATACAGCGAAACAGAAGGCAGCACGGCGAGTCAGCCGACCCTGCAAAGTTTCACGGTAGCCATGAGGAGGATATATGAAAAAGCAATTGAATCTTCTCGGCCTGGGCCTTCTGCTGGTAACTGCGCTGGCGTATGCCGAAACCGTCAACATGAAAGTCAACATCCCGTTTAATTTCGTGGTCGGCGGGGTGACGTTGCCAAGCGGCGAATACACGGTCCAGGGATTGGGAAACTCGGGCAATGCGATTTCCATTCGCAAGTCGGACCAAACCGCAAAGGGCCTCACACTAGCGATCCGGTGCGAGTCCAGCAAAACGCCGGAGCAATCCAAGCTGGTTTTCCATCGCTACGGAGACCGCTACTTCCTGGCGAAGATCTGGATGGCCGGAGACAACGCGGGTCATGAACTCCCGAAGAGCCGGCGTGAAGCCGAGGTTGCGATGGACTACCCCGCTCAGGAAGTTGTACTGGTTGCGTCGCTTCGTTAGGAAGCCTAATTCACCGGCGGGACGGGCTTGTTGTCTCGGGGGAGGAAAACAAGCTTCAAATGTCGGCGAGTAAAAAGGGCACAAACAATGTGCCCTTTTTTTTCGTTAGGTCCTGAGTCCTGAACTTTTGAGAAGTACCGTATATAGGGCGGCCGCTAGCCGTACCTCTTGTGGATGACAAATATTAGTTCTCAGTCTGGGTCGTCTAGGCGCCAAGCGATTTTGTCGAATGTAATCCCCTTCCGCTTCGAATACAATCCCCAGCAGTAGGTTTTCACTACAGCGCAGGTCAACAGGAGAGATACATGGCCAAAGCAGCAGGCAAAGCGAAGAGCAACAGCGCGTTCATGAAGCCGATGCAGCCGTCAGAGCATCTGGCCAAAGTTGTCGGATCAGAGCCGTTACCGCGCAGCGAAGTCACCAAGAAGATTTGGGCGCACATCAAGAAACACAAACTGCAGAATCCAGCCAACAAGCGTGAGATCATTGCCGACGACAAGCTGCAGCCGATTTTCGGCACCAAGAAATTGGACATGTTTCAGATGACCAAAGCGGTCAACAAACACCTGAAATAATGCGTGGTTTGTGGGTGGTCGGCGATGCCAGCAGCACTGCTTAAGAACTGAATGGCAGCGCGTGTCCGCTTACAGTTGGTCCCGCGTCGAACAATGCGCGCAGTGTAGCTTCCGAGCTGCTCTCGATCTATGACCCTGGCGTCGAACATCGCCCGTAAAAAGCGCATCTCAAAAGGGCATTAAATTTGAGGTGCGAAGGAGAATGCAACATGGGTGACGAAAGAAACCAGGGACAATTCGGCCAAGGTCAAGGCTCGCATGGTCAGGGACAACAGGGACAGCACGGGCAGGACAAACAGCGGCAGCAGCAGGAAGAGCAGAAGCGCCGTCAACCAAGTGACCAGACCAACGATCAAAGCGGCAACGTCAGCCGCGACCAAGAGAGCGGAAGCGCGCCTAAGCTTCAGCCCAGCTGAACTCTGCACCCGCCAGGAACTGGCGGGTTTTCTTTAATGTCCGAACTAGCTCCAGACCAGCGTAGTCACAGAATGCTGGCTCAGCGAAACATTTACCGTGCTGCCACCCACTTTCAGAACACAAGCGCCAGCAGGGCCGGGATTGGTGAGCACGACCACGTGCTGTCCATCCGGATTTTCAAAAGCCGCATGTAATATGTCGCCGCTGTCGCTTTGGGAATCGATGCGGTGCGCGCCGCGCTTAATGAATTTTGAATAGTGAGCGAATGCGTAATATTGTCCGCTGTAGGCAATCTCTTTGGTCTGCGAGTGAATGCTGACCAGACCGCCGCAGGTGAAGGGTCCGATGTTCGGCTTGCCAACTTCATCCAACGCAAGGTTCCATGCCGTGATCGAACGGCAACAGTTGCGTAGGATGCCGGTGAAAGTGGCGCTCCATTTCGCCCAGCCGGTCATGTAATCAGGCTCGGTAAAATCGGGACCGCCCTCGGTCCAATACATTTCGACGTCGGGATACGCGTTCTGCACGCGATTGATCCATTCGACTTGACCGACATAGCCGTGCCAGGCAATCGCGTTGGTATATTTGCGCACGCCGGAAGTCTCCAGCTCGCCCATCGCTCGGCCCCAGAGGTTGTAGTTGTGGTCGATGATCCAGATCTTGGTTTTAACTCCGGCGCGCTCGAATGCTGGACCGAGTTGTTGACGAACAAAGTCGGCTTCGTACTCCTGGGGCCAACTGCAAGCCGGCATGCGTCCGTCCTGATCGGTGTCTACCTCATTCTGGACGCTGATCGCCTGGATGGGCACACCTTCAGCTTCGTAACCCTGCAAAAATTTCATAAAATAATTCGCGTACGACGGCATGTACTTCCGCTCCATGTTTCCGCCGAGCATGGATTTATTTGGCTTCATCCATCCCGGAGGGCTCCACGGTGAGGAGAACAGGAACAAGTCAGGATTTGCTTTTCGTGCCTCGCGCAACATGGGAAGAATGTAGGCGCGATCATGGTCTATGGAGAAACGCTGCAAGTCGGGGTCGGGATCGCCTTCATCGAAGCTGTAAGCATTGAGCGAATAATCGCTGGCGCCGATGCAGGTGCGGCAGACGTTGAGTCCCATTTCAGATGGGCTGAACATCTGGTGAAAAAGTTTTTCGCGGGCGGCGGGATCGAGGCGATTAAAGGTGAAGCAGGCTGCATCGGTGAAGGCCGCGCCAAAGCCGAGGATCGGCTGAAATTTTTTGTCAGGGTCGAGAACGATCGCGGAAGCGTTGGAGCCGGAACTGTTTTGCCACGAAAGCGCTGGCGCGCGAGCGCAGCGCTGATTGTCGTCGGTTGTCCAAACCGAAATTTCTCCGGCTGCGCCTTTCGCGGTGGAGCGGGCCGGCGAATCGGCTAGCGCTACTCCGGCAATGGCAGCCGCGCCCATGCTGGAGACTTTCAGGAAATCGCGACGCGTGGATTCTTTAGACATGGTTTCTCCGGAGAAAGAATTGGCATCGCCGAGGTCCAGGGCGTTTGATACCTACGACATTATGCTTGCAGGCCGAGCTACTCGCAAACCCGTACTCAGTTCACGGCATCTCATTTGTCCGATATGCACGTTAATTTCGGCGCTTTTTGGAATTCTCTTCACCATATAACCGAGAGCTTCATTGGGCGGCTGCCTTCGCTGGCGATTGCGATAGTAGTCTTCATCTGCTTTTACACTTTGAGCAGGCTGGTGAGCCGGTTGATTCGGCGCGCGACGCACGGACATCGCGCAAACCTGGGGGTTGTCTTCGCGCGGCTGATCGGGGCGGCAGTGGTTATGCTCGGACTGCTGGTCGGCTTGGCCGTAGTGGCGCCATCGTTCCAGGCTAGCGATCTGATAAAAATCCTTGGTATCGGAAGCGTCGCCATTGGATTCGCATTCCAAAACATTCTGCAAAATTTCCTGGCTGGACTCTTGTTGCTATGGTCAGAGCCGTTTCGCGTCGGTGACGAAATTAAAGTTGACGCTTTCGAAGGCACGGTGGAGGAAATCCAGCCTCGGGCGACAATCATAAAAACCTATGATGCGCGTCGGGTGGTGATTCCCAACGCTGATCTGTTCACCCATTCGGTTACCGTAAATACGGCGCTGGATAATCGCCGGTGGGAATATGAGTTTCCGTTGAAAGACGGCGGCGATTTGAACCGAATTAAAAGTCTGATTGTGGATACGGTAAAAAAAGTGCCGGGAGTTTTGCCGAACCCTGCTCCTGAGGCGCTGGTCACAACTCTGGATGATCCGCAGACGGCGTCGTTCAAAGTGCGTGTGTTGTGGTGGACAAAGGCGAACCGCCAGCACGAGATGCTTGTTTCCTACGATTATGTGCTGACCGCGATCGCAGAGGCATTCAAACCGCGCCCCGCGAATCAAAATCGAAGTCAGGACCGAGCTGCTTAGGCGGTTGCCGGAAGTTGTGGTTGCGTAATCCGCACGCTTTGGCTTTTGCCGCGAATTGGCCGACCAGAGCCGGTTTCGGGGTTGTCACATCGACCTTGGCCGAACGCGAGCAGGAATTTTGGTCTTCCGTAATCTCACACCAATTCAGGAAAATGTTGATACTCAATTCATGCCCTACGCCCCCCAAACTGAGTTTCGCGAACGGGCGCAGCGCGTCGGATTTGAAGAGAAAACCCCGGTGGTAGTAAGGTTTCCGGGCGGCGTCCGGTGCTCCGCGCAACTACAAGTCATTTCCGTAACCGGCGGCCTGCTCTGCCTGCAACGGCCAGTGCAGCCTGGCGCGGTTGGAAAGCTGATGTTCCTGACCAAGACAGGCTGCATCGCGGGCGAGGCCCAAATGTTGACGCCAGTGGCCTGGGACCGGCAACCCTTTAAATTCACTACGCTTCTCGAACAGGACCATTACCGCTTGCAGACGATCATTAAACGGCAGCTCTCCAGCATTCATCGCAAAGTGGAGCAGGAGAAGCGGCACAGCGACAACTCGGATATTGAGAGAATGCGGCCCTGGTGAAAGAAATTACTCCTGCTTGAGTTCGTCGTCGCGGCGTTGTTTTCTTACGTCGATTCCCAATTGTTCGGCTTTCTTGTAAAAGTGGCTGCGTTCCAGGCCAAGAGTCTTAGCTGCATTGGTCACGTGAAAACCGGCGCACTTTAATTCCGCGATAATCGTCTCCCGCTCGAAATTCTCAACCCGGGCAGCAAGTGTGCCTGAGCCTGAAACGCCTTCCGGGGTGCGAGTTTCAGCCGACGGAATGAGCACTGATTCGACCGTCTGTAATCCAATTTCGTTGCTGTCACGAGGAGCCAGCAGCAAAAGACGCTCGATCATGTTGCGAAGTTCGCGAACATTTCCCGGCCAGGAATAATTCTGCAAGGCGGTGACTGCATCTGAGGTGACCTTCGCGGGTTTCCAACTATTTTGCCTGCAGACCTGAGCAACGAAATGTTCGATAAGCGCAGGGATGTCACCCCGCCTCTCGCGCAAAGGCGGCAATACCAGCGGGAAAACGTAGATTCGATGAAACAGATCCTGGCGAAATTTGCCATCGTGAACCAAGGCTTGCAGGTTACGATGGGTCGCGACCACTACGCGGACATCGACGTGCACGGCTTTGCTAGCGCCGATGCGCTCGACTTCTCCCTCCTCTAGCACCCGAAGAAGCTTGGCCTGCATGGGCAAAGGCATGTCGCCGATTTCATCGAGAAAAAGCGTGCCGCGTTCTGCCTGCTCGAATTTTCCGATGTGACGGTTGGCGGCGCCAGTGAAAGAGCCTTTCTCGTGCCCGAACAATTCGGATTCGATCAACTCGGCAGGTATTGCCGCGCAGTTCAAAGCAACGAAAGGCCCTGAAGCGCGCGGACTTTTCTCGTGAATGGTGCGCGCGATCAATTCCTTGCCGGTTCCGGTTTCGCCGAGGATGCAGACGCGGGTATCGGTGACGGCGACGCGATCAAGTTGCGCCATCACGTTCTTCATTGCGTCGCCGGTCCAGACAATTTCATATTTCCCAAGGCGCTGGCGGAGCTGAAAATTTTCAGATTCGAGGCGCTGAAGCTTCAGGACGTTTTCAACGGTGAGCAGAAGTTTGTCGGTCGAAACCGGCTTTTCGAGAAAATCCAGCGCCCCCAGTTTGGTTGCGCGCACGGCCATCTCGATGTGCGCCTGGCCGGACATCATCACGATGGGTGTAGTCACCCCAGCAGAGCGCAACTCCTCCAGAAATACGAGCCCGTTCTTCGCCGGCATCACCACGTCAGAGAAGATGAGATCGAAGTTATCTGCCTTGGCCAAATCAAGCGCCCGATTGGCGTTGTCGCAGACGATGGCTTCATGGCCGGCAAGCCGGAAAGCGCGAGACAGCGTGGCCAGCGTGCTGGCCTCATCGTCGACAATCAGCAGTCGTGCTTTCGACGGCAAAGTCTCTCCGTTTCTCCTAAACCTGCGGTTCCTGCGCGGCCGGCAATTTATCGCGGTTCGCGGGAAGTTCGATCATAAACGTTGTGCCGCGGCCGGGCTCGCTGGCGACACTGATCCGGCCGCCGTGGTCGCTCACGATGGATTGCACGATAGCGAGCCCAAGACCTGTGCCGTGTGGCTTGCTGGTGTAGTAAGGCGTGAACAGCTGGGCGGATTCTTCTGGCGCCAGGCCGCTGCCTGTATCGGCGACCTCGAAGTGGACAGAGTCTGCTCGCTCCTTTGCGCGTATGGTGAGGCTGCCACCGTTGGGCATGGCTTCGATTGCGTTCAAAATTAAGTTGGAGAGCGCGCGGTGTAGGAGTTCAGGATCGGCAGCGATTGCAGTGCCAGCGGATATTTCGAGATTGCATGAGATGCCTGCCTTCGTGAGTTGCGCCTGATGCAGCTTGATCGCGCCTTCGCAAAGTTCAAGTAAATCGACCGATTGAAAATGCGGCTGCGGCATCTTGGAAAAATCGCTGAACCTTCCAATAATGTTTTTTAGATTTGAAATTTCGGACAGCAGTGTGGCCGAGCTCTCGCGGAAAGTGTCGTCGAATTGCTGCTGGCCCTGGTCGCGGGCGCGCAAAAGATTTTCCACGGTCAACTGCAGCGGGAACAGCGGGTTCTTGAGCTCATGGGCCAGGCGGCGGGCGAGCTCGCGCCATGCCGCTACTCGCTCGGCCTGCACCAGGCGTTCGCGGTGGTCGAGCAGGTCTCGTGTCATGCGATTGAATGATTCCGCGAGTTCGCCAATTTCATCTTGCGTCTTTACCTCGACTGTTGTGTTCCAGTTGCCGGCGGCGACCTCGTGCGCGGCACGGGCTAGCTCCTCCACCGGGCGTGTAACGCGGGTTGCGGCCCAACTGCTCAATAGAATTGCAAGAACCAATCCTGCGCCAGCCGCCAACAGTGCGGCCGACCGGATTTGATTGCGAAGCTCGGCATAAACCTGGCGTGAGCTCGCCACCAGCAATACTCCTAGTACCTGATCGTGGTCGCCGGCCAGCGGAAATGCGTTTACGATTTCACCGCCCGCACTCCCGCCGCGAATAACGATCCTTGCCTCGCGGCGGCTGCTCTGCACCTGCTGAATGATGTACTCGAGTTCTTTTGCATTCCGTTGGGCACCGTCAGCGATGATCAAGTGATCGGGCAAAAAGTTTTCAGCACCGAGAGTTTCGTAGAGCATGACGCTGGTCCCGGCTGGAGGGTTGAGTGTTGCGAGAAAACTTTTGTCGAGACGAATTCCGCCGATGATGTACAGACGCCGTCCGACTGCCGTCGCTGAACGAATCGCGAACAGCCCAAGCGCGGGACCGGACGGGAGTTCTTCTTCTTTCAGAAATGGCGACGTTGGCGGAGACTGGCCCACGAACGGATCGTTGTATCCAAACTTCGCCGGCCATTGCGCCGATGAAATAATGGTACCCCGGTCGTCAGCGAACTCAAGAAAGTCGAGCCGCTGAGTGCCGGCAATCACCTGCGCAGTGTCGAGAAAAGGGCCGTAGTCTGCCGTCGTCTGCGCGGCGGCCACGAGCATTCGATTGGCCTCGGCGCTTGCAGCAATTGACTGAACTCTGCGGCTGACGTCCTCGCCGCGATTTTGAAATTCCCGGTGGAATTGCGCCACAAACGCCGCCGTGCGCTCGTCGTTGGCGTGATCGAAGGCGCGGCGCGTCCAGGTTGAAATAATCACGGTGACTGCCGCCACCGACAACAAGACGGTGAGCGCAAACAGCAGCAGCAGCCTGCGCCGGAAGCTCACGGAGTCTCCGCAGAGAGCCAGACGTTATCTAACTGCCAGCTTCCGTCGGGAAGCAATTTCAGTCCACGAACGTTCGAGCGAAAAGCAACCGCGGTGCGCAAATACACGATCGGGATCACACGACGAGTCTGGAGTAAAGCGGTTTCCGCAGAATAGAGACTACTCACTGATGAGTCGGCAAATGTTGGCGCAGGAAGTTGGAAGGCGCGCGCCAGCTCATCGAGGGCGGTCTCGGAATCAGCCGAAGGCAGCGCCATCTTTATCAACCGGATGTCTGCATTATCTGAATTGACGATTTGAAGCGTGATTCCGGCATCCTTCGCGTTCAGCAGAATGCGATCGGCGGCGATACGGGCGGCGGGATCGGCTGAGTCACAACTCAGAGTCCATACGACGGGATGCGGCGCCCGTGGCCGAGTTGCGACGCTGCCGGCAGGATAGACAAAGCCGTAGCCAGAAAGCCAATTGGGAAGTAGCGCGCCGGTGGGTTCACCTGCAGCCTGGAAAACAACAGTGTTCAATGCCGCAGAATCGATGCTGAGGGCGAGCGCATTCCGCAAGTGAATCTCGTCATCCGAACGAGCCTCGCGAGTGAAGAACAACGCCAGCAGTTCCGCAGGCTGGGACGCTTTTAGCAGCCGGTTGCCGATCTGGGCGCGGCGAATGTCCTCGGGTGCGACTTCGACCAAATCGCTTTTCCCGAGATCCATCAGCATGAGTTGATCGCGATCATTTTTTCCGAGATCCGCTTCGATGGAATCGGTGAACGGCCTGCCGCCCCAATATTCATCGTTCGCCTGCAGGGTCAGGTGTTGTTTCGTGGTGTCCCATTGCGTAACCGTGAATGGGCCAGTGCCGATGAGGGCGCCCTGATTGCGCCGCGAAATACTGTTACGCGGTTGCGAGAGTTCAGCAGCCAGGTTCGGTACAGGCGCGCTGGTTTCAATCATGACCAGTTCGCCGAGGGCGAAGACCTTCCAGTCGGGATTGGCGGCGCGCAATGAGGCCGCGGCTACGCTGGCGTCCACAGGAATGCCATCGCTGAAAACGACGCCGTTGCGCATCTGAAAATGCCAGCGTTGATTTCCGGGTTCGACTTGCCAGGAAGCGGCGAGCCAAGGTTGCGGTCGGCCACGATCATCGAGCTTGACCAGAGTTTCGAAGACCAGCTGCGTCAAGCTGCGAAGGCCCGGCGTGCCCGAAACAGTCGGGTCGAACGTCTGCGCCGAAGTCTGCACGCCAACGCGCAAGGTCCCGCCATAGTGCGGACGCGTCGCGGCAGTCATGCTCGTCGCCCAGGCCAGACTAGCGGCCGCAATCAAGAGTGAGTTGAAGCGCTTCATAATTTCCTGTGCTGGAATTCTTGTAAACCGCGATGGCGCTCTCTGCGCTGGGTGTGCTCCACAGCGCGGTGATGCCACCGTTAATAGGTAACTTCGGACTGACCGGAGCTGGTTCGCGGTCAGCAAATTCGAAAGCCTGGATTGACTCGGCAGGCTCGCTGTCAGCGGCATCCGCCAGGACCAGCGCATCCGGCCGGCAAGTGGGATGCACGGCGGCGAGGTTGCTTCCCCAATGAACTTTGCCCAAGACCTGCTGATTGATTCCATCGAGCAAATGCACCTGGCCATCAAGGCCAGCGAAAATCCAAAGCGAATAATTTGCACGCGGAACGGCCGCCGCCGAATAAAACGGAGGCGCGGAGTTTTGTTTGCCGATACCCGGAGTCAATGCTCCCGGAAAAAAATTTCTTGCCGGCGAAAAGAACGCGGAGAGTCCTTGCGCCTGAAGCGGCCAGGGGTCTTCACTAGGCGCGCAACTCATGGCCAGCGGAGCTGAGTTGGTGCTGTGGCAAATGAGGCCGGGCAAGTAGGCGTCGAACAGGCGATCTTTGCGAAGAAAGATTCTGCCGCGAGCGTCACGAGGAAGCGGGGTCGGCGAAGTGATGGCTAGAGTTTGAACTATCGACCAGTGCTGGTTCGCGAACTCCTGGATAGTGACGGCGGTCCTTCCCAGCACAATGATTCTTGGCGGATTATTTTCCGCGATGGCGACGTCGAGAATCGGGTCGGTTTGCGAGACCAGCGGCGTTGGGCGGATGGTGACAGCCGGAGCGTTTGCTACGGCCACCGCAAAACTTGTCCGTGGCGTGGAGACGAGGAGGACCTTAGCGTCGCTTGCCCCGGCCTGGATTTCAGCAACCCAAACGTATTCCTGCAGATTTTCCGACAACGTCAATTTGATATTTGCGGCGGCCTGGTCGGGTTGCCAAACGCGCACTCCCGAAGTCGCGAGCGTGCTGATGAGCTGGCGGCGGATTTCCTCAACATCAGCGGAACTGATCGACGAGCGGTTGTTTATTTCTAGACCAACGACGCCGGGGCCGGTGGAACCTGTGATTTTTGCTGCAAGCTGGGTGACGGGATCATGCCAATCGGTTGCGAAAGATAATTGCGAAAAAAGAATGCAGAGACATAAGGCCAAGCACAAGCGTGAGGAGGGAAGCGTCATTTCCAGATTGGGCGAATTATAAACGGCACCCTCCATAAGATCGGCCCTCGGAATCTAAGTGGTCAGTGGCTTTTTCCTCAGGGGCTAAAGCCCAAATTTTTTCGAACCTTATCGGCACGAGTGAAACTCGTGCCCTTCCCGTGCGTGGTTCCTAATGGCGGACGCCGTACCCTTCCCGTTCGTGCTTCCTAACGTCTGACACCGTGTCTTGTCCGGAGCACTAGCCACTAACCGACTACTTCTCTTCTCCTTGATCTGCTTCGCTGTTCTTGTTGGCCATGTTCATGCTCTTGAGCACGTCGTTGGCGAAGAAGTATTTTCCGTCTGATGGGACCATCATGATCTGCAATTTGTCGGAGAGCTTTTCGGCGATGATCTTATTAATCAGCAGCGGGTTCTGTTTCAAGATCACGCCTTCGTTGCGCATTCTTTCCGCATCGGCGACGGCCGTGACTCGAATGCGCTCAGCTTCGGCATCGGCGAGCAATTTGCGACGCTCCATTTCAGCTTTGCTGTCAAGGACCTTGGCCTGTGCCATAGCCTCGGCATTTCTTATCGTCGCTTGCGCATTGGCTTCGGCATTTTGAACCGTGGCCTCTTTGCGGGCCTCGGCTTCCAGCTTGCTCTGCTCAATCTGCTTTTGCTTCAACGGAAGCGTGTACTGCATTGCGTCAGCTTCGGCCTTGGCCTGAAGCACGCGTACTTGGGCTTCGCCTTCGGCCTGCTTTACCTGCTGAGCTTTCGTAGCTTCGGCCTGAAGTTCGGAGATCCGAACCTGCTTTTGCTGAATGTCAGTTTGCACGCCCATCTGGTCATCTTCCTGTTCTTTCAGCAAAAGGTCTTCGAGACCCTTAGCGTATTCGGGCGGAAGCTGGATATCGCGCAGCATGACTTCTTTCACCACGATTCCATCGGCCGCAAGTTTTTGGGTGATGACAGCCGCTGCCCGCGAGCGAACTTCCTCGCGTTTGGTGGCGAAGACTTCGCGGACGGTGTAATTAGGCACGAGTTCACGCCAGGCGCTGGCCACAACCGCAGGAACGATTTCAGTCTCAACCGGCTGTGGCAGATTGGCCTGAATGTAATCGAGATGTGCGGGATCAAGACGGTAGCGAATAGTGATCGCCAGTCCAACTGATAGTCCTTCTTTCGCCTGAACATTCAGCGGAGCGGGTTTTTCGGCAGGCCGCTTTTCGGATTTGCCGTCTTCAACCGAGCCCGTAGTGAAGAGCTGGTCGCGCGTGTCGAAGAGGGCCAGGCTTTCGGCCAGGGGAATTACAAAATGCGCCCCGGGATAAAGCGTGCCCGGCAGTGTGCCGCTGGTCTGGCTCACCCGCACCCCGCCCATCCCGCTGGGGACGACGACAATGCTTAGTGCCAACAGAATTGGTCCCCAGGCGAGGAGGGCCAAGGCGAGCGAGTTGCGCCAGTGGATTTCGGGTCTGGTGTTTGCGGGTGTGGTACCAGCAGCCAGCGATTGGCGATATTTCATCTCGAAGTAGAAGTCGCGGGCGAGGATGGCGACGGCGGCCACGATCATTCCAATTCCGCCCCAGAGCAGCAAATATTTGAGAAAAAGCATAACGCCTCCTTGTTTCTAGCTACTGGCCCTGAGCAGTCCACCTGATCAGAACTGGGCGACCCGTGAATTGTTTTTGCGGAGCAAAAAACATCTTGAAGATTTGGCCGAAGATAAATTCTTCGACCACCACCGCGACTGCGACTGAAAGCATTAGTCCGCCGAGTACGGTTAGAAATGTGAGTAGCGCGTCCATATACCTTCTCCCTTCAACGATAGGGATATTTGCAGGTTCGTGACCTCGGGTATGTTATTGAAAACAAATTCGATAGTAGAACCGGGGGTGTATGCGGGGGGACACGGTGTGTACGGGTGGACGCGTTTTTATCGGGCTCGGGCTTGGCCCTCGCGTTTATGTCTTCGGGCCAGGGCTTGCGCCCTGGGCTGTCTAAGTCCCTTCGGGAGTGGGTGGCGGGACAGCCGAGGGCGGCCGTCCGCATATGGACGGTGCTGCTCCGCGGGCGAGGGTGCCCGCGCCACACAAGGATTTCCTCAACCGGGTAGCATAGAGTAGTAAAGAATCACGGGGATCTCATTCCATTCACAATGGGCATCTAACTTCGTTTTTGCCTGCCGCAAGGTATTCGAGCGTTTAAGGCTTAGGGTAGCCCAGATTCACGGGCGAAAGCGCCCGCACAACATCAACTCAGATTCGGGGAAAGAAAGTTTGGCCGCACAAGACGCGCTTTGGTATAAGGACGCGGTTATTTATCAGGTCCACGTCCGCTCGTTTTACGACAGCAGCGGCGACGGAAATGGTGACTTCCGGGGCTTGGCGCAGAAACTCGATTATCTTCAGGAACTCGGCGTTACGGCGATTTGGATGATGCCATTTTTCCCCTCTCCCCTGCGCGATGACGGATATGACATTTCCGACTACCGGACGGTTAACCCTACTTACGGCACCCTCGAAGACTTCAAGGGGTTCCTCGAAGCAGCCCACCAGCGCGGGATTCGCGTCATCATCGAGATGGTGTTGAACCATACTTCCGACCAGCATCCGTGGTTTCAGGAGTCGCGCAGCTCGCGCAACAATCCCCGGCGTGACTGGTACGTGTGGAGCGACACCGACACGAAGTACAAGGGCACCCGGCTCATCTTTCTGGATACAGAGCTCTCGAATTGGGCGTGGGACCCGGTTTCGAAACAGTATTACTGGCACCGCTTCTTCAGTCATCAGCCTGACTTGAACTATGACAACCCGCAGGTCCGCGAGGAAATGTGGGACATCATGAAATTCTGGTTGCAGATGGGCGTCGATGCGTTCCGTCTGGATGCCGTGCCTTATCTGGTAGAGCGCGAAGGCACCAATTGCGAGAACCTGCCGGAGACGCACCAGATCATCAAGGATTTGCGAGCCCGTATTGATCGAGAATTCCCGGGTCGGATGTTGCTGGCCGAGGCGAACCAGTGGCCAACCGATCTACGGGCATATTTTGGCAGCGGCGACGAGTTCCACATGGCGTTCCATTTTCCTCTCATGCCCCGCATGTTCATGGGATTGAAACTCGAGGACCGGAAGCCGATCACTGAAATTCTGAAACAGACTCCGGAGATTCCGGAGAACTGTCAGTGGTGTCTGTTCCTGCGAAACCATGACGAGCTCACGCTGGAGATGGTGACCGACATGGAGCGCGATTACATGTACGACGAGTATGCCAAGGACAAAGCCATGCGGCTGAATCTGGGGATTCGAAGGCGACTGGCGCCTTTGCTCGATAATGACCGCCGCAAAATTGAGCTGATGAATGGATTGCTGATGTCGCTGCCGGGAACGCCCATCATTTACTACGGTGATGAGATCGGCATGGGAGACAATGTGAATCTGGGCGACCGGCATGGGGTGCGCACGCCCATGCAATGGGAAGGCGGCTGGAACGGCGGATTTTCGCCGGCTGATCCTGAGACGCTCTATTCGCCGCTGATGTTGAATCCGGTTTATGGTTTTCAGGCGATCAATGTGCAATCGCAGAAACGCTTCGAACACTCGCTACTTTCCTGGATGAAGCAGCTGATTCGAGTAAGAAAGACCACGCCGGTACTCGGTCGGGGATCGATACAATTTCTGTATCCCGCAAACCATCGAGTGCTGGCGTACACGCGCAAGCTGGCTAACGAGACGATTCTGATAGTGAACAACCTTTCCAGCAAAGCGCAAGCCGTCGAACTGGATTTGAAGGAATATCGTGGGAACATTCTGGTGGAAATGTTTGGCCGAAACATATTTCCGCGAATTGGCGACCTGCCATACTTGCTGACGCTGGGACCGTATCAATTTTTTTGGTTTAGGTTGAGGAGGATTTAGCAGCGAGCGTTGAGCAACGAGCTGTGAGCACCCAGTGGCAAGATCTCACAGCTCAAAGCTCGCCGCTCATAGCTAGAAGCCGTTTTGCCTGAAGAGAGCATACTTTCGGATGGTTTTGTTCGCGAGCTGATGAACGTCGGCGACGTGGACATTGTTGTGGGCGTGCCCACTTACAACGACGCACGCTCGGTCGGCCAGGTAGTGCAAGCGGTGCGAGCGGGATTGCTGAAACACTTTCCGCGCGAGCGCTCGGTCATCATCAATGCCGACGGTGGTTCACGGGACGGCACCCAGGACTTAGTGCGGGCGGCGGCCATTAGTGATCTTAGTGTCGCCAGCGATGTGCATGCCTTGCGCACCCTCCACAGCATTAGCACGCAATATGAAGGTGGCCCGGCAAACGGCATCGCGATACATACGATTCTTGCGGCGACGGATTTACTGCAGGCGCGCACGTGCGCGATAGTGTCCCCGGAATCAACAACGCTCGAGCCGGAGTGGATGGAGCGATTACTGCGACCGATCCTGCGTGACAGCAACGACTTGGTGCTGCCGATTTATCGTAGGCCTAAATTTGACGGGCTGTTGATCCGCAATCTGGTTTTTCCCATGGCTAACGTCCTGTATGGCTGCCCGGTGCGCGAGCCGTACCCTTCTGATTTCGCTTTTTCAGGAGAGCTGGGCAGCCAGTTCCTCGGGCAAGACATCTGGAATCAGGAACAAGGGCGCCGCGGAACCGAATTGTGGATG
>Ga0207695_10005161_pt1 | contig 17484 bp, 15 predicted proteins | sample KBSC54metaG_FD_184354 | JGI IMG/M metagenome (GOLD analysis project Ga0207695, IMG submission 184354) | Corn rhizosphere microbial communities from Kellogg Biological Station, Michigan, USA - KBS C5-4 metaG (SPAdes) (version 2) | ecosystem: Host-associated > Plants > Roots > Rhizosphere > Soil... | reverse complement strand
CGGGGCGCGCTGGGCCGGGAACGGAGGGATCCATGACCCGGCTCGAACGCGCGTCGCCGGGCGGACGCGCGCCATGCTATGGCTGCGCGGCGACGCCGCCTGCGCGGGTGGGGACCGAGTGAGCCGCCTGAACATCTTCGCCAAGGGCAACCTGGATGTCCGCGACACGCTGCACGCGCTGAAGATCGGTGGCGAGGCCAGGTGGAACGGCGTCAACGAGGTCCTGAGGCGTCGAAGCCCCGCGGCCACGGCGCGGGTGCGCCATGAGACCATGACCCGGTCGGACGCCCTGCTGCAGGCCAACGGCGCCGTCCCGGCCGCACTCGCCGAACGGGACCTGCAGCTCGGCGCCCATGCTGCCGCCAGCCAGTTCAGCACGGCTGTGTTCGAGACGGACGCCGACGCGATCGTGCTGTCGATCCAGCCCGACGTGTTCATCGGGGAACTGCTTCGCCATCGGCGGGATGGGTTCCTGTTCTATCCCAACGACTGGCCTTCCTGGCGCGATCCGGACAAGGCCTGGATGCGGGAGTCCTTCCTGCCCGATGGCCCGCTGGACGTGACGACCTCGATGACCAATTTCGGGACGATCATCGCCCGGATCCGTGAACGCTCGAACGCCCCGATCCTGATCTACAACGTCTCCGCGACCACGCCGGGGGATACCGTGCACGCGCACGCCGGCTTCGAGGACAGCCTCTCGACCCGCATCCGGCGGTTCAATCTCGGCCTGATCGAGCTGTCGCAACAGACCGGCGTCTCCATTGTCGATGTCGACCGCATCGTGGCGTGGGCGGGCGGGGAACGGATGAAGTACGACACCCTCCACCTGACGGCCGAGGGCTGCCGCGCGGTCGCCGAGGAGACGGTCCGGGTGCTCGACGACCTGGGTTGCCTGGCGACGACCGAAGAGGTCGGCGCGTGAAGGTAAGCGTGGTCATCCGCACCCTCGACGAAGCGGACCGCCTGCGGCTGACGCTGGCGTCGCTGCGGGGCCAGCGCGACCTGGCCGAGGTGGTGGTGGTGGACGACGGCTCGCGCGACCATACGCGGGCGGTTCTGGACGAGGCGGCGGACTGGCCGCTGCTGCGCATCGTGCGGCACGAAGCGCCGGCGGGGCGGTCAGGCGCCTCGAACGCCGGAGCCCGGGCGGCGGGCGGCGAGGTGCTGCTGTTCCTGGACGGCGACACGCTGGCCGGCCCGGACCTGGTGGCGCGCCACGCCGCGGCGCACGCGCGCCGGGCCGGCCTGATCGGGCGCGGCGAGGCCTTTCACCTGCGCGGGACGAGGTTCCTGCAGGATCCCGAGACGGGATCGCCCCGGGCCGGCGAAGAGGCGCGGGTGGCGCGCATGTCTGCGCACGAGTTGGCGCGGGCGAGGATCACGCGGCGTCAGATCGCCGAAGACTTCGGCTCGATCGCCCGGCGCGCCGAGCCGGGTGTCTATCCCGGGGCCGGCCCCCGCCGCCTGCAGGAGCTGGAGCTGGACGCCCTGCGCCATCAGCCCGGGTGCGGTGTCCTGTGGGCCGCGGCGACCGGCAGCAACCTGTCCGCGCCGCGGGCGGCGTTCCTGGAGGTCGGCGGGTTCGATCCGCGGATCGACATCAACGAGCACCGGGAACTGGCGCTGCGGCTGTGCAACGCCGGCCTGGCCATGACGCTGATCGAAGGCGGCCGGAGCTACCACATGACCCATCGCAGCGGCTGGCGCGATCCGCTGCAGGAGACCGCCTGGGAGGCGGCCTTCTACGCCGCCCACCCGATGCCCGCGGTGAAGCTGCTGTCGGTATTCTGGGCCAGCCTGTCTGCACGCGGCGACGGGGCCGACTTGCCGATACGCTCGCTGGCGGATCTCGAGGCGGCGGCGCGCGGCGAGAGCGACCTCGATCCCGACCTGGCGCGGGCTCGCTGCGGACTGGCGCCGCTCGGCCCGTCCCCGGCCTTGGCCAAGGCGCAAGGCTGATGCGATTTTCTCCGATCCGGCTGGAGGCCCAGGTGGCGCTCTCCGAGCGTCCGGCGCTGGTCGCCGCCGCGGAGATGCTTTCGGCGTCGCTCGGCGCCGCGGCCGGCGGCGGCCCGTGGGGAGTCGCACTGAACTTCTGGGAGCCCGAGGCGGAGATCGCGGGACTGGATGCGCCGGACGCGGTGATCCTTTCGATGGTCGCCGACGCCGAGCGCACTGACGAGCTCATCGAAGTAACCTCAGCGCGCTGGCGCGAACGCCTGGCCAGGCTGGCCGAAGCCGGCGCGCCGATCCTGATCTGCACCGTGTTGCGTCACGTTCCCGGACGCGAGGGCGCAGGCGCTCCTTCGGCTCTGCTGGAACGGATCCTGCGGCTGAACATGATGGCGATCGAGCTGTCGCACGACCTCGACCTTCAGGTTGTCGACATCGATCGGGCGCTCGCCCACATCGGCGCCCATGCGCTGGGGACGGACTTCCGCCTGGGCGGGGGCCCCGCCGCGGAAGTGGCCGGCCACGCGATCGCCTGGAGCCTGCTCGCGCTCGACAACATCGCCGGGTGGGAACTCGAAGACGCGGCGCGGGCCCATCTCGGCGATTTCGACCACATCGACGACCTCATCGCCCGCCGCCATGGCGCGACCGCTGCGGGGGCCGGGATTGGATAGCGCCGCCGGCCAGCCGACGCAGCTGCTGCGGCGCATGATGGTCATCCGGGCGTTCGAGGCCGCGCTGGCCGCCCGTCCCGACCATGGTTTCCAGCTGTTCTCGGCAGGGCAGGAGGCGGTGGCGGTCGGGCTTTGCGCCGCGCTCGAGACCGGCGACCAGCTGCTGACCAGCGGCCGGTCGATCGCCCCGGCGCTGGCCCGCGGCCTCGATCCCGGCCGCGTCATGGCGGAAATCCTCGGCCGGGTCGCGGGACCGGCCCGCGGCAAGGGCGGCCGCGGGCATCTGGCCTGGCCGAGCGAGGGTTTCTTCGGCGCCCATGCGGTGGTGGGCGGCAATCTCTCGATCGCGGCGGGCGTCGCCCTCGCGTTCCAGATCGAGGGTCGGCGGGACGTGGTCGCCTGCCTGTTCGGCGACGGCGCCTGCGGCGCCGGCGCCCTGCACGAGACGCTGAACATCGCGGCGCTCTGGAAGCTGCCTCTTCTGCTGGTGTGCGACAACAACCAGCTGTCGGTGTCCACGCCGCGATCGCAGGCCCTGGCCCCGGCGCGGCTGTCCGATCTCGCCGCACCGTTCGGCATCCCCGGCGCGACCGTGGACGGCATGGACGTTGCGGCCGTGCGGGACGCCGCCGCCAGATTCGTCGCCCGCGCCAGGGTTGGCGACGGGCCGGCCCTGCTGGAGTGCGTCTCGGAACGCTTCTCCAGCCATTCGACCGCGACGCGCGAGACCCGGCCGAAGGACCAGATGGCCGCCATCCTGGCGCGGTGCCCGATCGCCCGACTTGCCGGCGAACTTCAGCGCGCAGGCGAACTCGGTTCCGCCGACATCGCCGCGCTCGAGGGCGACGTCGCGAGGGAGGTGGCCCTGGCGGTGGCCTTCGCCAACGCCTCCCCCCTGCCCGACCCGGCCGAGGCGCTAACCGATGTCGGCTGAGCCGGTGGCCGGGACCATGAAGCTGTTCTTCCGCGAGGCGATCGCCCGGGCCCTGCGCGAGGAGATGCAGGCCGACGCTCGGGTGATCCTGCTCGGCCAGGACGTCGGGGCGTTCGGCGGGTCCTACAAGGAGTTCGCCCGCCTGCAGGCGCAGTTCGGCCCGGCCCGCGTGCGCGACACGCCGGTGGCCGAAGCCGCGATGGTCGGGCTGGGCGTCGGCGCGGCCGCCGCCGGGCTGCGCCCGCTGGTCAGCATCACCTACATGGACTTCTTGATGCTGGGGCTGGACCCGCTCGTGAACTACGCGGCCAAGGCGCGGTTCAAGACCGGCGGCCAGATCACCGTTCCGTTGGTGGTGAAGACCACCGCCGGCGCGCGGGGCCAGGGCGTCGCCCACTCCCAATGCCTGGAGGCCTGGATGATGGGGGTTCCGGGGCTGGCGGTGGTCGCGCCGTCGACGCCCGCGGACGCCTACGGCCTGCTGAAGGCGGCGCTGCGCCATGACGGGCCGGTGCTCTACGTTGACCACAAGCGGCTCTTCCCGACGGCGGGCGAAGTCCCGTTGGCCGAGACAGTGCTACCGCTGGGCCGCGCGGCGACGCGGCGGCAGGGCCGCGACGTCACGGTTGTCAGCCATTCGTTCATGACCCGAGTCGCCCTGGAGGCCGCCGAGCGGCTGGCGACGGAGGCCATCTCCTGCGAGGTGATCGACCTGCGCAGCCTGGCCCCGCTAGACCTCGACACGGTCGCAAGTTCCGCGGCGCGCACCGGCGCGCTGCTGACGCTGGAAGAGGGGCAGCTGACCTGCGGGATCGGGGCCGAGATCGCCTTTCAGGTCCGCGAGCAGGCCGGACCCATTCGCACCGCCCGCGTCGGCGCCGCGCCGGCGCCCGTCTCCTCCAATCCCGTGCTGGAGCGCGCCGCCCTGCCCGATGCCGAGCGCGTCGCGGCCGCGGTCCGGCGCCTGCTCGACGCCCCGCCTGCAGAGAGGCCCTGATGATCTACGCGCTCACCGTTCCCGGCCCGATCGAGGACGTCCAGGAGGTCCGCGTGCTGGAATGGCACGGCGTCGCCGGCCAGGTCTTCGCCGTGGGCGAACTGGTGGTCGAGCTCGAGACCGACAAGGCGCTGGTCGAGGTCCGCGCCGGCCAGCCGGGGGTGCTGCGGTCGGTCCTGTGCGGGGAAGGCGACTGGCAGGCGCTGGGGCGTCCGCTGGCGATCCTCAGCGATACCGCCGAGGAGCCGCTGCCCACGGACACCGGCGATCTTGCGCTGATGGCGGTGGAATTCGAGGTCAGCTGATCGTCGGCGGCCCGAAGCCGGGCACGCCGCGCGCCTGCAGCGTGCGAAGGATCTCGGCCCGAACCGCGGCCTGGATGGCGCCGTCCTGGTGAATGCGATCGGGCATGAAGCGGCGACCGCCCAGGTCGGCGCCGATGGCGTCGACGTCGATGATGGCGATGCCCTTCGCCCGGGCCAGGTCGTAGAGCATCAGGTTCAGTTCGCGATCATGGACGTTCGCGACCGTGTCGCCGAGCGGGGCGTCGAACGCCGCATAGCTGAGAATGTCCTCATAGCCGGAGGTCGACATCCGGTTGCAGATCAGGAACTGCGTCGCCGGCGCTTCGGCGCGGACCAGGTCGATGAGCTCGACATAATCCTGGAACACGTCGTCCGGCGTGCGGCGGACCTGCTCGAAGTTCTCGGAGACCCACGCCTTGGTGGCCGGCCCGGCTTCGTAGATCAGGTAGCTGTTGCACTGGAAGGCATAGCCGAGGCGCCGGTGCCTGAACGAGAACGACCATTCGCCGCGCAGGGAGAGCAGGATCGCGTCGTACGGCCCCAGCTGCTGGGGTCCGCGCGGCCCTATCACGTCGCAACGGTCGTTGATCGGTGAGCCCTCCAGCGCCTTCACCAGTCCGCCCGCGAACATCCAGTCAGGTCCGGACGGCGCGACCGAGCCGTTCAGCAGGTTCGACAGCACGTCCTGACGGATCTCCAGGCGCTCACGATCGGTGCGGCGGATCTGTTCGGTGAGCACGCGGGCGCTCGGGGACAGGGGAATGTCGGGTACGAACGTCACGTGGGCTGGACCCTGGACCGCGCCGAGCAGCTCCAGGAAATTGATCTGTTCGCCCTGGATCACGCCGGCAAGCTCGCAGACACCCATGCTGAGCAGGTTGCCGACCGGCCCGGCCCGGTCGATCCGCCAGGCGCGGGCGCGATCGAAATAGCCGCTGAGCAGACCCGCCCCGTCCCGCGCGAGCGGGGACGCCCGCCGGCCGGTCATCATGAACTGGCCCAGGATGACGCCCTGGGCCGGACCCTCGGTGTCAAGCCATCCGACCACCTCGCCGGCCTCCCAGCTCTGCGTCTGGACGAGGTTGAAATAGCCTCCGCTCACGCTGTCGGACCGGTGCGTCAGCCGGCCGGCCACAGGAGTGACGAGCGCGACCTGCACGTCGCCGAACTCCTCAGCGAAGATGTCGGGGCCGGGCGGCGTCTGCGGTCCGCGCATCAGACGGGCGCGGACAAAAGCCACCACTTCCCCCGCCCTGCATGTCCGCCCCTCTTCGCACAGCCAGATGACGCCCGATCGTCGGAGGCGCCAGTCGGCGCTCTCCAGCGGCCCGAGATGCAGGGTGACGCGCGCCACGGCTAGGCGCGAACCCAGCCCGCCGGCGGCAGGATCTGGGCGACCGACACGCGCAGGAACCGCCCGGGCCGCGCCGCCAGCGGCTCGTCCGGATCGAGGCTGAAGAGCGCCAGCAGGTCGCCCGAAGAGGGCTGGTCCCCCAGAGCCACATCCAGTCGGCGCAGCCAGGCGTGGTCGCGCGCTACGATGCGGTAGTAGGCGGCGGGTGGACAGTCGTGAGGCACGACTGGCCCGAGGTCGATGCTCACGTCGAGAATCCTGGAGCCGGGCCGCACTTCGGCGCCGAGCTCGACGTGAAGCGCGTCGATCCTCGCCACCATCATGTACGGGTTGATCTGGGGCAGGACCAAACTCAGCAGCAAGTCGGCTTCCTCCTGACGCGACGTGGGGACATGTCCCCGAAGCACAGGTTTCGCTCTACAATCGCCACGGGCCGATCCCAAAGCGCCAACTGGGGGAATGAGTGACGCCACGGGCGACGCCAGGGGACCCGAGATACCGCACCATCGACGAGGCGCGCACCCTGCAGGCGCTGGTGGCGCAGGGCTGGCCTCTGGAGGCTCGGGCGGGAGAGGCGCGCTCCGCCGAGCGCGAGGCCAAGGCGGCCCTTGACGCGGCCGTGGCGATGGGACTGCCCCATGGCGTCGCCGACACCGGGGCGCGGCTGTTCGATCCGGACGAGGCAGTCAACTTCCTGGACGAGGCGGCCCGGCGGCAGGGCGGCCTGGCGTGGGACCGGCGCGTGGTCTCCGGCAGGAGGCTGGTCTGGCAGGCGCACGGCCACCGCCCTGACCAGGACGACGCCACGGTCCCTCCCCCACCGTCCACGCTCGTCGACCGGCGGTTCGCGGTAACGCTGCTCCGGACGTTCAATCTGCAGGCCTATCGGCCCGGAGAGGAAGTCCGGTTGCGGCTGCCCCTGCCGATCGAGGACCACACGCTGAGCGACGTCGGGATCACGTTCCTGCCGCCGACGGGGACGCGCGCAAGGCTGCGCCGCGGTCCTGCGCGGCTGGATGCGGTGGTGGAGGTCCCTCAGTCGCGCGAGGCCGCCATCGGCGTGAAGATCGCCCTCACTTCCCGGCCGTGGCGGGCCGAGCCCCAGATCGTCCCGCTCGAACCTGGCGAAACCGAGCTCTACACCCGGCAGAGCGAGGGCCTGATCCGCACGAGCGGGCGAGTCAGGGCGCTGGCGGACGACCTGGCGCAGGGCCAGACGGATGCGCTGTCCGTCGTGCGGCGGTTCTGGAGCTTCATCCACGAGTCGCTGGTGTTCGGGGTGGTGCACTACGACCAGTTCGCGGGAGACGAGCCGCTCGACTGGGTGCTGCAGGCGGGCTGGTGCGACTGCAACCTGGGATCGGCCCTGTTCGCGGCCCTTTGCCGTACGCAGGGCATCCCCGCGCGCCTCGCCACCGGCTACCTGCTGCATCCGCAATGGCCCGCCTTCCACAGCTGGACGGAAGTCTGGACGCCTGCCGCGGGATGGACCCCGTTCGATTTCGGCGCCGCCTCCCTCGGAAGCGCCGCCGCCCCGGCGCCCTGGCGCGACCACTATTTCGCCGCGCTCGACTATCGCATGACGGTGCAACGGCTGCCGCGCCTCTTCAACGGGACCGGCGCGGTGCGCCTGCCGTCCGCCTGGCGCATGCTGCATTGCCTCGACGGCGCCGGAATGTCGGTCTCGTTCCTGAGCGTCGACACCGGCGCGCTGGTCTACCGGGAATATGCGGAGGTCGAGCAGCTTCGCTAGAGGACGAAGGCCGCGCCGTTAGGCCCCCACACCGTCACCGGGTGTGGCCCGAAGTCGAACGGACGCAGGCCGTCGCGAAGCTGCGCCTCGCGCCGCCGCAAAATGCCCTGAGAGATGGACAGCCGGTCCGCCAGCATTCGGTGATGGACGTCGTCGAACGAATTGGCTCCGTGGCTGACATAGACATAGAGGTGCGGCGCATCGGGCAGGGCATGCAGTCCGTCGATCGCCATCAGCTGCCGCACCAGTTCGGTGTCCTCGCCGTGGTGGGAGCCGGGGCCTGTCTCGATGTAGCGCACCGGGGCGGAGGCGCGGCTCATCAGCGAGCCCGGGAACACGGTGGCCTCGGTGGCTCGCCAGTTCACGCAACGGAGTTCACCGGCCTTGGGGAAGAACTGCATCACCTGCTGCAGGCAGACCGCCTGGGCGCCGCTCTCGTCGAGGGCGGCAAGCTGCCGCTCGAGCCGCTCGGGGTGATGGAGGTCGTCGTCGTCCCACTGGCAGCAGACCTCGCCGGCGGCCCGGTCGTGGGCCAGATTGCGCAGGGCGCCCACCATCATCCGCCCTTCGGCTTCGACCACCCGGATATCGTCCCGGCCGTGCTCGGCGATCATCGCGCCGAGAGCTGACTTGGCGGGTGTGGGCCCGGGATCGGTCACGATCACCAGCTCCCGGCGCGGATAGGTCTGAGCGCAGTAGCCCGCGATCGAGCGGCGCAGGAACGGCAGGCGTTCCGGCGTGGCCAGGGTCACCATCAGGCAGCTGACGAGCGTCTTGGCGGACACGGCGACGATCCCGGGCCTTCGATCGTTCTGACACCCGGCAGGGGTGGGGTCTGCACGGTCGGTGAGGCCGATTTGTATCCCAGCCGGCGCCGACAGCGTCAACGCAGCGCCTCGGATGCGGTGGATGTCGGATCGGAACCGCGCTAAAAGCAGGTCAACACTGGTTGACTGCGCCGCGTCTGCCGGCCGAGCGTCATCGGCGCTCGCGGCGTCGGATCGAAACCGGGATGGAGGAAACCATGAACGACGTCGCCACCGAACTCCCGCCGGTTCCCTCGCACGTGCCGCCGGACCTGGTTCGCCACTTCCAGCCGGAGTTCGAGCCGGACTTCCCCACCGATCCCTACGGCGTGTACCGCCGGCTGGCCAAGGGCGCCCCGCCGCTGCTCTACACGCCGCGCGACCACCGGGTGCAGGGCAAGGGCGCGTGGATGGTGACCACCGCCGACTACGCCCGCGAGGTGCTGCAGAACCCCGACCCGTTCTGCAACAGCATCCGCTACAGCAACGACGACGCCAACTTCCCGCGCCGGCTCCTGCCGCTCGGGCTCGATCCGCCCGAACACCTGAAGTACCGGGCGCTGCTGGCGCCGCTGTTCTCGCCCAAGGCGATCGACCGGATCGAGCAGCAGGTCTACGCGGTCGCCAACCAGCACCTCGACGAGTTCGCCAAGGACGGCCACACCGACTTCATGCACACCTTCTCGCGGGTGTTCCCGGGCACGATCTTCATGATGATGATGGGGATGCCGCTCGATCGGAAGGAAGAGTTCTTCGACTGGGAAGAGAAGTTCTTCCACGATGGCACCAACGAAGAGAAGAAGCAGGTCGGCGTCGAGATCCACAACTTCATGGCCAGCCTGATTGCCGAGAAGCGGCGCAACCCGGGCGACGACGTGGTCACCATGCTCACCAAGGCCGAGCTCGACGGCGAGAAGCTGAGCGACGAGATCATCTACGATTTCTGCTTCCTGCTCTATATCGCCGGCCTCGACACCGTGAACGGCGGCCTCGGCCACATCTGGCGCTACCTGGCGGACCATCCGGAAGCCCAGGCCGAGCTGCGGGCCAACCCGTCGCTGATCCCCAACGCGGTCGAGGAACTGCTGCGCGTCCACAGCTGGATCGACACCTCGCGCGTGCTCAGCCGCGACTACGACTTCCGCGGCGTGCCTATGAAGAAGGACGAGCGGGTGGTGGTCATGGCCACCCTGCCCGCCTGGGACGGCTCGGAGTTTTCTGACCCCTACAAGGTCGACTTCAACCGCGCCTCCATCCCGCACCTGGCGTTCGGCGGCGGCGTGCACCGCTGCGCCGGGTCGCACTTGGCCCGCCGCGAAATCAGGATCGGCCTGGCCGAATGGCTGCGCCGGATCCCCGAATGGCGGATCGATCCGGAGCAGAAGCCGGTCTACTTCACCGACGGCCTGCTCAGCCCCCGCAACCTGCCGCTGGTCTGGGACGGGTCGAAGGCGATCTAGGCAAGAAGATTGCCCTGCGCGATCTTCCTGTTCACGTCATGGCCCGGCTTGTCCGGGCCACCCAGGAAACACGGACCAAGCAGGGTGTTCTTGGATCGCCGGGACAAGCCCGGCGGTGACGTATGAGGATTTGGCGCCCATAATCGTCCTTGGGCGAGATTCCTGACGGTTGTTCGGCCGGCCGGGCTATCTTCGCGCGGGGCTGGCGGAAGGCCTGCCAACACAGCAAGCATTGGGGAAGGTCATGGGGCTGCTGCAGGACAAGGTCGGGCTCGTCACGGGCGGGGGGTCCGGCATCGGCCGGGCGACGGCCCAGCGGCTCGCCCAGGAGGGCGCCTCGGTCGCGGTGCTCGACCTCAACCTGGCCAACGCCGAAGCCGTGGCCGAACAGATCCGCGAGCGAGGCGGGATCGCGCATGCGTTCGGCTGCGATGTCTCGAACAAGTCCGCGACGCTTGCCGCCATCGCAGAGGCCGCCGAGCGGTTCGGGCCGATCGACGTGGCCGTCAACTGCGCCGGGATCGGGGGCGGCGGCGCGGCCTTCGCGGACCTGTCGGACGACATCTGGGACAGGAACCTGGGGGTGAACCTCAGCGGCGTGCGCAACAGCATGCTGGGCGAAATCCGACAGATGCGCGGGCGCGGCGGCAGCATCGTCAACATCTCCTCCGGGGCCGGGCTCGAGGGCGTCGCGTGGCTGAGCGCCTATGTGGCCAGCAAGCACGGCGTGGTCGGATTGACCAAGAGCGCCGCCCTCGACCATGCCGCCGACGGCATCCGGATCAACGCCATCTGTCCCGGCGTGATCGCCACGCCGATGACCCAGGGGGCGCTCGACGCCGGCATGCTCGACCCGGCGGCGCTGTCGCCGATGAAGCGGCCCGGCCGTCCCGAGGAGGTCGCCGCCGCGGCCGCCTGGCTATGCAGCGACGAGGCCTCCTACGTCACCGGCATCGCCATGCCCGTGGATGGCGGTCACCTCGCGCAGTAGCGGCCCGCCGGACGCCTCGACCGAAGCCGCCTCTTCTCACGAGTTGATCCTCCGTTTGATTGGGAACGGGGCGGCGCCGCTGCCTACCTGACAGTTCCGCATCGCTCATCGCCGGATTCCTGCTCCAACGCCCTTCGGAAGGTGCCGCATTGATAATTGATGATTGTTCGGTTTTGGCTTGACAGTCGCGCCGCCGTTGAGCGAGCGTCCCCCCAAGCAACAGCAAGAACGCGGCCCGGACCGCGGCAGGAGGGGAAGAGACATGGCCGATCGCGCCACCAACCGGGTCATCATGCTGGCAAGCGCCGCCGCGCTGGCGCTCGCCGCCAGCGCGGGCTGGAGCGCGGCGTCAGCCGCCGAGGCGACGCCGACGGCGTCGGACACCGCCGACTCCGCCGCGGTCGGCGCGGTAGTGATCACCGCCCGCAAGCGCAGCGAGAACCTGCAGCGCGTGCCGATCGCGGTGACGGCGCAGACCGGTCGCCAGCTGGAGCAGCAGGGCATCCGCCAGACGACCGACCTGACCCGGGTCGTCCCCAGCCTGACGGTGTCGCCGAGCCTGGCCCAGAACACCGGCGCGGTGTTCTCGCTGCGCGGCCAGGTGGCCGCCGATCCGCTGCTCACCACCAGCCAGGCGGTGGGGGTCTACCTGGACACCGTCAACGTGCCCCACCCCGACGGCCTGCAGGGGTCGTTCTTCGACATCGAGCGGGTCGAAGTGCTGAAGGGACCGCAGGGCACCCTCTACGGCCGCAACACCACCGGCGGCGCGGTCAACATCATCACCCGCAACGCCGACTACGCCGGCGTTCACGGGTTCGGCCTGGTCGAGGGTGGCAACTTCTCCGACTTCAAGATCGGCGGCGCGGTCAACGTCCCGCTGATCAACGACATGCTGGCGATCCGCCTCGCCTACCAGCACTGGCAGCGCACCGGCTACGGCCGCTCGATCACCAATGGTCAGCGGCTCGGCGGAGACCACAACGACGACACGGTCCGCCTGTCGATCCGGTTCGACCCGGCGCCGGGCCTGAACTCGTCGACGAAGGTGGAATTCAGCAACTTCAACCAGCACGGGCTGCTGGAGACGCTCGTCGCGCTGCCGGCGGGCTCGCCCGCGGCGATCGAGGCGGGCGCGGAACTGGGGCTGCCGCTGTTCGACTTCACGCCCAACAATCCCTGCGGCGCCTTTTCCTGCGGGACGATCGGCGCCGGCTCGGTGGCGCTGACGAACGTGCTGAACAACAAGAACATCTTCCAGAACTCCCAGAACGCGGTGATGGTGTCGAAGGTCTGGACCCTGCATCTGGTCGAGGACGCGAGCTGGAACATCGGTGATCATCTGAAGCTGCGTTCGATCACCGGCTTTCACCATGTGACCGATTTCCAGACGCTCGACCTGGACGCCACGCAGTTCCAGATCCTGGAAATCGGGGCCGGGACCGACCACGGCGGCATCCAGCCGATCGCGCCCTCGCCGCGCTATCCCTACCGGCATATCCCGGAGAACCGGATCGACTCCTACTCCCAGGAATTCGACGTCTCCGGCGACCTGTTCGGCCGGATCGACTGGCTGGTCGGGGCGTACGGCAGCTGGGAGGACGGCGAAGGCGGCGAGCCGTTCATCGCCTTCCCCTACCTGGCCATGGCGACCGGCACGCCGGTGGTCACCACCGGCACCAACGACGTCAAGGCTACGAGCCGCACCTGGGCCATCTACACCCAGGAAGATTTCCACATCACCGACCAGCTCTCGGTCACCGCCGGCCTGAGGTACACCAAGGAACAGAGCACCAACTCCGCCCGCCTGTTCTCCTGGGCGAACGGCGTCTTCACCTGCAACCCGCCTGACCGGCCGCCGGCGCAGTTCTTCCTCGCTCCCGGCAACAATGCCGACAACTGCCCGACGTCGTCGCAACTGGGGCTGCCCAGCCGGCAATCGGCCAACGGCGTGTCCTATCTGTTCAGCCTGAACTACCAGGTGACGCCGAACGTCCTGGTCTATGTGAAGACGGCCAGGGGCTTCCGCGGGGGCGCGCTGCAGCCGCGTGCGCCCGCCCTGCCGCCGGTCTCGCCGGAAATCGCCGTCGACTACGAGGTCGGCCTGAAGAGCGACTTCTTCGAGCACCGGCTGCGGGTCAACCTGGCCGCCTACCAGACCAACTACAAGAACAAGCAGGAGAATGTGCTGATCGCGGCGTTCGGCGGCAGCACCACCCAGTTGTTCAACGCCGCGACCGCGCGGATCCAGGGCTTCGAAGCGGAGGTCACCGCCAATCCCGCGCCGGGTCTCTCCGTCTACGGGAGCACGACCTACCTGCGCGGCAAGTACCTGAGCTTCCCGCATGCGCTGGACCCGGAAGGCGCGCCGCTGGACGCCAGCGGAATGCCGTTCCAGGATCCGACCTGGCGCTACTCCATCGGTGGCCGCTACGAGCATGAAGCAGGTCCGGGCGTGCTGAGCGCCGGTCTGGACTGGTCATGGCGCTCGAGGAACAACCTGAGCCCGCTGCACATCGACCCGCTGTTCTCGCTCGCGCTGCAGCAGTCGCTGAACGCCAGCGTCGGCTTGCTCAACGCGCGGGTTGAGTACAGATTCCCCCGTCACCAGCTTAGCCTGGCGTTCTTCGCCACAAATCTCTTGGACAAGCACTATCAGACACAGGCGCTGCTGAGCGGGCCGCTGGGAATCGGCACCGCCCAGACCATGGAGCCGCGGATGGTGGGAATCACCATCACCAAGCGGTTCGGAACGGAATGACCCGCGACGCGGGAGGAGCCACCCATGACTGCAGCCGCCACCGCCGTGCCGCCCCACGTGCCGGCAAGCCTCGTGTTCGACGTCGATGTCGGATCAGTGGCCGAAGAGGGGTTCATGAACGACCCCTTCAAGCTGTGGGCGCACCTGAAGGATGTGCCGCCGGTGTTCTGGTCACCCCGCAAGGTCGACGCCACCCGGCTGACCGGTTCCTGGGTCACCACCAACGCCGAGGCCATCCGCGCCATAATGCAGGACCCGGAGCACTTCTCGCACGAGCGCGGCCGGTTCGACATGAGCGAGGACAGCAACAGCGGGGCGATGAACTCGCTGATCCCGCTCTTCCTGGACCCGCCCGAGCACGGCAAGTATCGCGCCCTGCTGGCCCCGGTGTTCTCCCCAAAATCCATCGACTCGGTCGAGCAGAGCCTCGAGGGCCTTTCAGCCCAACTGGTCGACGCGTTCGCCGACCAGGGCGAATGCGAGTTCATGTCCGCCTACGGACGCCCGTTCCCGGTGATCGTGTTCATGCGGATGATGGGGCTGCCGATGGAGGATCGGGACCAGTTCATCGAGTGGGAGCACCAGCTCACCCAGGGGAAGACCGTCGAGGCGCGGACCGCCGCCTCCATGGCCGTGGCCCAGTCGCTGTACGGCCTGATCGAGCAGCGCCGTGGGGCGCCGCAGGACGATATCGTCTCGCGGCTGCTGAGCGCCGAGGTGGACGGCGCGCCGATCGCGCCGGACAAGCTGATGGGCATGTGCATGCTGCTGTTCCTGGCCGGCCTCGACACCGTCGCCGCCGGACTCGGCCACACGTTCCGCTACCTCGCCGAGCACCCGGAGATGCAGGCCCGCCTGCGCGCCGATCCCGCCTTGATCCCGGACGCGGTCGAGGAGTCGCTGCGCTATCACACCTGGCTGCCGACCGGGCGAATGTGCGTGAAGGACATCGACTTCATGGGCGCTCCGATGAAGTCGGGGGACTGGGTGCAGGCGATCCTCTGGGGCGCCAGCAATGACCCCGAGGAAAACGGCCGGCCGCGCGAATTCATGGTGCCCCGCGAGCCGAACCGTCACTTCGCCTTCGGGGCCGGCGTCCACCGCTGCGCCGGCTCGCACCTCGCCCGCCGCGAGATGCGCATCGGCGTGCGCATGCTGCTGGAACGGCTTGGGGAGTTCCGGATCAAGCCGGGCGCGCGGCTGCGGTACGATGGCGGGATGGTCTGCCTGAGTTCCCTGCCACTGGAATGGACGCCAGCGCGCTAAGGCAAACGCCCCGAGGCTCGCCGAACCCCGATTGACACACCGGGGCGGCGGCCCTCACAGGATCATCTGCCACCCCGTCGATCTGAGACCAATCTCGAACTCAATGATGACAAAGTGAAAGGCGCCTCGCCCGCTCGCCCCAAAGCAAGTCGACGCATCGGCGCGCGAAATCTGCTTGGTCAACGCTTGGGCGAGAAGGGAACATCTACACGCGAGCGCCTGCTGGACGCGACGGCGACGCTGATCCAGTCGACTTCCGTGTGGGATCTTCGCGTCGCCCAGATCGCGCGGCTCGCGAAAGCCTCGCCGGCGACGTTCTACGTCTACTTCCGCGACATCAACGACGCCGTCCTGGCGATCGCCCAGGCGACCACGCAAAGCCCGCCTGACCTGCTGGCCCTGCTGGCCGAGTCGTGGGAGGCAGACGCGGAGGCTAGGTCCGCCGCCTTCGTGCGCGCCTATGTGAACCACTGGCAGGCCAATGCCGCCATCTTCCGGATGCGCAATCTGGCGTCCGAAGAGGGCGACACCGATTTCTACATGACGCGGTGGCACGCGGTCATGCCGCTGATCGAGTTGATGGCGGTCCGCCTCCGGGACCGCGCCAGGAGCTCCGGCCTGGACGCGCGGGCCCTGGCCGGGACGCTGATCTCGATGATCGAGGCGATCTCGCAGTTCCGCACCGCGCCGCCGTCGTCGACGGCGCCTGCGCAGGCGCTCTCCGACGTCTCGGTCGAGAGAATGCTGAGGGCGGCGACCTACTTCATCACCCTGTTCGTCGGGGGACGCCCGTCGGTGGAGGCCCCCCCGGCCAGGACCGCAAGACGGCCGGCGGGCAAGCCGGCGCCCGCCGCGCTTGCGCCAGCCGTCGACCGCACCGCGTCGCTCGGCGAGAAAGGCCTGAGGACCCGGGCGCGCCTGATCGAAGCCGCCACTGACTTGATCGCGTCCCGGTCCCTGCGCGACCTGACCATGGCCGACATCGCCAAGGCGGCCGGCATCTCCAAGGCGACCTTCTACGAATACTTCAGCGACGCGTCCGACGTCGTGCTGGCGGCGGTCGCCGAGGATACGGACATGCGTCCGCTGAACGCGGCGCTGGGCGAGGCCCTGGCCGCCTTCGGCCCGTCGCTCGGGGCGCATGAGTTCGTGAAGGCCTACATCGACTGGTCGCGGGACCGCAGCGCTCTGATCCGGGTGCGCAATGTCGCCGCCGACGAAGGCGACCTGCGGTTCCTCATGTCCCGGATCGACGCCGTCCGCCCGATCCTCGCCAGCGTGGCCCGGGCGATCGAAGACCGGCAGGCCGAAGGCAGGCTGCCCGCCAGCCTGCACCCGCCGTCGACGGCCTGCTGCGTGCTGGCCATGATCGAGCGCCTGGCGGTGACGATCGCCTACAATCTGGTGCCGGGCGCCAATGGCGCGACCACCGCCGAGGCTGGGGCGCACCTGCTGTCGATCCTGCTCGGCGGCGAGCCGCTGGCCTTCGCCGAGACCACGTACGGGGAAGCCGAGGCCTCTGCGCCGCTCTAGCCAGCGCGCCGCGCCCAAGTCCCCACCAACCGTCAATTTTTTACACAGGATGGAGAGGCGCCCTTGGCCACCGAGAACCACACGCTGCAGGGTCGCGTCGCCCTGGTGACCGGCGCGGCCCGCGGGCTCGGCCTTCACTTCGCCGACGCGCTGATCCAGGCCGGCGCCAGGGTGGCGATGGTCGCGCGCTCCGCAGACGTGTTGCGCGAGGCCGCGAAGGGGTTCGGCGATGCGGCGCTGGCCATCCCGACGGACATCGCCTCCCCCGAAGCGGTGCGGCTGGCCTTCCAGGCTGCGGCCCAGGCTTTCGGCGGCGTCGACATCCTGGTCAACAACGCCACCCTGAACTTCCCGCATCTGATCGAGGAGGCGACCGACGAGGAGTTGCAGTCCGCCGTGAGCGTCAATGTGCTGGGTGCGATCTACTGCATGCGCGAGGCGGTGCCGCTGATGCGCGCCCGCGGGGTCGGCGACATCGTCAACGTCTCGTCGGAATCCGTGACCCGCCCCTACCCCTACCTGTCCGTCTACGCCGCGACCAAGGCGGCGATCGAAAACCTGACGATCGGCATGCGCGAGGAAACCCGACAAGAGAACATCCGGGTCACCACGCTGCGGTCCGGCGTGGTCAGCTCGGGCGGCGCCTTCATGCAGGGCGCGGACCCGGCCCGGCTGCATGAAGGCGCCGCCCGAG
>Ga0207695_10005160_pt1 | contig 17487 bp, 8 predicted proteins | sample KBSC54metaG_FD_184354 | JGI IMG/M metagenome (GOLD analysis project Ga0207695, IMG submission 184354) | Corn rhizosphere microbial communities from Kellogg Biological Station, Michigan, USA - KBS C5-4 metaG (SPAdes) (version 2) | ecosystem: Host-associated > Plants > Roots > Rhizosphere > Soil... | reverse complement strand
AACGGCATCAACCTGACGGGCGCGCATTCGCTGACCTATGTGAACGTCCCGCTGCAACCCGCTGCCTACTCGTATGTTGGCAAGCGATACGAGCTTGGGGTGAAGATGAAGTTCTAGTTCTTCGTCTGCGATTCAGGGGCTGGATCACCCGCACGATTCGGTGCGGGCGTCTGGTCCCTTTCGTCCTGGGTTGAGGGGACCTCGGGCTGCTTGTCTCGCCATCTGAAGCCGCGCGATTGCGGTGCAGGCATGACAGGCAGATCGCCGATACATCGCTGTCGAATGGAGAACGTGTGGCATGAATAGTTCGCGCTGCATGTCGACAGTTCGGGCGTGGCGGCACTCTTCGATTCCATTTCTGCTGATGGGTTTTTAATGAAAAACTTGCTGAGAACATTCGGGCTCCTCGGTGCTTTCGCTGTCTTGGTACTGCTCTCTCCTGCGTGCGCCGCCGACGAGACCGAGAGCGAAAAGCAGGCGCGTGCCAAGTGGCCGAACCTGCAGGAAGTCATCGTCGTGGTGAAAACGCACTACGACATTGGCTACACCCGCCCGGCGAAGGACGTGGTCAAGTACTACCGCACGGAAATGATCGATCGCGCACTGGGGGCGATGGAAAAAAATAAGACTGCCCCCGAAGACCAGCGTTACTCCTTCACCATGCCGGGTTGGGTGCTGCACAAAGTGCTCGACGACTGGCAGGGCCAGACTCCGGAGCGCAAGGCGAAGCTCGACGACTTCGTAAAGTCCGGCCGCTTCCGTTATCACGCGATGCCGTTCAGCTTGGAAAGCGACGTCTGCGAGCCCGAGGAAATGGCACGTGGCCTGGAATTCGCTTCGGATATCAGTCGCCGCTATGGTCTTCCGCTACCCATCGCGGGAAAGACGAGCGATGTACCCGATCATGGAAGCACCTTGGCCACGGTCATGGCGGGTGCCGGTATCAAATTCATGCACATCGGAGTCAACTTTCCCTCCGCATACGCCAGCACGCCGGGTTTGTTCTGGTGGCAAGGGCCGGACGGTTCCCGTGTGCTCACGCTTTACTCGAGCGCCTACGGTTCGGCGACGGGCTTCAATTGGCCAGATGATGCGGGTGGCGGCGAGCTCTTCGTCGGCAAGCATTTCCTGCCGCCGGAGAACTGGCCGTACAAAATATGGCCGGCGATTCTTGTGACGATGGATAACTCCGGGCCGCCCACGGCTGAATCAGTCGCCAAGTATTTCGAAGAGGCGCGAAAACTTCTCCCCGCGAACGTGAAGATCCGCATGGGGACGATGGACGATTTCGCGAAGGAATTTCTCGCCGATCCGCCTGCGAATCTGCCCGTAGTCAAAGGCGAGATGCCTGACACGTGGATTCACGGTGCGATGAGCGATCCGCGCGGCATGAGCACCTCCCGCTCCGTACACGCCGAATTGCCCGGCGCGGAGCTGTTGCGCACTGAACTTGTCATGCGTGGCGTGCCGCTCGAATCTGCGAAGAAGGAGGTCGCCAGCGCTTACGAGAACATTCTGCTCTATGGCGAACACACTTGGGGCGTAGCTCCGGCAGTGAACGTGTACGGCGATGCTTTCAAGAAGGCGGATCCCAAGCTCATCGCCTATCTCGAAGGCTCATGGGAGGACAAGAGCAACTACATCCGCGAGGCGGATCGAATCGCGAAAAAGATCGCGGAGGAAAACCTCAAGGCTATTGCCAGGAGCGTGCCGGCCAAGGCCGGAGACATCGTCGTTTACAACTCGCTGCCGTGGCCGCGCTCCGACATGGTTGAGGTTGGCGCCAAGCGCATCTTTGTCCGCGATGTTCCGCCGAGCGGCTATAAGGTCGTGAGCGCCGAGGAGGCCGTGAAGCCTGCGGATGTCCTCGAATCGCCGTTCTACAAGGTCGTCCTCGATCCCGCCAGCGGCTCCATCTCATCGCTTGTGGACAAGCGCACTGGCCGCGAATGGGTCGACAAGGATGCGAAGTGGAAGCTGGGTCAATATTTGAACGAGCGCTTCACCTTTGAGCAGACGCGCGACTACACGGTCAAGTATCAGGGTATGCACAAAAACCATGGGGCCCCCCACCCCGGCATGCACAAGCCTGGCATGCTTTCGGAAAAGCAGGTGCCTTATCGTGCTGCCACCGCTTCGAATGGTGTGGTCACCCTCGGTGCGAACTCCGCCACAATCGCATCTCCCGCCAGACTCGCAGACCACCTACCCGCCACGGAACTCAAGGTGACGCTTGATCAAACACGTCCCATCGTGGATTTGGAACTTACCATCAAGGACAAGGCCCGCGATAATTGGCCCGAGGCCGATTGGTTTTCCTTTCCATTCAAAATCGCCGATCCGGGTTTTCGCGTGCATCGCCAGCTTGGTGTTATGGACCCCGCGAAAGACATCCTTCCGGGAGCCGACCGCGACCTCTTCTCCGTGGGCGCTGGCGTAACCATCACGGATTCCGACGGCGCGGGCATCTCCGTCATGCCGCTCGATTCACCCCTTGTTTCGCTCGACCGCCCCGGCATCTGGAAATTTTCCAGGGACGCCACGGAGTTCACGCCGAAGGCTCCCGTCGTTTTCGTCAATCTGTTCAACAACCAGTGGAACACGAACTTCCGCTACTGGTACACCGGAGACTGGTCGTCGCGTGTGCGCCTGACGACGTTCGATGCAAAGACGCCTGCGGCGGAAACGATCGCCGTTCCCGCGCTTGAAGCACGCCGACCGCTGAGCGCCATCGTTGTCGAGCAAGCATCGGTTGCCGCGGCCAAGCTTCCCGTGCAGATGAAGGGCATCGAGGTTTCGCGCAAAGGGGTGGTCGTCACCGCCTTCGGTGAGGATCCCGACGAGCACAAGGGCACGCTCTTGCGCGTGTGGGAAATGGCAGGTACGTCCGGTCCGCTCTCGGTCGCACTTCCTCCAGGAATCAAGGCGACCAAAGCATTGCCAGTGAACTTGCGCGGCGAGAAGATTGGATCTCCGCTGGATATTCGCGAGGGCAAGATCTCCTTCACCCTCGGAAAATATGAGCCTGCATCATTTCTGCTGCAATGAGTGTGATGTTTGGTATCGTCGGGCGCTGCTCGGCTGACTGAGGCACATGAGCCACCGCATCGGTCGATTTGCTGGCTGGGTCATGACAGCATTCGCCTTGCTGGGATCGCCATTCGCATGTGCGCATGGTACCGGCACCGCCGGCGGCGAGCTGAAGGCCACCAAGGATGCCTCAAGCGTGAGCCTCACGCTTGGGGTGCGTGATTTGTCGTCCGCGGGGATCGTCAGGCCGGAGATGTATGAGCTGCCAGATTTCTTCGACGCGCAAGACAAGCCGTTGCCGCAGCTCGTCGAAAACACGCGAGAGCTTTTGATTTTTCGCGTCGGCGAAACCGTGATTCCTCCGATCATTGAGCCGGGCGAAGCAGATCCCGAAGCCGTGCAGCGTTCAGTGCGCTTTGAATGGAAACTGCCGCCGGGCAGCCGATCGTTCAGCATCGAACGCAGCAAGCCCGATGGCCTGGATGGGATAGCCGATTGGCTTTTCACGCAGATGAAGGAGGACGGGACTCCGGGAGATCCTCACTACGCGCAGGTGATGTACGGTGATCGGGCGACTTTCGCCATCGCTGACGGCGGTCTGGAATCCATGGGTGAAGACGTCGTGGAAACAGGGAAGCTCGGAATCGGCCAGCTGCTATGGCTTGGCTTTCGTCACATCGTGCCGGAAGGAATCGACCACATGCTCTTCATCGTAGCTTTGTTTCTTCCCTTGCCGCGATTGGGGCCCATCGCTGGACAAGCTACGGCGTTCACGCTTGCGCACTCGGTTACGCTCGGGCTGGCGATGGCGGGCTTGGTGCTCCTTCCATCCAGGGCCATTGAAGCGGTAATCGCCTTGAGCATCGTTGTGGTGGCGCTGGGCAATTTGCGCGCAAAGAAAGTAACTGCGAGCCGATGGGTCCTGGTATTCATTTTCGGACTGGTGCACGGCCTTGGATTCGCCGGTTCCTTTGCACACCTGAAGACAAGCCCCGGTGATCTGGGGCGCACCTTGCTGTTCCTCAACCTGGGCATAGAGCTGGCTCAGCTTACCGTGCTGGTGTCGCTAACGGCGTTCGTGTACTTCATCCGTGAAAAAGCGTGGTATCGACCACGCGTGGTCGTCCCGGTGAGCCTTGCCGTTGCGGCGTATTCCGCATGGCTCGTGGTGGAGCGGATTGCAGGATGAGAAGAATGCGGCCGTGCTACGACAACAGCCCGCACCGTGGCATCAGCCCCATCTGTACGATCCTCCGCTGCCGCGAAACCGCGTAGCGAGGTTCTGAAGATCGTCTGTGCCGTTATCGATCGCACGTCCGCGGACGCGGGGTAGGGTGGGAGAGTGCGCGGTTCGTTACGGTAACAGAGAGCTGTGTGGATCGCCGATCACGTACAGCGGCTCTCCGAGTCTCGGCGTGTGACGGTATGGAGTCGCTTTGGTTGAGCTTCGACCGCAAAGTTTCAGGTGACGAATCATGGACCATGGCCAATTGGGGCAAGAGGCATCGCCGTTGACGTGCTGTTTGCTGGCAATAGAAATTTGCGCGCGGTTGAGACTGGAGCACGCTGCCGAGATGGCAACGACATTTTGACGATTGAATCAGGCATGACAGTAGATGCGGTGGAAGGAGATGTAACTGAGCGATCCATTGCAGCTGTCAAGGAGGAGCAATCGGTCGCGGAAGGCGCGTTTCGTCTGAGCAAAACCGCGTACCAGCTCTTAGTGGACGAGCTGTTCAGCCGACGCATCCCAACCGGGACACTCATGTCGCAAAGTGAGCTTGTCGAGCTTTTGGGTATGCCCCTGCAGCCCCTGCGGGTCGCGTTGCGCGTCCTCGAGGTCGAAGGGCTGGCCAAGATTCATCCGCGAGTCGGGATCAGCTTCATCAGGGCGGACAAGGAGCTTGTTCGGATTACCTACCAGTTCCGCATGATCATCGAAAGCGACGCGGTCCGCCATTACGCCGAGCGGGCGTCGATTGGGGAGATCGAGACTCTGCTGGCCGACCATGATGAGTTCATCGAGGAAGTGGAGAGCGGTGGTCTGAATTCACTAGCCAGGGTTCACGGGCTCGAGCATCGCATGCACGGTGGTCTGATTGGAAGTTTGGCCAACCCACTGATTGAAACGGCTACGAAGTGCCTGCAGAACTATACGGCGCTGATTCTCGTGGATCGCCGCGAAACATTGCTGCATATCAACCAACCGCTCAGGGAGCACGCCAGGATACTCGCGGCCTGTCGAGACCGAAATGTTGAATTGGCGGTATCCGAAATGACGGCGCATTTAATTTCGGATATGCATCGTGCGATGGGCCTCTGAGCAATTGAAATTCGAACGTTGCTCGCCGTGGACTCTGGTCAGGAGGCGGAGCCGCGCGCGGGGGCGCGCGGCGATGCACAGTGTGCAACGCCTGGCCGACCAATGAAAACACGATTTGGGGCCAGCCTGAGGCCGGTAGTGCGGGCCATCGAAGAGTGATTCGCACAGGAGGTGCCACGCAACGATGCAAGTTGCAAATCTCAACTAGAGCGAGGGCTAGATTGTGAAATCGAAATTGATGAAGAAACGGGCTTTGGTGGCATTAACAGCAGCAGCGGTTGTGGCAATTTTCCAAACAGACTTCCAACCTTCCAAAGCGTATGCTCAAGCGAGCCAGGCAACGATCTATGTAGCTGTAAGTGGCAACGATCAAACGGGAAACGGATCTCAAGTCAATCCGTACGCTACGCTGGCACGTGCGCAAACGGCCGTAAGGGCAATAAACGCCAATATGACAGGCGACATCATCGTCAGCGTCGGGTCCGGAAAATATTACCTGACCTCGCCAATCATGCTTGATGAGCGGGATTCTGGAACCAATGGTTATCGCGTGATCTGGCAAGGTGGCAATGGCTCGAACCCCAGTGATGTCAGTGCGGAACTCATAGGTGGGCAGAAAGTTACCGGCTCCGGATACAACTGGGTACCCACGACGCAAGCAGATTCGACAACCTACGACCTTCCGTCCAGCGTTGTTGGTCTCGTATACAAGTTGCAGTTGAACACAGGCGACTATGTTTACCGTGATATCAGCAATCACGATTACATGTCCGATCCGGCCTATCCCAACGGTTACTATGGACATCAGGGTTTCAATACCTTGTATGTGAATGGCAAGGCCGCAATCCTGGCGCGCTCGCAAAATTACGTCGAGCAGAAGGGTTTCGCGACGCAGAGAGGCGACTACTGGTATTCCGCTGGAATTGCCGGTACTACATCCATGTCCTCCATCGTGGCCTATCAAGCCGGTGGCGGCGCCAGCGGTCCGTCGGCGTCCGATATCGCAGGAATGCAACATGCGCAGCAGCGTGGCGACACGGTCATCGCACAAGTCGTGGTTTGGGATGCGGGAACAGATGACTGGATGTCCAATACGCTTCCCATATCCACCATCGATACGTCGGCGCGCTGGTTGAAGGCGCCGCCATCGCCGACCACCTCGCTGTATCCCTACAACTATACGATTCCGGGGATTTCTACTCCGCTTCCGACCCAGGGTGGGCCGGCGCTCTTCAGAACCCATTACCTGATATCGGGCGCCGAAAGGTACTTCCTGCAGGACAACCTCGCCTTCCTCGATACACCGGGAGAGTATTTCTACAACAACTCCACGGGCGTCTTGTACTACTACCCCAAGCCGGGCGAGGAGGTTCTTGCCAACCAGGACATCGTCGTGCCGAAGACGCAGGAAATTTTTCACCTGCAGGGTACCGACAAGCCCGACTTGAAGAATTATCGCGATGTCCCGAATCTGGCGAAGCAGGTAAGCAACGTCGTCATCAGCAATTTCACGATGGAAGATACCGAGTCCGCTGATTGGTACACGACCGGCTGGAATGCCTTCGAGGGGAACAATGATGGCAACTGGAGGTTTTATCCTCCGGAGGCGATGGTACCGGGCACGACGATACCTGATGCCAGCGAGTGGCGTGAGCGCGTCCAGTTCAGGCACGGCGCCGTGGTCATGACGAACACCAATCACGTAACGGTGCAGAACAGCTACATCAAGAACATCGGGCAAAATGGTGTCGTGCTGGACAGGGATAACACCTACAACACCGTCCAGAACAGCGTGATTGAAGACGTGGGCCTCAATGGCGTGCACAGCGACGGCGGATACCAGGGCGTCGGTGCGTACAACAACAATCACACGATCTACAACATGTACATCCACAATGTCGGCCATTTCGGCGGCGCCATTGGCAGCGTCCATCTGTGGAATACCGGGAAATCGCTGTTTTCCCATGCGATTCTCGATGGTTCGCCGCGCCGAACACTGGCCGTCGAGGGTGGATATCAGCGGACGGGTTGGGCTGCTACTTATAACCCGCTGACCCAGCTCTACAACGTTGGCAACACGTTCCAGTATATTTTTTCGACCCATGGCGAGCAGGATTCTGCCGAGGACACCCCGATCTTCTTCGACAACCTCATTCGCGGCGATCAGGTGTCCAGTGTCCTAGGTTCAACCACAAACCCCGATCCGGCGAAGGTCATAGACCCCACGACGGGCCAGCCCTACGGACCGCAGAAATACAATACGCTCAACCAGATCGTGACCGATCTCGGAGGCGTCGTATCTTCGTCGATCGACAAGTGCACGGTGCACGGAATGGATTTTGCGATGGGGACTACCGGAAGCATTTTCAGCAACATCAAGGGAACCAACGAGCAAAATTTCAACCTCTCCCTTTACAGCAATTCGTACGCCAACGGGACGGAGTATCACAGCGTTACCAACACCAACAATAATTTCCCGGGCCAGTTCGCCAATCAAGCTGCAAGCTTTGACGATTCGCAGATGCAGTACGACCAGATCGGCACAACAAGCGGTTTCCCGTTCCAGTCTGCAATCGTGAGCACCGCCAAATTCACGCCTCCGGCCAGTGGCGTTTATTTTTCGGACGATTTTGAACGGGGTTTTCTCGACCCGACGAAATGGATCGTCGAGCAGGGAACTCCCGCAATCTCGAACAACTACATGTCCGAGAGCGCGCTCAAAGGTCACTATTCGCTGGAACTCGCCGGGACCGGTACGGGTTATCTCAACGTACCCCCCAATCCGAACGGAGTAACGGTGAGCCGTACCTTCGGTCAGGAACTGAACAAGAAAGTTTCGGTGATGTTCTTCGATAGACATCTGCCTTCGGAGAGTTGTAACACCGAATTCGGCACCATCACCAGAAGCTTCGTGCGTGCAGACGAAGGAAGCGCGGCGACCCAGGTGGCAGTCGGCTCCTACCAAGATTACGACGTCAATAATGGATCAAGGAATTACTTCTACTACAAGGACGGCAGCACCATGGTGCGCACCAACGTGCAAAACACGGTCGGGTGGCACAATTTCCTGTTCGATTATTCGACTCAAGGTACGGTTGTGTTGTCCATCGATGGAACCCAGGTGGCAAGCCTCAGTCGTCCGTCGTTCAAATATGTTTCGATGAGCGGATTGGCGGGCAACAACGATAACTACGTCGATCAGGTCTACATCTACGGTGGCGTCACTGCCTCTCCGAATGTGGCAACGCCCCTCCCGATCGCTGGGGATATCGCCTGGGCTGCCACCGTAACGGCTTCAAGCGCATCCTCCAGCGGTCCCGCATCCAATGCGATTGATGGAAACATGGATACGGAGTGGGTGAGCAACGGAGAGACCAATCCGTGGATCCAACTGAATTGGACTGTCCCTCAAGTCATCAACAAACTGGCCTTCTACGATCGTTCGAGTCCGACCGATTGGGCGCAAGGAGGGACGCTTACGTTCAGCGACGGCAGTTCAATGAGCATTTCCGGAATACCTAATAACGGCTCCCCGTATACGATTGCCTTTCCCAACAAGACGGTGTCGTGGGTGAAATTCCAGGTGGCAGGCGGTCAAGGATCTGGCGTCGGTTTGGCGGAAATGGTCGTATATGGACAACCGGCGGCGAGTCTGTCATCTACCGCGACAGCTACTGCTTCATCGTCCTATTTCAACGGCCAGTATCCTCCCTCCAAAGCAATAGACGGCAATGCGAGCACGGAATGGGCCTCTGCGGCCGAACTTAATCCGTGGCTTCAGTTGAATTGGACCACTCCGCAGAACATCAGCGCGATTACATTCAATGACAGGGCGAATGGGGTCGACTGGGCGCCTGGCGGAACGCTGACATTCAGCGACGGCAGCACGCTGACTGTGTCTGGCATACCAAACAACAACAGTGCGTTTACGGTGACTTTTCCGAGCAGGACGGCGACCTGGGTCAAATTCCAGGTATCCGGTGGCAGCGGATACAACGTCGGCTTGGCGGAAATGACCGTGTACGGGCAGCCGGCGGCCAACGTTTCGCGCACTGCAACAGCTACTGCTTCATCGTCCTATTCCAACGGCCTGTATCCTCCTTCCAATGCGATAGACGGCAGCGTGAGCACGGAATGGGCTTCGGCAGCCGAACTTAACCCGTGGCTTCAATTGAATTGGGGCACGCCGCAGAATATCGGAGGACTTGTAATTAACGATCGGGCGAACATGGCCGACTGGTCGCAGGGTGGAACGCTGACCTTCAGCGATGGCAGTACGATGAGCATCACGGGCATCCCCAACAATGGGAGCTCGTTTGCCGTCACATTCCCGACCAAGACGGTGAGCTGGGTCAAATTCCAAATATCCGGCGCCAGTGGATCGTCCAATAATGGACTGGCGGAATTCGACGTGTACGGGCAGGCGGCAGTTAACCAGTCGCTCACTGCAACTGCCACTGCTTCATCATCCTACTCCAACGGCCTGTATCCTCCCTCCAATGCGATAGACGGCAATATAAGCACGGAATGGGCTTCCTCGGCCGAACTTAATCCGTGGCTGCAATTGAATTGGACCACTCCGCGGAACATCGGCGCGATTACATTCAATGACAGGGCAAATGGGGCCGACTGGGCGCCGGGTGGAACGCTGACATTCAGCGACAACAGCACGCTAACCGTGTCAGGCATACCAAACAATGGCAGTGCGTATACGGTGACCTTTCCGAGCAGGACGGCGACCTGGGTCAAATTCCAGGTATCCGGCGGCAGCGGATCCAATGTCGGCCTGGCCGAAATGCAGGTATACGGCAACTAGAATCGACGCAATGTCTTAGAGCGCCAGGGAAGGTCCGAGCAAGTTAGTCGGCAGCGAGGCAGGATGCCTCGCTGCCGACTCAACACAGCTTGAGTCGGCGGAGTCGAGGCCGGGCCTGTGCCGGCTCGATTCGGGCACCGTAGCCTTCCGCCCAATTGCCGGCCGGACCGATGTGTTCGTCCGCGGCACGGACAACCAGTTGTGGTAGGGAAAGGGTTACATGTCCGAGGCACACATTCCGGACCGCGGATGAGTGGCCACCAGGTTGCTTACATCTTTCGACTGAAATCGACGAGTAAGCCATCGAGCAATGGCGCCAGCACTACAACGCGGATCGGCGCTTCGCGGGCTTCCGCTTCACGCAGAATCCGGATGATCTGTTCTTCGTTGTGTCGCTTCTTCATGGAGTTCTCCTTGACCAAATAGGTTAAGAGAACTCACCATCCAAATGGCTACACGATTCGTCTCAGGTCAATCGCGCCAGTGGAAGATCGCCGCATGCCGTTGTGGACCTCGTGTCGGCAGGCGCGAGGTAGGGTGGGGTGAGGCGCGATTCGTTACGGTAATAGAGAGCCGTGCGGATCGTCGATCAGTCATGATAGTAGCTGCAATGGAAGGACATGTAACAGAGCGGTCCGCGCGGTCCATTGCGGCTCTCAAGATGGAGCCTATTGCGGAAGGTACGATAGGTCTGAGCAAGGCCGCCTACCAACTCGTCTTGGATGGGCTGTTCAGCCGACGCATCGCAACAGGGATAGTCATATCGCAAAGTGAGCTTGTCGAGCTTTTGGGTGTGCCCCTGCAGCCCCTGCGGGCCGCATTGCGCGTCATCGAGATCGAAGGCTTGGTCGAGATCTATCCGCGGGTCGGGATCCGCTTCGTCAGGCCAGATATGGAGCTGATTCGGAGCACCTATCAGTTCCGCATGATCATCGAAGGCGACGCGGTCCGCAATTGCGCCGAGAGGGCGCCGACCGAGGAAATCGAGGCGCTGCTGGGCGATCACGAGGAGCTCATCGAGGAACTGGAAAGAGGCGATCTGGACTCGCTGGCCAGGTTTCACCGGCTCGAACATTGCCTGCACGGTGGCTTGATTGGACGTTTGGCCAACCCACTCATCGAGTCAACTACGAAGTGCCTGCAGAACTATACGACGTTGATTCGTATGGATCGCCACGAAACCGTGCCGCTGATTATTCATGGGATCAGAGAGCATACCAAGATACTCGCTGCCTGCCGAGATCGAAATGTGGAATTGGCGGCATCCGAAATGACAGCGCATTTGAATTCGGATATGCATCGTGCGATGGGCCTCTGATCAATCACGAATTCCGCACCAGCATAGCTTCACGCTGGACCTCATCGTGGCCACGTTGAGCATGGTTGAAGCGTTCTCGTTCTTTCGAGTCATTCAGAAGTAAAGGTTGAAGCAAAACAGAGGGTCCATGTGCTGCTGCGTCGATTTGGCGCGAAGTTCAGGCTATCGAGATGCTTTACGGGCGCATCAACAGACTCACCGATGCAATGAGGTTGTCAATGAAATTCAACTAGAGGGAGGGCCAGATTGTGATATCGAAATTTAAAAGAAAGGGAGCGCTGGTTGCACTCACAGCGCTGACGGTTGTAGGCCTGCAAACAGGCTTACGGCCACCCATCGCGTACGCGCAAACGTCCCAGGCAGCGATCTACGTGGCTGCAAATGGCAACGACCAGACCGGTAATGGATCCCAAACTAACCCGTTCGCAACCCTGGCACGCGCTCAAACTGCGGTACGTGCAATAAACGGCAACATGTCCGGAGACATCTATGTATACATTGCCGCCGGCACCTACTATTTGAACAATGGAATTACGTTCACCGAACAGGATTCGGGGAGCAACGGATATAACGTTGTTTACAAGAATCTGAACGGCATCGACAGCGCGACCTTCGTTGGTGGCGTCAAGGTCACGTCATCCTGGTCACTGGTCACTCAGAATCAGGCCGGCAGCACGTGGGTCGACAATGACCTTCCCGTCGCTGCCGTGGGATCGGTGTACAAGACCAACATCGGTGTCGGACTGGATAAAAACGTGCCCGGCATCTTGAGCGCCAACACCAACAACGGAGTCGACGTCAATCACGTCGGCATCAACACGTTGTATGTCAACGACGAGCGCGCTGTACTGGCTCGTTATTCGAACAAGGTGCTCCTGCCCGGCTTTCCATCGGCATATACAAACTACCTCTCCTACTTGACATCAGGCAGCAACGGAACGCAGTTGGCCCACAACGGCCACCTTCCCGCCAGTATCCAACAGGGATTGCAGGATGCGTACAACCACAATGACCTGAATGCGTCCATTTTTGTCTGGGATGGCGGTGCGGTCAATTGGCTTACCGATACGATCCCGATAAGTTCGATCAGCACATCGGGAGCGAACGATGTTTTGTATTTTTTGACTGACTCCCACAATCCGCAGCTATATAAGCCGCACTATTTACTTAACGCACAAGGATCCAGCGGCCTGTATTTCATACAGGGCAATATCAGCATGCTGGATCAACCGGGAGAATTTTACTACGACAACGGTACCGGTGATTTGTACTACTACCCGCTTCCGGGATCTGGCCCCTTGCAGAACCAGAATGTCGTCTATCCGACAACAGAAACCTTGATCAGCATCCAAGGTTCGTCCCGGACCAGCCCGGTGCACAATATCGTCTTCGACGGATTGAAGTTCGAAGATACAAGTTTCCCGGATTATTATACTTATGGTTGGAACTACGCTGACGCACCGCCTCCGGCCGGCCTTGGGTGGTATCCGCTACAGGCGCTGGGTAGCACGCAGCCGTCCTATTCCGAAACCGCGGAGCGCATTGATTACGAAATCGGATTGTTCAGGCTGAGCAACACGAACCACATCACGATCACCAACTCGCACCTCAAGAATTCAGGCATGTTCGGCGTGGACATGTTTATGGCCAACGATCATGACGTGGTATCCAATAGCCTGATAGAAGACATGGGGCATGGCGGCGTCCACCTCGAGGGTGGTTACCCCGGTACGGGTGGAACGAATGTGTCCGGTGGGTATACGGGCTCCGACCCGGACATGGATGGCAAGACCGCTCCTATCAGCTACAACAATACCAACACGGTGACCAACAGCGTCATCCACGACGTCGGCCAGCTCGTCGGGCAAACCGGGGGCATTCAACTATTCAACTCGGGAAACAACACGTTTTCGCATCTGGATATCTACGATTCACCGAGAAGAGCGATTTGGGTGCAGGCGGGATATAACCGCAATCCGAGCACGATGGCTACGATCGGCGCGCCAAGCGGTTCTTCGACGGGAATCGTCGGAACGGCGGACGACGCGAATTACAATCCCGTCACGGATATGTACACGTACGACAACCACTTCGAGTACATCTACTATTTCAATTGCGAGCAGGATTCCGGCGACGACGGCGCATTTTTTAGCGATTGGCTGTATGGGTTCAGCGGTACGGATTTGACGAATTACAGGCCGAACTACATGAATCAGATGGTCGTCGACAAGATCGGAGTTTTTCCCGGTACCACGGAGTGGGTGTCACCCAACAACATCAACTTGGACATGGGTGACAAGGGATATGTCATGTCGAACATCAAGTCGGTCAATCCTCAGCATTACAACATGAGGTTCGACAACGGCACATACTACACGATTACCAACACCAACTTTTTATACAGTGGAGGTTATCCGGGACAGGGCATGTACGGCACGTTTGACGATTCACAGATGCAGTACAGCCAAATTGGCGTTGACTCCACTTTTCCGAGTGCTTTTTCGTCTGCGGTCCCCGTAACAACCGTTACCAGACCGACCGATATCTATTTCAGCGACGAATTCAACTGGGTGGATCCGACGAAGTGGTCGTACAGCGGTCCTGCTCCGGTGCTATCCAGCCTATTCGCATCCGAGGGCGGTATGGCGGCAAATACCTCGTCCCTGGATTTGAACGACAGCGGTTCAGGAGGTAAGACGGTACTGTACAGACAATTCGCTAGCAATCTGAACAAGATCGTCAGCGTCAAGGTATTTGATCGTCAGAACGCGAGCTATTGCGATTACAGCGGACAGGGATATGCCTATCAGTTTACCGGCAAGACGTTTGCCAGAGCCGACGACGGCACGACGGCAAACGAAGTTGCACTGGGCATCGATCCTTCGGTAAACGCCGGTTATTACATGGTGAACATCGGCGGAACCGAGACGGCTACTTCTGTGCAGCGCATCTACGGCTGGCACACGCTGATGTTCGATTACAGCACAGCGGGCACGGTGGCGCTGTCCATTGATGGCACAATCGTAAGGACCCTTACCGGATCGCAATACAACAGCTTCAACTATGTCTCGCTGGGTTCCGCCGACGGAACCGGCGAAAATTACTTTGACCAGCTTTACATTTACGGCGGCGCCGACGCGAGTCCGAATATCGCCGCTCCTCTGCCGATATCTGGAAATATTGCACCTGGTGCCACGGTGACGGCGTCAAGCGCCAATAGCGCCTATCCCGCATCGAACGCGGTGGATGGCAATCCAAGTACGGAATGGGTTTCGAATGAGACCAACCCCGGACTCCAGCTCAACTGGAGCACGCCGCAGATCGTCAACAAGATCACCCTGTTTGGTCGGGCGAATTCGTCGAGTTTTGCACCGGGCGGAACACTGACGTTCAGTGACGGCAGCTCTTTCAGCATATCCGGCATCCCGAGCAACGGTGCGCCGTTTACCGTTGCCTTCCCGGCCAAAACCGTAACGTGGGTCGATTTCCAGGTAGCGGGTGGTCAAGGCTCGAGTGTCGGTTTGGCAGAAGTGGTCGTGTACGGCCAGGCGGCAACCAATATTTCGCGCAATGCAGCGGCAACGGCGTCGTCAACATTTAACGGCAGCTATCCGGCATCCAATGCAATTGATGGTAATGTTGGCACGGAGTGGGCCTCCGCGGGCGAGATCAATCCGTGGCTGCAATTGAACTGGACTACGCCGCAGAACATCGGCGGGATTGTCATCAACGACAGAGCGAACGCGTCTGACTGGTCACAGGGCGGAACACTGACTTTCAGCGACGGCAGTTCGATGAGTGTAAGCGGTATTCCCAACAACGGAAGCCCTTACGCGATCACGTTCCCGACCAAGACGATCAGCTGGATCAAGTTTCAGATCGCCGGTTCCAGCGGAGCGTACAACAATGGATTGGCGGAGTTCGATGTTTATGGACAACCGGCGACCAATGTTTCGCCTGGTGCAACGGCAACGGCGTCGTCGACATACAGCGGTCTCCCGGCGTCCAATGCGATTGACGGCAATGCGGGCACGGAGTGGGCGTCTGCGGGCGAGATCAATCCGTGGCTTCAATTGAACTGGAGCTCGCCACAGAACATCGGCGGCATTGTCATCAACGACAGGGCAAATTCCTCAGACTGGTCACAGGGCGGGACGCTGACGTTCAGTGACGGCAGTTCGATGAGCGTAAGCGGTATTCCCAACAATGGAAGCCCGTACACGATCACCTTCCCGACCAAGATGGTCAACTGGGTCAAATTCCAGATCGCCGGCGCCAGCGGGTCGTTCAACAATGGATTGGCGGAGTTCGATGTCTATGGACAACCGGCGACCAATGTTTCGCCCGGTGCAACCGCAACGGCGTCGTCAACATTTAACGGCAGCTATCCAGCATCCAATGCGACTGATGGCAATGTGAGCACCGAGTGGGCCTCAGCAGGCGAGCTCAATCCGTGGCTGCAATTGAATTGGCCCGCCCAGCAGAATATCGGCGGGATTACATTCAACGACCGAGCAAACGCGAGCGACTGGGCGCCTGGGGGTACGCTTACCTTCAGTGACGGCAGCACACTGAATGTCAGCGGCATCCCGAACAACGGCAGTCCATATACGATCTTGTTCCCGACAAAGGCGGTAAGCTGGGTAAAATTCCAAGTATCCGGCGGCAGCGGTGCCAATGTGGGGCTGGCTGAAATGCAGGTATACGGTACGCAGATGCAACTCTCCACGTCATCCTCACCGACCAATCTTGCGCTGTACAAGACGGCGACGGCTTCATCGCAATTCTCGGCATCCTACGCACCCCAAATGGCAGTCGATGGCAGTACGAGTACGCGTTGGGCGCAGGCGGGAGGCGCACCCGATCCATCGTGGCTGGAGGTCGATCTGGGAGCAAGCACCGCGGTAAGCCACGTCAACACGATGTTCGAGGGTTCGAGCGGATACAAATACAAGATCGAGTATTCAATCGATAATTCGAACTGGACTATGTATTCCGATAAAACAGCGAGCTACACTACGCAGCAGACCAATGTCGACACCAATGCCGTTACCACAAGATACGTCCGAATCACCATAACGAATTCGAGCGGCGCTGGAGGAAGCATTTATGAGTTTGGTGTTTATTAAACGCAATTTGGCGCTAGTCCCTTAGAGTTCTTATTTAATTTGACGTGAAAAAGGAGCCTGCGAGAGCTGCGGGCTCCTTTTTTTTTGCACCCTGATTCGATCGCAGTTGGTGCGCAACTCTAGGAGAACTCCATGAAGAAGCGACACAGCGAAGAGCAGATCATCGGGATTTTGCGCGAGACCGAGCTGCACGAGGTTCCAGTCCGCGATCTCTGTAAGAAGCACAACATTTCCGAACAGACGTTCTATCGCTGGCGTGAAAAGTACGGCGGCATGGACGTGCCCGACGCGCGGCGGCTGAAAGAACTCGAATTGGAAAACGCCAAGCTCAAGCGTCTGGTTGCTGAGCAGATGTTGGTAATCGACGGATTGAAGGAGTTTGGTCGAAAAAAATGACAACCCCGTCGGGACGGCGCATGGCGCTGGAACATCTGACTCGCCGGGGAGTCTCGCAGCGCAAAGCGTGTCGCTACCTGTGCCTGAGCCGGCGCGTGGTGTGCTATGCGTTGAAGCAACCCGGGAAAGATCACGTCATCGGTCAGCGCCTGATCATGGCGTCGCGGGATGTACCGCGGTTTGGCTATCGCCGCATGGCAGCGTGGTTGTCACTGAGCGAATCGCGGGTGCGCCGGTTATGGCGCACGCTGGGATTGAACATTCCGCGGCGCCGGCCACGGCGACGACGATCGGGCAACGACATTCGACTACCGGGCGCGGTGCGACCCAACACCGTGTGGAGCCGACGCGACGTCCCCCCGCTTTCAGTAGCGGTGCGAATTGGAGTCCATGGTTACTTTAACTGCTTTGCATAGGCGGAGGGTGTCAGGCCGCCCAGTGCCTCCTTGGGTCGCTCTTCGTTGTATTCCCTTCG
>Ga0207695_10005157_pt1 | contig 17498 bp, 18 predicted proteins | sample KBSC54metaG_FD_184354 | JGI IMG/M metagenome (GOLD analysis project Ga0207695, IMG submission 184354) | Corn rhizosphere microbial communities from Kellogg Biological Station, Michigan, USA - KBS C5-4 metaG (SPAdes) (version 2) | ecosystem: Host-associated > Plants > Roots > Rhizosphere > Soil... | reverse complement strand
CCCGCCCTGGACGCGCACGCTCGCCTGGATCGAGCAGCGCGACTGGGACGAGGGCGCACTGCTCATGGTGTTCGGTCTCATCATCGGAGTGGGCGCCGGCCTCGGTGTCGTCGGCTTCTATCATCTCATCGATCTCGCGTACGCCTTCTTCATCACGTGGATGGGACACACGCTGGATGTCGGCATCCACGTCGTGTATCGTCCCGTGCTCACCGCGCTCGGTCTGCTGGCTGCGTGGGCGCTGGTGCGCCGGATTCCCGAAGGGCAGAACGTGTCGGATGTGCAGCTCAGCGTGGCCAAGCGCGGCGGCATTTTGCGCGGGCGCTGGGTGGCCATTCGGACGGTCGCGTCCGCCGTCACGCTGGGTTCCGGCGGCTCCGCGGGCAGCGAGGGTCCGACGGCGGTACTCGGTGCGACGATCGGCTCGATCATGGGGCGCATGCTGCGTTTCCAGCCGCGCCGGCTCAAGATTCTCGTCGGGTGCGGTGCGGGCGCGGGAATCGCGGCGGCGTTCAATGCGCCGTTCGCGGGAGCGTTCTTCGCCCTGGAAGAGGTACTCGGCTCCTTTTCCATCGGCGCGTTCAGTCCTGTCGTCGTGGCGAGCGTCGCTGGTGCCCTCACCGTGCGCCCGTTCCTCGGCTCCCACCCGGCGTTTCACATTCCGCCGTACGGCCAGATCCGGCCGCTCGCGATCTTTCTGCTCTATCCGCTGCTCGGCATCGCCTGCGGGCTCTGGTCGGCCATGTACACGCGCATGTTCTTTCGCAGTGCCGACGTGTTCAAGACCATGCGCGGGCCACACTGGCTTCGTCCGGTGTGCGGCGGACTCGCGGTGGGCTTCATCGTCTATCTGTCGGGCGATCTGTTGATCGGCAACGGGCACCTCGCCATTCCGGCACCGGTGTTCGGCGGCATCGCGTGGTACCTGCTGCTCGCGCTGGCGCTGGCCAAGTCCGTCGCGACGTCCGTCACCCTGGGTTCCGGCGGATCAGGTGGCGTGTTCACGCCTACACTGTTCATTGGCGCTGCGCTCGGTGGCGGCATGGGACGACTCGCCTCGGATCTGCTGCCGACTTTCGGCCTGCATCCCGCGGCGTGGGGACTCGTCGGGATGGCGGGGCTGGTGGCCGGCGCGAATCGCGCGCCGCTCACCGCGATCTTCATGGTGTTCGAAATGACGAACGACTATGGCCTGGTCCCGCCGCTCATGCTGGTGTCAGTGATCGCCTATGCCACCGCGCGCCGCTTCGCGCCCTATGGATTGTACGATGGCTGGCTCGAGCGGCGCGGCGAGCACCTGGCGCATGGCGCGGACCGCGCGCTCATGGATCGCATCCAGGCCCATGAAGCGCTCGATCGTCACCCGGTGACGCTGTCGCCCGGCGCGACGCTCGCGGATGTCATCGCAGCGGCAGGCCGTACGCGGATTCCGACACTTCCTGTCGTGGACGAGGATGGGTTGCTGTTCGGCGTGATCACATATGCGAACCTGCGTCAGGCCATGCTCGACCGCGGCGAGCTCGCCCCACTGCTCCTTGCCGCGGATCTGGCCGAGCCCACGGAGGTGACGACGCCATCGGAGTCACTGCGTGACGTGCTGCGCAAGATGAACACGCGCGCGATCGACGTGATTCCGGTCGTGGCCAGCCCCGCCAGTCCGCGCCTCATCGGCATCCTCAGCCGCGCCGATGTGCTGACGGCGTATGAACGGGAGTTGATGCACGAGGTCTAGTTGCTGGTTGCTGGACTCGCTACTCCCTTCCAGCGACCAGCGACCAGCGACCAGCGACCAGCGACCAGCGACCAGTTACCAGCAACCAGCGACCAGCGAGCGGCTACCGGCAACCACCCCCACCCCCCACCCTGAAAATGAGCGCGCGGGATCGTGTGGAGTCGAATTCCGAGATCGCGCACCCGCGACGGCGGAACGCGTCCATGAGCTCCGCGACTTCGTTGCGGCTCGTCCACGACGACATCTCCACCCACGCCGACGAGTCTGCCTGCGCGAGCGTTCTGCGTGCCTCGTTGTCGGCCCAGCCGGAGTCTGGCGAGTCGTGCGTTGCTGCCAGGTCGCCCGATGCCTGGAAGATTCCGGATCCGATACCGACGATCTCGCGCCGGCCGCTGTGCACGAAAGTCAGCGAATCGCTGTCGACCTGCACCGGCACTCCGCGGTGCGGCACGTAGTAGAATGCCGGCCCGCCGGCATTCACGAGGTCCGCCATCCGACGCACTCTGGCGGTGTCCGGGTTCTTCCAATCCGTCGTGTAAAAGGTCCAGGCAGGGACTCCGGTTGCATAGACATACACTGGTTCCCCTGGAGACGATGCAACGAGGCGCGCAATGAGCGGCCTGGCATCCTCAGGCCGCTCTCGCGTGCGCGCGTAGTCTCGTGTGGGAGGAAGTAGCCAGACCAGCAGTCCGAGCACGAGTGCGGGATACGCAACCTGCCGCAGCCGCCGCCCCGCCAGGCTGATGAGAAAGCCGAGGGCCGCCGCATCCACGATCACCGTGAGCGGTGTCGCAGAGAGCAGCAGGCGTGATCCGACCGGGTACAGGCCACTTGCGGATGCCAGGGCCATCGCCAGCAGCGGCACCAGCAGCAATGCGAGCAGTTCAGGACCATCGCGGCGTCGTGCGATGGCAAGCAACCCCACACCAAATGTGACGGCGTAGCACAGCGCAATGATGACGCGTGGCGCCTCACGGCCGAATGGCGACACGAGAACGATTCCCGCGAACCGCATCACGCGGGCCGCAAGATGCGGAGCGCCGGGCACCAGCAACGTCGGTGCCCAGTACGCCTGCTGATAGGCGTGACCCGCCGCCGTGGGACGATAGACGGTGATGTAAAGCGCTGCGAAGAGCAGGGCCCAGAGGACCGCCGAGGCCAGGATTCGCGAGCGCCAGGCGCGGCTGCCGCGGACCCGCGGCGAGAGAATCAGCGCTGCGACCACACCGCCGAGTACCAGGACGGCCGGTATGGATGCAAGCACCGCGATCGCACCGCCGAGCGCGAGGGACCACCAGCGCGCGGCGCGCTCCGGGTCGCGCAGCACCCCGAGAGCCAGAACAAGCAGAATCACGGTGATGCACGCGTCCACTCCGTACACCTTGGCCTCGGTGGAGTACTGCAGCAGGCGAAGGCTCAACGCCGCGCCAATCGTCGCCACGAGCGCGGTGTCGAGTCCGAACGTCCGCTGCACGGACCACCACAGCAGCACGAGCAGCGCGATACTGCTCAGCAACGGCACGAGCCGGAGCGCATATTCGTTGACGCCGAAGAGCTGCGTCATGGCGCGCTGCGCCCAGGAGAAGAGAAACGGCGCGACCTGATCGAAGTCGAGCGGCCGCAGGAGCTGGGTATATGACCGGCTGGCGACGTTGAGCGCGTAGGCAACCTCGTCAAACCAGAGCGATCGGTTGCCCAGCCAGTTGCTGATGCGCAGCAGCGCGCCGAGAGCAATCACCACGAACGCCGCGCCGCGCAGGAGCCGCGGTGCGTACCACGCCTGCTCCACCTCTCGTGATTCCGCGGTCATCCCTTCCTCCCCCGTGCGCAGTGCGGTCGCTGCCGTCAGAACGACGTGATGAGGCTCCGTGAGACTTTCGAGGTATCGCCGATGTAGGCAAAGCGAATGTTCCGCATGTAGCGGCGCGCGGCGGCGCGAACGTCCGTCGGGGTCACCGTGCGCAGTTCATCCTCGAACCGGTCCGCCGCGTGCCAGTCGCCCTGATAGAGCTGTGCCCGGGCGAGGAAGTTCGCCTGCTCGGCGTTCGTCTCGGTATTCAGGAAGTATTCCGTGATGAACTGCGAGACGACCACGCGCAGATTATCGGGGTCAACGAGCGCGGTCTGCAGGTCGGCGATTTCGCGGTGCATGAGATCGAGCACCGAATCGGGATACACGGTGGTCACGTAGAGCCCGCCCGCCGAGATATCGCGCTCCACGAAGGGCGCCTCGACGGCGTAGGTCAGATTGCGCCGCGAGCGGATCTCGGTGAACATGCGGCCGCCCAGCACGGCGCAGGCCACGCGCAATGCCTGGTAGTCGGACTGCGCCGCCATCGGTCCGCTGAAATAGCCCAGGATGTAGTTCGTGGGAAGATCACGCTCCACCAGGTCGGCCGCGGGCGGGCGATCACCCAGCGCGGGCGGCGGCGTCCACACGTAGTTGCCACGCGGAAGCTGGCCGATCGTGCGGCTCACCAGCCGCTCGACACTGGCGCGGTCCACGTTGCCGACGACCACGAGCAGCATGCGCGACGTGACGAGTGCCGTCGCGCGATAGCGCCGCAGTGCCGCCGGTGTGATGCGCGCGATGGACAGCTCGGTACCGGCTGGCTCGAGTGCGTAGGGATGTCCGGCATACGCCACACTGTCCGCCAGGTACTCCACGTAGTCGTCGGGCGAATCGCGCCGTTGCGCCACGGCACTCAGAACCTGCGAGCGCACCAGTTCCACGGCGGTGGAGTCCGTCGTGCCATGCATGAGGCGATCGCTGAGCAGTATCCATGTGCTGTCGAATGTCTCGCGAATGCCGCGGAACCCGAACATGGTCCAGTCGTGCCGTGGCTCGACGACGATCGTGCTGCCGAGGTCGGCGGTCTTGCGGCGCAGCGCGTCGCGCGAGTACTGCGAGGTGCCCTGCTCCGACACCCAGAGCAGCATCGGCTCGACGCCCACGGTGGAATCGGTTTCCTGGCGTGTGCCGCCGAGGAGATACAGGTTGGCCGCGACGACATCGGTTGCCGTATTGCGCCGCAGGATGACGTTCACGCCGGAGACCGTGAAGCTCGACGTCATGCTGTCGGGCAGCGGATGCGCGGCGCGTGGCCCGGTGAAGGACGGCGAATGTGAGTTGGCGCCCGGGAACAGCAGGGCCAGCGACAGCAGGAGCGCGACGCGCATCACGGGTGACTCCCGGCAGAAGCAACCTTGGGGTGGAGCAGATCCTCCTCGGTGAGATGCAGCTGCCCTCGCGCTTCAGGGGAGAGCAGCACGCCCGTGACATGGGGCTTGCCGACGATGTACTTGCGCACGTAGGCGCGCAGGTCCGCCGGGGTCTGGCGCGCCATGTTGTCCACATAACCCATGTAGTAATCCAGGCCGGCCGCGGCCCACCAGAAGCCCAGCTCGTGCGCAAACCCCGATGCGCGCTCGAGGCCGAGCGCGGTACCGACCAGGCGCTGCTGCTTCTGCGGCTGGAGCTCGGCGGCGCTGAAGTAGCCGGGCTCGGCGAATTTGGCGATCTCCTGATTCAGCGCGACGAGGGCCTCGCGCAGCTTGCCGGGCGTCGTCTCGCCGCTGATGGTGATCGGACCCGTGTGATTGAGCGTGTAGTAGTTCACCACCACGGAGTGAAAGAGCCCGCTGTCCACCAGACGCTTCTGGAGCGCCGAGCCGTCTGCGTTCATCACATCCGAGAACACGTCGGCCGCGTACGTGGACTGCGGGTCTTTCCCCACACTGGGGCCGAGCCACTGCTCCATGACGACGACAGTGCTCACGGGCGCCTCGACGATCACCGCGTCGTCCGCCGGCAGCGGCGGCACGTCGGGGATCGGGTCGGACGCGAACGGATCGGCGCCGCGCGGAATGCCACCGAAGATCCGCCGCGCGAGGGCGAAGGCACGCGCGGGCTGCACGTCACCCGCGATGATGAGCGCGGCGTTGTTGGGGATATAGTACCGCTTCTGGATCTCGCGCATCTTGTCGGGTGTCACCGTGCTCACGACCTCGCGCGATCCGATGACGTTCTTGCGCGAGTACTGCGAGCGCCAGAGGTGATGATTCATCTCGTCGGTGAAGCGGAAGAACGGGCTGGATTCCTGCCGGTCGTATTCGCCGATCACCACCGCGCGTTCGCGCTCGAGTTCGTCGGCCCGGAAGAGCGGCGCGCGAAAGGCGGACTGCAGCAGCTCGAGCCCCGGCTCGAGGCTGTCGGTGGGGAGCGTGAGGTAGTAGTTCACCACCTCTTCACGCGTGCTGCCGTTGAACACGGCGCCGAGTTCGGAGGCGCGTTGCACGAACGCATCGGGCTCCGGATAGTCGGAGTCCGCCTTGAAGAACATGTGCTCGTACATGTGCGCGAGCCCGGCGTAGTCCGGCGTCTGCGTGAACGAGCCGTTGCGCACATCGATCTCCACGGTGGCCAGCGGGACGCCATGGTTTTCGATGACGATGACCTCGAGCCCGTTGGGGAGCACTTCCTTCTGGATGACCCGTTCGAGGATGCTCCGTTCGCCGGCCGCGGCGCTCGCCGTCGCTGGCACGGGCCGGGCATGCTGCGCGCGCACGCCCGGCGCCGTGAGCGCCAGCAGGGCGAGAGCGAATGCGGGAAGGCGCGTCATCGGTCCCCGATGCCCCCCGCCTCCCCTGGCGAGGGCGCTGCGTCGGCTGCGTTCCGCACCAGCTCGCGATCGGCGAGCCGCGCCAGATAGTCGCGGACATCGGCTGAGACGTCCGCGGCGTATTTCTCGCTCAGGGTCCGTGCGATGTCGTCCACCGTGCGCGCTCCGTCACACAGGGACAGGATCTCGGCGGCCGTTTCGTTGAGCAGCATCGCGCCCTCCGGATACAGCAGCACCGGCTTCTCCCGCACCGGGTCGAATTCCACCCGGGCGAGGCGCCAGAGCACCGGTCGCATGTCGCTCGTCACAGTCATATTGACTCCATTCATCCAGTCGCGAGGCGCAACGCTCACAGCTGCCAACTGTCGCCGTCATCACCAACCATTGCGCCTGCCGCCATCACGGCGCGACGCTCGGGAGAGTCGGCGAGCAGCACGGGGTTGGTGTTGTTGATGTGCGTGTACACCTTGTGGCGCACCGGGAGCCGGGTGTAGCGCTCGAGGCTGCCATCCGCTCCAGAAATCGGAAGATGCCCCATGGCCCGCGCGCTGCGGTCGCCAATGCCGAGCTGTACCAGCTCGCCGTCACTCCAGAAGGTACCATCGAGCAGCACCAGATCACACTGCGCGAGGCGATCGAGCAACGGTTCGTCCAGCGCGCCGCACCCGGGGACGAACGCGCATCGCGCGCCGCTGGCCGTTTCGACAATCATGAGTCCCACGGTATGTCCCTCCATCGCGTTCGACGCGAAGCGGGGTGGATCGCCTGCGACGGCGAAGGCTTCCACGTGGAGGCCGCTGGCGGAGCCGTCGCAGTTGATGAGCGCGGCCGGTTCCCCGAGCCGCAGCGTGGTGACTTCCACTCTGGCGAATGCGCGCGTCACCGGGAGGATGCGGGTGTCGTGCTCGAGTGTCTCCAGGACGGCGGCCGTGGCGTAGAGATGCAGGTCCCGTCCCTCGCGCAGCAGCGCGACGCCGAGCGTGTGGTCGATCTCGGCATCGGTCACGACAATGCCATCGATCGGCACCCGGCGCGTGCCGGCCACGGGCGCTGGCGGAAGTCGCGTGAGCTGTTCGCGCACATCAGGAGACGCGTTGCAGAGGAACCAGTGCGTTCCGTCGGCGCTCACGGCCATCGAGGATTGTGTACGCGGATGCGCACGCGCGGGCGTATCGCGGGCGGCCCGGCAGGTGGGACACCAGCAATTCCACTGGGGGAAACCGCCGCCCGCCGCACTGCCAAGGAGAAGGACGTGCACGATGCGGACAATGTATGTCTGTCGGCGACCGGCGTCGCAAGACGATTCCCGAATCAGGGCCGTCCTTCTTGATGCCTGTATGGCAGTGCCAGGACTGGATCAGCTCCTTCGCAGGCACGATGCAGGGTTGCGTGTTCTCTCCGTTGGCGGCGACATAACGTCGGTCGGGAAGTCGCTGCAACGTATTCGACATCACGCCCCAGGGACCCATTCCTGCGTGTACGCCGACATAGTGAGCCGATTTCGTGCATTTCCCGGCTTATCAAGCTGACGCACCCGAACACACTCACCTGCTGCCCCCCCTTGGAACACCGCCGAACCGGCGGTGTCTTTGGGAAAGGCAGTTCAAGCTTGAATCTTCCGGAACCACTACACATCCGCGGGGCTTGGTGCTATGGCGACTCCTATTTGCGACAGTGGCAGAGCCGACAGCAAGGACGATCTCAGTTTCACTCGCGAGGCGCTCCCATGGCTCGACGACGTCTTCCGGTTTGCGCTGTCCATGACCCGCAATGCGGCGGACGCTGATGACGTCGTTCAGGAAACCTTCCTGCGCGCCTATCGCTCCTGGCACACCTACCAGTCCGGCAGCGATTGCCGCAAATGGCTGTTCACGATCTGCCGCAACGTCTTCCTTCGTTCACGAGAACGCGAGGTCCACAAGGTGGAGTACGGGGGGAGCGACGCCGAGCTCGAGACGCTGGTTGCTGTCCGTATGAGCACGCCGCTCATTCAGGCCGGCGAGGACGATCTCTTTTCTCGCCTTGACGTCGGGCCGGCAATTCGTCAGGCTATCGCCAGGCTCCCCGACGTCTTTCGATCTGCCGTGCAACTGGTCGACGTGGAAGAGATGTCATATGAAGAGGCAGCCGCCATCCTTGTTGTTCCAGTCGGGACGATCCGCTCCCGGCTCTTCCGCGGACGGCGGCTGCTGCAGGAAATGCTGATTACCCATGCGCGTGATGCCGGAATCGTTCCGCGCGAAGCCGTCGCTCACGCCCAACCAGAGGCCTGACGTGGGCCTCTACAGGACGACGAGACGCTATGGACTGCATGAGTGTGTTGCGAGAACTCTGGGATTATCTCGATGGCGAGCTGACCGACGAACGCATGGACGCGATTCGCGGCCATCTCGCGGAGTGTCGCGACTGTCATCCGTACTTCGACTTCGAGCGACAGTTTCTCGAAGCGGTGGCGGCCACGCGCGACGAGCACCCCGTGCCAGCCATGGTGCGACGCAAGGTCATGGCGAAGCTGCGCTATGCCGGGTTCGCGGTGAGCGGCCTGTAGCCGGGCCGCTGTGCACCCGGGCGCGGACACCTGCGCCGCTGTGCGCCCGGGCGCGAATTGCTACAATCCGCCCTCGTGACCCGCGTCGTCCTCCCCGTCCGCGAAGAGCGCCGTCGAGAGATAGCGCGCGCCGCTGTCCGGACTGATCATCGCGACGCGCTTGCCGGGTCCCAGCTCGCGAGCGACCTGCAGCGCCGCCCAGGCAATGGCACCGCTCGACATTCCCACGAACAATCCCTCCTCGCGCGCCAGGCGGCGAGCCAGCGGAAAGGCATCTTCCTCCCACGCCGGGATCACGCGGTCCACCACGTTCCAGTCGAAATTATCGGGAATGAAGCCGGGACCCATGCCCTGAAACTTGTGCTGGCCACGCTGGCCGCCGCCCAGCACGGGCGAGCGCGCCGGCTCGACCGCGATCACCTGGATGTTCCGGTCACGCTCCTTGAGGAAGCGGCCCACACCGCTGATCGTCCCGCCGGTTCCGGAGCCGTACACGAACGCATTGATGCGTCCGTGCATCTGGTCCCACAGCTCGGGGCCTGTGGTTTCATAGTGAATGCGCGGATTCGCGGGGTTGGCAAACTGATCCGGCATCCACGCGCCCGTTTCATCGCGAATGCGCTTCGCCTCGGCGATGGCCGCGATCATGCGCAGCTCGGGGTCGGTGAGGACCAGCTCCGCGCCGTACGCCAGCAGTGTGCGCTTGCGTTCCTCGCTCATTTGCGACGGAAGGCAGAGCACCAGATGATATCCACGCGCCGCGGCCAGCTGCGCGAGCCCGATCCCGGTATTCCCTGACGTAGGCTCCACGATCGTGCCACCGGGCGCAAGCACACCGCGCTCCTCCGCGTCGCGCACCATGCCCAACGCCGTCCGGTCCTTGATGGAGCCGCCCGGATTCATTCCCTCGACCTTCACCCAGACGTCCGCCATCCCCGGCTCCGCCACTCTCGTGAGCTGCACCATCGGCGTGGAGCCCACCGCCGAGATGATGTTTGGAGCCTGCGTTGTCAGTCCCGTCATCTGCACCTGCCGTGCGTCTATCCCAGTTCCAGTTCCCACTTCACATCGATGTCCTCGCGCAACGAGTCGCGCACGGAACAGTACTTCGTCACCGCCAGCTCGATCGCGCGCAGTGCCTGGTCGCGCTCAATGCCGTCGCCCGTGATGTGATAGCGTAGCAGGACGCTCGAGAGCCGGCGCGGCGTGGTGGTCACGCGCCGCGCAACGACCTCCACCTGCAGCGCGGACACCGGCGTGCGCCGCTTCTTCAGAATGTCCACCACATCCACCGCGGTGCACGTGCCCAGCGCGCTGAGCAGCGCATCCACCGGGCTCTGGCCCGTCCTGGTGTCGGAATCGATTCGTGCGGTGGGTCCTCCCGGACGTCCGGCGTCGAACCGGTGGTCGCCCACCCAGGTCGCGATCACGCGATTGGGTGCGGGAGCCGATGGCGCTGCCGCCCCGGCTCCCGCGTGCTCGTCGCTGAGCTTCACCGCTCCACCGGCAGCCGCACCGAGTTGCCCCATTCCGTCCAGCTCCCATCGTAGTTGCGCACCGAATCGTATCCCAGCAGATAGGTGAGCACGAACCAGGTGTGCGAGGACCGTTCGCCAATGCGGCAGTATGCGATCACATCGTCGCCCTTCTTGAGACCCACGTCGCCTTCGTAGATCGCGCGCAACTGGTCCGAGGTCTTGAACGTGCCGTCCGAATTCGCGGCCTTTCCCCAGGGAACGTTCTTCGCGCCGGGAATGTGCCCGCCCCGCAGCACGCCCTCCTGCGGATACTCGGGCATGTGCGTGCGCGCGCCGCTGAATTCCTCGGGTGAACGAACGTCAATGAGCGGCTTGTGTGCCTGGGACTGCCGGAGTGCCTCGTCGCGGAAGGCGCGGATCTTCGCGTCGTCGCGTTCGGGCGCCACGTATTTCGACCGCGGAAATGCCGGCACGTCGGTGACGAACGCGCGGTGCTCCTGCTCCCACTTCACGCGGCCACCGTCCAGCACCTTGGCGTTGGTGAAGCCGAAGAGCTGAAAGACCCAGAACGCATACGTGGCCCACCAGTTGTTCTTGTCGCCGTAAAAGATGACGGTGGTGTTCTCGTCGATGCCCTTGCCGCGCAGCAGTTCCTGGAACTGTTCACGGTTGACGTAATCGCGAACCAGCGGATCGTTCAGGTCGGCGTGCCAGTCCACCTTCTGGGCGTTGGGAATGTGCCCCATGTCGTAGAGGAGCACGTCCTCATCACTTTCAATGATGCGGATGGACGGGTTGTCGAGATTTGCCGCGAGCCAGTCGGTGGAGACCAGTGCATCGGCATGGACGTAGCCCTTGTCGAGAATGGACTGGTCGGGTGCAATTGCGGTCGCCATGGTGTGCTCCTTCCTGATGAGGGTGGGTCGGTGATGAACGCTCACGTGCCGCCAAAGGTTCACTCCGCACCGGACCGGAAAACAAAACCGGCCGCTGGGGGAGCGGCCGGTGGACTGATGCGGAGAAACGATCTCTGCCGTTTACATGCGTCGCATGAGTCCATCCGGCCGTTCCGGGACGGCCATCGCATTGGCACACATACAGGTGTTCAGCATCATGCGGCCCATGCGACGTGTCCGGTGACTCGTGTGACGAAGATCAGTGACGACGATCCTGACAACATTGAACCGGTGCCGGTGACTGTCAACCCTGCCGCCAGGGGCCGACAGGGGCAGCCGCAAAGGCTGCCCCAAGGGCTGCCCCTGCACCGCCTTACTTGCCGCGACCGTTCCCGGCGTGATCCAGATCCGGATCGCGCTGCTGGTGCGCCTCGACGAACCAGAGGTACTTGTCCACGCCGCGCGAAACCTCGGTAAGAATGTCCGCGGAGTCGGCATCGCTCAGATCGTCCATTTCCTCGATTCCCAGCCGGACCGTGCGGCCGAACGTGGCGAGCGCGTTCGACAGCGCCTCCACGTGGTCCAGCCCGTTGGACAGCACCAGCGGATAGACATCGAGCGACGAACGCTCGGCGACCACCCGCGCGGTGCCTTCAGCCACACCTCCGAGCTGCACGATGCGCTCGGCGACGAGATCGATGTAGCCCTCCACGGCTTCATCCACGTCGTCGAAGAGCTCGTGCAGCGCGATGAAGGACGGCCCCTTCACGTTCCAGTGCGCCTGCTTGCACTGCGTCTGAAGGTCAATGGCATCAGCCAGCCGCTGATTGAGCAGTCCGATCACCTGGATGCGTGTGCTTTCCGGGATGTCGTTCTTCGTGCGAAAGAGTCGCGGCGCGGCGGCAGCGCGGTCGGACGACGGCGCCCGCGATATCGCCCGTGAAGCGTGCGTACGTGAAGCGGTCTTCTGTGCCATGAGGTCACCTCCGTGGGCCAACGATGAATGAGAAGAGAAGTCAATGCGGCTGCTGCGCGATTTGTGCCAGCGCCGTGACCACCTTTGCCGTGGTGATGAGCTGACCGGTGTGCCGTTGCGTGTGCTCGGCTATGTGCACGAGGAGGCCAAGGACGTTGGTAGGGAGCTGCGATCGCCCCACGGCGCGCGATTGGAGCAGTGATTCCTGCGGCGTGGCATGGACTACGTCCAGCGCGCCATGGATCGCCTGCTGGGCCTGCTGCAGCAGCGTCGCGGCATCGTCTGGCGGGTTGCCGGGCTCCTGTTCCGTGCGCAGCGAAGCAAACTGCGCCTCGCTCAGCGCGTCGCCACGCGCGTAGGTGAGCAACCGGTCAATGCTCCCCGCGATGTGCCGGAGGTGAAATCCGGCTGACGCCGCTCCGCCAGGCTTGATCCAGAGCTGGTCGGCGTTCAGCGCATGCGCCGCCCGCTCGATGTCGTCGGACGACTGCATCAGCGCGTGGGCTGCGGGCATGAGATAGGGATCCACGCCGGGGAGAGGTCCGCGGAGCCAGTATTCAGGAGATGACATGAGTCGACGAGTGCAGGGTATACTGGAGCAACGGACGGACCGGGGATGCCGTTCCCCAGCGTCCTGCATGCAACCGCTGCATCGCGAGTGAACCAGCGCGAATGCGAACCTGTGATGGTCGTGTCCGGAGGTCAGGCGTCGTTCGCCACGAGCGCATGTTGCGACAGCCACGACTCGATCTCTTCGGCCATCACGTCCCAGCCCGGCTCGGCAATGATGTAGTGGCCATGCTCCTCGAATTCGCGATAGGCGCCGCGGTACTTCTGCGCGAGCGCGCGCGCCACGCGCGGAACGACAAAGCGATCCTCGGTCGCGGCGATGGAGGCAACGGGGCAGCGCACGCGGCGCTCGTCCACCGCCACCGCGCCCAGTGTCAGCTCGCGGCCCACTCGTCCGCTGTCGGGGACAAAGCGCGCGAACAGGGCCGCGTGTCGTTCGGGCGGCACGCAATTGAACACCAGTGCATCCGCGTCAGCCCGGTCCATGATCAACGGACGCGAGAAGAGGATGGACGGGGCGTGCTTCATCTGTCGTACGAAGAGGGATGGGCTCACGACGCTGATTCCGCCGGGCGGCGCGGCGCACACCAGGACCGCCGCGCACACCGCGTCGCACTCGGCGAGCTTCTGCGCAATGAAGCCACCCATGGAGTGGCCGAACACGATGGGCCTGGCCATGTCGCGTGCCGCACCAAGTGCGTCGTCCACGTACTCCAGCACCGAGACGTTGCCGATGTCCGGGACGGGGCGGCTCGCATGGTGGCCGCGGAGATTGATGGCGACGCTGGAATACCCGTGATCAGCGAACCAGCACTGCAGTGCCTCGAACTGCCATGCGCCGCCGAACAGGCCGTGTATGAAGAGAATCGGTGGCCGGGTGGACGCGGGAACATCGAGGCGCATCGCCGTGAGGTCGCCGGCGAGCGTAGTCGCTGTGAGCATGGGTCACTCCGCGGCGGAGCCAATGGTGATAGTCATCCGAAGACCTGATGCAGCTATCGCGGCGTCCACAACCTTCGGCCCGCGACGGCTCGGACGCAATAGTCGCGGATATCGGAGGCGGCCCCACTGGCATTGGCGGCTCGCGGTGATAGAATAGCCCAGCAAGGAGCGCTGATGCTGCCGACCATGGAACCGTACGCGCGCCACGTGCTCATCTGCACGGGTGGCTTCTGCTCGCCGGAGCGGACGGGGCGCGAGCTGTACACGCTGCTGGCGAGCCTGCTGCAACGGGAGGGACTGCTGTTCGGGGCGGAGCGGGTGAAGCGGGGTGAGACGCCCTGTCTGGGCGTCTGTGCAGGCGGGCCCATCGTGGTGGTCTATCCAGACGGGATCTGGTATGCAGGGGTGACAGCGGCGCTGCTGGAGCGCATTGTTGTAGAGCACCTCAAGGGTGGCAGGGTGGTGGAGGATGCGGTGTTTCATCGGCTTCAGGCAGGAGGAACTTCACGATGACACCAACTCACGATCCGGCTGGTTCGTGGTCCGCGGAGTCCGAACGCGAACGCGAGCTCGACAGCGTCACGGCGCGCGTCGTCGGCCAGCTCCGCGCGTGCGGCGTGGAACTCACAGGGCGGGAGAGCACGCTGCAGCTGTCCGATATGCAGACGGCCGTGGAGCGGTTCGAGTCCGCGGTATCGGAAGCGGGCGGCGACCGCATGATTACAACCGGCCGCGCGTCGAGAGCGGAGGATGAGCCCTATGTCCTGCCCAAGCGCGCGGCGGATGAATCGCCCGGTCAGTACGCGGACCGCGTCCTGCGCGCGGCGCGCCGGCTCGTGGAATAGCGACACGCAGTTGCGACCATTCAGCGACCAAGGGGAGGGCATTCCCGCTTCGGACGCGATGGTGTTACGCTTGTAGCGCATGCCCGGTCCAACGAATCCTCGTCGCGCGCTCATGGGGGCGGCAAAGCGGCTGCTCATGAAGCAGGCCGACGCACAGCTGCGCGCACCCGCCCCGCTGGAGCCGCCGCGTCTCATCCTTCAAGCCCTCGAGAAGATTGACATGTCCCGTTCCCGTGACCGCATTCTCGCCAACCTGGACGAGATGTACCGTGAGGCGTTTGACCGCGCGAAGAATACGGGCGACGACTCCCAGATGGCCACGCTCGATTTCGCGTATCGGCGCGAGCAGCTCTACTTCGAGATTCTGCTCGATATCCGCGACGGGATGACGCGCGGCTAGCGCGCTGCGCCGTCGTGCGGCGGCGCCTCAACCGGCGTAGCGAAAGCCCGTCTCTTCCAGCGTCAGCGTCTTCGCCTCGCGCTGCTCGCCGGCTTCCACCACTTCGGCCACCAGCAGTACGTGATCTCCAGCGGGGTGTTCGGCAGCCACACGGCAATCGAGCCACCCCGTTGCCTCATCCAGAACCGGCGCGCCAGTCACAGGGGACGGGTGGTGGCTCACACCATCCAGCTTGTCGGGCACGTTGCGGGACGACCGCCCGAGTTTGCCCGCGAGCTGCCGCGCGCCCGTCGGGAAGATGCTGATGGCGAAAGCCCGTTCACGCCTCACCAGCGGGAGCGAGTGCGACTCGTTTTCCACCGCCACGGCGATCAGTGGCGGCTCGAAGGAAATTTGCGTGATCCAGTTGACGGTCATGGCGTGCGCCGCGGCGCCGTCGCGCACGCCAAAGGCGTAGAGGCCGTACGGTACGCTCCGCAGGACTTTCTTCTTGGCGTCGAGGTTCATGGCGGGAAGTGATCGGCGCTCAGCTCACGGCTGATCGCGCACGACTGGCAGCGGTCGTGGAAAGTACCACGATGCCACCACCGAGATCGTGAGAATGACGGCAATGGCGATGAGCGAGATCACGGACGGAATCTCGATGACGGTGGCGAGCGCCATCTTGGCGCCCACCAGCACGAGAATGGCGGCGAGGCCGTAGCGCAGCAGGTGGAATCGCGTGACCATTCCCGCGAGCAGAAAGTAGAGCGAACGCAGCCCCAGAATGGCGAACACGTTGGACGTGAAGACGAGAAACGTGTCGCTGGTGACGGCAAAGATGGCGGGGATGCTGTCCACCGCGAACAGGATGTCCGTGACTTCCACCAGCAGGAGCGCCAGGAAGAGCGGCGTGGCGAGACGCCGCGGGCCATCGCGCACGAAGAAGTGGTCTTCGCGGTACTCCGGCGTGAGCGGGATGATCTTCCGCGCCAGGCGGATCACGGGATTGTGCTCGCCGTCGAACGGCTTCTCTTCGCGCATTGCCATGCGCACGCCGGTGACGAGCAGCAGCGCGCCGAACACGTACATGATCCAGTGGAACGTGGCGATGAGGAATGCGCCGAGGGCAATGAACAGCCCGCGCATGGCCAGCGCACCGAGAATTCCCCAGAAGAGCACGCGGTGCTGCAGGCGCAGCGGGACCGCGAAGTACGAGAAGATCATCGCGATGACGAAAATGTTGTCAACGCTGAGGGACTTCTCGATGAGATAGCCGGTGAGGAACTCCGTGGCGGGCACGTGCCCCGCGTAGAGGAAGATGCCGCCGGCGAAGAGCAGGCTGAGCGCGATCCACACGGCGCTCCAGGCCGCGGCTTCGCGCACGGAAATCTCGTGCGCCGTGCGGTGGAAGACGCCGAGATCGAGCGCCAGCATGGCGAGCACGAAGACCAGAAAGCCGATCCAGAACCAGATATTCGTCGTCATGCGTGTGGTGTCGACTGTGGCCGGATGGGACGCGCACGAAAAGGCGAGACCCTACGGCACGGTGTGTGTCGTAGTGGTCTCGCCCTGGCTTCTCGGCCGACCGGAAGCGCGCGAGGCGCTTCGTCCTGACGATCGGCCGCACCGGCGCACCGTAAGCGCCGGCGGGCTACTCCCCACTGATGTCCGGAAGTATAACAGGCTGCTGGTCTGATCGCCCCTCTGTCACTGCGGCCAGTGCCGACGCATCATCCCGAGCATGACTCCACCCTGTACACTCGCTGTCGTGAATGCCCTGTGCTGGACCGGCTCGCGCGACCGCCCGTGGGCCGACGCCATTGCCGCCACCGGCGACCGGCTCATGGCCGTCGGATCGAGCGCCGCCATCATGAAGCTCACGGGTCCGGATACGCGCGTCATTGACGCGCACGGCGCCATGCTGCTGCCGGGCTTCATCGATGCACACGTGCACTTCCTGGAGGGAGGGCTGCAGCTCGCGGGCGTGCAGCTTCGCGATGCGGCAACGCGCGCCGAGTTCGTCGCGCGCATCCAGGCGTTCGCTGCACAAACACCGGCCGGCACATGGATCACCGGCGGCAATTGGGATCACACGCTCTGGGGTGGCGACCTGCCGCAACGCGACTGGATAGATGCGGTTACGTCCGATACGCCCGTCTGGATTCAGCGTCTCGACGGGCACATGGGACTCGCCAACAGCGCGGCGCTCCGCGTCGCCAACATCACCGGCGGCACCCGCGATCCCGATGGCGGCACCATCGTGCGCGATGCCGCCGGTGCACCCACCGGCGTCCTCAAGGACAACGCGATGGAGCTCTTGGCGCGCGCCATACCCGATCCCGCACCGGGACGACTCGATCAGGCACTCGACGCCGCCATGTCCTACGTGGCAAAGCAGGGCGTGACGTCGGTGCATCACATGGGCACCTGGGCCGACCTTGCCGTCTTCGATCGCGCGCACGAGGCCGGGCGGCTCCGCACCCGGATCAACGCCGCGGTGCCCCTCG
>Ga0207695_10005155_pt1 | contig 17498 bp, 15 predicted proteins | sample KBSC54metaG_FD_184354 | JGI IMG/M metagenome (GOLD analysis project Ga0207695, IMG submission 184354) | Corn rhizosphere microbial communities from Kellogg Biological Station, Michigan, USA - KBS C5-4 metaG (SPAdes) (version 2) | ecosystem: Host-associated > Plants > Roots > Rhizosphere > Soil... | reverse complement strand
GCGAAGCTGATCCACAAGCAGGAAGTGCAGGACATCGACTCGCAGACCAAGTGAGTCCCGCCTGCGCGGAACCGATCCCCGCGCTCGCGGGGGAGGCCCCGCGGACTTCCCGGTCCGCGGGGCCTCTGTTCATCCGGCGTCCGGTGCGCAGCAGGCGCCGGGCGGCGCCAGGCGGGCCTGGCCGGCCGGCAGCCCCAGGTCGTCGAGGATCGCGCAGTCGGCCGCCGGGCCGCCCGCGCACTCGGTGTCGCAGCTGCACACGAAGGCGGCCAGGCGGGCCCCCAGCGACTGCAGCTCCGCGAGCCTGGCGCGCAGCGCGGCGAGGTGGCCGGCGGCGATGTCGCGGGCCTCGGTGCAGGGTCGCTCGGGATGGTCGACCAGGCCGACGAGCTCGCGCACCTGCTCGAGAGAGAAGCCGAAGTCGCGGCAGCGGCGGATGAACACCGGCCGGCGCACCGCGGCCTCGCCGTAGCTGCGCTGGCCCGCGGCCGTGCGCGCCGCCGTCGGCAACAGGCCGATCTCCTCGTAGTCGCGGATCGTGGGCACCGTGGCACCCGCGCGCCGCGCGACGATGCCGATGGACAGGTTCGCGCTCATGCCGTGATGCCAGATCATGCGCAGGCGCCGGGACGGCTGCAGCAGGCGGCTTGCGGCGGCCCCGGCAGGAACTGCTCGAACAGCCAGCGCGCCTGCACGCCGACGGACTGCGGCGCGCGGATGCGCAGTTCGACGTGGCCGCCGGCGTCCGCCAGGTCGAAGCGCAGGAACGCGCAGCACGCACGCTCCGCGGCGACGATGCGCTCCAGGTCGGCGCGCGCGTGCCGGTCGTAGGTCAGGTCAAGGGTCGTCCCGTCCAGGCGATGCGCGACGAGCGCCGCCCTGGCCGCGATGATGGAAGCTCAAGCCGCTGGAGGGTCAAGCGGCTTCGCGTCTCCTGCCGTCGAGGTCCGGCCCGTCCTACGCCTCGAGATCGAGCCAGTCGCTCAGCTCCTCGGCGTGCTCCTGCTCCTGCGACAGGATGTGCTCGATGATGCGGCGCGTCGTCGAGTCCTTGTCCCCGATCAGCCGGATCGTCTGCGTATAGGCCTCGATGGCCACGCGCTCGGCCACCAGGTTGGCGCGGATCATGGCCTTCAGGTCCAGCGACTCGTCGTAGTCGGCGTGGCTGCGCTGCAGCAGCGTGGCGGGGTTGAAATCCGGTTCGCCGCCCAGTTGCACGATGCGCTCGGCGATCATGTCGGCGTGCTCCGTCTCCTCGTTGGCGTGCACGAGGAACTCGTCGGCGATGGCCGGCGACGCCATGCCCTTGGCGGTGTAGTGATGGCGCTTGTAGCGCATCGTGCAGACCAGCTCGGTGGCGAGCGAGTCGTTGAGCAGCTTGATGATGTCCTCGCGCCACGGCCCGTAGGCGGGCGTGATCGCCCCTTTCTCGATGTTGTCCTTCGCGGCGGCGAGGGCCTTCTGATCGAGCTGCAGGGGGACGCGGTTGGCGCTGGCGTGGTCGGGCATGGCGGGCCTTCGTGAGTGGGAGGGTGGAACTGAGGCGCCACGGCAATCGGGATGCCGAGCCGGCGGCCGGGAACGCGGTCCGCCGCGCGCGGCCCGTTGCGGCAAGACCGTGGGAACGCACGTGGACGCGGATTTGTCTACAGTGGGCCGCAACCCAAGGCAGGAGGATTCCCATGAGCAAGCTCCCCAGCGTCGCGGTGCTGGACGACTACCAGAACGCCGCGCTCCGCCTGGCCGACTGGTCGGTGCTGGACGGCCGTGCCGCGGTCACCGTGTTCAACGACCACCTGGCCGACGCCGACGCCGTCGCTGAGCGCCTGAAGGGTTTCGACGTGCTGTGCGTGATGCGCGAGCGCACGCCGCTGCCGCGCGCCATGCTGGAGCGGCTGCCGCGGCTGAAGCTGATCGTGTCGACCGGCGCGCGCAACGCGGCCATCGACATGGCGGCTGCCGAGGAGCGCGGCATCGCCGTCGCCTTCACCGGCTACACCTCGGCGCCGACCATCGAGATGACCTGGGCGCTGATCCTGGCGGCCAGCCGCCACGTCGTGGCCGAGAACCTGGCGTTCCGGCGAGGCGGCTGGCAGCAGGGCGTGGGCGTGGGCCTGGCGGGCAAGACGCTGGGCGTGCTGGGCCTGGGGCGGGTGGGCGGCGCGGTGGCCAAGATCGGCACGGCCTTCGGCATGCAGGTGATCACGTGGAGCCCGAACATGACGCCTGAACGCGCGGCCCTGGCCGGCGCGGAGATGGTGACCAAGCACGAGCTGCTGCGCCAGTCCGACGTGCTCACGATCCATATGGTGCTCAGCCCGAAGACGCGCGGCCTGCTGGGCGCCGACGACCTCGCGCTGATGAAGACGAGCGCGCTGCTGGTCAACACGTCGCGGGGGCCGCTGGTCGACGAGGCGGCGCTGGTGGCGGCGCTCACGTCGCGCAAGATCGCGCTCGCGGCGCTCGACGTGTTCGACGTCGAGCCGCTGGCCGCGGACCACCCGCTGCGCTCGCTGGAGAACGTGCTGGGCACGCCGCACATCGGCTACGTCGCCGATGACCTGTACCGCACGTTCTACGGCGACACGGTCAAGGCCGTCGACGCCTGGCTCGCCGCGCGCTCCAAGACCGCCTGATGCGGGGCCGTCGGGTCGCCGGCGTGCTGCTGGGCCTGGTCGCAGCGGCCGCGGCGGGGATCTCGGCGACGCTGTCCGGGTGCCAGTCGTTCGGCGCGCACGCCGGCGGCGAGCGGCTGGCGCGCATGGAACGCTCGCCCGAGTGGCGGGACGGCGAATTCCGCAATCCGCAGCCGATGTGGAACGACATGCACCTGGCGCTGGCGCACGGTTTCTCGGGCGTGCCCGACAACGAGCCGTCGGCGCCGGTGCCGGTCGCGCGCACCGATCCGGCCGTGCTGGCGCGCGCTCCCGCCACCGGCCTGCGCATGACCTGGTTCGGCCACTCGTCGACGCTGCTGGAGATCGATGGCACGCGCGTGCTCACCGATCCGATCTGGAGCGACCGTGCCTCGCCCTTCGAATGGATCGGGCCGCGCCGCTGGTACGCGCCGACGATCGCGCTGGCGCGACTGCCGCCCGTCGATGCGGTCCTGGTCTCGCATGACCACTACGACCACCTCGACCGGGCCACCATCGTGGCGATGCGCACGTGGAAGAACGTGTTCGTCGTCCCGCTGGGCCTGGGGGCGCACCTGCAGCGCTGGGGCATCCCGGCCGATCGCATCGTGGAGCTGGACTGGTGGCAGTCCACGCGCGTGGGCGCGCTCGCGCTCACGCTCGTGCCCGCGCGTCACGCGTCCGGGCGCGTGCAGCCGCGCAGCGACGTGACGCTGTGGGGCGGCTTCGCGCTGGTGGGCGAGCGGCACCGCGTCTACTACTCGGGCGACACGGGGTTGTTCGAGGAGATGGACGAGATCGGACGGCGCTTCGGGCCGTTCGATCTCGCGCTGGTCGAGGCCGGCCAGTACGACGCGGCCTGGCCCGACTGGCACCTGGGGCCCGAGCAGGCCGTGCTGGCGGCCCGGCGCGTGCGCGCGAAGGCACTGGTTCCCGTGCACTGGGGCCTGTTCCGCCTCGCGCCGCACGGCTGGACGGAGCCGGTGGAGCGCGTGCTCGCCGCGGCCCGCTGCGCCGGCCTGCCGGTGATCACGCCGCGGCCCGGGCAGGCCATCGAGCCGACGGCGCTGCGTCCCGGCGACTCCGCTCGCTGGTGGCCCGACGCGCACTGGTCGGACGCCGCGCAGACGCCGATCGTCGCGACCGTCGACGGCGTGGACGCGCATCGCGTGGCGCTGCCGGCCTGCCCGGCCGCGTCGACGGCTCAGGCCGCCAGCGAGCGATAGAAGTAGGTCGTCGCGCACTCGCCGCCCGCAGGCAGCAGCGCGTAGCGCGGAATGGTGCCGGCCGCCAGCCAGCCCAGGCGGGCATACAGGCGCGCGGCCGTGTCGTCGGCCGTGTCCAGCACCAGCAGCGTCCTCCCCTCGCGCAGCGCCTCGGCCTCGGCCGCGCGCATCAGCGCCGCGCCCGCGCCCCGGCGGCGCGCGCGGCGGTGCACCAGCATCTTGGCGACGTCGGCGCGGTGCAGCTGGTTCTCGGGCAGGTCGAGGATCAACTGCACGGTGCCCACGATGCCGTCGGCGTCTTCGGCCACCAGCAGCGCGCGCTCGCGCCGCGCGACGCCGTCGGCGACCTTGCGCCAGAACGCCAGCGCCCGCTCGCGCGTGATCGGCAGCATGAAGCTGACCGACGCCCCGCCCTCGACGCAATCGACCAGCACGTCGGCCAGCGACTGCAATTGCGGTTCGCTCACGGCGTCGAGCCGGCGGACTTCAAGGGTAGAGGCTGGGGCGCTGTTCGCCATGGGATCTCCGGAAGGGCAGGGGGTAGGGCATGGAGGCCAGCACCACGGCGTAGCGCGCGGCGGCCTTGTGCGGGTTGTGGAAGGTGATGGGACGGTCGAGCACCATCGCGACGCAGTCGCCTTCGCCCAGGCGGTGCTTCTCGTCGCCCACGGTGATGTCGATCGCGCCCTCGATCACCCAGACCTGCTGGTGCATCACCGGCTCGCGCGGCCCGGTCTCGTACGACACGCGGGCCTTGGGCGGGAAGCGCACCTCGACGATCTGGATCTGCGAGCCGACGCCGCTCGGCGACACGTTGCGCCGCACATAGCCCGAGTGCGGATCGCGCCACGACGGGTTGTCGGCCGCGCGCGCGACAGGGTGGGCCGTGGGTTCGGGCGCATCGAACAGCGCGGCCAGCGGCACGCCCAGGCCGCTGGCGAGCTTTTCGAGCAGCACCGCGGTGGGGCTGCTCTCGCCGCGCTCGATCAGCGAGATCATCGAGCGGCTGATGCCGCAGTGCGTGGCCAGCCCGTCGAGCGACAGGCCGGAGGCCGCACGCAGGTCGCGCACGCGCTGCGCGATGCGGTCGTTGAGGGAGTCGGTGCCTGCGTCTTTCATGATGGATTGAGTGTCCAATATGTTGGATTGGTCGTCAACAGCGACTGCTTGCGATCGTGTCCCCGGGTTGATAAAATGAGATAATTAACTAATTGGCTAAATAACGAAACGCCTGTCGCCGACGATCGCATGAAGGAAGACAACGTCTTTGCAGCCCTGGCCTCCGGCCCGCGTCGCCGCATCCTCGCCTACCTGTCCGAGGCGGAGCTGACGGCGGGGGAGATCGCCGAGCGCTTCGACATGACCAAGCCGTCGCTGTCCAAGCACCTGCGCATCCTGGAGGAGGCGGGGCTGGTCAAGAGCGACAAGCGCGGCCAGTTCGTGCACTACAGCCTGGCCGACGACAACCTGCTCGCCAGCCTGCACACGATGCTGATGACGTTCTGTCCGGTCGGCAATCCGCTGAAGAAGGAAAGCGCCGCACTCGCGCGCGAACGCAAGCGCAAGGCGAACTGAGGCCGACACGTCCGGCGACGGGGGGAGAACACCATGGACGCAATGCTTGCTCACTCCGCCGCGCGCCTGGCTCGACAGACGCACCGCACCGCCACCTTTCCCTTCGTCTCGCTGCCTGCCGGGCCTGGCCGCGTGCCCGTCGAGGTGAGCCTGGTCGCGCGGCTCGGGCATGGTGCCGGCGACAAGCTGTTCTACGAATCGGCCCTGCGACAGGGGCGTCACGCGCGCTTCGTCGACGCGCTGGACGAGCCGTCGGCCAAGCTGGGCAACACCGACCTCGCGCGCGGCGACGCCACGGCGGTGTACTCGTTCGGCGTCGGCCATCGCGGCCACCCGTTCCATCGCCACGCCGGCCATCGTGTGTTCACGGCTGTCTCGGGCAGTGGCGGCGCGTTGCTGCGCTTCTCCAGCGCGACGCCGGACGAGCTCGAGCGCGATCCGGACAGCTTGGTGCGCGCGATGCATGTCGTCGACGTGCCACCCGACTGCCTGTTCATGGTGCGCTTCTCGGGCGAGACCTGGCACCAATTCGCATCCCGGGACACGCGCGGCCGACATCCCGCGTTCTTCGCGCTCTCGACGCACACCAACGAACTCGGCGGCGATCTCGCGGAGTCATTGCGGCGGCGCGTGACGGCAGGCGAGGGCGATATCCCGTCCCTGACCGAACTGCTGCCCGAGCACGTCGTGCGGCGGCTGGCCGCGATGCCCGATGCGCTGGCCCGCACGCCCGTGACCGCGCTGTCGCTGCACGACCGCCCAGGCGGCCTTCTGGAAGCAGCCTGCCGGCGCGTGCGCTCGCTCGCGGGCCGGCTGCAGCGCTGGCGCATCGAGCGCGGCGTACGCCCCGGTTTCGTGAGCGCCGTCGCGTCGGCGCAAGTGCGCGAGAGCGGGCAGCTCGCGGAGGACTCGCTGTTGCGCGGGCAGTTGAGCGATCGCGTCGTCCACCACGAGGATCGCTTCACGCTGCGCCTGTCGTCCCACGGTCTGACGGGGCGCGACGCGTCCGCCTGGCTGGCGACGGCGCTCGATGGCTTCCTGGCCAACCGGCCGCCGGGCGTGGCGCGGATGATGGCGCTGCGCAACGTTCTGGTACGGCCGCTGGGCCTGCGCACCTCGCCGCTCGGTTGTCCCGTGTCCTCGCTGCTGTCGGCCAGTTCGCCCGCGCGCTTCGCGGGCCGCTTCCCGGTCCACGCCCTCGAGATCGCCGAGGACGGCCGCAGCGCGCAGGTCATCCTCGGGGCCGACGACAAGCACCTGGTGTTTCGTTCCTGCGTCGCGGTGCGCCTGCTCGGTGGCGACGTCGTCGAATTCGAGCTGTCGGACCGCATCGCCTGCCGCAACGCGTTCGGCCGCTTCTACGTGGCCGTCATCGACTGGCCGCATCGCAAGTTCGTGGCCCCGAGAATGCTGGCGCACGCGGTCGCCGCGGCCCGGTGCGCGCCAGCCGCCCGCGCGCAGGACGGGCTCGACGGCTCGCCCTGATGTGGCTCGGCGGCCGCCGCGGCCGCAACGGGCGACGATCTAGGGGGATTCAACATACCCTTAACCGTATGTACCGAATCGTTCACGAGTTCTTCCTAGAGTCTGCGACTGTGTCGATGGCGATACAGCCGGAGCCCGGACCGCAGCCCTGCGGCTCGGCCTCCAGAGGGATCGACATGGCCGTCGCGCGGCGGTTGCGGCGCGACATTCTCTCCGTGGCGCGAGGAGCGCCGTGGAACCCGTCCGACTCCCGAAGGAAATACTTCATGACATACCGACCTCTTCTGGTTCGCGTGGCCGTCGCAACGGCTTGCGCCGGCATCGCGTCGCTGGCGGCCGCCGGCTCGCTCCACCAGCCTGGCGACGGCGCCGACGCCGTGCTCGGCGACGGTGCCGCGACGCCGGAGACACGGGCCGTCTTCGATGTCCTCAAGGGCCTGACCCTCAAGGCCAGGTCCAACATGATCGAGGGGCAACATCTCGGCGGTCCGGGCGATCTCGTCGTCAAGCCGGGCGACCAGGACATGTTCGACATGCAGGGCTACCGTGTCGACAGCGTCTCGCCCGGCCCGCACACGGCCTATCCACGCATGGTCGGCGCGCGCTACGACGCGAACGACGCCAACGGCAACTACGTGCTCGATCCGATCCTGGTCGGCCAGATCAACCAGAAGCTGATCACGATCGAGTCGACCTACGGCCCGATGGTGTCGATCACGGCGACGCCGCTCAACCCGTGGCACCCGGCCGCGGGGCGCTCGTACGACGCGAACGACGGCGCCCTGAACAAGCTGTTCATCGCCAATCGCGGGCAGAACGCGGCCGCGACCGCCTTCTGGAACGACATCGACACCATCGCCACCGGGCTGGGCAACCTGAAGACGCCCGACGGCACGCCGATCCCGGTGCTGTTCCGGCCGTTCGCCGAGTTCAACACCGACAAGTACTATTTCCACAAGCAGAGCAGCGCCGACTTCGTCACGCTGTGGCAGCAGGTGGTCGACTACTACCGCGGCAAGCCGCTGCACAACCTGATCATCTGCTGGGAGGCCTGGGTCTGGGGCAGCAGCAGCACGACGCAGCCGTCTCAGGTGGACATCGCGCCGTGGTACCCGGGTGACGCGTACGTGGACGTCGTCTCGGGCGCGTTCTATTTCCAGAAGAACGCCAACATCGACGACACGCCGTACTTCAACCTCGACATCCCGCCCGGCAGCGACGACTTCAACGTCTTCTACAACCTGACGAACCTGGCGGTGACGCACGACAAGCCCTTCGGCGCGGCGCAGTGGGGCCTCAACTACAAGAGCTCGCCGCCCGGCGACGATGCCGACACGCTGGCGTTCATGGCCGCGATGGACGCCAAGCACGCCAACTACGCCAACCAGCCGGCGGGGCAGAAGGTGCAGCACATGGGCTTCGCGTACTACTGGACAGGCCCGATGCAGGTGCAGACGCAGGACAACGCCGTTGCGTTCGTCGACGATCCCCGCGTCTCGTCCATCACCGGCGTGCAGTCGCTCCCGGCCGAGGACGGCTGGATCCAGGAGGCGAGCGCGGGCTCGAACTCTGGCGGCTCCAAGGGGCCGGCGGCCTACCTGCAGACGGGCGATGCCGGCGCGGCGACCTGCAAGAACTGCCAGCTGCGCAGCATCGTCTCGTTCGACACCAGCTCGACCTTGCCGGCCGGTGCGACGCTCGTCCCCGGCACGCCGGTGACCCTGCTCATGAATGCCCAAGGCACCGTGGGCACCAGTCCGTTCGCCAACGCGTCCGCCTTCGGCCCGCTGTGCATCGACGCGGCCTGGACGGCGGCCACGCAGGCGCCGGGATGGTTCGGCGCCGGCAATGCCTTCGCGCTCGACGACTTCCCGCTGGTCGCCGGCAGCAACGCGAGCTGCGTGGCGACGTTGCCCGATCCCTCGCTCGACGCGAACGGGCGATCGTTCGCCAACATCGCCGCGAAATATGTCAACCGCGCTGCCGCAGGCCACACGCAGCTGCGGCTGCGCTTCACCGGCGCCACCGACGGCAACGGCAGCAACAACTACGTGAGCTGGTATGCGGGCGATGCGGGCAAGCCGAACGCGCCGCAGCTGGTCTTCACGACCACGTTGCCGAACTGACGGCCCGCAGCACCGCGGCCCGCGCCGCGGTGCTCGCCGCACCCGCGGTGGCGACATGGACCGGGTGCATGGCCGGCGGCTGACCGTAGGGCCGCCGATCCCGCCCCGCATCGCGAGTTCTGCCCGTCATGCGCCGACGATTCGCAGCAGCAGCCACGCCGGCAGGCCGAGGTACAGCGCCACGAGGCCCAGGCGTTCCAGCTCGTGCCGAGCCGCGACCGCGCGCGCCGGTGCGACGACGACGCCGGCCAGCGTGCCGGCCTCGATCAGCGCGCGCACGGCCGCGGCGCACAGCACCACGGCGATGGCCCAGGCGGCCCACCACAGCGCGAACGTCGTCAGGTACGCCTTCAGGCCGAAGGTGGCGTACTCGCCGAAGCTGCCGCCGTATGCGATGTGCTGGTGCAGCCGGAAGGCGGGGATCGCCAGCAGCAGCGGGAACAGGCCGAACTTCACCAGCGGATGCGCGAGGCGGCCGCGCGCGAGCGCCGCGCTGGCCTGCGCATAGCGGCCGGCATGCAGCGGCGTCACGGTGGCGATCGGCGTGCCGGAGGCGATCGACAGCGCGCGCGCCAGGCCGTCCGGATGTGCCAGCGCGATGCCATGGCGCCAGCGTTCGCCGCTGCGAAGGCGCAGCGCAGCGCCGGGGCCGGGAACTGGCAGCGACCAGGGTTCGACGGCCGCGATGTCGGCCAGCGGCAGCGCGAGCCGGCGTGCGCCGCGTGTGAACACGAGCGCGCCGCCGGCGATGCCGGCGTGCGCGGTGAACGCGCGCAGCACGCACCAGGCGGCGGCCTCGGGCAGGAGGAACAGCCCGGTGAACGCACGGATCTGCGCCAGCGTGTTCGACTGCAGCGCGCCGTCGCCGAGCGCGACGGCGGCGATCATCCACAGCAGCCCCGCGCGCGCGAGCACGCGCAGCGCGCCGGCGGCCACGCGCGCGGCGCGCGGCAGCAGCGCGACGTCGGCGGGCAGCGCCGGCGTCTCGGCTGCCGGCGCGGGCGCGCCCAGGCCGGTCCAGCCCCGGCGGCGCAGCAGCGCGAGCGTGGCCAGCAGCGCCAGCGACGCCGCGGCCGCACGGCCCACCCAGTCGCCCCACGCCACCATCAGCGTGCGCGGCGGCGTGCGCACCGGCAGGTCGCCGACCGCCAGCGCCTGCGTGCCCATGCGCGTGCCGGCCAGCACGCGGCCCGTGGCGTCGATCACCGCGCTGTAGCCGTTGGTGGTCACGCGGAACTGCGGCAGCCGCGTCTCGATGCTGCGGAACGCGGCCACCGCCTCGTGCAGCGCGGCGCCCTGCGGGTGCGCGCTGAACCAGGCGTCGTTGGACATCGTCAGGATCACCTGCCCGCCGAGGCGTGCGCCGTCTATCGCGAGGCCCGGGTCGACATCGTCCAGGCAGATCAGCGGCAGGACCGGGATCTCGCGGCCGTCCGCAAGCCGCAGCGGCAGCAGGCGCGCGCCGTTGCCCGGCCTCCAGGTGCCCGCCCACGGCAGCCAACGCCGCAGCGCGGGGCCGTCCAGCCACGGCGGCACGTATTCCGTGAGCGGGAACAGGCGCGTCTTGCGATAGAAGCCCAGCAGGCCGTGATTCGGCTCGACGAAGGCCGCGGCGTTGTACTCGCCGGCGTCGTCCACGTCGTAGCTGCCGAACACGAAGGGCACGCCGGCGGCGTCGACGATGGACTGGATCTCCTGGTCGAGCGCCGCGCCGGCCGCGCTCTTGGGGTGGCCGAAGGTGGTGGGATAGACCGTCTCCGACCACAGCACCGCGTCCGCGTGCTGGCGTTCGACGGCGTCGTAGGACATCGCGAAGTGTGTGTCGAGCACGTGGCGCACCACGTTCGCCGCGCCGATCTCCTGGCGCAGGCGTTCGTAGTCGACGATGTTCGATTGCACGAGCCCGACGCGCAGCGGCTTGCCGGCGGGCGCGGGCAACGCCGCCAGCGCGATGGCGCCGTACGACGCCAGCAGCGCCGGCAGCGCCGCGGCCAGCGCCAGCGGGCGCAGGAGCGCGCGGCGAGGGCCGCGACGCTGCGCGAGTGCCGCCGCGACCGCCTCGTTGGCGAGCAGCAGCGCCAGCGTCAGGCCGGTGGCGCCGCCGAGGTCGGCGGCCTGGCGCAGCAGGCGCGACGGGTACAGGCCATGGCCCAGCGTGTCGCCGAGCAGGCGCGGCACCGCCCATTCGGTGGCGACCCAGGCGGCGGCCGCGACGACGGCCGCGAGCGCCCGCCCGTGGCGACGCGCGGCCAGCCGGCGCGCGAGCGCGAACGCGAGGATCTGCGGCTGGAACAGCGGTGCCGCGACGAGCAGCAGCGCCAGCCCGGCCGGCGCGCCCCACTGCGTGAACTCGCCGATCGCGCCGGCGAACCAGGCGAACACCGCGAGCGTGTACGCGACGGTCATCGCCCAGGCCAGCAGCAGCGTGCGCGCGAGCGGGCCCGCCCTGTCGAGCGCCCGCAGCCAGGGCACCAGCGCCACGAAGCCCAGCATCCAGCCGGCGCCGCCGCGTGCGTACGCGAAGGCCAGCAAGGCGCCGGCGGCGACGGCGGCCATGTCGCGGGCGCGCGGGTGCGCGGACAGCAAGCCGGCGGCAGAGGTCATGGCGTCAGGGGCCTGCGATGGGGGTGGGGACGACGATGCGGCGGATCGGCAGGCCGGGCGGCGCCAGGTCGGGCGGCACGACGCGATCCGTGGGCACCGCGACGGCGCGGCCGTCGGCGGCGGTCGGCTGGAAGCCGGGCGCGAACATCAGGATCGGCTCGATGCGCTGGCCGTCGTCGGTCGCCTGGTAGTGGCGCACGTAGCCGGGCGGCAGCGCGAAGTCCTCCGGCACGGCCAGGCCCACGAGCGGCGGCTTCGTGCCGGGCGGGTTGACCGCCCCCAGGCCGGTGTGGACGCCCGCGGCGTGCAGGCGATCGATGACGTCGTTCATCGTCGGCTTCTCGCCGTCGTTGATGTAGTCGGTGATGTCGGGCGTCTGGTCTGTGCCGGGCGGGCGCACGCGCGGGATGCGCGGGCCCGCGCTCGCGGGCATGGGCGCGGACGCCTCATGCGCGGGCCGCGCGCGCGCGGGGACGGGCGCCGGCGCGGCGGGCCAGGCGCCGGCGATCGCGGTGGATGCGGACGAGGCGGCAGGCGCGGCGGCCTCGGGCGCTGGCGGCGGCGTGCCCGTCGAGGGCCACCATCCCGCCACCGCGCCGGCCACCAGGCCGAGCGCGATCACCAGGAACCCGGGAGACGGGCCCCAGCGATCGCTGCGGGGAGGCTTGGCCATGCGGCCCGCCCGGCTCGCGGCTCAGGGCGCCGCGGTGTTGGACGTCGAGACCGCCCAGCCCATGCGCTCGTGGCCGTACTGGTTCCAGATCGGGCTCTTGCCGTTGGTGAACGAGGTGTAGCGCGGCGCGCCCGAGCCCGTGGTGCCGCCGAACAGGCCGGCGGTGACGGTGCCGCCCGTGTAGGTCGGGTGGGTGTCGTCGGACTGGATGTAGTCGTAGCTGGTGCCCGACGACACGAAGTGCGTGTTGGCGTCGCGCAGCGTCGAGCGAAGCGTCGACGAGATGCGCGTGACGTAGCCCGACTCGCTCTCGCCGGCCTGGTACTGCAAGGCCTGCGAGTCGACGATGCCGTCGCCGTTGCTGTCGTAGTCGGCGCCCATGTACTGCGCGAAGTTGTCGGCGCAGGTGAAGCCCTTCTGGCGTGCGTATTCGCACATCCAGTAGTTCATCTTCGCCAGCCGCGGCAGGAAGGTCTGCTGCAGGTTGACGGTGGCACCGGTGCCGGCGTCCCTGCACGAGCTCTGCGTGTTGTCCGCCGCATAGCCCGGGTAGTGCAGGTTGGAGATCACCTTGACCTTGACGCCCGCGTACGCGTTGGCGTTGATGTAGTCCATCGCGGCGGCCACGTACTGCTTGCAGGTGTTGACCGCGCTGTCCATGCCGGAGTAGTCGCAGGTGCCGGTCTGGCTCTTGAACGACGAACGGGCCTGCAGGCCGTCGTTGCCGCACATCTCGAAGGTGACGACGCGCGTGGAGCTCGCCTGCATGTAGGACTTCTCGGCGACGATCTTGTTGTTGTACACGTCGGAGGCGACCGCGCCGGACTTGGCGCGGCGCACGCTCTCGATGTCGGCGTTCCACAGCGCGGACAGGTACTCGGCGTCCACCGTCGGCGCCGAGTACTTGGCGGCGCTGGTGATCGACGTGTTGTAGCCGGCGTAGATCGAATCGCCGTAGGCCACCAGGCGGTACTTGGTGGACGTGCCGGCGCGGTCGATCGTCCACGAGACGTTCTGCGTCAGCGTGTTGGCGCCGGCCTGCGCGGCCAGGCCGGTCAGCACGAGCGCGGGCGCCAGTCGGGTGAGCGCGCGTGCGATGCGTGCGGGGAGGGTGGGGACTCGAGTGCTCATCTGGTTCTCCTGGATTTGTGCTTGGAGGGGGAACAGAACGCCCGAGTCCGTGGGGCCGGAGTCGGCGTGACGCGAGTCTGGATACACGGTCTCGCCGCGAGATGCGGAAGAACCCGGTCCGCGCGACGCTGCCGGAACGCGCGGACAAGCACTTGGCTCGCGGAGACAGCCGACTTGCAAATCGCGACCAATTCGCGGGCGACAGATACCCCCTGGGGCATGCAGCCGACAGCGCGGCGTCAGCCGGCCGACAGCCACCGCGACTGTTACGCGCGGTCGAGTGAACGCTTCGGCGCGCCGCGGCCATGCACGGATCGGCGGGCCCCTGCGTCCGCCTTGCGCGTCGCGTCCGGCAGGGCGCGGCGCACGCGCTTCCCAAACCAGAGGAGATCCCGATGACAAAGCATCCGCTATCCCTGCCGGCCCTCGCGGTCGCCGCCGTGCTGGCCGCGGCGCCGCTGTCGAGCCAGGCGACACCGGTCTCGGTCACCAACCTGGTCACCGACGACCAGGCCGCGAACCCGGCCAAGATCACCGACCCCGGCCTCGTCAACGGCTGGGGCATGTCCTATTCGCCGACGAGCCCGTTCTGGGTGTCGTCCAACGGCGCGGGCACGTCCACGCTGTACCACGTCGATCCGGCCACGCAGGCCACCGCCAAGCTGGGCCTGACGGTGGCCATCCCGGGCGCCGGCAGCGTCACGGGCCAGGTCTTCAACCCCGGCGGCGCCGGGCAGTTCAACGGCGACCCGTTCCTGTTCGTCAGCGAGGACGGCACCGTCTCCGGCTGGCGCGGCGCGCTCGGCACGAGCGCCGAGGCACTGGTCTCCGTCGGCGGCATCTACAAGGGCGCCGCGCTGGCCACCATCGGCGGCAACAGCTACCTGTACGGCGCCGACTTCGGCCGCGGCACGATCGACGTCTTCAAGGGCAATGCCGGCGCCGCCAACCTGACCGGCTCGTTCACCGACCCGGGCCTGCCCTCGGGCTACGTGCCGTTCAACGTGCAGAACCTCGCGGGCTCGCTGTTCGTCACCTACGCCCTGCGAGAAGGCAGCAGCACCGACGAGACCGCCGGCGCCGGCTTCGGCTTCGTCGACCGCTACGACCTGCAGGGCAACCTGCTGGGCCGCGTCGCCAGCGGCGGCGTGCTCGACGCGCCGTGGGGCCTGGCGATCGCGCCGTCGTCGTTCGGCGCGCTCGCGGGCGCGCTGCTGGTGGGCAATTTCGGCGACGGCCACATCAGCGCGTACGACCTGGCCACCGACTCGTTCATGGGCCAGCTGACCACGGGCAACGGCCAGGCGCTGGCCATCGACGGGCTGTGGGGGCTCAGCGTGGGCAACGACGGCGGCGCGGGCAGCAGCCAGTCGCTGTACTTCACCGCCGGGCCGGGCGACGAGTCGCACGGCCTGTTCGGCGTGATGCAGGCGGTGCCGGAGACCAACACGGTGGCGATGCTGCTGGCCGGCCTGGCCCTGTTCGCGTGGCGGGTCGGGCGGCGGTCGAGCCTGCGCTAGCGGCAGCTTCAGCCGGCGAGCGCAGTCACGACGAGGTTGATGGCCGCGCCGCCGGCCACCAGCCAGGCAGCCAGCGCCGCGCCCAGCCCCAGCGGGGCGAGGCCGGCCGCCTTCATCGCGGCAAGCCGTGTCGTCAGGCCCAGCGCGGCCATCGCCACTGCCAGCAGCGCGAGGTCGACGTCGCCGGCAGTCGCGAGCGCGGCCGGCGGCAGCACGTCGAGCGAGCGCAGCCCCGCCAGCACGACGAAGCCGAGGGCGAACCACGGGATCGTGATGGGCGGACGCGCCAAACACGTCCTCGTGTTGGGCGGACGCGCCCGGCCTTGCGTCGCCGGACGGCGGCGCGCCATCCAGGCCGACAGCGCCAGAAGAAAGGGCGCCAGCATCATCACGCGCACCATCTTCGCGATGACGGCGGTGTCGGCCGCGGCGTCGCCCGCCGCATGGCCGGCGGCCACGACCTGCGCGACCTCGTGGATCGTCGAACCCGCCCACAGGCCGTAAGCGGTCGGCGACAGCGGATGGACCGCCGCGACGAGGTGGTACAGCGCCGGGTACAGGACGATGGCGAGGCTGCCGAACCCGACGACGGTGGCCACCGCCACGGCGACCTGCTCGGGCCGGCCGCGCACCACCGGCTCGGTGGCCAGCACCGCCGCCGCGCCGCAGATCGAGCTGCCGGCGCCGATCAGGATGGATGTCGTGCGATCGAGCCCGAACACCCGCGGGCCCAGCGTGCAGGCCAGCGTGAAGGTGCTGGCGAGCACGGCGGCGTCGATCGCGATGCCGGCCAGCCCGACGTGGCCGATGTCCTGGAAGGTCAGCCGCAGGCCATACAGCACGATGCCGGCGCGCAGCAGGCGCTGCTTGGCCAGGTTCAGGCCCTCGGCGGATGCCGCGAGCGCAGCCGACGGCAGCAGGTTGCCCGCGACCAGGCCCAGCGCGATGGCCAGGGTCAGCGCGGACAGTCCGTGCGACTGCAGCCAGCCGGCCCGGGCCAGGGCGGTGGCGGCCATCGCGACGGCGGCGGCCAGCAGCAGGCCGGGCAGCAGGCGCGCCGCCACGCTCGGGACGGCAGGCGCGGCAAAGGTTCGGGAGGCGGCGGTCATGAGAGGGACTCGGGGCGGGACGATCCCCGCACTGTGCGGGTTCGGCGGTTATCTGTAAAACGACTAGATTTCATTCCATCTACCTGATTTTTGAGTAGACTGCGTGAATGCGGATCACCCTGCGCCAGCTGGCCGTCTTCATTGCCGTCGCGGACGCCGGCAGCACGACGGCGGCCGCCAGCCGCGTCGCGCTGTCGCAGTCGGCCACCAGCGCGGCGCTCAACGAGCTCGAGGCGGTGCTCCAGGCCAGGCTGTTCGACCGCGTCGGCACGCGCCTGGTCCTCAACGACACCGGCCGCGGCCTGCTGCCGCAGGCGCGCGCGGTGCTGGACGGCGCGGCGGGCATCGAGCGCGACTTCGGCATCGCCGTGGGCGCGCGCGACGCGGCCGCGCCTTCGCTGCTGCGCGTGGGCGCGAGCACGACCATCGGCAACTACCTGCTGCCCACGCTGATCGCCGACTGGCGCCGCGCGCGGCCCGACGCGCAGGTGGAGGTGGCCATCGCCAATACCGCGGCCGTGGCCGCCGCCGTGGCGCGCATGGAGGTCGACATCGGCCTGATCGAGGGGCCCTGCCACGAACCCGAGCTGCTCGCACGGCCGTGGCGCGAGGAGGAGCTCGTGATCTGTGCCGCGCCATCGCACCCGCTGCTGGCCGGCGACCCCGCGCGCAAGCTTGACGTCGCCGCGTTGCGCCAGGCCGCGTGGCTGCTGCGCGAGCCGGGCTCGGGCACGCGCGAGGCCGTCGAGCAGGCGCTGCAGCCGCACCTGCACCAGCTGCGCGAGGGGCTGCGCTTCGGCGGCACCGAGGCCATCAAGCAGGCGGCGGTCGAGGGCCTGGGCCTGACGTGCCTGTCGCTGTTCGCGGTGCGCGACCTGATCGCGCTCGGGCGCCTGGTGCGCGTGCGCACGACGCTGCCGCGGCTGGCACGGCGCTTCTGGCTCGTCCACCATCGGCGCAAGCAGTTCTCGCGCGGCCTGGCGGCCTTCGTCGACTTCTGCGAGCAGGGTTGACGGCGCTGCGGTATCGTCATCGGCAGGCCACGAAGGAGGACCGCGCATGAACCGCCCCGGCGACGACGATCGCTTCGAGATCTACGGCTTCTGGCGCACGTCCGCCACGTATCGGGTGCGCGTGGCGTTCCACCTGAAGGGTGTCAGGCCGCGCGAGACCGTCGTCGACATGGACGGCGGCGAGCAGAACGGCGAGGCCTACCGCCGCATCAACCCGCTCGGCGGGCTGCCGGCGCTCGTCGACCACGGCCCCGGCCAGCCGCCGGTGCCGCTGACGCAGTCGCTGGCCATCCTCGAGTTCCTCGACGAGCTCTACCCGCAGCCCCCGCTGCTGCCCGCCGACGCCCACGGCCGCGCCCGTGTGCGCTCCCTCGCGCAGATGCTGGCAGCCGACACCCAT
>Ga0207695_10005154_pt1 | contig 17499 bp, 13 predicted proteins | sample KBSC54metaG_FD_184354 | JGI IMG/M metagenome (GOLD analysis project Ga0207695, IMG submission 184354) | Corn rhizosphere microbial communities from Kellogg Biological Station, Michigan, USA - KBS C5-4 metaG (SPAdes) (version 2) | ecosystem: Host-associated > Plants > Roots > Rhizosphere > Soil... | reverse complement strand
TCAGGTCGAAGGTCTGCAGAATCTTCCCGCTGGCTACGTCCAGCAGCACGACATTGTCGGACAGGTTATTCGCTATGAGAAGTTTGTCGTGACCTCCGTCGGAGATCAGTGCCATCCCTGCGGGATACGGAATCGCCGAGTGCGGAGGCGCCGTAAGACCCACGGCCAGTGTCTTACCCGTAGGCAAGGCCTGCGGCGGAATCGGAATAAATTTCTCGGGTGCTACTTTGCCTTGCGCGAAGCTGTAAACGGCGATTCCGTTGCCGGTGTTTGCCGCACGTGCGCCCGTTGGATCGGTCAAAGAACCCACCGAAGCATACAGATGCTTTCCGTCTGAGCTAAAGGCTAGGCCAATGAAATAGCTCTGGTGGGCGTCCTCGGGAAGCCTGGAATCGGGAAAGTCGGCGATCTGATTGGTGGCGAGATTGAGGACCGCGATCGATTGGTGCCCCAGAGTTTCTTGCGTCCCATGGCCATCATTGAGGAGCGCGGCGTAACGTCCGTCGGGGCTGAGCACCATCGTCACGGGAAAACTGTTCGTGCTGCCAACGTGTCCCGGCGTTGGGATTGTGAGTTGCTTGCTGCTGGGCAGATTCACGACGGAATTGCCCGTCTGGGCGAAAGCCAGTGCGCCTGGCACGATCAGGAAAACACAAAGACGAAGAAGAGAGCAAATCACGAGGCCTCCACAAGCTGAAATTGGAGAGGTGATGAGCGTAATGCAAGGCGCAGCGGGCGGTCAAAGGCGAACGGGCTTAAGAGTGTGCGCGACCTTTCTTTCATCCCTCCGCGTCAGAGACCGGACAGTCTCGGACTCGGAGCCGGCGATTCTTCTTCAGGGTGCACATTGTGGCGTACATCTGAACCCTGCACCCAGAAGATGACGTCCTCAGCGATATTGGTGGCATGATCGGCGACGCGCTCCAGATTACGCGCGACGAGCAGCGCATCCAGTGCCTGGCGCACGAAGTCCGGATGATCGTTCATGCACTTCACCAGCTGAATGAACGCATCATCGCGCATGCGATCGATGACGTTGTCCATCTCCAGCACCGCCTGGGCAAGTTCAACCTTACCTTCAATGAACGACTCTAATGCGCGGCGTACCATGGCGCTTACCGCAGTTCCCATTCGTCCGATATCCACTGGCAGATCGGCCGCGGGAAGTTCGACCATATCCATCACGCGTTCGGCGATATTGACTGCCTGATCGCCTACGCGCTCCAGGTCAGAATTGATCTTGGTAACGGCGAGAATAAAGCGCAAGTCCACCGCCATGGGTTGCTGCATCGCGAGCAAATCGAATGCCGCTTCGTCGATCTCTCGCTCGGCCGTGTTGATCAGGCTCTCGCTCTCCAGCAACATCTGGCAACGGGTGAGATCGCGCTCCACGTAGGCCTGGCGCGCGCGATCGACCGCCTGCTCCGCCAGGCCCCCCATGCGAAGCAACCGTTGACGCAGATCATCAAGCCCTTGCTGAAAACGCGTGCGCATTTGCCCAACCTTTCCGTTATCCGAACCGGCCGGTAATGTAATCTTCCGTCTTTTTATCGGACGGTTTCGTAAAAATCTTTTCGGTTTTATCAAACTCAATTAACTTCCCAAGTAGGAAAAAGCCTGTGAATTCCGCCACGCGCGCCGCCTGCTGCATGTTGTGGGTCACAATCACGATGGTATACCGCTCCTTCAACTGGAAGATCAACTCTTCGATTTTTCCGGTCGAGATCGGATCCAGGGCGGAGCAAGGTTCGTCCATGAGGAGAACTTCCGGCTCGACCGCGAGCGCGCGCGCAATGCACAAACGCTGTTGCTGGCCTCCAGAGAGACTCGCTCCGGATTTCTTATGCAGAAAGTCCTTGGCTTCATCCCAGAGAGCGGCGGCTTCGAGCGACTGCTGAACAATTTCGTCCAGCTTGCCCCGGTTGCGAAAGCCATTCAGCTTCAATCCGGAAGCCACGTTGTCATAGATCGACATCGTAGGAAACGGATTCGGCTTCTGAAACACCATGCCGACCCGGCGCCGGAGCTGCGTAGCATTCGTTCCGTTGTAGGCGTCGATCTCGCCAATGCGCACCTGGCCTTCGACCCTGGCCTCCGGAATGGTCTCATGCATACGATTGATGCAGCGAATGAAGGTCGACTTGCCGCATCCGGAGGGCCCAATGAGCGCGGTGGCATGATTCGGAGCAACTTTCAGATTGATGTCGTAAAGAGCCTGGTTCTTGCCGTACCAGGCACTCAGTTTGTCGACCTGAATTCCGACACCCATCTATGCCGCTCCAAAAGAGCCGCGCCGGACTGCGTAGCGCATAGCGGCGACTGCCGTGACAATCAGAACAATCAATACAAATGATCCGGCCCAGGCCTGCCGATGCCAATCGTCGTAGGGCGAGTTGGCGTAGACGTAAATCTGCAGGGGCAACGCGGCGGTGGGCTGCGTCGCCTTCCAGTTCCAAAATGTATTTCCGAATGCGGTAAAGAGCAGCGGGGCAGTTTCTCCTGCTATGCGCGCAAACGCCAGCATGATTCCCGTGATCACGCCCGAGGTTGCCGTGCGTAAAGTAATGGAAAGCGTTGTTCTCCAGCGCGGAATTCCCAGACCGTAAGCCGCCTCGCGCATCGCTGTCGGCACCAGCAACAGCATTTCTTCGGTCGTGCGCGATATCGTGGGCACCATCATGATGGCCAGTGCCACGCCTCCGGCGAGCGCGGAGAAGCCATGCCCACGCACCAGGATCGACCACCCGACAATTCCAATCACAATCGAGGGGACGCCATTGAGCACATCGGCAGTAAAGCGGATCGCGCTGCCAAACCGGTTGCGCCCAAACTCTGCCAGGTAGACGCCCGCCCCCACTCCGAACGGCACTCCAATCAGACTGGCGATCCCTAAAATGAAGATCGAGCCAACGATGGCATTGGCCATGCCTCCGCCCGTTTCTCCCACAGGCTTCGGAGTCTGCGTCAAAAAAGCCCAATTGATAGATCCGATGCCGCGATACATCAAGTATCCAAAGATGGCGACCAGAGGCGCCAATACCAGCACGACGGTCAGCATCGCCACCCCGGTCATGACGTGATCCGTCACGCGCCGGCGAAGGCTGATGGGCGACACGGTCTGAGTAGTGGCATGCATTTCGGGCTATGCACTTCCTTTCGCCGGCTGGCCGCGAGTGACACTCCAGACCAGCAGCCGGGCCAGGGCATTCACGACAATCGTGACCAGGAAAAGGGCGAGGCCGATCTCGATCAACGCAGACAAATAAGTGTCTCCCGTAGCTTCGCTGAACTCATTGGCCAGCACGCTTGCCATGGTGTATCCGGGAGCGAACAGCGACTTGGCAATCTCGGGACGGTTTCCGATCACCATGGTCACGGCCATGGTCTCACCGAGCGCCCGGCCCAGCCCGAGAATGATTCCTCCAAGAATTCCCGCGCGCGCGTTGCGCAAAACACCGACGCGAATCATTTCCCAGCGCGTTGCCCCCAGCGCGAGCACGCCTTCCCTCTGCTGTTGCGGTACCACCAGCAGCACTTCGCGAGTAATCGAAGAAATGATGGGGATGATCATGATCGCCAGGATGATTCCCGCCGCCAGCATGCCGATTCCGTACGGAGCGCCGGTAAAGAGTCCCGTCCACCCCAGCGTCTTGCCAAGGAATGGTTCCACCTTCGTGCTCAGGAGAGGAACCAGCACGAACATCGCCCACAATCCGTATATGACGCTGGGGATCGCAGCCAGCAATTCCACGAAGAAAGACAGCGGTCCGCGGAAGGCCTTGGGGCACATTTCGGTCGTAAACACAGCCACTCCAACGGATAATGGGACCGCGATGACCAGCGCGACCAGAGATGAAACCAGCGTCCCGTAGATGAAGGGCAAGGCTCCAAATTTCTCGCTGACCGGATCCCATTCGCTGGAGGCGAAGAACTTGAATCCGAAGGCATGCCAGGAAAGACCGGAGCGCGAGATCAACTCATAAACGATCAGGCTGAGAACGGCCAGCACTGCCAGGGCACAGGCAGTCATCGCAGCCCTGAAAGCAGCATCGGGAATTTCGCCTCCCGAAAGGTGGAGAAGATGCGAGGTCCGGGGCGCCGTTGCCGCACTCACTTGCCGAGCTCGAACGGGTTGGGGACCTTGCATACCGGGCCGAGGGAATGCAGGATGGGCCATTCCCCATCACGCTAGCAGAGCTGTGTTACAGGGGTGTTAAAATGGTTGCGGCTTTCCGCCGACGTTCGATTGCTTCACCCTCCTGTAGCACCTGCTTTCTATGACTTTGGTATCGCATCGCGGCAAACTTATTCTTCGCAGGATGGAGCGAAACCTGGTGCGACTCGCGGAAGACCCTAACCGCGAGGCCGTTCACGATTTTCGGACCACCAGCCGCCGTCTAGAAACGCTCCTTGACCTGCTGCTCCCGGCGCGGGATCGAAACCAGCAAAAGCTGCTGAAGCTGCTGAGCCGGATTCGCCGCCGGGCGGGAAGAATTCGCGACATCGATGTGCAACTGGCGGCGCTTCGCAGCTTTAAAGTCCCGCAGGAGCCGCGGCGGAAAACACAGCTTATGCACCGCCTGATCGACTTTCGGGTGCAACATGAACAAAAACTCGCGAAGCTTCTGAAAAAGAAGGCTCTGATCGAAGGAAAAAGGAGGATCCTGCGGGCTTCGCAGAGTCTGCATGCAAGGTCCACCCGTGATCCGCTCGTGGTCGCAAACGAGATCCTTCGCGCGACTTCAACCGCAGGTCCGCTGGACGACGAAATCCTGCATCGTTATAGAATTGCGGTGAAGCGCGCCCGCTACGCGGCGGAATATGCGCCGAGATCTGCGGAAAGGGACCGTTTCATCGCTGGGCTAAAGCAGTTGCAGGATGCATTAGGCAGTTGGCACGACTGGATGACTCTGACTCGCACTGCCTCCCGGCAACTCGGAGACATCGCGCAATCGTCGTTAGTGGCGGCCCTGCACAACGTCACCCGCGTCAAGTTTCGTCATGCCGTCGCTGCTCTTTCGGGATCACCATCCGACTCTGCTGCAGTGAGTCCCAGCGCCAACACGCCGAAACCTGCAAGGCGGAGTTCCGCGTCACAGAGCCAAGCCGCATAATTCACCTGAGTGACGCTGCGTGTTCCCCCATGTAAACTGTGGGCCTTCAATGCCTACTTTCGCTGCGGTTGATATCGGCTCAAATTCAGTCCGGCTCAAGATCGCGCGCTTGCAACGAGGACGTCTTCACGCCCTGCATGAAGATCGCGAAGTAACCCGCCTGGGCGAAGGCGTATTCAGTTCCGGCTTTCTGACCCCCGAGTCCATGGCGGAAACGGTCAAAGTGCTGCGGCGCTTTCATCGGGCAACTCAGCAGGTAGTCACGGATTCGGTACGTGTCGTCGCAACCAGCGCCGTGCGGGACGCGCGGAATGCCCAGGCATTCCTCGAATGGGTACGATCCGCTACGGGATGGAAAGTAGAGATCGTCTCCGGAGTCGAAGAAGCGCGTCTCATCCACCTCGGGCTGGTTTCCGGAGCTCGCATCGATCGGTTTCCAACTCTGATGCTGGACCTAGGCGGCGGAAGCTGTGAACTCACCGTTTCGCAGGGCGGCCATATCCGCGACGCCGTCAGCCTTCCCTTGGGCGCGGTTCGTCTGACCAATGAATTCTTACGTCATGATCCCCCGCGCAAAGGAGAGCTGACCAGTTTGCGAGGATTCGTTGCCCGCGAAGTAAACAAGGTCGTAAACCGGATCACCGCGGCAAAGATCAAAAACGTTGTTGCGACTTCTGGAACCGCGGCGTCCCTGGCCGCGGTGGCCAGCCATTTCGGCCGCAGCAAGAGCCGCCAACGAAACGTTGTCTCCCGCGGCGACATGGCCCGTATGGCGAAACGCATTTCGCGGCTTCCCGTAGCCGAGCGGAGAAAAATCGAAGGCATCGGACCACGGCGCGCGGAAATCATTGTGGCCGGCGCCGCGGTGTACCACGAACTGGTGGAGCGCCTTCGCCTGAAGGGATTTCGCTATTCTCCCTTGGGATTACGGGATGGCATTCTGGCGCAAATGGCGGCGGACTACGATCGTACGACCCGTTCCGGACGGCAAATCGAATCGGAACGATGGGAATCCATCATGAATGCCGTGGCGCACTATCGCGTCGATCGCAAGCACGCGCTGGACGTTCGCGAATCCGCCACGCTGCTGTTTTCGGCCCTGCGGTCGTTGCACCGACTGCCCGCGGAATACGGAGAATGGCTGAGTGCAGCGGCCATGCTCTACGAAGTTGGCGACTTTGTGAATCGCAACGGCCGCCACCGGCACACGCACTACATCGTTTCCAATTCCGAAATTCTTGGCTTTACGCCGCAACAAAGGCGCATCATCGCGGCGATCGCCCGCTATCTCGGCAAATCGAAACCCGCCGTGGACGATGGGCCCATGAAGTTGATCGAGAGCGCAGACCGTGCGGATGTGGAGAAAGCGATCGTGTTGCTACGGGTCGCGCGGGCATTAAACCTGGGGCGCACCCACGCCGTCGAGAAGGTCCGAATTTCTCTGCGCGATGCTGGAGTGAAGCTCACGTTGATCCCGCGTCGCCGGATGGGTGTGGACCTGGAGCAATGGGCGGTCGAAAAAGAGCGCGACTATTTCCGCGAAGTTTTCGGGCGCGAACTTTCCACGGCAGTTTCGTAGAGAGTGCGAACCGCTTTCGGCGTCAGGCACCACTGCAGAGTGCCGGAGGTCCGGCGCATCTCCACTCTAGCGACACCGCCCTTCTTCAGGTCCACCGCGGCCTCACACCCCGAGTCGCTGATCACCGAACCCAGAAATTGGCTCAGATTAGGGTTGTGCCCAACGACCATCACCGCTTCCTGTTTTGAGTATTTGTCGAGCAGCTTCCGAAAGTCCGCGAGACCTGCGCCCGGACGAAGCGCGGCGTCGATCTGCAACTTACCTTCATAGCCGATCTCATTGCCCACCAGCGATGCCGTCTGGGTCGCGCGTTTCAGCGGACTGGACACCACTGCATCAACCTGCACGTTCAGGGCAGCCAGGGCGCGGCCAATGTAGCCGCACTGTTCGATGCCTTCCTTATCGAGGGCTCGCTTCTCATCTTTTTTGGGGTTGGCCACGTGTTCGCCCGCGCTGGCGTGGCGCAAAAAGTAAAGAATCATGATGGATTATCGTTCCCTTCCGGCAACTACTTTACGCTTTCTGGCAGGCACGGGGACGGGCAGAGCTGCGGGAGCTTTGCCTTCCGCCACGCTCATAAGAAACTCCTGGGCACTGAATGCCGCTGCGCCGGTGGGCATCCGGCGATTTCGTTTGCCCTGCATGGGCTGCCATGCCCGGATATAAGTTTCATCTTTGAGAAGAATCCTTGCCTTGCGGTTGTCGGCCAGGTAGGCGTCCAGAATCTCGTGCCGCACTCGTTGCCGCAACATCTCGTCGCGCAGCGGAACCAGCACCTCGACCCGCTCATACAGATTCCGTGGCATCCAGTCCGCGCTCCCGATGTATATCTCTTCATCCCCGCCATTGGCAAAGTAATAAATGCGGCTATGCTCGAGGAACCGTCCCACAATGCTGCGCACCCGGATATTTTCGCTCACCCCTCGCACGCCGGGACGCAGGGCGCAAATCCCGCGAACAATGAGATTGATCTCCACTCCGGCCTGGGAAGCGCGGTATAGCGCTTGCACGATGTTTTTGTCGACCAGTGCATTCATTTTCGCGATGATGCGCGCCGGATCGCCGCGACGGGCGTGATCCGCCTCGCGCTCGATCAGCGCAATGCATTTCTCCGCGAGATCCAGAGGCGCAACCAGCAGAGGCTCGTAGCTCTGGTTCTCCGCATATGCGGTCAGGAAGCTGAAAACGTCGTGCACTGCTCGTGTAATTTCAGGATTGGCGGTGAACAAGCTGAGATCGGTGTAGATGCGGGCGGTGGCCGCATTGTAATTCCCCGTTCCAATATGCGCGTAGCTGCGCGGGACGCCGTCGGGATCGCGGCGCACCAACAACGAGAGCTTGCAATGCGTTTTCAGGCCAACCAGTCCATGAAAAACCTGCACGCCCGCATCTTCCAGATCGCGCGCCCAGCGAATATTCGAGGCTTCATCAAAGCGAGCCTTCAACTCCACAACTGCTGTCACTTCTTTTCGTGAGGCGGCATCCATCAGCGAAGGAACGATAAGAGAATGCTCACTGGTCCGGTATAGCGTCTGCTTGATCGACAGTACGTTGTCGTCTTCCGCCGCCGATTCGATAAACGAGACTACCGCGTCGTAGGAATCGAAGGGGTGGTGGAGCAAAATGTCGTGCGAGCGCAACTCTTGGAACAGATCCTTGGATTTCGAAGTCAAGCGCAATTCGCGGGGCACAAACGCGCGGTACTTCAGATCGGGACGGTTCACCTGTTCGTAAACATTGAACAGGCGCACCAGGTTCACCGGGCCATTCACGGGAAAAACCTGCCAGGGATCAAGCTCAAACACGGTGCGCAGGCGGTCGATGATTTCCGGATCGGCATCAGCCTCGATCTCCAGGCGCACCGCATCGCCCTTGCGGCGGTTGTGCAATTCCGTACGCACCGATTCAAGCAGGCTGCGGGCTTCTTCTTCCGCCAGATACAGATTGCTGTTGCGCGTGACCCGAAACGGGGCGGAGGAGACGATGTCGTATCCGTGATACATACGCACCGCGTGATGCGCTACCAGGTCCGCAAGAAAAATGAAGTCGTGGGTGCCGTCCGAAGGAAGCTTCACCAAGCGTGGCAGAGCACGCGGCACCGACACTACCCCGGTGTAAGTGAGAGCCGAACGCCGCCGCCGCCGTAGCAGCAGCCCCAGGCACAGTGCCTTGTTAATGACGCGCGGAAAGGGATGCGCCGGGTCCACGGTCACCGGGGTCAGCAGCGGGTCCAGTTCCCTCTCGCAGTATTCCTCCACAAACCGCATGGACTGCGCATCCAGTTCATGCAGTCCGAGCACGCGAATGCCTTGCTGTGCAAGCGCCGGGCGCAATTTTGCATTCCAGCAGTCGTACTGGTCGTCCACGAACTCATGGGTTTGCTTGCTCAGAATGTCGCGTTTTTCATTGAGGGTCAGGCCATCGGCACCGGCCTCGTTGTAGCCGTCTTCGATCTGCTGCAGTATGGCGGCGATGCGGACTTCAAAGAACTCATCGAGATTGCTGGCCGAAATGGAGAGGAATTTCAGGCGTTCCAGCAGCGGATTGCCCTCGTCGCCCGCTTCTTCGAGCACACGGCGGTTAAAGGCGAGCCAGGAGATGTCGCGGTTGAGGAAGTATTTGGGATCGTCTAGCGAGATGCGGCTCATGAACGCGCTTCAGTGATATTCCTTGAGGACTCCACTGCCAATACAGGACAGCCAGTATAGATCATCCCTTTTCCGCGTGCGGTGATTGACAACCGCTTCTGCTCCCAAATAAATGGCACCGGACGAATCGCCCGGCGCCATTCGTTTCCCTCAATTTGTTCCGCTTACGGCAGGTAGTAGCGGAACGAGGTCCATACCATGTTGTCCACTCCCTTGGGCGAAATGCCAACTCCAGTGCCGTTGTTCCCTGACCAGCCAAGCCGCTCAAAGTAGGAGTACTGAATGCCCCAGCGGAGGCCGCCTTTCGGTCCCTGCGTCAACCGATGCCAGAAACCAAGGGTTCCTTGCACGACGAGACGAGTGTCTCCCGCGCAGGTACCGCCGCCGGAAGGAGTAAGCTGGTTGGTCGGAGGATTTTCCGTGCCGCAGCCTGAGTTATTGGCGAAAGGCGAACCGTAGCCGCCGATTTGGTTCACTTTGATTGTGGTAGTCGTGGTGCCGGGAATGGCGAGCGTCGTGGCAGTGGCCGGGATCGACGGCGTCTTCACAACCGCAATGCTGTCATATCCCTGATAGGCCGTGCGCCAGCCGTATTCTCCACCAAAGTAGGCGTAGATATCCAATTTCGGGGTCGCGTGCAATTCCAGTTCTCCGAGTGCATGGGCGGTTCGGATCAGCGCTTGCGTGCCATCCGGACGGAGCGTTAGATCCGCGATCTGGGCAGACCCGTATCGGCCGATACCGTCCCCAGCTGCGCCTTGGACAGCGAAATCCAGCTTTTTGGGAAGCACAGGAACTCGAATATTTGCGCCGAAGCCACCGCCGTTTCGTGTGTCGTTGAACGCCCCGATTGAACTTGGCGAAGTGGAACCATCGATGCCGCAAGCAATCGTTGCAGGAGTTGTCGGAGCAACTGTGTCTTTTGTATTCGTGCCCACCACGCCGCAGGGATAAACTCGATTGCGGAACGCGCTGAAAATGCCAAACACTTCGTAATGGCCCCAACCAGGATCGGCAGCCGCTTTCACGATGATGTCAGGCGATTTGTTGAAAGAGTATCCGGTGGTATCGACGAAATTGAACAATCCGCCACCGTTACCCGGAGCAAAGACGAAGGCATTACCGGTGGTGGTAACCGTGGCTTTGCTGAGGTCTGTTGTGGCCACGGAGGAAAAGCCTCGGCCACCAATGGTCGCCTCTGGTGCTTCCACGGATAGGCCGAGAGCAAACTTGCCGCCGAAGTCCTTGACCACCCGGAAGCCATATTGCCGCGCCCAATTGAAGCCCACCTGGTATTGCGAATCGATAGTCTGCGGCAGAATTTCTGTTCGGTTTGTGATTCCTTTTTTAGTTTCAGTAACCAAGGACCACTGCTGACCGCCGGTAATGATCCAGCCGCTGTCAAATGCAGCTTGCCCAAAAAGAACCCGCTGCCGAAAGACATAGCTATTGCTCTGCCGGTTGTTAGAAGTCACCCCAGTGCCAAGAAAATCACCTTCCCAATATCCCGTCAGTTTAGCGGTACCCACTTTGCTTTCCGCAAGCAGGGACAGGCGGCTCTGACGAGCGGTGAAGTTACTCTCACCAATATGAGCCAGCGCGTTTCCTGGATACGGAATGCTGTTGAACGGAGTATTGATATCGGAAGCCAGGCCGCGTTGGCGGGTCACCGTTTCTGCCGCGATGAAGCCGCCCGGCGTGATGGTGATTCCTTTGTAATGGAGAGCGGTGGGGCTTTCGGTTGCAGTTTTAACGGTCTTCTGCATTTCCTGCATAGTCGTGGCCGTGTTGACATTGTTCGTCTTCATGTCAGCCACGTCGTTCTTGAGCTCAGTCACCGATTGCTGTTGCTGAGTCGCAACTGCCTGGGCGGCGTCCGCTTTGCTGGTTGCATCACTGGCCGCAGACTGGGCCTGCTGAACCGCCCGATCTCTCTGCCGAATCTGATCCTGCAGCTGCTGGATCTCCTGCTGTTGTTGCGCCAGGGCCGCCTGCTGCGCCGCGATCGCATCTTTCAGCGACTGAACATCCGCCGCCGTGACTGTAGCCGTTTTCTTCCTGGTTGATTTCGGCGCAGTGCTGGTTTGTCCAACCAGTGCTGTCGCCAGCATCGCAACTGCGCACAACGTCCAAGCAGACTTCATTCTTCTTCTCCTGGTTACCGACGGAATGGGACTATTTCGCTGCGTTAATAGCCTACTTCACCTGTTTGATCGTCTCTTTCACCTTGGCCGCTACGTTCTGCGGAAGCGGCGCATAGGACAGCGAAGCCGTCATCTTCTGCCCATCGGTGACCATCCAATTCAGAAAGTCAGCTAAGATCTTTCCCCTCGCAGGATCTTTAGCCTGCATCGCGACTAAAAGCCACGTGAAACTGGAAATCGGATAGGCGTCTTTCCCCGGAGCGTTGGTGATGGAGACGCGGAAATCGGCCGGCACCTTTGCGACCGAACCTGCTGCTGCAGTAACACTGTCCAGCGTTGCCTTGACGAATTCACCAGCAGAATTTCGTACGCTTCCGTAAGCGATCTTGTTTTGCACCGCATAAATCAATTCGACGTAACCAAGAGTACCCGGAAGTTGGCGAATTGAACCTGCGACACCTTCATTTCCTTTTCCTCCCAGCCCCTTCGGCCAATTCACAGATGTACCGGCGCCGACCTGGCTTTTCCATTCAGGGCTGACTTTCGAAAGGTAGTCCGTCCAGATGAAGGTCGTGCCGCTACCGTCGGAGCGGTGCACAACGATAATTTCATGGTTGGGCAATTTCACATCAGGATTGACCTTTGCAATGGCGGGATCACTCCAGTTGGTAATGTGGCCCAGGAAAATGCCCGCCAGGATTTCAGGGGTGAACTTCAATTCCGTGTTCACTCCCGGAACGTTGTATGCCGGCACGTCTGCTCCGAGCACGGTGGGAAGGTTCAGAACCTTGGTGCCCAACTTGGCCTGAGCGGCCTTAAGTTGCTCGTCGGTCATCGGCATATCGCTGGCACCGAAGTCCACGGTGGCCTCCGTCACCTGGCGAATGCCGCCTCCGCTACCGATGGACTGATAGTTGACCTGCACGTCAGAATGAACTTTGTGATATTCGCTGAACCACTTCGAATACATCGGATAGGGAAATGTGGCGCCAGCTCCGTTCAGCGTGGTCTGCCCTACTGCGGGCAGGGCCAGAATTGCACACACGAACAGCGGCACGAGTTTACGCATTACCTGGAATTCCTCCTTGAAATTGATGTTCAACTTCTATCGGCCACGTGTTACAGGACTGTTACAGAGGAGTGAATTTCTGATGAATGGGAGCGCGCACCTGTTGGAAAAGAGGGATTAACGAGCAGATTGCAGGCGTGCGATTTCGCGCGGGAACAAAGTGTTGGAAGGAAACTCGCGCTCCAATCCGGAAAGCACTTCGAGCGCATGTGCTTTGTCTTTTTCGCGCACGTAAGCGATTGCCAGCAGGATGCGCGCAAACGGAGCCAAATAGTGCCCGTGCTCAGCCGTGGTTTGGAGATCGTTGATCCCGCCCTGCTTGTCTGCAGGCAGGCCACCCATCCGTAAGACCCAGCGCACCGGCGCGGCCATGCTCCCGATGACGTATTTGCTGAATCCCGTCGCGAGCAGCGCGTCGTAACAATGGGGACAGACAGCAAGTAACTGCTGAGCCGATGCCGACGCTTCTTTGGTGTAATGCAGAGATGCCAGGTTACGCTTCTCGATCAAGGCAAAATAGTCCGCCTGCAAGCCCGAGCACAAAGTAAGCGCGAACAATGCATCACGATTGGTCGAGTCTGTCGCCAGCGTGGCCCGGGCCAGAGTCTGAGCGCGTCCAATGGCGGCGTCAAAGCGCGCGCGCAGCGCCGGATCCGGCTTCAATTTTGCCCGGTTCTCGAATGCCGAGTCGTTTTCATAGAACTGGGCTTCCAGAACTCCCAGACGATTAAACTCGGAGAAAAGAAGTCCCGCCGCTTCACTGACCGGGCCAACCGGGTCCTCCGGATGTTGCCTCTCCCACAGGGAGAATTCTTGTTGTGCTCCCGAAAAATCGAGGTTATAGAGGCCAGTAAATCCTCGATCCAGAGCCGAAGGGGCGGGTAAATTCGCTCCATCCTCAGCGGCGCAAATTACGGTAAACAGAATGGCCAGGCAGCAGCACCACCTGAGCACTCCGTTCAACCGCGTTTCGCCTGCGAGAATCATGCCGCTTTCGTCCTACGCCCTTCTCTGTTTATCATCGTGGCTCGCCACCGGCGGAAACCCGACTTCTCCATTGGATGCTGTTTCCGGCGGAAATCATAGCCTTACGCTGTAAAACATTTGTCAAACGATGGTCCCGAGGAAGAACTGCTTTCATGGCTGATTCGACCACGCGCTACGCCCCAGGTTGGCCCGGCATTCCACCGCGTTGGACTTCCAGCGCAAAGAGCGGCGCAGGCACTGCGCTCAACCAGCACAGCAAAGTCTGGTTCACCATCAGCCACGGGATCCTAAATGAAATCTACTTTCCGCGAGTGGATCAGGCTTGCACACGCGACATGGGGTTCATCGTGACGAACGGCCAAGATTTCTTCTCCGAAGAAAAGCGCAATTGCCAGTTCGAGAATGTTCCCATAGAGCCGGGGGTTCCTGTATTTCAACTGGTAAATACGTGCAATTCGGGACGCTACCGCATTCATAAGGAAGTCTTCAGCGATCCCTATCGCAATGTTGTTCTGCAGAAAGTTCGCCTGGAACCGCTGCAGGGCAAACTTTCCGACTACCGCCTGTTCGCGCTGCTCTCTCCACACCTGGCGAACTGCGGCTACGGCAACACTGGATGGATTGGCGATTACAAGGGCTTTCCCGCGTTCTTTGCCGAGCACGCTGGAGTAAATGTCAGCATGGCGTCTTCCGCTCCCTGGAAAAAAATGTCGGTTGGTTTTGTGGGAGCATCGGACGGATGGCAGGATCTATCGCAGCATTTTGCAATGCAATGGGAGTACACGCGCGCCGAGAACGGAAACGTAGCGCTCACCGGAGAAGTCGATCTGACCGCGTGTAACGGAGAATTCGTGGTCGCCCTCGGCTTCGGGGCCATCTGGACCGAAGCCGGCCAGCAAGTGCGATCGAGTCTCTTCGAAGATTATGCCGAGTTGCGCGCGCATTACATCACGCAGTGGAACACCTGGCAGACAAAGCTTCTGCCGCTCGACCAACCTTCGCGGCAGAACGACCTGTATCGCTCCTCCACGGCGGTATTGCGCACTCATGAGTCCAAGGATTTTCTGGGCGGCATCATCGCCAGTCTGTCGATTCCATGGGGGTTCAACAAAGGAGATGAGGATCTTGGCGGCTATCACCTCGTCTGGCCGCGCGACCTGGTTGAAACTGCCGGGGCGCTGCTCGCGTCCGGTGCGACCAGCGATGCTGCCCGCGTGCTGCGCTATTTGGAAGCGACGCAGGAGGCCGACGGAAACTGGGCGCAAAATCTATGGCTTGACGGCCGCCCGTACTGGAGCGGCATCCAGATGGACGAGACCGCCTTTCCGATCTTGCTGATCGACCTGATGCGACGCGAAGCTCCACAGAGTTTGGGCAAGCTTGATCGCTGGTGGCCGATGGTGCGCAAGGCGGCCAGCTTCATCATTCGCAATGGGCCAGTGACTCAGCAGGATCGCTGGGAGGAAGATGCCGGTTATTCACCATTCACTCTAGCGGCGGAGATTTCCGCGCTGCTCGCGGCCGCTGAGATCGCCGATATAAGTGAACATTCCGAGCAGGCGCAAATCTTGCGCGATGCCGCTGACGCCTGGAACGACAACATCGAACGCTGGACTTATGCCAGCGGAGGGGACCTGGCGCAGCAACTTGGAATCGAGGGATATTACGTACGCATTGCCCCGCCCGATACCAGCGACGGTGCGGCCTCGCCCACGCAAGGCTTCGTCCCCATAAAGAACAAGGTACCCGGGCAGGACCGCGACCGCGCCTATCACATCATCAGTCCCGATGCGCTGGCCCTGGTGCGTTTTGGTCTGCGCGCCCCAGATGATCCCCGCATTCTTAACACGCTGCGTGCGATCGATGCCTTGCTGGCAGTTGAGTTACCCCAAGGCCCCTGCTGGTATCGCTACAACGGCGACGGTTACGGCGAGCACAAGGACGGCTCCGCTTTCGATGGAACAGGGATCGGGCGCGCGTGGCCGCTGCTGGCGGGCGAGCGAGCCCACTACGCACTCGCTGCCGGACATCGCGACGAAGCTGAGGCGTTACTCACGGTGATGGAAAACTCGACCGCGGGACACAGCCGGCTGCTGCCCGAGCAAGTCTGGGATGCGGCCGATATCCCAGCACTGGAACTGTTCCGCGGCAAGCCGTCGGGATCGGCTTGCCCACTGGTGTGGGCCCACTCCGAATACATCAAGCTGCGCCGTTCCATTCGCGACGGCAAAGTTTTTGACCAGCCGCCTCAAACCGTGCAGCGTTACCTTGTCGAGCGACGTACAAGGCAAATCTTCGGCTGGAGATTTAACAATAAAACGCGGAGCATCCCGCGAAACAAGACGCTGCGCATCGTGCTGCTGTCTCCAGCACGCGTGCATTGGAGCCTCGACAACTGGGAAACTGCGCACGACACAGAGACCCGCGACACGGGGCTGGGCATTTACATACTCGACCTGCCCACCACTTCTCTTCCAGCGGGAGGACAAGCGACGTTCACCTTCTTCTGGCCTGATCAGAATCGCTGGGAAGGCACCGATTACGCGGTCACAGTCGAGACCAGATCGTGAGTGAAGGTCAGACTTGCTGCATTAGAATTCCGTGCTTGAGTAGCACAATTCTACGACCGTGCAATCGTCGCTCAGCGGAGTCCCTGCGCAGAAATCAGTAACCGCCGAGAAAATTCCCTCCAGCGTGGGAGACTTGGAAGCGGCAGCCTCCAGGCGGAAATCTTCGAAGAAATCTCCCATCGCATTTTCCGCTTCGGTCACGCCGTCGGTGACGATGATGAAGCGGTCCCCGGACTTCATCTGGCAGGAAGCACTCTCAAAGGTCGCATCGGACAGCAATCCGACCGGCACGTTGCCGTGCGGGGGGCGAATCACTTCTCCGCGGCAGACCAGCAGCGGGGGCACATGGCCGCAGTTCACATATTCCAGCTCGCCATCGCGGCGCAGCCGCGCCAGCAGAACCGTCGCGTACTTTTCACCCATCAACTTGTCGGCGCAGTAACGGTTGACCGCCGTTACTACCTCGAGTAACGACATCCCTGCGGTCAGATGCGAATAGATCATCCCCTGCAGGGTGGAAGCCAGCAAAGCGGCGGAAACACCTTTGCCGCTCACGTCGGCCAACACCACCGCCAGGCCCTCTTTGGTGTTCACGGCGTCATAAAAATCGCCGCCGATTTCCTTACAGGAAAGATTCTTGCCGCGCAGCCGGGCAAACGGCACCTCGGGAATTTTCACGTGCATCAGCCGCTGCTGCATGCTGGCGGCGATGCTCAACTCCTGCTGGTAGCGACGCGCCTCTTCCTCAGCTTGCACCAGCCGCGCGTTCTCAATCAGAGACGCGGCTTCTGTCGCGATCGCGTGCAGAATCTCCTGGCTGACCGCGGTAATGTCGCGGGACGCAAACCGCGAATCCACATACAGCACGCCCATGGCCTGCGCCGCAGCCCCCCCGGGCGATGGGGTTTGTGCGCCGCGGGTGGCATGCACCGTAAGCTTGCGCAGCGGAATACAGACCACGGTGCGCAGATCGTACGCCACAATGCTCTGCCGTCCGGCCATGTCCACCGATTCGCTCGTGTCCTTGAGCAGGAATTCCAGGTTCGATCGGATGGATTCTTCAAGGATGGAATGCGAAATCGTCCTGTCGTCGAGCAGCGGCTCTTTCTTAAAGTTCCGTCCGGCGGCCAAACGCAACTTGCCATCTTCATCTTTCAAAAAAACGTACGCGCGTTCCGCCTTGGTCAATTGCAGCGTGACGTCCAGCATCGTGATCAGGATTTCATCCAGCACGCCGGCGGTGTTGAGCTTGCGTGCAGCTTCCAAAAATAGCCGCAGTGTCTCCAGTTCGGTCGCTTCCGGCTTGATCACGGAAATCTGGCTTAAAAATTCCCGGGCAGTATTGGATGTTTGATTCGCCGGATTGAACAGTACGTAAGCCGAATCGC
>Ga0207695_10005151_pt1 | contig 17509 bp, 14 predicted proteins | sample KBSC54metaG_FD_184354 | JGI IMG/M metagenome (GOLD analysis project Ga0207695, IMG submission 184354) | Corn rhizosphere microbial communities from Kellogg Biological Station, Michigan, USA - KBS C5-4 metaG (SPAdes) (version 2) | ecosystem: Host-associated > Plants > Roots > Rhizosphere > Soil... | reverse complement strand
GATGGAGGTGGAGGCGGTCGACGAGGGCACGGTGGAGGACCTGCTGGTGCCGGAGGGCGCCGAAGGGGTGAAGGTCAACACGCCGATCGCGCGGCTCTCCGGCGAGAACGGGGCCGCCGCGCCGGCGCCGCAGCCCGCCGCGCCGCAGCCCGCCGCGCCGGCGGCCGACGCCAGGCAGACGGACACCGTCTCGGGCCAGCCGATCCCGAAGGCGCCTTCGGGGGACGAGGAGAAGAAGGGGCCGTCGGAGGCGCGCGGCCGTCCGGAAGGCGAGGGGCCGGCGGCGGTGACCCCGCCCGCGCCGCTGAAGGACCCGGAGATCCCGGCGGGCGTGAACCTGATCAAGCAAACGGTGCGCGATGCGTTGCGCGACGCCATGGCCGAGGAGATGCGCCGCGACGGCGACGTCTTCCTGATGGGCGAGGAGGTGGCGCAATACCAGGGCGCCTACAAGGTGAGCCGCGACCTGCTGCAGGAGTTCGGCGACCGGCGGGTGATCGACACGCCGATCACCGAGTACGGATTCGCCGGCGTGGGGGTCGGGGCGGCGATGGCCGGGCTGAAGCCGATCGTCGAGTTCATGACCTTCAACTTCGCGATGCAAGCGATTGACGAAATTATCAATTCCGCCGCCAAGACGCTCTATATGTCGGGCGGGCAGGTGAAGTGCTCGATCGTCTTCCGCGGGCCGAACGGCGCGGCCGCCCGGGTCGCCGCCCAGCACAGCCAGGACTATTCCTCCTGGTACGCCCACGTGCCCGGGCTGAAGGTGATCGCGCCCTATGACGCGGCCGACGCCAAGGGCCTGCTGAAGGCCGCGATCCGCGACCCGAGCCCGGTCGTGTTCCTCGAGAACGAGATGCTCTACGGCCAGGAGTTCGACGTGCCGGAAGGCATCGACTGGGTGCTGCCGATCGGCAAGGCCAAGGTGAAGCGCGCGGGGGGCGGCGTCACCCTGGTCGCCTATTCGCGGATGGTGGGCCTGGCGCTGAAGGCCGCCGAGACGCTGGCGGCCGACGGAATCGAAGCCGAGGTGATCGACCTGCGCTCGCTGCGCCCGCTGGACCACGCCACGGTCGTGGAGAGCGTCAAGAAGACCAACCGGCTGGTCACGGTGGAGGAGGGCTGGGGCCCGATGGGCGTCGGCGCCGAGGTCGCGGCGCGGGTGGTGGAGGAGGCCTTCGACTACCTGGATGCGCCGCCGGCCCGCGTCTACCAGGAGGACGTGCCGCTGCCCTATGCGGCGAACCTCGAGGCGCTGTCGCTGCCATCGGTGGAGAAGATCGTGAAGGCGGCCAAGGCCGTGAGCTACAAGTGAGCGGCGAGGCTTTCGCCTGGCGCGCCGGCGGCTGCCATTGCGGCGGCGTTCGCTTCGAGGTCGCCTTGCCTGAGGTGGTCGAGGCGCAGACCTGCAACTGCTCGATGTGCGCCAAGACCGGCTTCGTGCACCTGATCGTGCCGGAGAGCCGGTTCCGGATCACCAGGGGCGCCGAGCGGCTCAGCGAGTACAGCTTCAACACGCGGGTGGCGAAGCACCTGTTCTGCGCCGAATGCGGGGTGAAGAGCTTCTACCGGCCGAGGTCCAATCCGGACGGCTGGAGCGTCAATGCGCGCTGCCTCGACACGACCGAGGGCCTGGAGCTGCGGATCGAGGCCTTCGACGGCCGGAACTGGGAGGCGAACGCCGCGGCGCTGGCGCACCTCTCCAAGGAGCCGGCATGACCCCGGCGCTCGTCGGCCACTGCCATTGCGGGTCGATCCGCGTGAGCCTGGAGCCCGGGCGGCCGGTGAGCGAGCTCGCCTACCGCGCCTGCCAGTGCGGCTTCTGCCGCCGGCACGGGGCGGCGACGACCAGCGATCCGGCGAGCCTGCTGCACATCGAGGCCGCGCCGGGCGCGGTGAACCACTACCGCTTCGGCCGGCGCGCGGCGGACGTGCTGCTGTGCGAGGAGTGCGGGGTCTATGTGGCCTCGGTGATCGAGGCCGACGGCGGCCGGCTGGCCACCCTGAACGTCGCCGGCGTCGCGCTGCCGGGGTTCGAGGGCCGCACGCCGGAGCCCGCCAGCTACGACGACGAGACCGATGAAGCGCGGCTCGCCCGGCGCAGCGCGCGCTGGACGCCGACGGTGCTCGTCGAAGCCCAGCCCAGCATCTGAGGAGCGCGAAGGTGTCCATCGACGTCCTGATGCCGGCGCTTTCGCCCACGATGGAGGAGGGCACGCTGGCCAAGTGGCACGTGAAGAAGGGCGATCAGGTGAAGTCTGGCGACGTGATCGCCGAGATCGAGACCGACAAGGCGACGATGGAGGTGGAGGCGGTCGACGAGGGCACGGTGGAGGACCTGCTGGTGCCGGAGGGCGCCGAAGGGGTGAAGGTCAACACGCCGATCGCCAAGCTTCGCGGGGAGGGGGAGGCCGCCGCGCCGGCGCCGCTCCCCAAGGCCGAAGCGGACGCGCCGGCGCCCGAACCGGCGACACCGAAGCCTGCGCCGTCAGCGACGCCCCCTCCGTCGTCCCGGACCGGGCCGGGGGCGACACCTCCCCCGCCGGCTGGGGAGGAGCGAAATGGCCGTGTGTTCGCCTCGCCGCTCGCCCGGCGGATCGCCGAGCAGAAGGGAATCGACCTTTCCTCGGTGCGGGGCTCGGGCCCGCATGGACGGATCATCAAGGCCGACGTGGAGGCCGCCCGGGCCCGGCCAAACGCGGCGGCGCCGGCCGCCCCGCAGGCGCGCGGGCCCGCGCCGGCGCCCGTCCAGGCGCCCGGGCCGCGGCAGGCGCTGAGCCTGGAGCAGCAGGGCATTGCGCCCGGCAGCTACGACCTCATCCCGCTCGACGGCATGCGCAAGACCGTCGCCAGGCGGATGACCGACAGCTTCCGCGACGTGCCGCATTTCCCGCTGACCATCGACCTGGAGATCGACGCGCTGCTCGCCGCCCGCGCGAAGGTCAACGCGCTCCTGGAGCGGGAAGGCGTCAAGGTCAGCGTCAATGACATGGTGATCAAGGCTGCGGCCATCGCCCTCAAGCGCGTGCCGGAGGCCAACGCCTCCTACACGCCCGAGGGCATCGCGATGCACCACCACGCCGACGTCGCGATGGCGGTGGCGGTGCCGCATGGGTTGATCACCCCGATCATCCGCGAGGCGGAGACGAAGGGACTCGCCGAGATCGCCCGAGAGTCGAAGGATCTCGCGGAGCGGGCCCGCAATCGGAAGCTGAAGCCGGAGGAGTACCTGGGCGGCACCTTCTCGGTCTCCAACCTGGGCATGTTCGGGGTGACGTCGTTCTCCTCGATCATCAACGAGCCGCAGGGCGCGATCATGAGCGTCGGGGTCGGCGAGAAGCGTCCGGTCGTGCGCGGCGACCAGCTGGCGGTGGCGACGGTGATGAGCGTGACGCTGACCTGCGATCACCGCGTGGTCGACGGGGCGACCGGGGCGCGCTTCCTGGCCGCGTTCAAGGCGCTGATCGAAGACCCGATCACGATGATCGTCTGAGGTTCGTCCGCCCGCCCCGGCGCAAGCCGGGTCCAGGCGGCGGTCCAGTAGGGATCCCGGCGTCCGCCGGGATGAGCGGAGTAGGGGATGGCCGAGGATTTCGACGTCATCGTGATCGGCTCCGGGCCCGGCGGCTATGTCGCCGCCATCCGCTCGGCCCAGCTGGGGTTCAAGACCGCGATCGTCGAGCGCGAGGCGCTGGGCGGCGTCTGCCTGAACTGGGGCTGCATCCCGACCAAGGCGCTGCTGCGTTCGGGCGACGTCTACGAGCAGCTCGCGCACCTGGCGGACTTCGGGCTGGCGGCGGAGAACCGCGCCTACGACTTCGCCAAGGTGATCGCCAGATCCCGCAAGGTCGCGGGCCAGCTGAACGCCGGCGTCGCCTTCCTGATGAAGAAGCACAAGATCGAGGTGATCGAGGGGACGGCCCGGCTGGAGAAGGGCGCGCCGGCGCCCAAGGTCGTCGTGGCCCTGAAGGCGGGCGGCGAGCGGGGCGTACAGGCCAAGCACGTGATCCTGGCGACCGGGGCGCGCGCCAGGACCTTTCCCGACATCGGCCTGGAGCCGGACGGCGAGCGGGTCTGGACCTACCGCGAGGCGCTGGTCCCCAAGGCCGCGCCGAAGTCGCTGATCGTCGTGGGCTCCGGCGCCATCGGCATCGAGTTCGCGAGCTTCTTCCGCGCGCTCGGCTCGGAGGTCACGGTGATCGAGATGCTGCCGCGCATCCTGCCGGTGGAGGACGAAGAGGTCTCGGCGGCGGCGCACAAGGCCTTCGAGCGGCGCGGGATCAGGTTCCGCGTGCCGGCCGACGTGAAGCGGCTGACGAAATCGAAGGCCGGCGTGACGGTGGAGATCGAGGCGGGCGGCAAGGCCGAGACCCTGCAGGGCGAGGTGGCGATCGTCGCGGTGGGCATCGTCGGCAATGTCGAGGACCTCGGCCTGGAGACCCTCGGCGTCAGGGTCGAGCGGACCCACGTGGTCACCGACGAGACCGGCGCGACCGGCGTCGCGGGCCTTTACGCCATCGGCGACGTGACCGGGCCGCCCTGGCTGGCCCACAAGGCGAGCCATGAAGGCGTGCGCTGCGTCGAGCACATCGCCGGACTGAAGCCGACGGGCCTGCACGCGCCGATCCCGGGCTGCACCTACTCCAACCCGCAGGTGGCCTCGGTCGGGGTCACCGAAGCCCAGGCGAAGGTGAAGGGGATCGAGGTCAAGGTCGGCCGCTTCCCGTTCCGCGCGAACGGCAAGGCGATCGCCGCCGGGGAGACGGACGGCTTCGTGAAGACCATCTTCGAGGCCGGCACGGGCGCGCTGATCGGGGCGCACATGATCGGCGCCGAGGTCACCGAGATGATCCAGGGCTTCGCGCTGGCGATGACGCTGGAGGCGACCGAGGCCGAGCTGCAGGCGACGGTCTTCCCGCATCCGACGATGAGCGAGGCCATGCACGAGGCCGCGCTCGACGCCTACGGGCGCGTGCTGCACATCTGAACGTGAACGCGGGTAGGTTTCACGACCGTCGCAAGGCCTTGCGGGGCCGCAACATTCGGACATTCTCAGGACGCGTTTACGGGGGATCGAGCGGTCCATAAGCGCGGGGACTGGCGCGTTCGCCTCAGAACCCCTAACGGGTGTGCCTCCGCAACCTGCCCCTCTATCGGTATGCTGAAAGAGACCCGACTTCTGCTTGCCCTGCTGCTCTCGCTCTGCCTCGCAGCGTGCGGCGCGAAGCAACAACCCCGCACCACGCCCCCTCCGGAAGCGGGGTATGTCGTCGTCACCACGCAGGCGGTGCCGCTGGAGATCGAGCTGGCCGGCCGCACGACGGCGTTCGAGACGTCCGAGGTCCGGCCGCAAGTCTCCGGCATCATCAAGGCCCGGCGCTTCGTCGAGGGCTCCATCGTGCATCCGGGGCAGACGCTCTACGAGATCGACCCGAGCCTCTACCAGGCCGCCGCCGCCCAGGCGTCGGCGAACCTGGCCAATGCGCAGGCGGCCTACGCCGCCGCCGAGGCCAAGGCGGCGCGCTTCAAGCCGCTCGCCGACATCGAGGCGGTCAGCAAGCAGGACTACACCGACGCCCTCGCGGCCGCGAAGCAGGCCGCCGCCCAGATCGCCCAGACCCGCGCCAACCTGCAGACCGCCCGCATCAACCTGCGCTTCACCCGCGTGCCGGCGCCGATCGGCGGGCGCGTCGGGCGCTCCATGGTGACGACGGGCGCGCTGGTGACCAACGGTCAGACCAATCCGCTCACCACCATCGAGCGGCTGGATCCGATGTATGTCGACATCCAGCAGTCGGCGGCCGATCTCCTGGCCCTGCGGCGGGAGCTCTCCAGCGGCGGGGTGACTCCGCGCGAGGCCGACGTGCAGCTGATCCTGGATGACGGCAGCGTCTATGGCGAGAAGGGCAAGCTGGAGTTCGCGGAGGCGATCGTCGACCCGAACACCGGATCGGTGACGCTGCGCGTCCGCGTCCCCAATCCGCAGGGACTGCTGCTGCCGGGCATGTTCGTCCGCGCCAGGCTGGCGCAGGTGGTCGCGCCCAACGCCATCCTGGTGCCGCAGCAAGGCGTCTCCCGGAACCCGCGCGGCGACGCCACCGTCTATATCGTCGGCCCCGGCAATCGGGCCCAGCTGCGCACCATCTCGACCGACCGCACCATCGGCGACAAGTGGCTGGTCACCGCGGGACTCGCGCCCGGGGACAGGGTGATCACCGAGGGTCTCGACAAGGTGCGGCCCAACCAGCCCGTCCGGCCGACGCCGGCCGGATCGGCGCCGGCTCGCCCGGCTCCGCCGTCCGGCGCCTCCGGCTACGGCGGAGCAGGGTAGATGCGATGATCTCGCGGATCTTCATCGACCGTCCGGTCTTCGCCTGGGTGATCGCCATCGTGATCATGCTGGCCGGCGCGTTCGGCGTCCGCTCGCTGTCGGTCGAGCAGTACCCCGACATCGCTCCGCCGCAGGTGAACATCCGCGCCACCTACCCGGGCGCCTCGGCCGAGGTGCTGGAGAACAGCGTCTCGCAGGTGCTCGAGCAGCAGCTCACCGGCCTGGACGGGATGATCTACTTCCAGACCACCTCCAACTCGGCGGGCCAGGTCGGGATCACCGTCACCTTCCAGAAGGGGACCAACCCCGACATCGCCCAGGTGCAGGTGCAGAACAAGGTGCAGCAGGCGCTGCCCAGACTGCCGCAGGAGGTCCAGCAGCAGGGGATCACGGTCACCAAGTCCAACCCCGACTTCCTGATGGTGATCGCGGTCTATGACGAGAGCGACCGATCCACCAGCGCCGACATCTCCGACTACCTGGTCTCCAACATGCAGGAGACGATCGGGCGGATCCCCGGGGTCGGCGACTTCAACGTGTTCGGCGCGCAGTACGCCATGCGGATCTGGCTCGATCCGTTCAAGCTGATGTCGTTCAAGCTGATGCCGAGCGACGTCATCGCGGCGATCAAGGCGCAGAACGCCCAGGTCGCGGCCGGCGAGATCGGCGGGCAGCCGTCGCCCTCGACCCAGATGCTGAACGCCACGGTCACCGCCCGCTCGCGGCTCAACACCCCCGAGCAGTTCCGCGACATCATCGTCAAGACGCAGACCGACGGCTCGAAGGTGCTCCTGAAGGACGTGGCGCGCGTCGAGCTCGGCAGCGAGAGCTATTCGGCGCTGAGCCGCCTGAACGGCCACCCGGGCGCCGGCATCGCCGTGCAGCTGGCGCCGGGCGCCGACGCCCTGAAGACCGCGGCCCTGGTCCGCGCGGCGGTGCTGGAGCGCGCCAAGACGTTCGCGCCGGGCTACCGGCTGGCGTTCCCGAACGACGCGACCAACTTCATCAAGGTCTCCGTCCGGGAGGTCGTGCAGACGCTCTTCGAGGCGGTGATCCTCGTCGTGTTCGTCATGTTCATCTTCCTGCAGAACTGGCGGGCCGTGCTGATCCCGGCGGTCGCCGTGCCCGTCGTGCTGTTGGGCACCTTCGGGGTGCTGGCCGTGGCCGGCTACAGCATCAACGTGCTGACCCTGTTCGCCATGGTGCTGGCGATCGGCCTCTTGGTCGACGACGCGATCGTGGTCGTGGAGAACGTCGAGCGGATCATGCACGAGGAGCCGGAGCTGACGCCCCGGGAGGCCACCATAAAATCCATGGACCAGGTGCAGATGGCGCTGATCGCCATCGCGCTGGTGCTCACGGCGGTGTTCCTGCCGATGGCCTTCTTCGGCGGATCGGTGGGCGTGATCTACCGCCAGTTCTCGGTCACCATCGTCTCGGCCATGTCGCTTTCGGTGCTGGTGGCCCTGGTGCTGTCGCCGGCGATCGCAGCGAACCTGCTGCGCCGCCCCAGCGAGGAGGCGCAGGGCAACTGGCTGGACCGACACCTCGCGCAGTTCGGCGACTGGTTCAACGCCCGCTTCTTCCGGATGGCCGATCGCTACCGAGACTTCGTGGGCATGGTGATCCGCAGGGTCCGACCGGCGCTGATCGTCTATGCCGTCGCCTGCGTCGTCCTGGGCGTGCTGTTCATCCGGCTGCCGACCAGCTTCCTGCCGATCGAGGACCAAGGCGCGCTGCAGCTGCAGTTCACCTTGCCCCCGGGCGCGACCCAGGCCCGGACGCTGGAGGTCGGCAAGCAGATCGAGCACTACTTCCTGACCCGCGAACGGAAGAACATCTCCGGGCTGTTCACGGTGCTCGGCGGCAACCAGGCGGGCTCGGGCCAGAACGCCGGGCGCGGGTTCATGAACCTCGCCCCCTGGGACGAGCGGAAAGGCTCGGAGAACTCGGCCGAAGCGATCGCCCAGCGCGCCATGCGCCAGCTCGGCAACATGCGCGACGCCCAGTTCTTCGTGCTCAATCCGCCGGCGGTGCGCGGGCTGGGCCAGGCGAGCGGCTTCACCATGGAGCTGGAAAACACCGGCGGCCTGCCGCGCGAAGTGTTCAAGGCGCGCCTCGACGAGGTGCTGCGGCAGGCGCGTCAGGATCCGGTGCTGACCGGGGTGCGCGAGAACGCCCTGAAGGACAATCCGACCCTCAAGGTGAGTGTCGATTCCGCCAAGGCGGGCGCGCTCGGGCTGTCGCAGGCCGACGTCGACGCCACCCTCACCACCGCCTGGGGCGGCAGCTACGTGGGCGACTTCATCGACCGTGGGCGGGTGAAGCGGGTCTTCGTGCAGGGCGATGCGCCCTATCGCAGCCGGCCCGAGGACCTCGGCGACTGGTTCGTCCGCGGCTCGTCGGGCGAGATGGCGCCGTTCTCCTCCTTCGCCCAGGTGAGCTGGAGCCAGGCTCCGACCACGCTGTCGCGCTTCAACGGCCAGCCCTCCTTCGAGGTGCAGGGCGACGCTGCGCCGGGCAAGAGCACGGGCGAGGCGATGCAGCACATCAGCAACATCGTCTCGAAATTCCCCGGCCTCACCGCGGAATGGAGCGGCATCTCCTACCAGGAGCGGCTGTCGGGCGGGCAGGCGCCGTTGCTCTACGGCATCTCGCTGGTGGTCATCTTCCTTTGCCTGGCCGCGCTCTACGAGAGCTGGACGGTGCCGTTCTCGGTCATGCTCGTGGTGCCGCTGGGACTCCTGGGCGCGGCGCTGGCCGTCTGGCTCCGCGGGCTCTCCAACGACGTCTATTTCCAGGTGGGCCTGCTGACGACCATGGGCCTGTCGGCCAAGAACGCCATCCTGATCGTCGAGTTCGCCGAGGCGGCCCACAAGCGGGGCAGCAGCTGGGTCGATGCGGCGCTGGAGGGCGCGCGCCTCAGGCTCCGGCCGATCATCATGACCAGCCTGTCGTTCATGAGCGGAGTGTTCCCGCTGGCCATCGCCTCGGGCGCCGGCGCGAAGAGCCGCGTGGCCATCGGCACGGCGGTGATCGGAGGCATGCTCAGCGCCACGCTGCTGTCGATCCTGTTCGTGCCGATGTTCTTCGTGCTGGTGCGCCGGATCTTCCACCGGCGGCGGGGCGCGGCGCAGGAGCATCCGGCGGGCGAGCAGGGCGCGCCGGCGTGATGCGGCCATTCGCCGTGCTCGCGATCGCAGCCGGCCTGGCCGGCTGCACGCTCGAGCCGCACTATGTGCGCCCGTCGCCGGCCGTTCCGGGCGCATGGCCCACGGGGCCCGCCTATCCGACGCCGTCGGCCGCGCCGCTGCCCTCGCTCAGCTACCGCGACATCTTCAAGGACCCGCACCTGCAGACGGTGATCGGCCAAGCCCTGGCGAACGCCCAGGACCTGCGCGTCGCCATGGCCAATGTGGAGATCGCCCGCGCCGAGTACGTCGTGCAACGCGGCGAGCTATTTCCGCACGTCGACGCGAGCGGCGCCTTCAGCGAAAACCAGACGCGGTTGGGCTCGAGCGTCGCCGGCGTCCCCGCCGGGCAGCGCGAGATCAACCGCAGCTATGCAGCCACGGTCGGCTTTTCGGCCTTCGAGCTCGACCTCTTCGGAAGGTTGCGCAGCCTCAGCCATGCCGCCCAGGACCGCTACTTCGCGAGCGAGGCCGGCGCGCGCGCCGCCCGCCTGACGCTGGTGGGCGAGGTGGCGAGCGCCTACCTCACGCTGGCCGCGGACCGCAGCCTGCTGGCTATCGCCGGCGAGACGGTGGTCAGCGCGCAGCGCACCGTCGATCTGACGCGCGCCAAGCTCACCGGAGGGGTCTCGCCGCGCACCGACCTGACCCAGGCGGAGACCCTGCTCGACCAGGCCCGCTCCGACGTCGCGCAACTCACCACCCAGGTCGCCCAGGACCGCAATGCGCTCGAATTGCTGGTCGGCGCGCCGGTCCCGGACGCCGACCTGCCGGGCTCCATCGAAGCCGTCGACGGGTTGCTGGGCGAGGCGCCGGCCGGGCTCGATTCCCGCATTCTGCTCCGCCGGCCCGACGTCGTGGAAGCGGAGTACGGGCTGAAGGCGACCAACGCCCAGATCGGCGCGGCCCGCGCCAACTTCTTCCCGACCATCAGCCTCACGGCGCTCGCCGGGGCCGCGAGCCCGGCGCTCCACGCCCTGTTCGCCGGCCGCAACCAGACCTGGCAGTTCGGCGGCTCGGCCGCCCTGCCGCTGTTCGCCGGCGGCCAGAACGTGGGCAACCTCGCGCTCGCCCGCGGCGAACGCGACCTGGCCGTGGCGCAGTACCAGCAGGCGATCCAGCGGGCGTTCCGCGAGGTCGCCGACGCGCTGGCCCGGCGCGGGACGATCACCGAGCAGATGTCGGCGCAGACCGACCTGGAGACCGCCGCCGCCGAGAACTACCGCCTGTCCGAGGCCCGCTACCGGGAGGGGATCGACCCCTACCTGATCACCCTTGATGCTCAGCGCACCCTCTATTCGGCGCGCCGCACCCTGGCGAGCACCCGGCTGGTGCGGGCCGCCAACCTGGTCGCCCTCTACCAGGCGCTGGGCGGCGACCAGCTCATCGACAGCCTGCCGCCGCCTAAGGTGGAGACCGGCAAGGGCTGAGGCTCAGACCCGCTTGCGGAACGCCGCATCGAGGCTCCATGGGCCCGGCCCGGCGAACACCAGGTACAGGAAGACGAAGCAGTAGAGCACGGCGGCTTCGCCCATGTTGAGCGCGGGATAGAAGCCCCGCGGCGCATGCGCCATGAAGTAGGCGACGGCCATCTCGCCCGAGCAGAAGAACGCGGCGATCCGCGTGAACAGGCCGAGCGTCACGAGGCCGCCGCCGACCAGCTCGACGATGGCGGCGACCATGAGCAGCGCGGGGAGCGGATCGGGCGCGCCGGGCTGCGGCGTCGGGAAGTGGAACAGCTTCATCAGGCCATGCTCGATGAACAGCAGGCCGGCCATGATGCGCAGGATCGAGAGGACGCGCGGCGCCCAGGCGGCGAGGTTCGGCATCGGCAGCTCCTTTGGCAGGAAACGCGGATACGCTTTCAGCCGCGCTCAGGCCGCGCGGTTCGCCCGCAGGTCGGCGTCGACGATCCGCTGCAGGGCGACGTAGTCGGTCTTGCCGGTGCCGAGCACCGGAATCTCGGGCACGCGGATGATCTTGCGCGGCACGGCGATCTCCGGCGCGCCGAGCCGCTGGGCATGCCCCACCAGAGGTTCGGGCGTCGCATCGCGTCGGTCGGTGACCAGCACCAGCCGTTCACCCTTCTTCGGGTCCGGCACGGCGACCACCGCATGGCGGCTGTCGGGCCAGACGTTGGCGGCGAGGTCCTCGGCGGCGGTGAGCGAGACCATCTCGCCGCCGACCTTGGCGAAGCGCTTCACGCGGCCCTGGATCTTCAGCCAGCTGTCGGGGCTCATCGAGACCACGTCGCCGGTGTCGTGCCAGCCGTCGACCGGCGGCTCCAGGCCGCCGCCGGGGGCGAGGTAGCCGGCCATGACGTTGGGCCCGCGCACATAGAGCCGTCCGCCGCCCGGGATGCCCTCGACCGGCTCCAGCCGGGTCTCGATGCCGGGCAGCAGGCCGCCGACCGTGCCGCGGCGGTTGTCCTCCGGCTTGTTCACGGCGATCACCGGCGCCGCCTCCGTGGCCCCGTAGCCCTCGAGGAGCGGGATGGGCCCGAACCGCTCGGCGATCAGGTTGTGGGTCTCGTCGCGCACCCGCTCGGCGCCGCAGACCACGAAGGCCAGTCCCGAAAGGTCGCCGGGCTCGGCGGAGCGCGCGTACTGGTTCACGAAGGTGTCGGTGGCCAGGAGGATCGAGGCGCCGACGTCCTTCACCAGCGCCGGGATCTGCTTGATGTGCAGCGGGGAGGGGTATTCGAACGCCTTCATGCCGGAGAGCAGCGGCAGCAGCACGCCGCCGGTCAGGCCGAAGCAGTGGAAGATCGGCAGCGGGTTGAACATCACCCAGTTCGGATCGAGCGCGATGTGCGCCTCCACCTGGCGGACGTTGGCGACCAGGTTCGCCTGGGTGAGCACCACGCCGCGCGGCGCGCCGAAGCTGCCGGAGGTGAACAGGATGACGCCGGGGTCCGACGGCTTGCTCCGGGCCGCGAAGCGGGAGGGCAGCACGCCGGCCGCCGCCGCATAGAGCTTGTCGGCGAGGCCCACGCTCTCGCGCACCTCCTCGAGGTAGGTGACCGTGGTCATGGCCTCGAGCGCATCGATGATGTCGTGCAGCTTGCCCTGTTCGACGAAGCGGTGGGCGGTGAGCACGCGGCGCACGCCGGCCAGCTCGCAGGCGGCGCGCAGGTTGCGGATTCCCGCGGTGAAGTTGAGCATGGTCGGGACGCGGCCGATCGCATGCAGGGCGAAGAAGGTGACCACGCCCGCTACGCTGGAGGGCAGCATGACGCCGACGCGCTCGCCCGGCTCGGTGAAGGCGGCGATCTTGCGGCCGAGCGCGAAGCTGGCGCGGATCAGGTCGATGTAGGTGAGGGGATTGCGTTCCTGGTCCTCCAGGATCGGCTTCTTGGGGCCATACTTCCGGCTGGCTTCGACGAGCGCGTCGAACAGCGTGGTCTGCGCCTGGTTGGCCTCGAACGTGCGCGCCACGAGCCTGTCTCCCCGGGGCTTCGACCGCCCCTTGTCACCGGCGGGCGAGCCTATCTGCGCGCCACAGGCTTGAAAAGATCGGTTACGGCGCGTGATGAGCGGGACCGGACCCGGCGGCATTTGACGGGTTGATCCGGCGCGCGCGACCGCCGATCTAGGGACCATGGCCGTGGTCATCGACAGGCTGGGCGAACCGCGCCCGAGGCACCCGGAGAAGCAGAACCGGCCGGATACGCCGCTGCTCAGGAAGCCCGAGTGGCTGCGGGTCCGCGCGCCAGGCTCGCCGGGCTACGCCGCCACGCGCGCCATCGTGAAGGAACACCGGCTGGTCACCGTCTGCGAGGAGGCGGCCTGCCCGAACATCGGCGAGTGCTGGGACAAGAGCCACGCCACCTTCATGATCCTGGGACAGGTCTGCACGCGGGCCTGCGCCTTCTGCAATGTGGCGACCGGCAAGCCGGAGGCGCTCGATCCGGACGAGCCGGCCCGAGTCGCCGACGCCGTGGCCAAGATGGGCCTCAGGCACGTGGTGATCACCTCGGTGGACCGCGACGACCTGCCGGACGGCGGGGCGGGGCAGTTCGTGGCGGTGATCCTGGCGATCCGGGCCGCCGCGCCCGAGACGACGATCGAGATCCTGACGCCGGACTTCGCGCGCAAGCCGGTCGCGGCGGTGGAGAGCGTGATCGCGGCCCGGCCCGACGTCTTCAACCACAACCTGGAGACCGTGCCGCGGCTCTACCTCTCGATCCGGCCGGGCGCGCGCTACTACCACTCGCTGCGGCTGCTGGAGCGCGTGAAGGAGCGCGATCCGAGCCAGTTCACCAAGTCCGGCGTTATGGTGGGTCTCGGCGAGAGCAAGGAGGAGGTCATGCAGGTGATGGACGACATGCGATCCGCCGGCGTCGACTTCATCACCATCGGTCAGTACCTGCAGCCGAGCCGCAAGCACGCGGCCATCGACCGCTTCGTCCATCCGGACGAGTTCGCCGCGCTGGCCGAGATCGCCAGGGCCAAGGGATTCCTGATGGCCGCGGCGAGCCCGCTCACCCGCTCCTCGCATCATGCCGGCGAGGACTTCGCCCGCCTGCGGGCGGCGCGCGCCGCAAGGCACGCAGCGGCCTAAGGCGCGCGCGCTTGCGGCACCACGTCTCCAAGCTCCTGCCCTACGGCCCCGACGAGCTGTTCCAGCTGGTGGGCGACGTGGCCGCCTATCCGGAGTTCGTGCCGTGGATCAACGGCATGCGCACCTGGAACGCGCGCCACCTGAGCGAGGGCGTGGACGCCGTCGACGCCGAGGCGGGCGTCGGCTTCGCCTTCCTGAAGGAGCGGTTCTCGACCCGCGTGCGCCGCGACGCGATCAACCGGCAGATCGACGTGACGCTGCTCTCCGGGCCGTTCCGCAAGCTGGAGAACCGCTGGCGGTTCCTCGAGGCCGGCCACGGCTGCACGCGCGTGGAGTTCGACATCGACTTCGAGTTCAAGTCGCGTCTGCTCGGCGCCGTGCTGACCGCCAACTTCGCGCACGCCGTGGACAAGCTGATGGGCTGCTTCGAGGCCCGCGCCAGGTCGCTCTACGGCGAGGCCCCGCCCGCGGTCGAGACGCAGCCCGAAGCGCAGGCGAGGCTGGGCGCCCGGCAACCGGCCGCGCGCAACCTCCGGTAGGGAGCAGCAACCTTAGCCGACGCCGCCGGGGCGCTTACCGGGCGCGCGGCGCGAACGGCTTCGGCGGACCGTCGCCGCCCAGGAGCACGCCGCTTGCCGCCTTGCCGTACATCGACTGCGCCGAATTATGAAAACGGGCGCGCGTCTCGGCGACCGAGCCGGTATAGCGCGGATCCTGCGGGCGGGGCCGGCTGTCGATGTAGGCGGCGACGTCCCACGCCTGCTGATCGGAGAGCCGCCCGCCCTGGCTGTAGGGCATATTGGCCTTGATGAAGGCGGCGGCGGTGTCGATCTGCGCGATGCCTGCGCCCCAGTTGTAGGACCGGGGACCCCACAGCGGCGGGAACACAACCGCGGCGCCCGAGCTCTGTCCCGCGCCGTCCGGACCATGGCACATCGCGCAGTACATCGTGTACACGCCGCGCCCGCGGCCGGAGTCCGGCGGCAAGGGAGCGGGCTTGAGCTTCGGATAGCCCTGGCCCGGCAAGCTGGCCCCATGCGGCGCGCCGGTCGCCAGGTACGCCGCATAGCTCTCGAGCGCCACGAGGACCTTGTCGCCCAGCGGCGGGGCCCTGCCGTTCATGCTGTATCGGAAGCAGCCCTGGATCCGCTCGGCGAAAGTATTCACGTGTCCGTTCTTGGCCCGGTACTGCGGAAACATCACGTAGGCCGCCCACATCGGCGCGGAGTTGGGCAGCCGGCCGGCGTCAAGGTGGCAGTTGACGCACTTGAGGTCGTTGCCGACGAACTGCGGGGCCGCGCGGCCGGTATCGACGAAGATCTCGCGCCCGAGCGCAGCCTCCCGGCCGAAGGGGGTGTGCGGGAAGGCGCCGTCGGGCGGCGGGCTGAACGGCTTCTTCCCCGACGCGACGGACGGCGTCGAAGGCGCCGGCCGGTGCTGGCCGAGGCGACCGGCCAGAAGCCCGGCGCCGAAGACCGCCACGCCCACGAGCCCGGCGATGGCGGCGGTCCTGACGCTCCAGCCGCTCATCGACCCGCCCCGGTCCGGGCCGGCGCGCCGGCCGGCAGGCTGGCGTAGTAGGCGGCGGCCGCCTGGAGGTCCGCCGGCGACAGTCGCGCGGCGATGCCGTTCATGAGCCCCAGCGTGTCGCTTCGGCGCGCGCCGGTCCGGAAGGCGGCGAGCTGGGCGGAGAGGTAGGCCTGGGATTGGCCGGACAGCGGCGGCGTCACCGCACCGACGCCCCGGCCGTCAGGTCCGTGGCAGGCCCCGCAGGCGGGGACATTCACCGCCCAATCGCCGCGTCCGGCCAGCGCCTGACCGCGAGCCAGGTCGCTGTGCGCCGCAGGATGGGGCGTCGTGGACGGCGTCGGCAGGCGTGCGAAGTGGGCGGCGACGGCGCGCCGCTCATCGAGCGTCAGCGCCTTGGCCACTGAGGTCATGACGTCGTTCTTCCGAGCCCCGGATGCGAAGCGGTCGAGCTGCTCGGCGAGATAGCGTGCGTCCAGGCCGGCGAGCCGGGGAGCCTGCTGGACGGCCAGACCCTCGCCGCTCGCGCCGTGGCACGAGCCGCAGGCGGGCACGCCGCCCGCGAGGCCCTGCGCGGCGATCCGGCGACCGGGATCGCCCGCCGCGGCCCCCCGGGCGGCGGTCGCGCCCGCGCCCAGGCACGCCAGCAGCGCCAGGCCGGCCGCGGCGAACCGTCGACCGCTCATCGCCGGCTACTCCTCGATGAGGGCGTAGCCTTCGAGTTGCTTGTTGGCCACCGTGGTCAGGGCCGAGAGGTCGATCTCGACGCCCGGGATAACCTCCGGCGGCGTGATCTTGTGTGCCGCCATGGCCTGGCCGCAGACGCGCACGCTGGCGCCTGCGGCGCGCAGCTCGTCGATCAGCCGGGCGTTGGGATTGGCCGCGCCGGAATGGCGCGCGGCGAAGGCCTTGTCGGTCATGACGGCCTCGGTGGCGTCGCCGTCGAGCACGGCCACGATGTGCCGGTGGTCCGCGCCCACCCCGCCGGCGGCAAGGAGGTTCACAAGCCGGGCGACCCGCTCCAGCCCCTCGATCGGCTTCTTCGCATCGAGCGGTCCTTGCGACACCTCGAAGATCACCTTGTAGTCGCGCGTCGGGTCGGGACGCTCCTTGGCCCCGGGCACGGGCGCAAAGCTGCCGTAGTCCGGAATGGCGCGCGTCTCGGCCCGCGCGGACGTCGTGCAGATGGCGGCCGCCGCCGCGGCGATGACTATGATCCCCTTCATGCGCACACCCAGTTCCGCCCCCACCACGTGATCGGATCAGGCGTGGGCGCCGAGAAGCGGTCCCACGCTGCGATAGAGCATGTATGCCGCGACCGCGAACAGGACGAAAGCAAAGATCCGGGCCAGGGCGCCGCGCCGGCTCGCGATCCGGATGGCCAGGCGCATGCCGAGGAAGCCGCCCACGATCCCGCCGCCGATGAAGATCGCAGCGATCCGCCAGTCCACCAGCCCGGAGAGCGCGTAATTGGCGGCGGTCGAGAGCCCGAACACCCCGACCGAGAAGAGCGACGAGCCCACCGCGTAGATCATCGGCATGCCGCTGCCGAGCATGATCCCGGGAACGATGAGGAATCCGCCGCCGATCCCGAAGAACCCGGAGAGCACGCCCGCGGAGAAGCCGATGACCGCCAGCTTGACGGCGATGCGGGGGGTCAGGTGCACGTGCGGATCCCCATCGGGGCCGCGGCGCACGAGCATGGAGACGCCGACCGCGATCATCACCAGGGCGAAGAGCGCCAGCAGCTGCTGTCCGTTCGTCAGCTTGCCGACCGTGGAACCGATGAAGGCGCCGACCACGCCTGCGCCGGCGAAGGTCAAGGCGCAGGGCCACTTCACGTTTCCTGCGCGCGCGTGCTGGGCGAAGTTGGCGAAGGCGCTGACCGCCACGG
>Ga0207695_10005149_pt1 | contig 17512 bp, 15 predicted proteins | sample KBSC54metaG_FD_184354 | JGI IMG/M metagenome (GOLD analysis project Ga0207695, IMG submission 184354) | Corn rhizosphere microbial communities from Kellogg Biological Station, Michigan, USA - KBS C5-4 metaG (SPAdes) (version 2) | ecosystem: Host-associated > Plants > Roots > Rhizosphere > Soil... | reverse complement strand
CGGTCGCCCGGACGGATGTGCAGGTTGGCGTGCGGGGCCGCCCGCCGCTTGCCGGCGCGCAGCAGGGCGACCACGGCGACGTCGCCGTGCGCCATGGCCTTGAGGTCGCCGACGCGCGGCTTGTCGCTCGTCCATCCGGCCGGCGCCTCGACCTCGGTGACATAGGCGTTTCCGGCCAGGGCGGCGTCCATGGATTCCGCCGGCGAACGGCCGGTCGGCAGCAGCCGATAGGCGAACGCCAGGAAGACCACGCCCAACGCCGTCAGGCCGAGGCCCACCGGGGCGAAGTCGTACATGCCGAAGGGCTTGCCGACGAGGTCGGTCCGCACCTGGCTGACGATGATGTTGGGCGAGGTGCCCACCAGCGTGACCAGCCCGCCAAGCAGGGAGGCGAAGGACATAGGCATCAAGAGGCTGGAGGCCGACGTGCCGGTCCGCCGGGCCGTCTGCAGGGCGATGGGCATCAGGATGGCGAGCGCGCCGACATTCTTGGTGGCCATGGAAAGCAGCGCCGTGGCGGCCACGAACACCGGAACCTGGGTCGCGGCGCTCTTCAGCCGCGGCGTGACCGGCCGCAACAGGGCCTCGATCACCCCGGAGCGCGCGAAACCGGCGCTGACCACCAGGGCGCAGGCGATGATCACCACCACGTCGTTGGAAAAGCCGTCGAACGCCTTCTTCGCCGGCGTCAGCCCCAGCAGCACCGAAGCCAACAGGGCCGCGAGCGAGATCACGTCATACCGGAAACGGCCCCAGATGAAGAAGCCGATGGTGACCAGCACCAGGCCAAAGGCGAGCGCCTGTTGGTGCGTCACATGACCTCCCTCGACGGCGACAGCGGGCAGGGAAACGCACGGCGACTGGAAAAGCTGCGCCTTGCGCTTAAGCCGCGGCGGTGGGCGGCGCACTCTCTGCTTTCGGCTCCTCGGTCTTCTTGGGCCGCTTGGAAAGGCCTGAGACACCGCCGGAGGACAGCAGGCCGACGTCGGCCATCAGCCAGGGGATCGCCCACTTGTGCGGGGCCGCGCAATAGCGGGGCTGCCAGAGCGGGTCGTACTTGTCCTTGTACCGGCGCACGCCCTGGAAGTTGTAGATCTCCTCACCGCGCTCGAACAGCAGCCGGCCGACGCGGGACATCATCGGGGCGAGGGGGCGGTCGTCGAGGCCTGCCAGAGGGGCGATGCCGAACTCGAAGGCGGCGTAGCCCTGCTCGCGGCCCCAGTTGATCAGCTCCACGAAGAGATAGTCCATGATGTTGTTGGGCGCCTCGTCGGCATAGCGCATCAGGTCCATGGAGAAGGCCGAGCGGCTGGCCGTGGTCCAGAGCGTGGCGAAGGCCATGGGTTTGCCGTCGACGCGGACCAGGGCCACCGGGAACTCCTGCACATAGCCCGGCCAGAAGCCGCCCATGGAGAAGCCCTTCTCGCCGCCGGCGTGGTGCGCCAGCCACTGGTCGGAGATTGCCTGCAAGGTCGGCAGCATGGCGGTGACTGCATCGCCGTGCAGCACCTCGAAGGTCGCGCCGCTCTCCCCGAGCTTGCGCCACGCGCGCCGCGCGGTGCCGCGCTTGCGACCCTCCATGGAGAAGGTTTCCAGTGGCACGGCGGCGGTCTCGCCCACCTTCTGGATGGCGAAGCCCAGTTCGACGATTTCCGGCAGGTCCTCGGCGTTGAGGCCGTGGACGCCAGGCCGTGCGGCGTGGCTGTCGGCCAGTTCCCGGAAACGCCACAGCAGCTCCTGCCGCTCGTCGCGGCGGCCCACCGGCGCGCCCAGGGCCACCCAGGCGCGGCCGCGCACGCCGAACATCAGGAAGCTTTCGCCCGAGGCCGAGAACAGGAACCGCTTGTCGCCCAGCAGCGCCAGGTTGGAGCCCGGTTCGGCGACCTCGGCCTTGGCGAGGATGGCGCGCACGCGCTCATAGTCCGGGTCGTGCTCGCCCACGACCGGCGGGGTGGCGGCCGAGGCGAAGAGCCGCCAGAGCCCGAAGACGAACAGCACCAGGGCCGCCCCTGCCCAGGCTCGCACCGCCCGCTCGGCGTCGGCGTCGGCCATCACCCGCCACCAAGGCCGGTCGGCGTAGTCGGAATGCTGGAAGGTCCACAGGCCCAGCGCGCCGGTCCCGACCACCGCGCAGGCCGCCGAGAACAGCCAGCCCGGGGTGATCTCCATGCGGGTCAGGCGCGAGGTGCGCGGGAAGGCCCCGTGGAAGGGCGCCAGCAGCACCGCCAGCGCCACCAGGGCCGCGGTCTCCTCCCAGTTGAAGCCCTTGAGCAGGGCGAGCGTGGCGGCGAGCAGCAGGGCCCCCAGCGTCGCGTACCAGGCGGCGTCCAGCCGGGCGCGCAACCCGAAGGACAGCAGCACCAGCGCCAGCCCCAGGATGCTGGACAGGAAATGGGCGGCTTCGATCAGGTAGACCGGGGTGATCTGGATCAGGCGCATGAACCGCGCCGGCTCGGAAGGCGTCGCGCCCGAGGCCAGCAGCATGACGCCCGCCGCCAGCGTCAGCAGGGCCGCGGTCCAGGGCGCGATCGCGAAGGCCGCCGGCCGAAGGTCTCTTAAGAAGCGCATCCAGCCCCGTGCAGTCCGTTGAAGGCAGCGTCCTCCATAGCCGATTTGCCGGGGATGAGCGCGTCAAACGGCTGTTTCGTTGCGCTGGGGCCGGCGCTAAGGTAGCGGCCCGTTCCAGACGTCCTTCGAAGAGGGTTCGAGCCCGCCATGGCTGATTTCGGCGCCACCGACCTTGACGCCTTCCGAGCCGAGGTGCGGTCGTGGCTGGAAGCCAACTACCCGGCCGAGTTGCGCGACCCCGATGCAAAGAGCGACCCGGAGGCCGTCTGGGGCGGCCGCGCCTTCGAAGGCTCGAAGGACCCGCAGGCGGTGTGGATGCGCCGGGTGGCGGAAAAGGGCTGGACGGCCCCGGCGTGGCCCACGGAATATGGCGGCGGCGGTCTCAACGCCCAGCAGGCGCGCGTGGTGGAGCAGGAGCTGGCCCGCGGCCGCTATCGCCCGCCGCTGCTCTCCTTCGGCCTCTGGATGCTCGGGCCCGTACTGCTGGAATACGCCAATGACGCGCAGAAGGCGGAGCACCTGCCGCGCATCGTCCGCGGCGAAATCCGCTGGTGCCAGGGCTATTCCGAGCCGGGCGCCGGTTCCGACCTCGCCAGCCTCGCGACCCGCTGCGAGGACAGGGGCGAGAATGGTTGGCAGATCGACGGCCAGAAGGTGTGGACCAGCTATGCCGACAAGGCCGACTGGTGCTTCTGCCTGGTGCGAACCGACGCCACCAAGAAGCACGAGGGCATCTCCTTCGTGCTGATCGACATGCGCTCGGAAGGCGTCGAGACCCGGCCGATCCGGCTGATCAGCGGCGAGAGCCCGTTCTGCGAGACCTTCTTCACCGGCGTGAAGATTCCCAAGGGCAATCTGGTGGGCAAGCTCAACGGCGGCTGGGAGATCGCCAAGCGCCTCTTGCAGTACGAGCGCCAGAATATCTCGGCGGGCTTCGGAGAGGGCGGGACGGCGGGCGGGGCGTCCGGTGACCTCGCCGAGGTGGCCAAGAGCTATGTGGGGCTGGAGGACGGCCGGCTGGCCGACCGCGACCTGCGCCGGCGGATCACCGAGAACAAGATGAACTTCCAGGCCCTGCGCCAGACCATCGGCCGCACGGCGGCGGAGAGCCGGGCAGCCAACGGGCCGAGCGCCGCAACCTCGATCATCAAATATGCCGCCGCCGAGTTCGCGAAGCAGCGGTCGGAGCTGATGGTGGAGGCCATGGGCGGCCAGGGTCTCGGCTGGGAGGGCGAGGGATTCTCGGCCGCCGAGCTCACCGCCGTCCACGGATGGCTGCGCACCAAGGCCAACTCGATCGAGGGCGGCACCTCGGAGGTCAATCTGAACGTCATCTCGAAGCGGGTGCTGGGCCTTCCCGACCCGAAATAGGCAAGAACGCCGGCGCCCTATTTCGGACGGCGGCGAGGACTTTGATTTTTCAGGACTGATTTGATGGCGGATTTTGGCGGTGACGTGGAGGCCTTCCGGGCCGAGGCCCGGGCCTGGCTCGACGCGAACTTCCCCGAGGCCTTCCGGCGCGACCCGTCGCTGCAGGCGGCGATGGCCGCGGGCCTGGCGGACGACGAGAGCCCCGACGCCAAGGCGTGGAAAAAGGCGATGGGCGAGAAGGGCTGGGGCACGCCTACCTGGCCGAAGGAGTACGGCGGCGGCGGGCTGTCGCGCCCGGAAGCCCGCATCCTGCACGAGGAGATGGCCCGCATCGGCGCCCGGAACCCGATCGGCGGCATGGGCGTGATGATGTTCGGCCCGACGCTGATCGAATACGGCACGCCGGAGCTGAAGGCGCAGCACCTGCCGGGGATCATCAAGGGCGAGGTGCGCTGGTGCCAGGGCTACTCGGAGCCGGGCGCTGGGTCCGACCTGGCGGGTCTTCAGACGCGGGCCGAGGACAAGGGCGACCATTGGCTGGTGAACGGAAGTAAGATCTGGACCAGCGGCGCGAATTTCGCCGACCGCTGCTTCTGCCTCGTCCGTACAGACACCACCAAGAAGCACGAAGGCATAAGTTTTCTACTGATCGACATGAAGGCGCCGGGCGTGGAAACGCGGCCGATCCGGCTGATCAACGGCACGTCGCCGTTCTGCGAGACCTTCTTCACCGACGTGAAGGTCCCGAAGGACCAGCTGTTCGGGCCGCTGAACGGCGGCTGGACGGTGGCCAAGCGGCTGCTGCAGTTCGAGCGCGACAACATCTCGGCGGGGCTGGGCGGCGGCAACATCGGCCAGGCGACGGCGCTGCCCACGGTCATCGAGGCGGCGCGGGACTATGTGGGGGTGGACGAGACCGGCCGGCTCGCCGACACCGACCTGCGCCGGCGGATCACCGAGCACCTGATGGAGGCCCGGAGCTTCCAGCTCACCGTGCGCCGGGCGGCCGACGAGGCGAAGTCGAACCAGGGGCCCAGCAACGCCGCCTCGATCATGAAGTACGCCGGCGCCAAGATCGCCCAGGACCGCAACGAACTGCTCTGCGAGGCCATGGGGACGCAAGGCCTGGGCTGGGAGGGCGAGGGCTATTCGCCGGCCGAGATCACCGCCTTCCGCACCATGCTGCGCTCGAAGGCCAACTCCATCGAGGGCGGCACCTCGGAGATCAACCTCAACGTGGTGTCCAAGCGGGTGCTGGGCCTGCCGGACCCCAAGAAATAACCCGCAAGCGCGGGACTCCAATCCGGCGCATTTCCGTGCTAGGCTTCGAACTAAGATATTGAAAAGATACGATATTAAGGAGAATTAGAAATGGCCGACTTCGGTGGCTCCGATCTGGACGCCTTCCGCGCCGAGGCGCGCGAGTGGCTGGAGGCCAACTTCCCCAAGTCGCTGGCGAACCAGCAGACGGCGATGATCCCCGGCGACGAGCACCTCAGCGCCGACGGCAAGCTCTGGAAGCAGCGCATGGCCGACAAGGGCTGGGGCGCGCCCACCTGGCCCACCGAATACGGCGGCGGCGGGCTTTCCGGCGCCCAGGCGCGCGTGCTGCAGCAGGAGATGGCCCGCATCGGCGCGGAGAACCCGGTGGCCGGCATGGGCACCTCGATGTTCGGCCCGACGCTCCTGGAATACGGCACCGAGGCCCAGAAGAAGCGGCACATCCCGCCGATCGTGCGGGGCGAGCTGCGCTGGTGCCAGGGCTATTCTGAGCCGGGCGCCGGGTCAGACCTCGCCAGTCTTCAGACGAAGTGCGAAGATGCCGGAGACCACTGGAAGATCAACGGCCAGAAGATCTGGACGAGCGGCGCCCAATACGCCGACTGGTGCTTCTGTCTTGTCCGAACGGATACTACGAAGAAGCATGAGGGGATCAGCTTTGTGCTGATCAACATGCACCAGCCGGGCGTGGAAACCCGGCCGATCAAGCTGATCGCCGGCAATTCGCCCTTCTGCGAGACCTTCTTCACCGACGCGCGGGCGGAGAAGGACGACATGGTCGGGCCGATCAACGGCGGCTGGACCATCGGCAAGCGGCTCCTGCAGCACGAGCGCTCGGGCCAGGGCGGCGGGCGGATGATGGCCGGCGCCAATGTGGTCGACCTGGCCAAGAAATACGTGGGCCTGGACGACAAGGGCCGCATCGCCGACGCCGACCTGCGCACCCGCATCGCCCGGCACATGATCGACGCCAAGGCCCACAGCCTGACCCTGCAGCGCGCGGCCGACGAGGCGAAGGGCAACCAGAACCCCTCGGCCACCACCTCGGTGATGAAGAATTCCGGCACCTGGATCGGCCAGGAGAAGGCCGAACTGACGCTGGAGATCATGGGCCACCAGGGCCTGGGCTGGGAGGGCGAGGCGTTCTCCAAGGCGGAGCGCGAGGCGGTGCGCACCTGGCTCTCCGGCAAGGCCACGACCATCTTCGGCGGCAGCCAGGAGATCCAGTCCAACATCGTGTCGAAGCGGATCCTCGGCCTGCCCGACACGACGCAGAACGGGTGATTTTCCCGCACCGCTCATCCCGGCGAAAGCCGGGACCCATGCAGGGTTTCCGGGAGGATCGTGGCGGTGGGGTGCAGTTTCTGATTCAGCTTGGGTCCCGGCCTTCGCCGGGATGAGCGGGGTTTAAGATGCCAGACTTCGGTGGAACCGATCTCGAGGCCTTCCGGGCGGAGGCCAGGGAATGGCTGGCGGCGAACTTCCCGGCGTCGCTCAGGCGTGACGCGAGCGCGGTAACTGACGCCGAGGCCACCGGCGCGAGCGTCACCGGCGACGCGGCGCTCTGGAAACAGCGGATGGCGCAGAAGGGCTGGGGCACGCCGACGTGGCCGCAGGCCTATGGCGGCGCCGGGCTTTCCCGCGCTGAGGCGAAGGTGCTGGCCGAGGAGATGGCCGCCATCGGCGCGCCCAACCCGATCGGCGGCATGGGCGTGATCATGTTCGGCCCGACCCTGCTGGAATACGGCGACGAGGCGCAGAAGCAGCGGCACATCCCGCCCATCGTCAGGGGCGAGCTGCGCTGGTGCCAGGGCTTTTCCGAACCCGGCGCCGGATCGGACCTGGCGTCCCTGCAGACCAAGGCCGTCGACATGGGCGACCACTATCTCGTAAGTGGTTCAAAAATATGGACTTCTGGCGCTCACTTGGCGGACTGGTGCTTCTGCCTGGTGCGCACGGACCCGTCGAAAAAGCACGAGGGGATCAGCTTCCTCCTGATCGACATGAAAAGCCCTGGCGTCGAAGCGCGGCCGATCCTGCTGATCAACGGCACGACGCCCTTCTGCGAGACCTTCTTCACCGACGTGAAGGTGCCGAAGGAGAACCTGGTGGGGCCGCTGAACGGCGGCTGGACCATCGCCAAGCGCCTGTTGCAGCACGAGCGGCAGGGCATCTCAGGCGCGGGCCAGCTGACGCCGGGGGCGCAAGCGGGTGCTGTGCCCGGGCCGCCGCTGGAGGTGCTGGCGAAGGACCGCGTGGGGCTGGACGAAGACGGACGGCTGGCCGACCCCGACCTGCGCACCCGGCTGACCCGTCACCTGATGGACGCGCGCGCCTTCCAGCTCACCGGCCAGCGGGCGGCCGCGGAGACCAGGACCAACCAGGGGCCGAGCGCGGTCTCCTCAGTCCTGAAGAACGTCGGCAGCCAGGTGCGCCAGGAGCGCGCCGAGCTGGCGGTGGAGATCCTGGGCGCCCAGGGCCTGGGGTGGTCTGGCGACGCCTTCAGCGCCGACGAGCTGGGGACGATCCGCGCCATGCTGCGCAGCAAGTCCGGGACCATCGCCGGCGGCAGCCAGGAGATCCAGTACAACATCATCTCCAAGCGCATCCTGGGTTTGCCGGAGGCGACGCAGAAGGGATAACTCACTCCGCTCATCCCCGCGAAAGCGGGGACCCAGGTGTTCTTGTGTTTCAAGCGCTTCCGTTCCCCAGGGTTCGCCAGGCTAGATGCCGCAACGAAAAAAGCCTGGGTCCCCGCTTTCGCGGCGATGAGCGGGATTTAAGGTGGCTACGGATTTTGACGGAGACCGATTGAAATGGCGGATTTTGGCGGGACGGACCTGGAGGCTTTCCGGACGGAGGCGCGCGACTGGATCGCGGCGAACTTCCCGGCGGGCCTGAAGGGGCGCGGCAATCCGATGATGACGGAGGAGCGCGCCGAGCCCACGCCCGACCAGGAAGCCTGGCGCAAGGCCATGGGCGAGAAGGGCTGGGGCGTGCCCACCTGGCCCGCGGCCTACGGCGGCGGCGGGCTTTCGGGCGCCGAGGCCCGCGTCGTGCAGCAGGAGCTGAACCGCGCCGGCGCCTACAACCCCATCGGCGGCATGGGGGTGATGATGTTCGGCCCCACCCTCCTGGAATACGGCACGGAGGCGCAGAAGCAGGAGCACATCCCGCCGATCGTGCGGGGCGAAATCCAGTGGTGCCAGGGTTTCTCCGAGCCGGGCGCCGGATCGGACCTGGCCAGTCTTCAGACGAAGGCCGAAGACAAGGGCGACTACTTCGAAATCAACGGAAGCAAGATTTGGACCAGCGGCGCGCAATACGCCGACTGGTGCTTCTGTCTTGTCCGCACGGATACTTCGAAGAAACACGAAGGTATCTCGTTCGTCCTGTTCACGATGCATCAGCCCGGCGTCGAAGTCAGGCCGATCCAGCTGATCGCCGGCTCTTCTCCTTTCTGCGAAACCTTCTTCACGAACGCGCGGGCGGAGAAGAAGGACCTGGTGGGGCCGCTGAACGGCGGCTGGACCATCGCGAAGCGCCTGTTGCAGCATGAGCGCTCGGGGCTCACCGGCGCCGGCGGCGGCCTGGGCTCCGGCGGCAAGCCGCTGGAGCAGCTCGCCAAGGACTATGTGGGCGTGGACGACGAGGGCCGCATCGCCGACACGGACCTGCGCACCCGGCTGGTCACCAACGCCATCAACTGGCGCGCCTTCCAGCAGACGGCGGTCAGGGCGATGGTCGAGTCCAAGGGCAACGCCGGCCCCTCGTCGGCCACCTCGATCATGAAGAACGCCGGCACCCAGCTGATCCAGGAGCGCCAGGAGATGGCGCTGGAGATCATGGGCCACCAGGGCCTGGGCTGGGAGGGCGACGAATTCACCGCCGACGAGCTGGCCGCCGTGCGCGGCTGGCTGTTCGGCAAGGCCTTCACGATCTTCGGCGGCAGCCAGGAGGTGCAGTCGAACATCGTCTCCAAGCGCATCCTGGGCTTGCCGGACCTGACCCAGAACCACTGAAGATGAGTCCACGAACCACACGAACCACACGAACGGACGCGCTTCCGAGACTCCGCGAAAGCGGAGGCTCAGTCTTTCAGCCACGGAAAACACGGAAAGAGCACGGAAAGCGCCGGAGCCATTCCGTGTTTCTTTCCGTGTTTTCCGTGGCCAATTGGAAGGCGCCCGCTGCGCGGGCCCTCGAAGGGGACGCCCGTTCGTGTGGTTCGTGTGGTTCGTGGACAAAATTCTTGAACATCGCCCCGTGGCGGGGCCGAATTGAAACCGACGAGATTTTGAGAGGGAATTGAGATGGCCGTCCTTAGCGAAGAACAGAGCATGCTGCGCGACGCGGCGAAGAGCTGGGTGCAGGAGAAGTCCCCGGTCACGGCCTTCCGCAAGATGCGCGATTCAGGCGCGGAGCTGGGCTACGACACCGCCGCCTGGAACGAGATGGCCGAGATGGGCTGGGCCGGCGTGATCATCCCGGAGGAATACGGCGGCTCGAACTTCGGTTACCTCTCGCTTGGCCTGATCCTCGAGGAGCTGGGCCGCACGCTCACCGCCTCGCCGCTGCTGGCGTCGGGCCTGGCCGCGGCCTCGGCCCTGGTGCTGGGCGGGTCGGACGCGCAGAAGTCGGAGTGGCTGCCGAAGATCGCCGAGGGCACGGTGGTGGGCGCGCTGGCCATCGACGAGGGCGCGCACCATGCGCCCGACAAGATCGCCACCACGGTCAAGGACGGCAAGCTGACCGGCAAGAAGACCTTCGTGCTGGAGGGCATGGCGGCCGGGATCATCATCGTCTCCGGCAAGGGCCCGGACGGGCCGGGCCTCTTCCTGGTGAAGGGCGACGACCCGGGCGTCACCCGCACCCGCCTGCACCTGGCCGACAGCCGCGGCGCCGCCAACATCGAGTTCAAGGGCGCGGCCGCCGAGCCGCTCTCCGGCGGGGCGGAGCTGATCGACAAGGTGCTCGACCGCGCCCGCGCCGGCGTCGCCGCCGAGATGCTGGGCAGCGCCCTGCAGGCCTTCGAGACCACGCTGGATTATCTCAAGGTCCGCGTGCAGTTCGGCCAGGTGATCGGCTCCTTCCAGGCCCTGCAGCACCGCGCGGCCAAGATGTTCACCGACCTGGAGCTGTCGCGCTCCGCCGTCGAGGCCGCCCTCGCCGCCATCGACGCCGATAGCCCCGACGTGCCGGAACTGGTGAGCCTCGCCAAGGCCAAGATGGGCGACACCTTCCACCTGGTGAGCAACGAGATGGTCCAGATGCACGGCGGCATCGGCATGACCGACGCCCACGACGCGGGCTTCTACCTGAAGCGCGCCCGCGCGGCCGAGGCGGCGTTCGGCAACCAGGCGTTCCATCGGGACCGGTACGCGAGGCTGCAGGGGTATTGAGGGGCGGGCTAGAGTTCTACGTGAGTGTTCTGAGAGCCCCACCGGCGGAGACGTCGGCGGGGTTTTCGTTTGGGTTCAGTTCTTTTAGGCGCTTCCACCAAGGGAGCACTTCACCTAGCTGATGATGAAACGGATAGGGCACCTCTGTCTTCTCCGCCACTTCGGCCTGGATGTTGGCGAAATCCCACCCCCTGAATTGCTCTTGCTTGGCAGCCACCACAGCACTTAAGAACGCCTGCTCAGTTCCGTGGGCCAACGCACTTTCGAGCGACTCTATCGGGCAGAAGATCACGGGCCGCATGTCCGCTTCTGAGATTTCGACATCCTTCTCCGCCGCCAATTGTCGCGCTTTGGCAACCACGGCCGCCTGTAGGTCCCCAGATGCCGTCATCCAGTTATCTAGCGTAAGCACCATCCCGGTCGTGCCTTCGGAGACAGATCCCCCACAGGCCGCACCGCGACGGAGATGAGATAGAAACCGCCATATTTGGAAGATTCCTTTAGCCATCTCGTCGAAACCAATTTGAGCATCCTCAAGTGGATTCTCAGAGAAGCGCGCCTCGAATGTCATCTTCTTAGATTTGCACTCAATAATTAGATCAATCTCTTGCGGACCTTCAACAATTACATCCGGGGTTTCAAATTCTCGACCACGAAAGTTATATTTCGAAGCCCTTCTAACGCGGCGGGTCGGGAGGCATTTCCCTAACAGGTTGGAGGAGTATATTTCGAACTTTTCCGCGATCTCATTTCGTATTTCCGCCGGGCCATCCACCACGTCGTAGTAAATTCCAGCTGTGACCCGCGCGATGATCAAATCCGGTAGCGGAGAACGAAAATAGCTTCCGAACTTCAGGACGGGCGACTGCCGCAGAACGCTCGGATCATACGCCACGCCAAACCGGCCTTTTCTTAGTTCGAAAGCTTTCTGCCGAGCTTCTTCAAGCGACATGGAGAGCAGGCTCGATGCCTGAGCGGCCGTTTGCTCGTCGAGAGCGAGTTCAGGCACGCGCAACCGCTGAATCATCGTGGGATGCCGTTGGAAGTGCCCGTATAGACCGAAGCCAACGAGCGCCAAATCGGCGGCCGTTATCCCGTGCTTTGCAAGAAAGTAGGCGCGGCACCGATTGCCGCTGAACAGGAAGTGCCAACGATAAAACTGGGGCTGGTTCATGTAGCCCCGTTGCCAATGGAACTGTCGGTAGGCGATGCGCGGCAATTCCCAAAGGATGTTCATCCGACGAAGAACTAGGCCCGATTCCGCGTTCTCCAATTTGCGCAGATTGTTCACCGGACCTATCAGCCCGTTGAAATGTCGATAGTTGAGAACGCGGCGGGGCGCAGTCGCCTTGGGAATGACTAGGAGCTCGTTGAACAACGTCTCCATATCCCAGGAGCCCACGAAATAAGGATTGCCAATCTGGGCATCTGCGGCCTCAGGCGGAAATTCCAGGTATTTCTGGACGGCTATTGCACGGCCGGACTGAAGAGCGTCAGCGGCCCAGATCAGCTGACTGAACCCTTCATCGTCCGCGATACTCAGCAACTCATTCAACTTCTTTCGATATCGAACTCGGCCCAAGCGGCTCGCATCCATATCGTCGCGCATTCCGGGGCGGGGTTTGCTCTTCATTCTCGCTTCGACTTCAAGGCGCCCATCAAGACGGCCCGCAGATACGGGTTCTTTATTTGTTCTATCGTATCGTGACGGCTGGGCTGATCGCAAGGAAAACGCGTGAGGCCATTGCCACACCGCGCCTTAACTCCATGTCGGCCAGTCTGCCTGCCGGCCCAGGCAACCTCGGCCCTTCGCTTGCGCTACGGGCGTTCGTCGCTGCAATCGCTCCCCCGGAGCGATTGCTCGCCTGCGGCGACCGCTCCTCACCTCAAGGACGGCCCCGCAGGGGCCGCCGCGGGGCGGCGCGCCGAAGAGCGCGTCCTTGACACGCCTGGACCGGCAGGCTCGCAATCAACCATGGACTTAAGGGCGGGAAGCCTTCTGCAGAAGGCTGCGGCTTTCCCGCTTCGATGGTGGGACCGGCGGGGTGCGAATGCAGAATCCGCCGCCCTTCGTGCCTGCGCCGACGCAGTCCCAGCCGGGGCCAAAACCGATAGGTCCTGACTGCGCGTGATAGCTGCCGCCGTCGAGATGGAGCGATCGCCAGATGCCGAAGATCATGAGCGCGCCCAGCGCCAGGAGGATGAGCCAGGTGAAGACGTAGCCACCGAGCTCGCTCTTCGCCTTTCCGGATGATGGATCGCCGCCGCGTCTCATGGCGGTAGTCTAGCTTAGCCGCGCCAGGACGCGAACGCGCCGATGCGACCCCTCATCCGACCTGCTTCGCAGGCCATCCCCGCCTTCGCGGGGACAGGCTCTTCTCCCACAAGGGGAGAAAGAACGCAGCCGGCCTTCGCATTGAATTTGACATCATTCGATGCCATCTTTGATGCTTCTAGGAGATGACGACATGCGCACGACCCTAGCCCTCGATGACGATCTGGTGGCCACGGCGGGCGAGTTGACGGGGTTGCGGGAGAAGCCGGCGCTGATGCGCGAGGCGCTGAAGGCGCTGATCGAGCGGGAGAGCGCGCGGCGGCTGGCGCGGTTGGGGGGCAGCGCGCCGGACCTGGCGACGGCGCCCCGCCGGCGGCCGATAACCAGCGGATGATCCTCGCCGATACGTCGGTCTGGGTGGATCATCTCCGCACCGGCGACGAGAGGCTCGCGGGGCTGCTGACCGGCGGCGAGGTGGTCTGCCATCCGTTCGTGATCGCGGAACTGGCCCTCGGGAACCTGCCGCGGCGTGGGGAGATCCTGGCGTTGCTGGGCCGTCTGCCGCAAGCCGTCGCCGCCAGCGACGCCGAGGTCATGGGGTTTATCGAAGCTCACCGCCTTTGGGGCCAGGGGATCGGTCTGGTCGACGCCCATCTGCTCGCCGCCACGGCGCTCACGCCGGACACCAGGTTGTGGACGCGGGACCGTCGCCTGGGGGCGGCCGCCAAGGCGCTGGGAACCGCCGCCTCGGCCTGATGCGGACCGGACCGCCGCCGCTTCAAGTCCGCCGTTTGTTCTTTATTTGTTCCGTCACCTGCCGCATGCTATCCTGCGGGCGTGCCGCCGCCCTCCCCACCCCTTACTCCCGCCCGCACCTGGCCGATCCCGGCGATGGACCATGCGGCCGGGGACAAGCCCTGCGCCTTCACCTGGGCCATGGGCCATCTGATCCTGCAGCGGATGGCGGACCGGGAGACCATGAAGGCGATCACCGCCGATCCGCGGATGCCGGCCTATTGCACGGTGTTCCAGTGGGTGAAGCGCGTCCCGGAGTTCGGCGAGGCCTATCGGCAGGTGCGGCTGACCCTGGCGCAGGTGATGCAGGAGGAGGCGGACGAGCGACGCGCGGCCAAGGTCGCGGCGCGGGCGGCGGCGCGGATCGCGGCGGGCAAGCGGCCGCGGGACTGGGTCAGCGGGCCGCCGAGCCGCTACACCGACGCCATGGCCGAACGGTTCTGCGCGGCCATCGAGGAGGGCGCGGCGGCCAGCGCCCTGGTGGGGCGCCCGGGCATGCCGACGGCCAGGATGGTCGGCAAATGGCTGAAGCGACGGCCGGCCTTCCGGGCGATGTACGTCGAGGCCTGCCGGCGGCGGGAACTGGGCTTCGTCTTCCGGATGGACATGGTGGTGGACCGGGCGATCGACCAGGGGATCGCCTTCGATCTGCGGGCGGGCAAGGCCGAGGTAGCCGCCCTGGAGGGCCGCATGGGGCGCCTCACGCCCAAGCTCTATCGGAGCCCGTCGGGGAGACGGGTTTGATGGGGGGGTTCGATGGGCGGGTCGGAAGGCCGCGCTTGAACGGCGGCGGCAGGGGCCGGATAGTCCCGGCGAAGCTTCGCCCGCGCCGCCCTCAGGAGACCGCCATGCGCAAGACCATCATCGCCCTGGGCGCCGCCCTGGCGCTGGCCGCGTCCGGCGTCGCCGCGGGACCGGCCGCGGCCGACACCCTGAAGGAGGTCACCACACACGGGATCATCCTGGTGATCGGCGACATGGAGATCCCGGTGGATTACACCGCGGACGGCAAGTTCTCGGCCATGGACGGCCAGGTCAGCGGGACCTGGCGCATCGACGGCGAGAAGCTCTGCACCCTCTCCAACGTCGACCCGACCGAGCGCTGCGTCGCCTTCCCGGCGGACAAGAAGAGCGGCGACAGCTTTGTGCTCACCTCCGACCAGGGCTCGGTGACGATCAGGATCCGCTAGGCGCGGCCGCAGGAGTCCTTCTCCCCTTGTGGGAGAAGGTGGCAGGCGAAGCCTGACGGATGAGGGGTTAAAGCTGGCCGATCTGAGGCGTCACGCCAGCGGCGCCGGCGATGCGGCTGATGACCTTGAAGTCCGAGCCGCGGATGTCGCCATTGCTGAAGCGCAGGACGCGGAAGCCGCGCGCGGCCACCTTCTCCCACGAGGGGAGAAGGATGTTCGTTTTTTGTTCCGGCCGTCAAGATCGAACTCGGGCGCCTCGGCCGCCCCTCGCCTGGCCCTAACGCAGGGGCCGCATCGAGGAGATGGCGTCGCGCAGGCCGATCTGGCGGGTGTCGGAGACGCTGCGGTCGACGGTGACGCAGCGGCCGCGGTAGTCGGCATCGCTGCACACCAGCCAGGGGCCGGCGCGCCGGTCGAGCTCGATGGAGCGGACGCGGTCGTTCAAGCCCAGGCGCGCGAGGTTCGGCGTCGGCCCGTCGATGCGCACCGGCTCGCCCCGGAAGTCGCGCCCAGCGAACAGGTTGGCGCCGCCGCGCCCATAGCCGCGATCTCCGTAGCTCCGGTCGCTGTAGCCCCTATTTTCATAGCCCCGATTGTCATAGGCGCGGGCGTCGTCGCCGCGGTCTCGCTGGCCGTAGCCGGCGCGCGGGGCGGGATAGACGTTGGGCGGCGCCGGCGCGGCGGCGCCGGGGCCCGCGCAGCTCAGGGCGCCGGTGGCGTCGACGCCGATGTCGCCGCTGCAGCTCGCCACATTGATCGAGGACTGGCCGCCGCCATGGGCGCCGCGGCACACGGCCGAGAGGAACTGGCCGTTCATCTGGATATTGCTGCACTGGCGCTCATAGCTGCCGCGCGGCGCGCCGGGCGCCCGGGGCTGGGCGAGCGCCGCCGAGGCCGACGCCGTCAGCGCGAGGGCCGCGAGGCCAAGGGTGATCCGCATGATTTCCATCTCCTGTCGGCAGGGCTTGGCCATGAAACGCCTGAAACCGGGCCGCGGTCACGCGCGGGCGCCGAGAAAGGCGGGCGGACGCCCCTATTCCGCCAGGAACTTCGACCGGTCGATGATCTGCAGCCGCGAGCCGCCGGCCGCTCCGCCGTCGGTATCGGAGCGCAGGGCGTAGGACAGCCGCTGGGTGACCACGCTGCCGTCGCGGTACTCGTGCTTCAGCACCTCGGTGTCGGGGAACTCCGCGGCGGTGTCGATGGCGCTCAGCGACTTGCAGTCGGGCGCCAGGGTCGGGCCGATGGCGTACTGGATGCGGAAGGCGCCGTCCGGCAGGGGCCCCACCTCGGCGTGGCCGCCCTGGCTGACGAAGAAGGCAAGGCGCACGTGGCCGGTCTGGGCGTCGCGCACCTTGACGATGGTCGGCCCGTCGGCGCCGTTGCGGATCTCCAGCCGATGGCCGAAGCCCCCCAGCGGCAGCTCGCCCTGCATCAGCTCGCCGTCGGAAGGGGCGCGGGTGCAGGTGGCGGCGGCGAGCCGGGTGGCGCGCGCGCGCTCGGCCCCGGCGGCGGTGGCGGCGCTGATCGGGGCCGGCACGATGGGGCTGAGCGCCGAGGCGTAGGCCGGGGTCGCCAGGGCGCCGGTGGGGACCCCGTAGAAATAGATCGCCGTGGCCGCCAGCGCCGGGGCGGCCATGGCCATCACCGCCTGCAGGCCGGCGGCGGCGGGGCTGGTCTTCCAGGGGTCCACCAGGGGCGGGGTGTCGCGGGGCACGCCCGCGCGGTGCAGGTCGGCCAGGAAGTCGGCGGCGTCCAGCGCGTGCGGCGACTTCGCGCCGGCCACCTGGCGGGCGAGCGCGTGGGCGACGGCGGGCTTGCCCTGCACCTTGAAGGCCTGGGCGTTGTGCCACAGGAGGTCGGCGTCGGCCTCCTCGTCCCGCTCGCCGCCGCGGGCGTTCTTCAGGATCGAGAGCGGCGTCCAGACGAGGCCGAAGGGGCCCCACCAGCCGAACACCGCGGTGATGGCGCTGCAGCGCAGGCCGATCTTGCCCGCGCAGGCGGCGCAGTGGACGCCGCGGGTCTGGGCGCGCCAGGAGACCCCCACGGAGATGACGGTCCAGAAGGCGGTCTCCCGCGGCTGGGCGGTGGGCCGCCCGCAGGCGTCGCAGTAGATCGCCTCGTTCGGGTCGGCCCCGGCGCTCGCCTCATGGGCCTCGCGGGCGCGGCGGTCGGAGGCCCGGCGGCCGCCGAACGACCGCTCGCCAGCGCTCTGGTAGGGCCGCCCGTCGTACATCGCCCGGCTCTTGGGGTCCGACAGCACGGCGTAGGCTTCGCTGAGCAGCCTAAACTCTGCCGTGGCGCCCAGATCCGGGTTCTTGTCCGGATGGCACTCCATGGCCAAAGCACGGAATGCGCGCCGAAGCTCGTCCGCCGAAGCCGTCGTCGGCAGGCGCAAGGCTTTATAGTAGCCCTTCGGGTCTTGCCGGCTCACCTATGCCCCACATCAACGCAAACCAACGCGCATGATGCACAAGTGTGCTTTACACTCCGTTCAGCTTCACAAAGAAATTCTTGGGTCGATTGCGGCGGCGCCGAGCGTCTGTACTCAATTCCGCTCATCCCGGCGAAGGCCGGGACCCAGAGGAATGGCTCAGAGGCGGGTTCTTCGAGCGCCGAGACTTTCCCGA
>Ga0207695_10005140_pt1 | contig 17526 bp, 13 predicted proteins | sample KBSC54metaG_FD_184354 | JGI IMG/M metagenome (GOLD analysis project Ga0207695, IMG submission 184354) | Corn rhizosphere microbial communities from Kellogg Biological Station, Michigan, USA - KBS C5-4 metaG (SPAdes) (version 2) | ecosystem: Host-associated > Plants > Roots > Rhizosphere > Soil... | reverse complement strand
CGGCGATCTCGTCCTTGTCGACGGCTTCGATCTCGACCCAGCTCCAGCGCAGCGCGCCGGCGGTCATCGGGCTGAACACGTCGGGGCGGGCCTCGAACAGCAGTTCCTGGTGGTTCCGCTCGAGCTTCATGATGCAGCGGCCGCGGAAGCTCTGGACGAAGCCCTTGCTGCCGACCTGGAAGGACGGCTGGCCGTACCACTCGTTCTCCCAGGCGCCGGGCAGCGTCAGGGCGACGGCGCGGATGTCGTCCCATGTCGCCATGGCGGCCTGCGGGCGGGCGGCCTAGCGGGGCGCGCGCTTGGCGAGGATCCGCTGCAGGGTGCGGCGGTGCATGTTGAGCCGGCGGGCCGTCTCCGAGACGTTGTGGTTGCACAGCTCGTAGATGCGCTGGATGTGCTCCCAGCGGACCCGGTCGGCGCTCATCGGATTGTCCGGCGGGGCCGGCGACATGTCGCCGCGGGCGAGCAGGGCGCGGGCCACGTCGTCGGCGTCGGCGGGCTTGGAGAGGTAGTCCACGGCGCCGGCCTTCACCGCCTGCACGGCGGTGGCGATGTTGCCGTAGCCGGTCAGCATGATGATCTTGGCGTCGGGACGGGCGTCGCGCACCGCCTCCACCACCTTGAGGCCCGTGCCGTCCTCCAGGCGCATGTCCAGCACCGCGAAGGCCGGGGCGTGCAGCCGCACCGCGGCCAGGGCTTCGGACACCGAGCCCACCAGCGTGGGCTCGAAGCCCCGCTGCTCGAGGGCGCGGCCGAGGCGGGTGCGCAGGGGCGCGTCGTCGTCCAGGACCAGCAGGGTCTTGTCGGACAGGGCGGCGACGTCGGCGGAAAGATCGGTCATGCGGTGGATCCCTTACTGTGGGTTCGCGAGGCTCTGACGTGTGCGGCATCCTGTCGCAGGTCGACAGGGTTGGGCAAGCTGGAACTCACAACCGCGACGGTTAGAGAGCGCCGGCCTCGATCTTCGAGCGAGGCCAGCGGGCCGAGACGACGGCGCCGTGCGGCCTGCCGTTCTGGAAGCTCACAACCGCCCCAGTTCGTTCCAACAGCGTTTTGGCGATGAAAAAGCCCAGCCCCATGCCGATGTGCCCCGTGCGGGACCCCTCCGCGCCCGGGCGGGTGGTCACATAGGGCTCGCCGAGCTTGGCCAGCACCTCGGCGGCGAAGCCCGGGCCGTCGTCGCGCACCTCGATGGAGATGGTCTCGGCGTCGAAGCGGGCGGAGACCAGGATCTCCGAGGCCGCGAAGTCCACGGCGTTCTCCACGAAGGAGGTGAAGGCGTGGCTGATCTCCGGCATCCGGCGGATGTCCGGGGTCTTCATCCCCTTGGCGCCGGTGACGATCGCCTCGACGCGCACCCCCTTCACCCCGGCGTGCGGCTCGATCACCTCCTGCACCAGCTGGCGCAGCGACAGGCGCTCGTGCACCTCGTCGGAGGCCGCGTCGGGGGTCTCGGTGAGCCGGCGCAGGATCTCGCGGCAGCGCTCGGCCTGCGAAACCAGCAGCTCGGCGTCGTCCTTGACCGCCTTGGTCGGCGCCTCGCGGGCCAGTTCCTTGGCGACGATGGAGATGGTGGCGAGCGGGGTGCCGAGCTCGTGGGCGGCGGCGGCGGCGAGCGCGCCCAGGGCCGAGAGCCGCTGTTCGCGGGCCAGCACCGCCTGGGTGACGTCGAGCGCCAGCGCCATCCTGGCCGACTCCACCGCCGCCTGGCGGACATAGCCTGCGGTGAGCGCGATGCCGGCCAGGTTGGCCAGCGCCGCGCCCAGCCGGAAGCTCAAGGGAATGGCCACCGTCAGGCCGCGCGCCTGCGGCAGGGGCAGGGAATAGACCGCCAGCACGCCGGACAGCAGGCCCGCCATGGCGCCCAGCGCCAGCACCGGGCGGAGCGGCAGGGTGGCGGCGGCCAGGGTCACCGGGGCGATCAGCATCAGGACGAACGGGTTGGAGGTCCCGCCCGTCAGGAAGACCAGGGTGCTGATCTGCAGGATGTCGACGCTCAGCTGGGCGGCGGCCTCGCGGTCGCCGAACACCCGCTGGCCCGGCGAGGCGACGCCGGTCAGCAGGTTGACCCAGGCGCCGGCCGCCACCACCCCGAAGCACAGGGGGTAGGGCGCCACGAAGCCCAGGCCCATGATCAGCAGCAGCAGCAGCGCCTCGCCCACCACCACGATCCAGCGCAGGGTGACCAGGGTGCGGACCCGCAGGCGGCCGCGGTGGACCGCGCCCTCCGACCAGTCCTCGCCGCTGCCGATCTCGTCACTGGAGAGGTCGCTGGGCCCCGCCTCGTCGCGCGCCGCCTGCCCCTGGGGGGCTTGCGCTTGCGCCGCCGCAGCCCCGGTCCTATCGAGACCGGGCTCGGCGGTGACAGCGGCGGGTGTCCTGGATCTGGCCATGGTCCGGACAGGATCGCTCCTCAGCCTCACCCTGACGAGCCCGAAAGCGGTAAGGACCACAGGAACGCCCCATGAGCCGGACCGTCTGGGCCATCTTCGCCATCCTGGCGCTCGCGTTCGCGGCCATCACCGGGTTGGCGGTGAGACGCGGCATCCTGGGCGCCGCCTCTCCAACCGCCGCCATCGGCGGGCCGTTCCATCTGGTGGATCAGGCCGGGCGGCCGACCGACGCCGGCGCGCTGAAGCACAGGTGGAACGCGGTCTTCTTCGGCTACACCTACTGCCCCGAGGCCTGCCCCACGACCTTGCTGGCGCTGGGCCAGGCCGAAAAGCTGCTGGGGCCCCGGGCGAACGACTTCCAGACGGTCTTCGTCTCGGTCGATCCGGGCCGCGACACGCCCAAGGTGATGGCCAACTACCTTTCCAACACCGCCTTCCCGCGCCGCACGCTCGGCCTGACGGGCACGCCGGCGCAGGTGACCGAGATCGCCCACGCCTACCACGTGTTCTACGAGAAGGCCGGCGAGGGGACCGACTACCAGGTCAACCATTCGACCATCACCTACCTGATGGGCCCGACCGGCGACTTCGTCTGCGTCATCCCCTACGGCGAGACGCCCCAGCAGATGGCCGGCCAGATCGAGGCCGCCATGAAGCAGGGGCCGCACGCGCGCAGCTGCAGCGCGTAGTTCCTCTCCCGCGGAGCGGGAGAGGGGGACCATCGGCCGAAAGAGCCGATGGTGGAGAGGGCAAGCCGCAAGCTCTAAGTCTTCGGGCGGATGAGACAAGCGCCGCGCGCCCGGCCTGCCCTTCCCACCATCCGCTCTTCCCCCGGCTGGCGCCGGGGTCGGCGTACGGTCCCCCCTTCCCGCGTGCGGGAAGGGAGATGGGTATGGACCCGATTAACCGTTCAGGTGTTATGTTGCGTCGCACAAAGGACGGGGCATGCTCTATTCCCTCTACGAAGCCGGCTTCTACGCCGCCTCGCCGTTTCGCGCCGCAGCGCGGATGACGCGGGACTTCTGGTCCTCGCCGCTCAATCCGGCGCGGGATTCGGAGCTGGGCCGCCGACTCTACGCCAACGCCGACCTGTTCGCGAACCTGACGCGCCGCTACGGCAAGCCGGCCTGGGGCATCGACAGCGTCTCGATCGACGGCCAGGCCGTCCGCGTCCGTCCGACCGAGGTCTGGTCGAGCCCCTGGTGCAAGCTCACCCACTTCGCCCGCGACCGGGCGGATCTGCGGCGCGCCGGGCGCAAGAGCCTCGAGCCCGCGGTGCTGATCGCGGCCCCCCTCTCCGGCCACTACGCGACCCTGCTGCGCGGCACGGTGCAGGCCTTCCTGCAGGACCACGAGGTCTACATCACCGAGTGGACCAACGCCCGCGACGTGCCGGTGCTCGACGGCCGCTTCGACTTCCACGACTACATCGACCACATCCGCCAGATGCTGCAGGTGCTGGGTCCCAGGCCGCACGTGGTGGCGGTCTGCCAGCCCGGCCCGCCGGTGCTGGCCGCCGCGGCGCTGATGGCCGAGGACGGCGACGACAGCCGGCCGGGGTCGATGACCTTCATGGGCTCGCCGATCGACGCGCGCCTGTCGCCCACGGTCACCAACAAGCTGGCCGAGGAGAAGCCCTTCACCTGGTTCCAGTCGCACATGATCGACACCGTGCCCGCGCCCTATCCGGGCATGGGGCGGCGGGTCTATCCGGGCTTCGTCCAGCTCGCCAGCTTCATGTCGATGAACATCGAAAAGCACCAGGAGGCGCACCAGCGCTACCTGCGCCAGCTGATGGAGGGCGACGGCGACTCGGCCGAACGCCACCTGGAATTCTACGACGAGTATCTCTCGGTGCTGGACCTCACCGAGGAGTTCTACCTGCAGACCGTCGACGTGGTCTTCCAGCGCTACCTCCTGCCGAAGGGCGAGCTGGAGCACCGCGGCCGGCGGGTGCGGCCCGAGCTGATCACCGACATCCGCCTGCTGACCGTCGAGGGCGAGAACGACGACATCTCCGGCATCGGCCAGACCCAGGCGGCGCACGACCTCTGCTCAGGCCTGCCCGCGGCGTTCAAGCAGGACTACGTCCAGCCGCTGGTCGGCCACTACGGCGTCTTCAACGGCGCGCGGTTCCGGGACGAGATCTATCCCCGCGTCCGCGCCATGATCTGGGACACCGAGCTGGCGCTCGCCGACCAGCCGGCCAAGGCCGGCGCAAGGCGCATCAAGGCGGCGTAGGAACCGAATCCAATACCGCCGGGGAGGGCTGAATTCGCGTCGACCCGCCCGAGACCCCCTCCCGCCGCGGCCCAAAGCTCCCTAGATTCCCGCCCATGAGTCTCTTCGGCCGATCACTGGCGGACGGCGACCGGCTGGAGGTGGCCGGGGCGGCCGTGACCCTGCGGGTCAATCGCCGTGCGCGCCGGGTGTCCCTGCGCCTCGACCGCACGCGGCGCGAGATCGTCGCCACCGCGCCCTCGCCGCGCCGCCTGCCCGAGGCCGCCGCCTTTGCGCGCGAGCGCGCCGGCTGGATCGCCGAGCGGATGGCCGAGCTGCCCGAGGCCTCGCCGATCCACCCGGGCATGACGCTCACCGTGTTCGGCGAGCCGGTGCGCCTGGACGCCGGGACGGGCCGCGCCAAGTGGATCGCCGCGGCGGACGGGGAGCCGGCCCGCATCACCGCCATGGGAGAGGGCGAAGGCTACGCCCGCGCGGTGATCCTGATGCTGAAGAAGCGGGCCCTGGCGGTGCTCGGCGACCGCACCGAGGTCTATGCCGCCATGCTGGGCGCCGAGCCGCCGAAGGTGACCATCGCCGACGCCAAGGGCCGCTGGGGCTCCTGCCGGCCCGGGGTGCGCGGCGGCCAGGCCTCGATCCGCTACAGCTGGCGCCTGGCGCTGGCGCCGTTCGAGGTCGCCGACTACGTGGCCGCCCACGAATGCGCGCACCTCAAGGAGTTGAACCACGGGCCGCGCTTCTGGGCGCACGTGAAGGCCCTGGTCGGCGACCACAAGGCCCACCGCGCCTGGCTGCGCGCCGAGGGCGCCAAGCTGCACGCCTTCGGGCGGTAGGCGCCGGCCGGCCGGCCTTCGCCAGACCGCCGTCGGGCCGTGGCGAAGGCGCCACTTATTTCAAAAATGCTACGTAAACGGGCGCCGTAGGGTCAACCCGCCCCTAGGAGCCGCAATCCTGCGTCGCGTAACCTTTGTTGGCGCGACGCCGAATACGCCTAAGCTCACGGTTGTTAGATCAACGCTGGCTGACGGTGGCCTGGCCAGCGGATTCCCGTGAAGAGCTGTGCTGCGGGGCGCACCGAGACAAAGGGAAACGACATGAACAAGCTCCTCGTGGGCGCAAGCCTCATCGTTCTGGCTGGACTCAGTTCGACGACGGCGCAGGCCGCGGCGGCCGCCGACACCGCACCCGGGGTTTCCGAGGTGATCGTCACCGGGACCCGGGTGACCGGGCTGAAGGCCGCCGACAGCGCCGCGCCGGTGGAGGTGCTGGGCTCGGACGCGCTCAAGCGCGTGGGCCAGCCCGACCTGATCCAGTCGCTGACCCAGAACCTGCCGTCCTTCAACTCCGAGTCGTTCGGCACCGACACCGGGCAGCTGACCCTGTCGGCGCAGCTGCGCGGCCTCAACCCCAACAACACCCTGGTGCTGATCGACGGCAAGCGCCGCCATTCGACGGGCAACCTGCATGTCGCCCCCGGCGTCTTCCAGGGCGCCGCGACCCCCGACCTGGGCCTGATCCCGGTCGGCGCCATCGACCACGTCGAAGTCCTGCAGGACGGCGCGGCCGCCCAATATGGCTCCGACGCCATCGCCGGGGTGGTGAACATCATCCTGAAGACCGCCAACCACGGCGGGACGCTCAGCGGCACCGGCGGCTCCTACTATTCGCACGGCGGCGACACCGGCGCGCTCTCGGCCAACATCGGCCTGCCGCTCGGCGACAAGGGCTTCATCAACCTGACGGCGGAGGCCCGCTACCACGACTTCAGCCACCAGGGCGGCGCCGACCGGCGGCTGTTCAACCTGGACGGCTCGCCCAAGGCCGGCGTCAACGCGGTGGACGCGGCCGGCGCCAAGAACGCCCCGGACTCGCCGCGGGTCAACCACATCTACGGAGACGGCTCGTCCAACGTCTACAACGGCTTCTACAACGCCGGCTACGAGCTGGGCGAAGGCGTGCAGCTCTACAGCTTCGGCAGCTACAGCCACCGCAAGGCCTCGTCCTTCGAGAACTACCGGCTGCCCTCGAAGGTGATCGCCTCCCCGGTCCTGGGGGTCGGCGGCAGCGTCACGACGCCGGGCGAACTGATCCCGTTCCCCAACGGCTTCAATCCGCGCGAGGCGCTCAGGGAGGACGACTATTCCTTCACCGCCGGCGTCAAGGGCGTGATGGCGGACTGGAACTGGGACCTGTCCTCGACCTATGGCCGGGACAAGAACGAGATCTCCACGCTCAACTCGGCCAACGCCTCGCTGTTCGTCGACACCCACACGACGCCGAGGAACTTCTTCGACGGCGCCTTCGTGAGCACCGAGTGGACCGGCAACCTCGACGTCTCCCGGGCCTTCGAGATCGGCGCGGCGACCCCGCTCACCGTGGCCTTCGGCGCGGAGACCCGCAAGGAGACCTACGCCATCTCCACCGGTGATCCGGCCTCGATCTACAAGGAGGGCGGCCAGTCCTATCCGGGCTTCCAGCCCAGCGACGCGGGCGAACACTCGCGGACCAACTACGCCGGCTACGTCGACTTCGCCGTCGACCCGATCGCGGGCCTCAAGGTGGACCTGGCCGGCCGCTACGAGCACTACAGCGACTTCGGCTCGACCACGGTCGGCAAGCTGACCGGGCGCTACGACTTCAACCCGAGCTTCGCGGTGCGCGGCACGGTCAGCACGGGCTTCCGGGCGCCGACGCTCGCCGAGGAGTTCTACTCGGCCACCAACGTCGCGCCGACCTTCGCGGTGGTGAACCTGCCGCCGAACTCGCCGGCCGCGCACCTGGTCGGGTTCCAGAACCTGAAGTCCGAGAAATCCACCAACTACAGCCTGGGCTTCGTCGCTCATCCGATCGAGCGGCTGCAGATCACCGCGGACGCCTACCAGATCGAAATCCGCGACCGGATCGTCAACACCGGCACCCTGCTGGGCCTGCTGGGCACCAGCGTGGTGTCGCAAGGCGCGCTCAACGCCATCCGGGCGCACGGCAACGTCCTCGATCCGAGCGTGACCTACGTCGGCATCGCGGTGTTCACCAACGGCGCCAACACCCGCACCCAGGGCGTCGAGATGACCGCCACCTACGCCTCGGACTTCGACGAATACGGCCACGTCGACTGGTCGGCGGCGCTCAATTACAACAAGACCACGATCACCAAGCTGCAGCCGCTGCCCGCGGCGGTGGCGAACGCCGCCTTCAGCCAGACCAGCATCCTCAGCCCCACGGCCCGGAGCACGCTGGAAACCGGCAGTCCCAAGGAAAAGGCGGTGCTGGGCGCCTACTGGACCAAGGGCAAGTGGAGCGTGAACCTGCGCGAGGTGATCTACGGCTCGGTGAGCACGATCATCGACTTCAGCGGCGCGGGCACCGATCCGGAAGCGCGGCGGTTCACCCTGCCGGCGACCGGGCTCACCGACCTCGACGTCGGCTACAACCTCACCGACGACCTGAAGATCGATGTCGGGGCCAACAACCTGTTCAGCAAGCGCCCGCCCGGCGTGCCCAACGTGTCCGACGGCGCGGGCGGCCTTCGCCCGCTGACCGGCAACAACGTCTACGGCGAGCCGGCGCAGTTCTCGCCCTACGGGATCAACGGCGGCTACTACTACGCCCGCGTGACGTTCAACTTCTGACGGGGACGCGTTCGACGGCGAGGAGCGGGTCGAGCGCGCGCTCGGCCCGCTCGCGCTTCAGACGGCCGGGCGCGGCGTCCTTGCGTGCTATAGGGCGGCCATGCCTGCCGGCTCCCTGACCGACCCGCTCGCGCAAGCCTCGGGGCTGCTCGCCACCGACGCGGCGGCCGCCGAGCGCCTGGCCCGCGGCCTGCTGGCCGCCGCGCCGGCCGATCCCAGGCCCGCGCTGATCCTGGGCTCGGCGCTCAGGCGGCAGGGGGACTTCGCCGCCGCCCACGCCCTCCTCGCGCCGCTGGCGAAGGCCTATCCGCAGGCGGCCCGCACCCAGTACGAACTGGGCCTCGCCCTCGCGGGCCTGGGCCAGCCGGCCCTCGCCGCCGAGGCCTTGCGGCGAGCCGTGGCGGCCAATCGCGACCTGGCCGAGGCCTGGAAGGCCCTGGGCGACCTGCTGTTCGCGGCGGGCGACGCGCGCGGCGCCGAGGCCGCCTTCCGCCAGCACGTCCGCGCCGCCGTCCGCGATCCCGCCCTGGCGCCCGCCGCCCAGGCGCTCTGCGACGGGGACGCGGCCCGGGCGGAGCCGATCCTGCGGTCGCATCTCCGGGCGCATCCCCGCGACGCCGAGGCCCTGCAGATGCTGGCCCAGGCGATGGCCGCCCAAGGCGCGCTGGACGACGCCGAGGCGCTGCTGGAGGCCAGCCTGGACATCGACCCGGGCCGCGACGGCGCCCGGTTCGAACTGGCCGAGGTCCTGTTCCGGGGGCAGAAGGCCGGCCAGGCGCTGCCGCTGATCGAGGCCCTGCTGGCGAAGGACCCGCAGGAGCCGGCCTACCGCAACCTGATGGCCGCCTGCCTGGGCGCGGCGGGCGAGTACGAACGCGCCATCGGCTACTATGACGCGCTTCTGGCCGACTATCCGGACCACCCGCGCCTCTGGCTCAACCAGGGCCACGCCCTGCGCACAGTGGGACGCCGCGCCGAGGCGGTCGCCGCCTACAGCCGCAGCATCGCGCTGGCCCCTGACCTCGGCGACGCCTACTGGAGCCTCGCCAACCTCAAGACCTCGGCCATGACCGCCGAGCTGGAGGCCGGCATGCGCCGCCAGCTCGGCCGCACCGACCTGGCCCCCGACGATCGCCTGCACCTGCACTACGCTCTGGGCAAGGCCCTGGAGGACCGCGGCGAGGCGGCCGAGGCGTTCGCGCACTATGCCCAGGGCGCGGCGCTGCGACGGGCCGGGCTGCGCTATGACGCGGCGGCGACCACGGCGCTGATGCGCCGCTCCAAGGCGCTCTTCACGCCGGCGTTCTTCGCCGAGCGCGCGGGGTCCGGGTCACCGGATCCGGCGCCGATCTTCATCGTCGGCCTGCCCCGGTCCGGCTCGACGCTGGTGGAGCAGATCCTGGCCAGCCACAGCCAGGTGGAAGGCACCATGGAGTTGCCCGAGGTGGGTCTGATCGCCCAGGACCTGATCCGCGCCGCCGGCGGCGAGGCCGCCCTCTATCCGCAGCTGCTCGCAGGCCTGGGCGCCCAGGACTTCGCGGCCCTGGGCGAGGCCTACATCGCCCGCACCCGGCCCCAGCGGAAGCTCGGCCGGCCGGTCTTCATCGACAAGATGCCGAACAACTTCCACCACATCGGCCTGATCCGCCTGATGCTGCCCAACGCCAGGGTCGTCGACGCGCGCCGCCACCCCCTGGGCTCCGGCTTCTCGGCCTTCAAGCAGCACTTCGCCCACGGCCACGCCTTCTCCTACGACCTCGATGACCTCGGGCGGTACTACCGCGACTACGTCGAGCTGATGGCCCATGTGGACGCGGCGCTGCCGGGCTGGGTCCACCGGGTGATCTACGAGGACCTGGTGGCCGACACCGAGACCCAGGTGCGCCGGCTGCTGGACCACTGCGGCCTGCCGTTCGAGGCGGGCTGCCTGGCCTTCCACGAGAACCCGCGGGCCGTGCGGACCGTCAGTTCGGAGCAGGTGCGCCGGCCGATCTACCGCGAGGGCGTGGATCAGTGGCGCGCCTACGAGCCTTGGCTCGGCCCGCTCAAGGCCGCGCTCGGCCCGGCGCTGGAGGCCTGGCGCGGTTAGGTGTGGTCGTGCCGGTGGTGCAGGTCGGGGTAGTGGGCGTGCCGGTGCCGCAGCGGCGCGTGGTGATGCGGGTGGCTGTGCGGCTCGCTCGGCGGGTCGCCGGGGCCATGCGCGTGCTGGTGGTGCGCGTCGTGCACATGGCTGTGTTCGTGATCCATCGCCTCGTGCTGGTGGGTGTGGGCGTGGCGCTCGGTGAGGTGCAGGTAGAGGCCCCAGGCCATCAGGGCGCCGGCCGCCGCCAGGCGCGCGGTGAGCGGCTCCTTGAACATGGCCAGCGACAGGATCGCGCCGATGAACGGGGCGGCCGAGAAATAGGCCCCGGTCCTGGCGGTCCCCAGGAAGCGCAGGCCCAGCACGAACAGCACCAGGCTCACCCCGTAGCCCAGGAAGCCCACCAGCGCCGCCCCGGCCAGCGGCGCGAGCGCCGGCAGGCGGGCGCCGAAGGCCAGCGCCAGGGCCAGGTTGACCGTCCCGGCCGCCAGCCCCTTGATCAGGGCGATCTGCACGGGGTCGGCGCGGCTCAGCTTGCGGGTCAGGTTGTTGTCGATCCCCCAGGCCAGGCAGGCGCCGGCGATCGCCAGGGCGCCCAGGCCCACGCCGGCGGGTCCGCCGCGCCACGAGACCAGGACCGCGCCCGCCAGGATCGCCGCGGCCCCGGCCAGCAGGCGGCGGTCGACGTTCTCGCGGAAGACGATCCAGGCGATGGCCATGGTCGCCAGTCCCTCGAGGTTCAGGAGCAGGGCGGCCGACGAGGCCGGCGTGGCGGAGAGGCCGACCATCAGCAGCACCGGCCCCACGGCCCCGCCGCTCAGCACCACCAGGGCCAGCCACGGCAGGTCGGCGCGGGTCAGCGACGCCTCGGCGGGGCCGAGGCCGGTGACGCGCCGCGCCAGGTGGACGAGCGTCAGGCCGAGCCCGGAGCCGAGGTAGAGGACGCCGGCCAGGAGCCAGGGGTTGACGCCGTCGCCCAGCAGCAGCTTGGCGAAGGGCGTGCTGGCGCCGAACAGCACCGCCGAGACGATCGCCAGCGGCGCGCCGGGCCAGGCCAGGGAGGCGGTCAGCGCGTGGAAGGCGCGGCGGGTCATGGCGCCAGCATAGCGCGGCCGACGCCCCGGCGTCTCAGTGCGGCGCCTCTTCCGGGCCCGGGCGGGGTTGCGGGGCCGGCGCCGGGTCGGCCTCGTGGTCGCCGTGCAGCAGGTCGTTCACCCCGCTGATGATCTGGCCCAGCGCGTCGGTGGGCTGCTCGGGCGGCGGCGGGGCCTCGCCCCCGGGGATCGGCTCGGTCTTCAGCCGGGGCAGCGCCTGGCTCATGTAGTCGTGCCAGATGCCGGCCGGCGCGGCGCCGCCGGTGACCTTGCGCATCGGGGTGTTGTCGTCCTTGCCCACCCAGACGGCGGTGACGAAGCCGCCGGTGTAGCCGATGAACCAGGCGTCGCGGTAGTCGCTGGTGGTGCCGGTCTTGCCGGCCAGGTCATAGCCCTTGACGTTGGCCCGCGTGCCGGTGCCGGAGGTGATCACCCCGCGCATCATGCGGATCATGTAGGACAGCGCCGGCTGGCCGATCACTGGGCGGCGCGGGTCGCCGCCGGCCCCGTGGTCGTAGAGCACGCGGCCCGTAGCCGTGCGGATGCGCTCGATGCCGTAGCCCCTGGCGAACACCCCGCCGTTGGAGAAGGGCGCATAGGCCTGGGCCATTTCCAGCGGGCTCACCTCGACGGCGCCGAGCGCCATGGAGGGGTCGAGCTGGATCGGCGAGGCGATGCCCAGCCGATGGGCGGTGGCCGCGACATTGGAGGTGCCCACCTCGTTGGCCAGCCGCGCGGCCACGGTGTTGATCGATTGCCGAAGCGCGATCTCGATGGTGATGGGGCCGAGGTAGGTGCCGGTGTAGTTGCGCGGCGTCCACTTGCCGATGGTGATCGGCTCGTCGACGATGGGGGTGTCCGGCGTGCGGCCGGCCTCCATGGCGGTCAGGTAGACGAAGGGCTTGAAGGACGAGCCGGCCTGGCGCCTGGCCTGGGTCACCCGGTCGAACTGGCTCTGCAGGTAGTTGATCCCGCCGACGTAGGCGCGGATGCGGCCCTCGCCGTCCAGCGAGACCAGCGCGCCCTGCCGGACTCCTTGGGCGTTGGCGGCGGCGACGCCGGCCTGCAGCGCCTGCTCGGCCGAGGCCTGCAGCGGCAGGTCCAGCGTGGTCTCCACCACCAGGTCCTCGGTGGGCTCGCCGACCAGCTGGCGGACCTGGTCGTCCACGAAGTCGGTGAAGTACTGCGCCCGCTGGTTGGCCAGCACCGGGTTGACGCGGACCTTGGTGGCGAAGGCCTGGTCGCGCTGCTCGGGCGTGATGGCGTGGATGCGGACCATCTCGTCGAGCACGATGGTGGCCCGGCGCGCGGCCCGGTCGGTGGCGGCGACCGGCGAATAGCGCGAGGGCCCCTTCATCATCCCCGCCAGGAGCGCGCTCTCGCCGAGCGTGAGCTGGGCGGCAGGCTTGTTGAAATAGCGCTGGCTGGCGGCCTCGATGCCGTAGGCGCCGGCCCCGAAATAGACCCGGTTCAGATAGAGCTCGAGGATCTGCTTCTTGGAGAACTTGGCCTCCAGCCAGATGGCCAGGATCAGCTCCTGGGCCTTGCGCCGGTAGGTCTGGTTGGGCGTCAGGAAGAGGTTGCGGGCGAGCTGCTGGGTGATGGTCGAGCCGCCGCGCAAAGGACCGCCGCCCTTGTGGGTCCAGTCGTAGACCTGGCTGCGGACGATGCCCCAGGGGTTGAAGCCGAAGTGCCAGTAGTACCAGCGGTCCTCGATGGCCACGAAGGCCTTGGGCACATAGGGCGGCAGCTTGTCGAGGTCGACCGGCGGGGCGTACTGGCTGCCGCGCACCGCCACCAGGCCGCCGGAGCGGTCGAGGTAGGAGATCGAGGGCTGGCGCTTGACCTCGTAGAGCTTGGAGGTGTCGGGCAGGTCCACCGAGAAGACGGCGAAGAAGGCGACGACGAAGATCAGCCCCCAGACGCCCATCACCAGCGTCCAGTAGATGAAGGCCTGAAGCGGGGAGCGGCCCGGCCGGGGGTCGCCGGCTCCGTCGCTTGGCGGCGGCGCTTTAGCCATTTCGTCGTCGTCCTACGGTCTTTGGGCCGCCCCGACCTCGGGCCGACCCATAGCTCAGGGCGCAGAAGCGCGCGACAAGATTGACGAGATATGAACGGCGGCCCAGGCGGGCTTCCTTCGCGGCCAAGCTTGCGTCACATTCCGCGCCGAGCTTTAGACGAACGAGAGATCGGGCCGGCGCGCCCTCAAGGGGATTTTCGACCATGTTGCGGATCAGGATGGCGCTGGTGCTGGCGCTGACGATGTTGGGCGCGGCGGCCTGTTCTCCGAAGGGCGGGACGAGCCTCACCCAGGACGACATGGACATGGGCTCCGCGGCCTCGAAGATCACGGTGGTGGAATACGCCTCGGTGGGCTGCCCGGTCTGCGCCAAGTGGCAGCGCGAGGTCTATCCGGCGTTCAAGGCCAAGTACATCGACACCAACAAGGTCCACTACGTGTTCCGCGAGATGCTGGTGGGCGGCGGGCCGGAGGTCGCGGTGGCGGCCTCGGGCTTCCTGGTCGCCCGCTGCGCCGGCAAGGACAAGTACTTCGCCGTCAACGACGCGATCTTCAAGAACCAGGAGCAGGCCTTCGAGGCCCCGCGCGAGACCCTGCTGAACGTCGCCAAGTCGGTCGGCATGACCGAGGACCAGTTCAACAAGTGCATCGACGACGAAAAGGCGATCAAGGCCCTGGACGACCGCGTCGAGCGCCACAACCGCGTCGACCACGTCAACTCCACGCCCACCTTCGTGATCAACGGCAAGTCGCTGGAGCCCGGCTACCACAGCCTCGACGAGATCGACGCGGCCATCAAGGCGGCGGGCGGCTAAGGTCGCAGGGGAGTTCATCCACGAACCCCACGAACGGGTCAGGTCCTGAAAGGCCCGCGCAGCGGGCGCCTCTTAAGATTGGCCACGGAAAACACGGAAAGAGCACGGAAGAACGCCGGCGCTTTCCGTGCTCTTTCCGTGTTTTCCGTGGCTGAAATGACTGAGTCTCCGCTCCGCGGAGTTTCGAAGGCGAGCGCGTTCGTGGGGTTCTGGGGTTCGGGGCTCATCCGTTCATGCGCTTTGGCGCGACGCATCGATACATTTTCGCATATCGAGATTGCGAAAAAATCGGTTGCCGACGATCTTAACACTGTTATCTTAGCGTTGCTCAGTTCGTGGCGCGCCGAAGGTGGGGATACCTGAAGCGATCCCACGCGGCGAACCGGGCCGGCGCCTTGAGCAGGGGCGCCGCCACTCCCCGAACTGTTGGAGGGCTCATATGAAGCTCCTTACCCTTGCGGCCGCCTGCGCCGCCGTCGCCACCCTGTCCGCCGCCCCGGCCTTCGCCGACCAGCCGGTCGTCGCCAAGCTGGCCCAACCTGTCGCCCAGACCGTGAAGTTCATCGCCGGCGGTTCGGTGTTCGTCTGCGACGGCGACACCTGCGTCGCCCGCACCCCGACCTCCCAGACGCTGGCCACCGACAGCTGCAAGGTCATCGCCTCCAAGGTCGGCGCGGTCACCTCCTTCGCCGGCGAAAAGGCGATCAGCGACGCGCGCCTGGCCACCTGCAACACCGCGGCCCTGGCCCACGCCGGCGGCCCGCAGGTCGCCAACAAATAGGCTTCGACACCTTCGTCTCCCAGCAGCTCCGTTGTCGAGCTTCTGAACTTGGGGCGCCGGCCTTCGGGTCGGCGCCCATTTTCTTGTCCCAGGCGCCGGTCCGCCGGCGGCCTTGATCCACCGCAAGGCGGGCCGCGCGTCCCAGGTTCAACTGACCGCCGCTCGCCCAGGAGGCCGTCATCCAGCCGCCCTTCGATCCGGACCTGTTGCCGGGCTTCCTCCTGGCCGTGGTCCTGATCGAGCTGACGCCCGGTCCGAACATGGGCTACCTGGCCGTGGTCGGAGCCCGCTGGGGCCGCCGGGCCGGCCTGGCCACCGTCTTGGGGATCACCTGCGGCCTCACCTTCTGGATGCTCGTGGCGGTGGCCGGACTGGGCGAGGCCATCCTGCGCGCGCCGCGCCTCTATGCCGGCCTCAGGTGGGCTGGCGTCGTCTATCTGCTGTGGCTGGCGTGGCAGACCTGGCGCGGCGGCGCGACGGCGCCGCCGGGCCACGCCGCCGTCCCGCTGCCGCCCGGCCGGCTGTTCGTGCGCGGCCTGCTCTCCAACCTGCTCAATCCCAAGGCGGCGGTCTTCTATGTCGCCCTGCTGCCGGGGTTCACCAATCCGGCGTGGAGCAACCCGGCGTCCCAGGCCCTGGCGCTCGGCGCGATCCACATCGCCGTCAGCGTCGCGGCGCATGGGGCCATCGTGCTGGCCGCCGGGCGGGCGCGGGCGCTGATCGCGGACTGGGCCGGCGGCCCCGCGCGCCACAGGCTCGACCACGCCTTCGGCCTGGCCCTGGCGCTGGTCGCCGCCTGGCTGGCGTGGGAGACGGGCAAGGCCGGCTAGGGTGCGCTATGAACAAGAGTGTAGGCCGCGGTCTTCCCGGCTTCCGCACGGGAAGGCGCAAACCCCGTGACCAATCGTGCGGCCGGTATGCCCGTCCTCGTGTTGCGGCGCGGGAGGTCGCGTGCTATCAGGCGCGCGGCTTTGGGCCGAGGGTCATTGAGGCCATTCGAACCGAAGTGCTTTTTCCAAGCGCTTTCAAGCCTTTAAGGCTGCAGCGGATTTGCCGCCGCGGCTCTCTAGACGCACCGGGCGGACCAATTAGTGGCGGACGACTCCAAGCTATCAAATGTGGGCGCCAGGTACGCGCAAGCCCTGTTCGATCTGGCGAGCGATGAGGGTCAGGTCGCGGCCGTCGAGGCCGACCTGAAGTCCCTGAAGACCGCCCTGGCGGAAAGCCACGACCTGCGGGTGCTGGTGGGCTCGCCGGCGTTCAGCGCCGAGGACAAGGGCAAGGGCCTGGTGGCGATCGCCGTGAAGGCGAAGTTCAACATGACCACCATCAAGTTCCTGGGCCTGCTCGCCTCCAACGGCCGGGCCTCCTCGCTGGCCTCGATCATCGCCGGCTACGAGGCGCTGTCGGCCAAGGCCCGCGGCGCGGTCTCCGCCCAGGTGACCACCGCCATCGCGCTCAGCCCCGCCCAGTCCAAGGGCGTCGCCGCGGCGCTGCGCCAGGCGCTGGGCAAGGACCCCGAAATCGAGACCCGTGTCGACCCCGCCATCCTGGGTGGGATCAAGGTGCAGGTCGGATCCCGTCTGTTCGACGCTTCGCTCAAGTCGAAGCTCGATTCCCTCAAGTTCGCCCTGAAGAGAGCGTAAGACCCATGGATATCCGCGCCGCCGAAATCTCGGCCATCCTCAAGTCGCAGATCGCCAATTTCGGCGAAGAAGCCGACGTCTCCGACGTGGGCAAGGTGCTGTCGGTCGGCGACGGCATCGCCCGCGTGTTCGGCCTCGACAACGTCCAGGCCGGCGAGATGGTCGAGTTCCCCAAGGCCGGCGTGAAGGGCATGGCGCTGAACCTGGAGCGCGACAACGTCGGCGTCGTGATCTTCGGCGAGGACCGCTCGATCTCGGAGGGCGACGAGGTCCGCCGGCTGGGCGAGATCGTCGACGTGCCGGTGGGCAAGGGCCTGCTGGGCCGCGTGGTCAATCCGCTGGGCGAGCCGATCGACGGCAAGGGCCCGATCACCAATGTGGCCGAGCGCCGCCGGGTGGACGTCAAGGCCCCGGGCATCATCCCGCGCAAGTCGGTGCACGAGCCGGTGCAGACGGGCCTGAAGTCGATCGACACCCTGATCCCGATCGGCCGCGGCCAGCGCGAGCTGATCATCGGCGACCGCCAGACCGGCAAGACCGCGGTGGCCATCGACACCATCCTGAACCAGAAGGCGATCAACGCCGGGACCGACGAGAGCGCCAAGCTCTATTGCATCTACGTGGCCATCGGCCAGAAGCGCTCCACGGTCGCCCAGATCGTCAAGACGCTCGAGGAGCGCGGCGCGCTGGACTACACCATCGTGGTCTCCGCCACGGCGTCCGAGCCGGCCCCGCTGCAGTTCCTGGCGCCCTTCTCGGGCTGCGCCATGGGCGAGTGGTTCCGCGACAACGGCATGCACGCCGTGATCATCTACGACGACCTCAGC
>Ga0207695_10005137_pt1 | contig 17529 bp, 14 predicted proteins | sample KBSC54metaG_FD_184354 | JGI IMG/M metagenome (GOLD analysis project Ga0207695, IMG submission 184354) | Corn rhizosphere microbial communities from Kellogg Biological Station, Michigan, USA - KBS C5-4 metaG (SPAdes) (version 2) | ecosystem: Host-associated > Plants > Roots > Rhizosphere > Soil... | reverse complement strand
GAAAAGCGTGCATGATTGAGTCAATGTTGATTGATCAATCAATATGACAGAGGCGACGCTCTCCGCCGCCGAGGCTGCGCGCGCCCTCGGCGTCACGCGTCCCACGCTGTACGCGTATGTGAGCCGGGGGCTGATCCGCTCCCAGCCCGGCCCGCGTCCGAGCCGCGCTCGGCGCTACGCCCGCGAGGATGTCGAGCGTCTCCGGCGCCGGTCGGAGGAGCGCCGCGATCCGGACAAGGTCGCGGCGAACGCGTTGCAGTGGGGGGTGCCGGTGCTCGAGTCGTCGATCACGTTGATCTCCGGCGACGCACTGTTCTATCGCGGCCACGATGTGCTCGAGCTCGCGCGCGAGGCATCGGTCGCGGAGGTGGCGTCGCTCATCTGGACCGGTCGTCGGGACGGCGCGCGTCCGGCATTGGCCGAGCGGCAGACGTCGTTAGGCACGCGGTGGGCTCGTCTCCCCTTCCCGTCGCGCGCGCAGGCCGCGCTTGCCCGTTCCGCTGCCGGCGACGCCCGGGCCTTCGATTTCCGCGCGCCGAACGTCGTGCGCATCGGCTGGCGCATCCTCGATCTGCTCGTGCGCGTGGCGGCGCCGCGTGCGGCCGGCGGCACGATCGACGGCGCGCTCGCGCACGGGTGGCGGGTGTCCGGCGCGGGCCAGGATGTCATTCGCGCCGCCCTCATCCTCGTCGCCGACCACGAGCTCAACGTTTCTGCGTTCACCGCGCGGTGCATTGCGTCGGCGGGATCGTCTCCGTACGCGGTGGTCGGTGGCGGGCTCGCCGCGATCGAGGGCGTGAAGCACGGCGGCAGCACGGCGCGGGTCGAATCGCAGCTGGCCGCGCTTCGCCGCACGCGCTCGCTGCGGGCGGCGCTCGCCGAGCGGCTTCGACAAGGCTCGCGCATCGAGGGGTTCGGACATCCGCTCTACCCGAACGGCGATCCGCGCGCGGCGATGCTACTCGCGCTCCTCGGCGACCATTTCGGTCGATCGGCCGAGATGCGCTTCGTTCGCGACTACGCGCGCGCCGGCGGGGCGCTCGCCGGCGACGCGCCTAACGTAGACCTTGCCCTCGCGTCCGTCTCCCGCGTGCTCGGCTTGCCTGCATCGTCGGGGCTCACGCTGTTCGCGATCGGCCGGACCATCGGCTGGTTGGGCCATGCGGTCGAGCAATATGCGCTCGATCGGATCATCCGGCCGCGCGCCCGGTACGTCGGCGAAGCGCCGGGCCGCGAGGCACAGACGCCGTCCTAACGCAGCGCGGCGCTCGCCCGGCGCTCGTCCACCTGGCGCAGGTGGTGCTCGAGATGCCCAACGTAGTCGCGCATGAAATACGCGAGCGTTGCGGGCCGATCCGCCGGCACCGTTTGCCACGCGATCTGATCGAGATTGTGGCGGCGATGCTCGCGGTGGGCGACGTCGTCCGGCACCAGCGCCATGACGCGGGCCACATGGCGGTTGTACGTGTGCCAGAGCGTCACGAGCTCGTCCCAGGGTACCGACCGGTACTGTTGGGCCGCTACCCAGTCATCCTGTTGATAGCCCTGGAACACGAGATCGTCCTGCCATCGCACGCGCACGAATCGCTGATGATTGTGCGAGGCCGAGTCGATCAGGTGTCCGATGATTTCCTTGATCGACCACTTCCCCGGCGCCGGCCGGTGGGACGCAACGTCCTCGGGGATCGTGCGGAGGTCGGCGGCCGCGCGGTCGACCGTGTCGCGGAGATGTGTCGCGTAGTCCGGTTCGGCGGTCATGGGTCTCGGTGCACGAATGGAACGCGCCGCGGGAGACGGCGCATGCTGCTCACAATCGCGAGCCGGTGCACGGCTGTCAAACGCGACACCGCGGCCGAGATGGAAAACGCCCCGCCGGAATCTCAGCGGGGCGTGTGCACTGCCTCGTCCGCGTTGCTTACTGCACGGCGTTGATCATGTCGAAGATCGGGAGGTACATGGCGACCACCATGCCGCCGACGACGACGCCGAGGAACACGATCATGATGGGCTCCATCAGGCTGAGCAATCCGCTCACGGCCGTGTCGACTTCGGTGTCGTAGAAGTCGGCGATCTTGGTGAGCATCTCGTCGAGCCCGCCGGTCTGCTCGCCGACGGCGATCATGGAGATCACCATGGGAGGGAAGACGTTGCTCTTCTGCAACGGCGCGCTGATGGTGTCGCCGCCGGCGATGGACGCGCGCGACTCCATGATGGCGTTGTGAATGACCTGGTTGCCCGCGGTCTTGGCCGTGATCTCGAGGCCGTCGAGGATGCTGACGCCGGAGCTGATGAGCGTGCCTAACGTGCGGGTGAAGCGCGACACGGCGCTCTTGCGGAGCAGGCTGCCCAACACCGGCACGCGGAGCAAGAAGCTGTCGACGCGGAGCTTTCCGGTGGGCGTGCGATAGAACTGGCGGAGCATGAAGATGCCGCCCCAGATGGCGCCGCCCAGCAACCACCAATAGTGCTTGAGGAACGACGACAGCCCGATGACGACGCGCGTCGGCAGCGGCAGCGACAGGTTGACGCTGGCGAACATGTTCTGGAAGACCGGGATCACGAAAATGAGCAGCACGACGATGGCAACGACGGCCACGCTCATGATCACGGCCGGATAGATCATCGCGCTCTTCACCTTGCCGACGAGGGCGTCGTTCTTCTCGAGGAAGGTGGCGAGGCGGAGCAGAATGGTGTCGAGAATACCGCCGGCTTCACCGGCGGCAACCATGTTCACGTACAGATCGGTGAACGCCTTGGGGTGCCGGCGCAGCGCATCGGCCACCGTGTGGCCGGACTCCACGTCGTACACCACCTGGCGCGTTACGTCCTGCAGCGCCTTGTTCTCGCTCTGCCGCGACAGGATGTCGAGGGCCTGGACTAACGGAAGGCCGGCGTTGATCATCGTCGCGAACTGTCGCGTGAAGATGACGATGTCGCGCGTCTTGATGCGGCCCTGGCGCTTCTTGGCCTTCTCTTCGTCGATCTTGACGACGATCAGTTTCTGGCGGCGCAGCTGCGCGACGACTTCGTCGCGCGACGCGGCATCCATGGTGGCGGTCTTGAGCTCACCGCCGAGCGTGCGCGCAGTGTAGGCGAAAGTAGGCATGGATCAGTCTCTGGCTGGCGGGCTAACGCTTCCCCGCGATGGACGCAACCTTGGACGGCTTGTTGCCGCTCTTCATCAGGTCGGCGGCATCGGCGGTGAGTGGCGCTTCGCCGATCATGCGCATGAATTCATTCGGATCCGACGACACACGCAGGCACTCGTCCATTTCGACTTCGCGCGCGACATACAACTGGTAGAGCGCGTCGTTGAGCGTCTGCATGCCGTACTTTTTTCCGCCCTGCATCAACGAATAGATCTGGTGCACCTTCGCATCGCGGATGAGCGCGCGGATGGCCGGGGTGACGACGAGGATCTCCGCGGCCATGGCGCGTCCGCGCCCCTTTGCGCGCGGCAGCAGCGTTTGCGTGATGATGCCTTCGAGCGTGAAGGCCAACTGGGCGCGCACCTGTTCCTGCTGGTGTGACGGGAACACGTCGATCACGCGATTGATCGCTTCGGCCGCCGAGTTGGTGTGAAGGGTGGCGAGGCAGAGGTGACCGGTTTCGGCGATGGTGAGCGCAGCCTGGATGGTTTCGAGATCGCGCATTTCGCCGACGAGGATCGTGTCGGGGTCTTCGCGCAACGCGTACTTGAGCGCGGTGGCGAAGCTCTTGGTGTCGGTGCCGACTTCGCGCTGGTTGACGATGCAGGTCTGGTGGCGGTGGATGAACTCGATTGGGTCTTCCACCGTGATGATGTGTCCTTTGCGTTCGCGGTTGATCTTGTCGATCATCGCCGCGAGGGTGGTGCTCTTGCCGGAACCCGTTGGGCCGGTGACGAGAACCAGGCCGCGCGGCTTTTCGGCCATGCGGGCGACGGCCGCGGGAAGACCGAGCTCCTCGAACGTGCGGACGTTGAACGGGATCTGGCGGATGACGAGCGACACGCAGCCGCGCTGTTTGAAGCAGTTGCCGCGGAAGCGCGCGAGGTTCTGAATGCCGAAGGAGAAGTCGAGCTCATCCTCGGTTTCGAACCGCTTTTTCTGATTTTCGGTGAGAATCGAGTAGGCCAACTGCATGGTGTCTTTTGGCGAGAGCACCGTCTCGACGTTGGCGTTCTGTATGTCGCCGTCGATGCGCAGCTTCGGTTTGTCGCCCGCTGTGATGTGCAGGTCGGACGCATCGCGCTCGATCATCTCTTCGAGGAGCGAGCGGAGGTTGACCGGCGAGGGGGCTGGCGCGGGAGACGTCATGGCCTGTATCGAGTGAGAGTCAGCTGTGCGTTACACGATAGACTTGCAAGCCGCGACCGTGGTAAAACACTGCCGCGGCCGTGGGGAACCGATGTGATCGCCTCGCGTGCCTGGACCTCCGGAGGTTCTGATCCGGCGTCAGGCGGCTGTCTCGCGAATGACTTGCTCGAGCGTCGTTATTCCTTTCATCACTTTGAGCAGCCCATCCATGCGCAGGGTGAGCATGCCGTCGGAGATGGCGGCCTCGCGGATCTCCACGGCGCCGACGTTTTGGAGAATCAGTTTGCGAACGCGCGGTGTCATGGCCATCACCTCGTACAATCCTTGACGTCCTTTTAGGCCGGACCCGGCGCAGGCATCGCATCCGCGTCCGCGCCAGAGCGGAAGCTGCTCGATTTTCGTGTTGAGGTCGAAGTCGGCGACGATTGGTTGGGCGTCGGCGACGGCGCCGCGTTTCATGTTCTGGACGGCCTCATCTGTGTAGTGCATGTCGCCCAGGGTCATCTCGGGGGAGAGTTTGGTGGCGCGGTACTCGTCATCGCTCCACTCGTAGCGCTCCCGGCATCGATTGCAGATGCGTCGCACCAGTCGTTGGGCGAGGACCAGGTTGAGCGCGGAGGCGACGTTGAACGGCTCGAGGCCCATGTCGAGGAGTCGCGTCACCGTTTCGGGAGCCGAGTTGGTGTGGAGGGTGGACATGACGAGGTGACCGGTGAGGGCAGCCTTGATAGCGATGCCACCGGTCTCGAGGTCGCGGATCTCGCCGATCATGATGATGTTCGGGTCTTGCCGTAGGAACGCTTTGAGGGCTGCGGCGAACGAGAGTCCGATGTCCGTGCGGACGAGCACCTGATTGATCCCGTACAAGTTGTATTCGACGGGATCTTCGGCGGTCATGATGTTGACATCGATGTTGTTGACCTTGGAGAGCGCCGAATAGAGCGTCGTCGTTTTGCCGGATCCCGTTGGGCCGGTGACGAGCACCATGCCGTACGGATTGGAGACGGCCTCCATGAGATCGTGTTCGGCGCGCGGCTCGATGCCGAACTTTTCGAGGTCGAGCGTGAGGTTGCCTTTGTCGAGAATACGGAGAACCACTTTCTCGCCGAACAGGGTCGGCAGTGTCGACACGCGGTAGTCGATCACCTTCTTGCCGATTTTGAGTTTGATGCGGCCGTCTTGGGGCACGCGGCGTTCGGCGATGTTGAGGTTCGCCATGATCTTGAAGCGCGAGATCAGGGCGGCCTTGAGTTTCATGGGGGGCTTCATGACTTCCTGGAGAGCGCCGTCGATGCGATAGCGGACGCGCATCTCGTGTTCGTAGCACTCGAAGTGGATGTCTGAAGCGCCGCGTTTGACGGCGTCGGTGAGGAGGCCGTTGATCAACTTGACGACGGGTGCGTCGTCGATGGCCGCAGCGAGCGCTGTGGCGTTGACTTCTTCTTCGCGGTCTTCGACGACTTCAACGTCGCCATCGTCGCCGATGTCGGCGAGGAGGTTTTGCAGCGCGTCGTCCGGCGTCTCGCCGTAGTGCCGCTCGATGGCGTTGCGGAGCGTGTATTCGCCGGCGATGACCGGGAAGATGTCGTACCGCGTGATGAACTTCAGGTCGTCGATGACGCCGAGGTCTGAGGGGTCGGCCATCGCGACGGTGAGGGTGCGTCCTTCGCGCTTGAGGGGAAGCACGAGGTGGCGCTGCGCCAGTTCGGCCGGGATCAGCTTGGCGATGCGAGCATCGACCTCGAAATTGCTGAGGTCGACAGCTGGCATGCGATACTGGCGGGCGAGCATCCTCGTGAGATCGACTTCATCGATGAAGCCGAGCTTGACGAGGTTGTAGCCGACGCGCATGCCCGTGTTTTTCTGCTCTTGGAGCGCTTTTTCGAGCGCTTCGCGCGTGATGAGCCCTTCTCGGATGAGGAGCTCGCCGATGCGCTCGCCAGATGCAGCTACGGGTGCAGCCATGTTCGCCCGGGTCGGGTTATTTCGCGTCGTTGATCGAGTCGATTGGAGGGCGCGGCGTAAGCGTGTGCCGGCGGCGGATGCGTCGTCGCTTGTCGGTGAGCTTAGGGAGGATCTGACACGCGGGCGCGGCTGCGGCGTGGCTTTCGGGCGGCCCCTCGTCCGTCCGGTCGATCCACAGGGTGAGGACGCGGTTGGAGGGAGAAAGTCACATGTGGCGCGAGGATGCGCGCGAGTGCCGGTCCGACTCCGCGGACGCGTTTCAATTCGTCGAGATTGCCGAACGGACCGAGTGAATCGCGATTGGCAACGATGCGTCGGGCGAGCGTTGGCCCGATGCGTGGAAGGCGTTCGATTTCGGCTGGTGTGGCGACGTCCATGTCCACCCGGACGTTGGTGGCTGTAGTGGAAGAGTCCCGTTTGCGTGAACGGCGCGGGAGCCTGACCAGCAGGGATGGGGGCTCCGTGGTCGCGCCGCTCTGCGCGGACGCCGAGCCTGCTGGAACGTTGACCTCGCCTACGGTGTCGTGAACAATCGAGCCGCGCCGAGTTTTTCGAACCGGTTTGCGTGTGCGGGCTCTGGCCGAATCGACGTCTTGAATTTGGCGGTCGAGATCTGCGGCTTCGAAGGCAGAGGGCTGGGCGTGGCCGGCCAGGGCTGCGTAGGCCCGAACGGCGCCGCCGAGCACGAGGAGTGCCGAGAGGAAGAAGAGGGCGCGGCGTTCGGCGGGTGTTGGCATCGTGGCCGCACGATAGGATGGATCGGTGCGGGCGGCGTCATCGAAACATTGTGGGTGCGGCGCGAATTGTTGCGGGGTCGTGCGGACGAGCGGTTACTGCGTCGTTAGGAGTTTGGTGGCAACGTCACCGACGATCTGGAGGCTCTGGGCGGACACTTTGTCGAAGGTATCCTGGGGGGTATGGTGCCAGGGATAGTCATAGTCGATGACGTCGATCACGTGCATTCCGGCGTTGAGCAGGGGGACGTGGTCGTCGGTAATGATCTGGCCGGGAGCGGGAATGAAGTATCGTGAGTAGCCCAGGTCGGCGGCGGTGTTCCAGACGAGGGAGACGACTTCGGGCGCTTGTTGGAGGGAGTGTCCTTCCTGATAAATATCGAGGTCGCGGTCGCCGATCATGTCCCAGAGGACGCCGTACAGGGGTTTATAGTTAGGCGAGGGCAGGTGTTGGGCGAAGTACGTCGAGCCGAGGAGGACGTCGGTGCTCTTGGCGAGGTCGCCGTCATCGAAGTCGCCGTAGTCTTCGCCGTCGACGAACACGAGGTCGACGCCGACGGTGGGCGGGGTCTTGCGCAGGGCGTCGCCTAACGCAATAAACAACGCGACGCCGGAGGCGCCGTCGTTGGCGCCCGGCATGGGAAGCGTCCGTTGGGCGGGGTCCTTGGCGCCGTCGGAGATCGGGCGCGTATCCCAGTGGGTGAGATACAGAATGCGTTGGGCGGCGGCGGGCTTGAACCGTGCAATGATGTTCCGGAGCGGCAGCGTGTCGCCGTGCACGGTGACGTGGGTCCATCGCTGCTCGATGACCGTATCGGCGCGCCGCCTCATCTGGGCGACGATCCAGTCGCCCGTCTTGCGGTGGGCGGGCGATCCGGGAATCCGTGGTCCGAAGTCGAGCTGCGTCTTGACGAAGCCGAGGGCCTCCTCACCGTTGAAGGAGGTTTTCGGGCCTTCGTGCGAGCATGCGGTGATGCCGAGCGAAAACAGACACAACATCCAAAATCGGGTGCGCAAAGACTGCTCCGGAGTCGAGAGGTCGTCGTGGGAATAGTAGCAGGTGTGCGTGTCGCCGGTCCATCGGGAAGCGGGGGGCGCCTTCGCGGCGGTGCCGCTCGTCTTAGATTTGGCGTGAATCCCTCGTCGCGGAAAGCGAACGCGAGCTCACATCGGTGAAGATTCTTCCGCGGTACATTATCCGCGAGCACGTTGGGCCGCTCATTTTCTCGTTGTCGGCGCTGACGATCCTGCTGCTGCTGAACCAGGTGGCGAAGCAATTCGGCCAGCTGGTGGGCAAGGGATTGTCGTGGGCGATCATCGGCGAATTCTTTTTGTTGTCGATTCCGTTCATCGTGGCGATGACGCTGCCGATGGCGGTCCTGGTCGCGGTGCTGTACGGGTTCAGCAGGTTGGTGGCGGAGAACGAGGTGACGGCGCTCCGCGCGTCCGGGGTGAGCGTGAACCGCATCGTGGCGCCGGTGATGGCAGGCGGGGTGGTGTTGGCGCTGCTCATGCTGCTGTTCAACGATCAGGTGTTGCCGCGGGCGAATCACCGGCTGCGCACGCTCCAAACGGATATCGCGCGAAAGAAGCCGACGTTCGCGCTGCGCGAGCAGGTGATCAACGAGGTGATTCCCGGGCGCATTTTCCTCAAGGCCGGGCACATCGACAACGCGACCAACCGGATGCGGGAGGTCTTCATTTACAATTTCGAGGATCCGGCGCATCGCAAGACGATCTACGCCGACAGCGGCGTGATGGGGCTGACGACGGACGAGAGCACGCTCGAGATGACGCTGCACCACGGCTTCGTGCTGCAGACGCCTAACGACGACCCGGCATCGCTGCAGCGCTTGTATTTCACGACCGATGTCGTGCGGGTGCGGGGCGTGACCAACAAATTCGAGAAAACGGAGAAGGACGACTATCGCGGCGAGCGCGAGATGACCGTCTGCCAGATGAATCAGGAATATCAGACGGGCGCGTATCAGCTCGCGCTTGCCCGGAGCGAGCTGGCGGCGAACCTCGGCAACACGGCGAGCTACGCGGCGACGGGGCGTCGTCCGGAGCCGGGGGCGCTGCCGGCGCGGCGGGACAAGCGGACCTCGGGCGAGCTCTACTGCGATCTGGTCCGCAGCGCACTCGGCGCCGTGGGCGTGCCGTCGGCGGATGCCGCCGTGGTGCCGCAGGCGCAGCAAGGCGTGCCGGCCAGGCGGGATGCGAAGGCGGCGGCTCGGCAGCACGGGGCGGCCGCGCGCGGGGCGGCGCCGGCGAAGCCGCCGGCCACCACGTTAGGCGGCCTGCATCCGCTGGTGAGCACGCCGGGCCGCGCGGCGCCCGTTCCGGTGCGCCCACAGTTAGGCATGGAGCCGATCCCCTTCGTGACGCCGGCGCAGATCGCGGTGATCGAGTCGCGCATGACCGATGCGCGCATCACCATGGCGCGCTATCAAGTGGAGATCCAGAAAAAATTCGCGCTGGCCGCGGCGTGCGTCGTGTTCGTGCTCTTCGGAGCGCCGATCGCGCTGCGATTCCCGCGCGGCGGCGTGGGCGTCGTCATCGTCGTCAGTGTGGTCGCGTTCGGAATCTATTACGTGTGCCTCATTGGCGGCGAAGCGCTGGCCGACAAGCTCCTGCTCAGTCCCTTCTGGTCGATGTGGGCCGCGAACGCGATTTTCGGCGTGATCGGCGCGGTGATGCTGGTGCGCTCGCAGCGCGTCGGCGCCACGGCGGCGACGCGCGACACCTCGGAGCTCATCGAGCGCGCGCGCGTGTGGGCCGCGCGCCAGCTCGGGCGCATCGGCGTTCGCGTTGGGCGGAGGGCCGCATGAAGCGGCTGATGCATCCGCTGGACCGATACGTCCTTGCGGAGTTCAGCAAGATTCTGATCGCCGCCGCGCTGGGCTTCCCGCTCCTGGCGATCGTCATCGATGCGACAGACCACCTGCAGAAGTATCTCAGCCGAAACCTGGGCTGGGGACAGATCGCCCTCAGCTATCTGTATTGGGTGCCGGACTCGATGTTCATGGTGCTGCCGGCCGCCGTGCTCTTCGCGGCGGTTTTCTCGATCGGCGCATTCACGCGGCATTCCGAGGTGACGGCGGCGAAGGCCTCGGGGATTAGCTTTCACCGGCTCATCGCGCCCATCCTGCTCGCGTCCGTCGTCACGGCGCTGTTCACGCTATTTTTGGGCGAGCTCGTTCCGGTGACCGACCGCAAGCGGAACGACATTCTCGAGGAGCGGAAGTTCACCGGTGTGAGCGACCGGTTCAACTTCGCGTACGAAGCGCAGCGCGGACGCGTGTACCAGATTTCGTCGTTGAACGTGGACCGGAGAGCGATCGACCACGTGACCATCGAGCGGAAAGGCAGCGGCCCAACGTATCCGACGTATCTCGTGGCGGCGCAATCGGCGCGGTGGGACACGACGCACCACGTGTGGATGCTGCACAAGGGCGAGCTGCACGTGATTCCGGATTCGCTGCAGACGATCTCGATTCACTTCGACTCGCTGCGCGACAACGCGTTCACGGAGGGTCCGGCCGATCTCACGGCGACGCCGCCGAGTCCCGATGAGATGCGGTATCTGGAGTTGCGGCGATTCATCGGCGCGCTCGAGCGGTCGGGTGCGGACACGAACGAGCTCAAAGTGGAGCTGGCGCTCAAGATCGCGATTCCGGTGACGTGCATCATCATCGCGATTTTCGGCGCGCCGTTGGCGACGAGCGCGCAGCGGGGCGGCGCGGCGTTCGGCATCGGCATCAGTCTCGCGACGACGATGATCTTTCTCATGCTGATCCAGCTCACGAAGGCCGTTGGGCAAGGCGGGGTGGTGCCGCCCGAGCTGGCGGCGTGGCTGCCTAACATTCTGTTCGCCGCTATCGGGCTCGTGCTGCTGGCGCGGGTGCGCACGTGATCCGTCGGGTCGGCGCGTGAGCGCGAGCGTCTACCCGAGGCACGGCGGCGGCCACCGGCCGACCGACTCGTTTCCGGTGCCGCAGCGGGCGGCGATCAAGTTCTTCCGGCGCGTCGCACAGATCACGATCGGGATTTTTCTCGAGGTGGGGTGGCGGGTCCACTTTCTGCGCGAGATCATGCGTGCGGTGGGCGAGCCGCGGACCTGGCTGCCGCTGACGATCAAGCAGATGAAGAACATCGGCGTGGACTCGCTGCCGCTGGCGGGCATCGTGGCCGCGTTCATCGGGGCTGTGACGGCGTATCAGACGGTGTACCAGCTTTTCCCGGGGGTGCAGCTGTCGGCCGTAGGGTGGATCGTTAGGCAGAGCGTCGTGCTCGAGCTCGGGCCGCTGCTCACGGCGCTGGTGCTGGCCGGGCGCGTGGGCGCGCGCATGACGGCGGAGATCGGCACGATGCGCGTCACCGAGCAGATCGACGCCCTCGAGACACTGGCCTACGATCCCATCGCGTACCTCGTGATACCCCGGACCGTGGCCGGCCTGACGATGGTGCCGCTGTTGACGATTCTGGCGATCGCGATCGGCATCGTGTTCGGGGGTCTGACGGTGATCGTGGCGACCAAGGTGCGCCTAACGGATTACACGACCGGCCTGCGCCTCACGTTCATTCCGTTTCAGGTCTACTACGCCCTCATCAAGGCGACGCTGTTCGGTACGTCCATTGCGCTCATCTGCTCGTACGAAGGCTACGTGACGGAGACCGGCGCCGAAGGCGTGGGCCGATCGACGGCGCGGGCCGTGGTCATTTCCTCGGTGGTCATCCTATTGTTGGACGCGCTCACCGCCCTCTACCTCGCCCCTGCCCTCGCGCCATGAAGCGACGTGACGAAGTGATCGTTGGTGTGTTCGTGACCGTGGCCATCGTGGTCGGCGTCGTCGGCACACTCTGGCTGGCGCGTCGCGGATTCAGCAAATCGTATCCGATGTATGCCCAGTTCGACTGGGGCAGCAATCTCAAGACCGGGCAGCCGGTCGAGTTGGCAGGCGTGCAAATCGGCTCTGTGGATCAGGTCAAGCTGAATCTCGCCGGCTATCTCGACGTGACCATGTCCATCGACAAACAATGGAAGATCCCGGAAGGCACCTCGGCGACGGTGCAGAACGAAGGGTTCTTCGGCGACAAATCGATCGCGCTGCATCCATGCCGGCGGCCGCAGCCCACGGTGGGCGCGGAAGGCGCGGCGCCGGTGTCGGCAGTCAAGGACTCCACGCCGGTGTGCAGGCCTAACGCATTCCTGCCGCCGGGAGACACGATTCCCACCGGCAAGGCGGCGCCGAGCATGGATGACCTGCTCATGCGCGTCGATTCGGTGAGCGGACAGATGTCGTTGATCATCCACTCGCTGCAGGTGGAGCTGGTGCAGAAGAACGGCGTGCAGGACCTCCACAAGACCATTCTGTCGACCAACGCGCTGTTGGTGGAGCTGCACCAGGTGGCGGCCCAACAATCGCAGGCGCTGTCGATGACGCTGGCGTCGATTCGCCGGAGCGCGGCAGCGTTGGACAGCGCGGCGCTGGACACGACCGTGCACAACGTTGCGGCGACGACGCGCAACCTCCAGGCGATGACGGCCGAGCTTCAGAAGACCTCGTCGCGACTGGATTCTGTAATCGGGCAGGTCCAGCACGGCGACGGAACGGTGAGCAAGCTGCTGAACGATCCGGGCGTGTACAACGAGCTCCGCACGCTCCTGGCGCGCATGGATTCTTTGACGGCGGATGTAAAGGCCAATCCGAAAAAATACTTCAACGTCAAGGTGTTTTAGGCGCGAGGCGGCGCGCGAACTCCGCGAACCGGACCAGGTGGCGGTGGATGAAGTCGCGGGTGGCGGCGTCGGTAAGGCGAAGGTCGGCGTCGAAACGCGTCGCGGCGTATGGCACCAGCACCTCGGGCCCGGGCAGCACCGGCGATTGCGTGAACACGAACGACTGGCGCAGCGCCAATTGCGCGCGCGTCGTGCCCGACATCCCGGTCGACGCGCCCATAAGCGCGACGGGCTTGGCGTGCAGCACCGAGGTCTGGGGCGGACGCGACGCCCAGTCGATCGCGTTCTTGAGCGCGGCACTCGGCCCGAAGTTGTATTCGGGTGTCACGATGAGCAGCGCGTCCGCGGCGTGGACGGCCGTGCGCCATGCGGCCGCGGGTGCCGGTCCGCCCTCGACGTCGATGTCGGGGTTGTACAGCGGCAGGTCGCCGATTCCGTTGAATTCCTCGATGGTCATGTCCGGCGGCATCAACTCGATCGCGGCCCGCAGCAATGCCCGATTGTACGAGCCGGTGCGCAAACTGCCGGATACGCCGAGGATGCGGAGCGGAGTCGTCACGGTGTTGCGATGCGTGGAGGTGCGGGAAATCTACGCCGCATCGGCGTTCGACGGCGCGAGGCGCGCGGCGCGCCGCCTCGCGGCGACCGTGAACAACCCCGCGCCGATGAGGTTGGCAATGCCGATCGTGAACACGATGCGGGCGGCAAAGGCCCATCGGCTGACGACGCCGACGATCGGCACGACCGACAACACGATGTACAGCAGGGTCATGAGGAAGCCGGAGATCGCCGCGATCACGAGGCCGCGCGGGGCGCGTCCGCCTAACCGAGATGCGGCCAGCACGGGCAGCGCGAACATCGCCAGATAGGTGAGCGCGTAGAACACGCCCGACGCCGTGTCGAGCATCTGGAAGGCTTCCTGCAAACCGACGCCGGTGACGCCGAACAACAGAATCGCGAACGTGATCGCGGCGACGAACGCGATCGAGTTGACCGGCGTCCGCCACCTGGGATGCAGCGTGGTGAACCACGACGGAAGCAGCCCATCCCAGCCGGCCACCATGGGCAGACGCGTATTGCCGGTGAACAACAAGTTCGCATTGGCAACGGCGCGTACGAAGAGCAGCATCACGAGGAGCGGGGCGACGATGCCGAGGATGCCCGACGACCCGTAGGCCAACCGCAGCGACTGCGGAATCGGCGCCACGAGGTCGATCGCATTGCCCTGGACCAGCGAGTACGTGGCGCTCGTCCCGAGGATGAACATGACCGCGATGATCGGCGTGGCGACGAGCACGGAGCGCGAAATGCTGCGACCGGGGTCGCGCGATTCGCCGGCCATGATGGCGACCCACTCGAAGCCGCTCAACGCGCCCATGCCTAACTTGCCCAGCACGTTGGCGCTGAAGAGCGACACGTGCGGGACGCCGGTGGCGAGCGGCCGATAGGTAACGTGGACGCCGCGCGCCGCCGCCACGACAGGCGCGATGATGAGCGCGGTGAACGCGACCAGTTGGGCGAGCCCGCCGAAGTTGTGCACCCACTTCCCCACCCGCAGCCCGAACACCGACACGACGACCATCATCGCGATGAGCGCAACGCCGACGATCAGCTGAAAGCGTTCCGTACCGGCGAGCGCCGTCGCACGCGGTCCTATTGCGTACGCGAGCGTGCTCGACACGGCGAGGCTCGTCGCCGCCAGCAGCACCAGCGTGTACACCCACAAATTCCACGCGGTGAGAAATCCCCAGAACTCGCCGAAGCCGACTTTGGTCCATTGGTAGAGTCCGCCTTCGAGCGGCAGCCGGCGGCTGAGATAGATCACGACCGCGGCCTGCGGCAGATAGAACAACAGAATGGCGAGAAGCCAGAAGGCGCTCTGCGATTTGCCCAACCGCGCCGCGACGCCGACCCACGAGGAGCCGACGACGTAGAGCAGCTGCGTGAGAACGAGATCGCGGAGCGCGAGCGGACGGCGGAGCGCCGCGCTCTGCTCCTCGACCTTGGCGAGGGATCGGCTCACACGCGAGCGGCTACGGTCGGCGGCGGCGCGGCCTGGCGCGGGCGCCGGGACGCGGTGGTCACGGTTCGGCAGGCGCGCTCGTCACGGCGCGCCGACGCCCAACCGTTGCATAGTAGATCGGGATGCCGATGACCACGCCGCCCAGGACCGCCACGGTGGACCACCGGCTGTCGGGCGACGCCACCGAATTCACCAAGAGGTACACGGTGGCAAGAATGAACAGCCCCGGCACCACGGGGTAGCCCGGCACGCGGAAGGGCGGATCGTAGTCCGGCCGCCGGCGCAGGACGAACACCGCGCCTACGCCTAACGCAAGGAACGGCACGATGGCGATCACGAACGCGTCGGCGAGCTGCTGAAAGTCGCGGATCAGCACGAAGATGATGCCGAGGACCGCGCACAACGCGATCGACACGTAGGGCGTGTGATACCGCGGATGCACGCTCGCCACCTTGCGCACGAACAATCCGTCATCCGCCATGGCGAAAAAGATGCGCGGCGCGGTGAGGATCGATCCGTTGAGCGTCCCGAACGCCGAGAGCATCACGGTGACGGCCACGAACACCACGCCGGCCGGTCCGACGACGCGCGCCGCGACGTCGGCGGCGACTAACGGAGAGCTCGCGATCTGGCCCACCGGCAGCACGGCGAGATAGGCGAGATTCGCCAGCGCATAGATGAAAATCACCGCGAGCGTCCCGATGATGATGCCCCGCGGCATGTTGCGGCGCGGATCTTTCACTTCGCCGGCGACGAATGTCACATCCTCCCAGCCGTCGTACGCCCAGAGCACGGAGACGAGCGCGAGTCCGAAGGCCGAGACGCTGATGCTGCCGGCGGGAACGGCGGGCGTGAAGTGTCCGCCGGTGTGCGGAAGCCCGAGCGCCAACGCAAGCAGCACGATGAACAGCAGGCCGCCGTACTTCGCGAGCGTCGTGATGTTCTGCACCAGCGAACCCCAGCGCAGCCCGACGTAATTGAAGGTCGCCGTGAGCGCGATGGATACCGCGGCGATGTAGTGCACGTACGCGTCGTACGGCGCGACCGCCGGGTTGTGTCCGAGCACCCGCAGCAAATACTCGGCGAACGTCGTCGAGATGGCGCCGAGCGCGGCCGCACGAATGATGGCCAGCTCCGCCCAACCGAACAGAAAGGCCGGGAGACGGCCCCACGCTTCGCGCAGAAAAACGTAGATCCCACCCGTGTCCGGGAACGCACCGGCGATCTCTGCCAGTGTGAGAGCGCCGCAGAGTGCGAAGCAGCCGCCGGCCACCCAGACGAGAATGAGTGGCAGCGGGCCCGGAAGCTTTTGCGCAATTCCCGCCGGCGAGCGAAAGATGCCCGAGCCGATCGTGGAGCCCACGAGAACGGCGACGGTACTGAGCAGTCCGAGCTGTCGTCGAAGAGCCATGGAGCCAAGGAAATGGGACGCATCGCGTGGCCGCGACTCGGCCAGCGCCCGAGCGCTGCACGGACATCGGGGACTTCTACCTGCTCAAACCGGCCTGCGGGAGTACGACGCGCAGTGCGCGCGCGCAATCACACGCTCTTACACACGTCTGGTCCGCGGGTTGCTTCCGCCGTTCGCTAGGGCGATTTTACGGTGTTTCGACTCCAAAGTTCAATCCCGTTGCGTCTCAACTTATTCTGGCTCGCGGTCGCGTGCTGCGTGGTTGCGCAGTTCGAGATTCTGCGCTTCGCGCTCAAGACGGCACGCGCGAGCAATAGCTCGGTGCCCACGCCCTCGCGGTGGAGCGAGGTCCTGTGGACACTCGTTCCGGCGGTTGGGTTGGCAGTGGTGCTCGCGTTCACGTGGCATGCGATCGCATCGCATCGGCCCACGGCGTCGCTCGGGCCCGCGCCTCAAGCGCCGGTGATCGTCGAGCACCCCTCGTGAGCACCAATCGATGAAGGTAGCGTTGCGGCGGCTGTCGTACGTCGCGCTGGTCGTGGCCGTCGCGCAGATCGTGTTCGGCGCCATCGTACGCATCAGCGGATCTGGAATGGGATGCGGCGACCATTGGCCCAAGTGCTACGGTCGGTGGTTTCCGCCGTTGGACCAGCCTACTCTCGTCATCGAGTGGACGCACCGGCTCATTGCCGCCGCGCTGCTCGTCGCGCTGGTGGCTCTAACCGCTGCCGCTTACGCGCAGCGGCGCGCGCCCGGCGTGGGCGGACGCGGCGGCGTGCTGCGCGCCAGCGTGCTGGCGCTCGCCATGTGGCCGGCGCAAGCCTTGCTCGGCGCGATCACGGTGTGGCTCGGCAACGTGTGGTACACGATTGCATCGCACTGGCTGCTGGCCGCGACGCTGCTCGCCGCGCTGGCGGCGGCGGTGATGCGGGCCGGTGGGTTAGGCGGCGCCTGCGCGCGGCGGGAGCGCGCGTCGCCGCGCACGGCGCGCGGAGCGGTCGCGGGCGCGGGCATTGCGCTAGTCACGATCTTCTTGGGCGGCATGACGGCGACCTTTCCAGGCGCGAACGTGGCCTGCTCCGGATTTCCGCTCTGCGGCGCCGGCATCGCATCGGCGGTCATGCCCATCGGTCGCACCATCCAGATGACGCACCGCGTTCTGGCGCTCCTGCTCACGCTGCACGTGTTCGGGCTGTTGTGGGGCGTGGTCCGCCGCCGTGAAGCGATCGTCGTCGTGCGCGCGGTGGGCATCGCCGGCGCGCTGATCCTGGCGCAGATCGGGATCGCGGCTGCGATGATCGGTCTCGAGCTGCCTCCGGTGCTGCGGTCGTTGCACCAGAGTGTCGGTGCGCTCA
>Ga0207695_10005136_pt1 | contig 17529 bp, 14 predicted proteins | sample KBSC54metaG_FD_184354 | JGI IMG/M metagenome (GOLD analysis project Ga0207695, IMG submission 184354) | Corn rhizosphere microbial communities from Kellogg Biological Station, Michigan, USA - KBS C5-4 metaG (SPAdes) (version 2) | ecosystem: Host-associated > Plants > Roots > Rhizosphere > Soil... | reverse complement strand
CTTCCGGACAAGTAGGCCTGCACGGCCTCGCGATATACACCCATGTGCGCACGGTTCGCGTAGAACAGCACGCGGGTGGCACCTTTGCGGTCCGGCATCCAGCTCTTGCGCAACTCGAATTCGCCATTCTGCGCGTGCGCGCGGCTGAATGCCCAATCCATGTCGATTCCATTGGCTACTGTAGGCATTGCGAAAAGGCCGTACCGGATCGTCCATGCGCGATCGTCATACTCGGCCATGCCGCCGACAGTGTATCCGCGTGTGTCGGCCGCGTAGTCCCACGCACCATTGTTGTCCACGGTCCAGTTCATAAACTGCAAATGGCTGTCGGAGCCCACTGAGTTCACGTCAAAGAAGTCGGGCAGCGTCAGCTTTCCGGCGCGGAACTCGAGTCGGCGCTCCGGGACATCCGATGCAGGCGCAAACATATTCGCTTGCTGGCCGACGGTCCTCGAAGTCAGACCGATTACCTGGTGAATGCCGTAGCGCGCGATGTAGGGCTTCGATCCGAGGTTCGGATTCCGGACCACATCGAGATTTGTGAATCCTGCCAAGCCCAGAGCTTCGCTCAGTCCTCGTCCTCCGGCCGATTCGAGGTCGAAGATGAAGTCGGTGTTGAATCGAGTCGACTGGTTTCGCCGGACTGCGGTGTACAGCGTCTCCACGAATGAGGTCTTGTATTCCCCGGAATTCCTGAAGCTGTTCGGCCCCTGATATGAAGAGTGGAAGGGAACTCGGCCCTGGAAGATTACGTTCGCCTGCCCGGATATCCAATAGCGAGCGTCTTCCGGATGCGGAAACATCGTCATGGCGGGAGTTTGCGGCGGCGTCTCTGGATCAGCACTACCTGGATCCGGAAACCCAGGCCTCTGTGCCTGGTCCTCTGAACCTTTTTTCCCGCTCGCGGTTGCACCCGGTTCACGAATAGCTCGGGCGCATTTCGCCTGCTGTGCAACGCCCGATGCAATGAGGACGACCGAGAAAAGCAAGTGGGATAGAGGGCTTTTGATCTGTTTGTACATGCGAGTCTTGAGAGAGTTGTCTGCGCCATGATGAGGGCTAGGTACATACCCCCTTACGGTATATACTATACCCCGGATCGGTATATAGGAACAAGCGGAGGGCTGCGAATGTCTCTACAAGAGCGCGAAAAAGTGAAGCTGCTTCAACGGGTCCGTCGGATTCGCGGGCAGCTCGACGCAGTCGAGCGTCTCGTCAAGACCGATGAAGATTGCGGAGGCCAGCTCATGCTTCTTGCTGCCGTTCGAGGCGGAATCAATGGCCTCATGGCTGAGATACTCGAGACGCATATTCGATTCCATCTCGTCGACGGTGCAAAAGAGCAAATCGCTCCCGAACTTGCGGAAGACCTCATCGATCTTGTCCGCGCGTATCTGAAATAACCGCTGAGTGATGTTGGGAACGAGCGAGTGACAACTGGAAATGGCTAGTGACGACTGTCAACTCGCCTAGGCCCTTCCCCACCCAGTTAGGAACATCACGCCCGCTGCGAGGAGCGTCGCGTCGATGATGAGCACGAACACCCGCTCAGGCAGCCTATCCACGACGCGCTTTCCGGCAAACGATCCGGCCACCATGATGGGACCGAGCGCGAGCCCGCTCACGACGGCATGCGCGGGCAGCACCGCCGACTCGCGGTAGGCGATCAGCTTCGCAACATGCATCACCACGGTGGATAGCGCCTCTGTCCCGATATACGCACCCTTCACCAGTCCATAGGCTAGAAAGAACGGCGCCATTAGCGGGCCTACACTCCCGAGCAGTGCCGACAGGAAACTCGACACTGCGCCGATCACCGCGAAGCCCTTTAGAGGCGTCCTGAAAGCCTTCCTCTTCGGCGTATGCCGGATCACTACGATCAGAATCAAAAAGGCGCCGAGTACGCGGGTCAGCGCGCGCAGCGGCGCATGCGCGAAAAGCACTCCGCCCAGCAGGGCCATCGGCACTCCGCCCAGGGCGAACCATCCGACAACGCGCCAGTCGAGTTCGCGGCGGTTGAACCAGACCCGGCTTCCGTTTCCAATGAGCTGTGCGACCGTGAGAATGGGCACGGCCTCGCGCACCCCGAAGACGAATACCAGCATGGGCAGCAGCACGGCAGCGCCGCCAAAGCCCGTCACTGCAGCCAGCAGCGCTGCAACGAACGCTACCAATGCGAGCAGTGATAAGCGAATCGACTCAGGCATAATTCGGAACCAGATGCCGAATCAGTGTACGTATTTGCCTGTCGTGTAGAGATGAAAATCCGCCAGGCTCGAGCCTGGGATTAAAAGTGAAGGCTTGTTCACGCCCTACCCGCGAACTCCCGGGTCTCGGTATAGACCCGCACCGTCTCGCCTTCTTCTACGAAGAACGGCACCTTGATCTCAAGCCCCGTTTCCAGCCGTGCGTGTTTCGTTACGGCGCCACTGGCGGTATTCCCGCGCGCTCCAGGCTCGGTATAGGCCACCTTCAGCTCGACCTTTTCAGGAAGCTGGATCCCGATGGGGTTTCCATTGAACTTGTCGATCTTGATGATCAGTCCTTCGGTCAGGAACTGGAGCGCGTCTCCAAGCTTTTCTGGCGTCAACTCAATTTGCTCGAAAGATTCCTGATCCATGAAGTGCGACGCATCGCCATCCGAGTACAGGTACGATGCTTCGACTGTCTCGAGGTCTGGTTCCTTGAACTTCTCGCCCGCCTTGAAGGTCTTGTCGAAAACTGCCCGCGTCAGCAGGTTACGCATCTTCAACCGAACCAGCGTCTGTCCGCCGCGCGCTGTCGGCGTCGATACGTCCACGTCCAGGCAATAGTAAGGCGCGTTTTCAAACTCGAAGTACATCTTCCGCTTTACATCGATCGCATCAATCAGCGCAGGCATACAAATCCCTCAATCGGTATTGCTCAATTCTAATCGTTCACTCAAGCGAGATGACGCTGCGTACGGGAACAGCTGGGAACTACGAACTGAGGGCTGTGAGCTGCCTCATGCATTTGCCGGGGTCCGCAATTCCCCGATCGCCACCATCAGATCGGCCGCCAACGCCTTCTGCACGTCACTGCCGAGTTTCGCCCCGTTCTCGGTGAGGTAGAAGACGTCGATTGCAGTCTCGCCCTCGGTATCGATCAGCGCAACCTCGATGTTGCACTTGTGCTGGCTGAGCGTCAGAGCAATCTGCCGCAGAAGCCCCGGCCCGTCCTGCGCCACGACCTGTAACAGGGTCGAATGGCTCGATGATTCCGAGTCGAACTGCAGCCGAGTTGCCACCTCTACCTTTACGCTACTCGCGCTGCTTGTGGCCCGCCTTGAATCGAGCATCTGCTCCACCGGAACCTTCTGCGCGACGACATCGCGAAGGTAGCTCAAGAACCGATCTTTTTCACTGGGATTCAGCTCAATCGTCCGGAACACATCTGTGAACTGAAAGCTGTCGACGACAACCCCTGCATCGTTTGAGAACGCACCTGCCTTAACGATATTCATTCCCCATGCGGCAAGCGCTCCTGCGACGTCGGCAAAGAGCCTGCTGCGATCGCGGGCGATGACTGTCAGATCAAAAAGTTGTCTGTGAGGTCTGAGGTCAAGCTGGACGGGATTCTTCTCGAGGTTCAGGGCGAGCTGGAAATGGTTGCGGATGTGTTCGGGTAGCCGTGTCTGAAGGTATCGCTGTGGAAGTCCTTCAAGGAATTGCCGGAGAGCATCGTATTGGCTCGACGGCACCATGGATCGGATGCGGTTCAGCAGCGTCGGATCGATCGCTGAGTGATATCGCACTTCGTCGACGCTGCGGTCCATGAAGTTTGCGGTCGCCATGTACAGTTGCCACAGGTTCTCGGCTTTCCACGGTGTCAGCGCTTCGGGATTGACGGCCTTGATGTCCGCATAGGTCATCAGCGTGAGCATTTTCAGAATTGCCGGACTTCCAACCTTCTCCGCGAAGTTTCGAATGTTGTCCGCATCGAAGATATCTCTCCGCAGGGCATTCGACATGTCGAGGTGCAGGCGGATCAGCTTCAACACCTGGTCGCGTTCTTCAGAATCGAAGTCCAGACGCGCCAGAAAGCCGTCTGCGAGCTCCACGCTTTGTCCAGTATGCTCGCCGTTTCGGCGCCCTTTGCCGGTGTCGTGCAGCAACAGCGAAAGCAGGAATAGATCCAGCCTGTCGATCTCTGGCAACAGTTGCGCCAGTCTGTGCTCGTAGTCATGTGCCGGCTGGCGAAGGCTGTGCACGTTGTCGATCGTAAGAAAAGTATGTTCGTCCACCGTGTACCGGTGGTAGCTGTCGCGAATGACCAGAGCGTCAATCAGGTGAAACTCCGGAATCAGCATCTCCAGCACGCCGAGCGCATGCATGGTTCGCAGAGCATGTGCTGCGTGCGGACCCAGCAGCACTTCGCGCAGCGCGTTCCAAAGATACGGCCCTTCTGGTATGTGAATCGCCAGCGCGGGCAGGGCGTCCGTTATCCGGTCTTCAGCTGCCTGCGAAAGCGCATATCCATGCGTAGCCATGAGCGAGAAGACGCGAAGAATCGCTGCCGTATCGCTGAACTGGGCTCCGGGAAGGATGTCGATGCGGCCCTGATCCAGAATGAAGTCAGTTCCTGCAATCGGAGTGCGGCGACGCCGGAACTGGCGGTAGAAGCTGACCGGGGCAGGCAGGTGTTCCATGAGCAGGGCAGCCCGGCGGTAGATCACCCGCGCATGACGGTAGTACGTGCGCATCCAGTACGCCGGGTCGGCGGTTCCGCGCGTCTCCAGTCCGATTGAATTCGCGGCCGCCTCGTCTTGGGACTGCCAGTCGAGCGTGTTGTCGTCACGCCCGTGCCGGAAGTGCAGAAAGCATCGAGCCGCCGCGAGGAAATCGAACGCTGCCTCAGCATCGCCTCGCGCACTCTGGAAGACGCCGCCCCGCTGCCGCGGCCACTCCTTCGTCTCCTTGAGGTGAAAGAGCAGCGCAAACCAGACCGCCAGGTGGTAATCCCGCAGACCTCCAGGGCACTCTTTCAGGTTCGGTTCCAGATGAAAGATTGTGTTTCCGTACTTTGCGTGCCGGCCTCGGGCGATTTCGCCCAGCTTCTGGGTAATCGTGTTCCACTCGCTCAGGACGAGGCCCGGGAACACCGTCTGGTGCAGTTGCTGGTAAAGGGGAAACTGTCCCGCCAAAAACCGGCGGTCGAGCGTCGCCAGCGTGAACTCCAGGTTATCGGGATCAAACCGGCCCGCTTCCTTCACGGTTCGCGAAGTCGGGCTGGCGCGCAGGCCGATATCCCACATGCCCTGGATCATTGCCCGGACTGCGTCTTTTGTTTGCTCTTCGGTCTTTTCATCCGCAAAGGCAAACAGCACATCGATGTCCGAATAGGGGAACAGATCCTTGCGTCCATAGCCGCCTAATGCCAGCAGCGAAACGTTCTGCGCTGGCTGCCCCGCGAACGCCCGACGCCACATTTCAATGAGGATACGGTCAACAACAGCTGATCTGCGGCGAATCGCAGCGGTGCCATCCCCGGTCCGCTCACACGTCTGGCGGACGAGGGCCATCTCCCGCAGATACTGATCCCGTAGATCGTCAACCGCTAGAGCGACTGGAGTCATAAGTGTCTATTTGTGAAGGCAAGTCGTGCTTAATGATGTCTTATCAGAATAAGCGATTTTCCAGCGGGGCGGGAGAAGATGCGATATTGCGTCGAATTCGTGTGAGAGCGAGCTCAGCGCTTTAATGATTCGGTCCGGCGACCGGTTCCACCTTAGAGAGCGCGGCGACAATCCGTTCTGGCCCGGCAATTACGCCGAGTGTTGACTGCGAAGAGCCATGCGATCCCGCAAATATGTCTTAACATCACGGAGTTGAAACAGAGGGTACGAGATGCACGCGAGAGCCACTGCGAATGCTATTGCGGTCAAAGCGCATTGCAGGAGCGATTTTTGCTGTGCGTGGATTGCGAACCATGCGCCGAGCACAACAGAGCCGCCCATCAGCGCAAAAAGTTTGTAGACCGGTACGAAGTCCAGTTTGGCCGCAGGAACGAACAGGCGACGATTGAACCTCAAAATGAAGAGGACCTGGATGACCTCGGTGAGTAGCCACGGAACCAGAAAACCAATTACACCGAACAGGTGAATGCCGGGTATAGCAACTCCAACCATGCCAAGATAGGTCCAGAACATCATGCGCGCCAAGGCCGCGTGTTGATTCGTTGAGACTTGGAATTGATACTTATGCTCTTTTATACCCATTGCTCCGGATATGAGAGCCATGATGATGCAGATATACGGATCATAGAGATTAGGTTTGTGGAGCCAGACAGCGATCAGAACAGGTGTAATGAGCAGAGTGCCGATGCTGACCGTCGGAATCATGGCCAGGACCACTCTCTCGGAGAGTTCATATAGGCGGAAGAGTCGATCCCATTCATGTCTTCCGTATAGCTCAGTGATCTCCTGACCGAGTGCCTGCGTTATCGCCGTCAATGCTTGTCGCGACATCGAGTAGATGGTGCGCGTGATCGAAAAGGCGACAACGCTCGAAGGCCCAAGAATCCGCTGCATCAGAATCAGCGGGAGTTGATAAACCAGGAAACCCACCCAAAAGAGCAGCCCGAAGTACCCGCTCTGTTTGAGAATCTCTCCGGAGCGGCTGGGACGAGCGTACTGAAATTGGGGAATCAGTTCCGGGGCTTTCCGCCACAGGTCCAAGGTCGCGAGGAGGCAGAAGATCGTTAGCGTGATAGCTTGCTGCGCCGCGATCCAGACGAATGAAGCTCGAGCAAGTGCCATGGCGGCCGTAACAAGGGTGATCGCTAACGCAGACGCGTTGTTCCAATTAGATCCCCGATAAGAGACCCCGATGACCAAGAATGAACCTACGATGAGGCCCATAAGCATCTTGATCAAGAGTTGCAGCCCAAGGAGATAGACAGTCGCGCTGACCACACCGCGGCTGAGATTGATACCCAGCCATCGATCGATCGGCAGAACAAACACTACACATGTGAGAAGTGCAGCGGCCAACAGGATTGAACACATCAGGAGCATAGCCGTTGCTTGAAGCGTTCTTGCTTCTTCGAGTTCTCCTCGGTTGTAGCAGATTGCGACCTGGTTGTTGGTGAAAGTCTGCAGTCCAAAATTGAGGGAGCTGAGATAGCCGACAGCTGCAGTCAGAGTGAGCCACTCTCCGTACGCGGCAACTCCGTACCGCCGAAGGAAGATAGGCGGCAGAAGAAGCTGGGTAATTACATTGACGGCCTGGCCGCTCATCAGGGAACCGCCAGACTTGAAGATGCGTCCCAGGCTCATCGCTTGCTATACCGATTCGGTCGTGTTGTCATCCGCCTCACGGATATCGCTGTGCAGTCAACCCGGTCGATCTGCCACTGGCGAACATATACCGGGCATTTCTGAGGATCGGGCGTGATGTTTTTGTCGGAAGTCTCTGAACGGGCTCGCTGTATTCAAGACTGTCGCCGATGTCTCGCCATGCCATCCGCGTAGCTGGGAACGAGCAATTGCGAGTGAAAAATCCTGCGGACAATCCGGATTCTATCCCATTCCGATCTCCTGAATTTCGCCATCCGACACTTGCTCTCCATAAAGAAAAAATAAAGAGCTGAACAAGGCCTGAGCGCTGGCTTTTTCACTCCGTATAATCTGTTCAGCATGCGCTTAGGCGCGCTGTCTTTGTAGCTTATCGGCCTTTCCGGGAAATTGTTGCCGGCCGTGCACACAAGACGTGGGAAGGCTGAAAATGTGTGGCATTGCCGGGCTTGTAGTCTCTGCTGGAGAGTCAATAGGCGACATCGCGCACATAGAACCAGTGCGGCGGATGATCCGGCGGATGGATGCCCGGGGCCCGGACGCCGAAGGTCTGTGGAAGGGAACCGGCGCAGTTCTAGGGCACAAGCGGCTCGCCATCATTGATCTAGACCCTCGTTCAAACCAGCCGATGACCTTGGCGAATGAGCGCTATGTCCTTGTTTTCAATGGCGAAATCTACAATTATCGCCAGCTTAAAACCGAGTTAGAAACCCAAGGGGAACAGTTCCGCACGACCTCAGATTCGGAAGTGATTCTGGCGCTTTATCGGCGTGTCGGAGAGGCAATGCTACCCCGGCTGAGAGGCATGTTTGCGTTTGCGATCTGGGATGCGCAAACGCGTGAACTCTTCCTGGCACGCGATCCTTACGGCATCAAGCCGCTCTACTATGCTCAGACTTCGCACGGAGTGCTTTTCGCGTCACAGGTGAAGGGCTTGCTTGCAAGCGGTCTGGTTCCCACTGAGATGGAGCCTGCTGGAGTGGCCGGGTTCTATCTGTGGGGCAGTGTTCCGGAGCCATGGACGACGTTCAAGAGCGTCCGCAGTCTTCCGGCGGGAAGCTGGATGCGTGTTCGATCTTCGGCTGCAAGCGCGCCGGTCAAATGGCAGGACATCGGCAAGGCTTGGAGCCGGGAGCAGGCGGCACTCAACGGACGCGAGTTGGAGGAGCGGGTGCGGGCTGCCATCACCGACTCTGTTGGTGCGCATCTCGTGGCCGACGTACCGGTCAGCGTATTCCTTTCAGGCGGCGTCGACTCCGGCGCGATTGCTGGTGTTTTGTCCGGGTTAGGTGCGCAGGTGGAAGGGATCACCATCGCCTTTAACGAGTACGCTGACCGAGAGCACGACGAGGCTCCGGCTGCGGCGGAAATAGCAAGGCATTACGGACTTAAGCACCATGTCCGCTATGTGACCCGATCCGAGTTCGATGGCGATATTCCCAAGTTCATGGAAGCCATGGACCAGCCCACCATCGACGGGGTAAACACCTGGTTTGCCAGTAAGGCTGCTGCGGAGCGCGGTTACAAGGTGGTGTTGTCTGGAGTAGGTGGCGATGAACTCTTCTATGGATACGGGTTGACCCGGGAGATCCCTCGCCGCCTGAGTTTGGCGCGAGGAGTAGCCAGTCTTCCGGGCGGTCGGGCCTTGGCCAAGGCGGCCATTGACACAATCTCTTGGACAGGGCTTCATCCGAAGGTCAGGGGGATTCCCGATTTCATGGGATCTGTTGAAGGTGAATACTTCCTGAAGCGTGGGCTATTCATGCCATTCGAATTGCCCTGGGTTATGGGTCCGGAGGCAGCGGAGGAGGGACTCAGTCGGCTCGGATACATTCCTCCGGTCATGGACGGAAACAGGCCACCAAGTGTCGGCGGCCAGATCTGCATGCTGGACTCTACGCTTTACATGAAGAACATGCTGTTGCGCGACAGTGACTGGACGAGTATGGCGCATTCGTTGGAGCTTCGTACCCCACTGGTTGACGCGGCACTCCTCCACAGTCTCTCAACCATGCACACCATGTTCAAGAATGGGCGAGGGAAGCAGTTGCTGGCGGGTGTGCCGTCGAAGCCGCTGCCTCCGAATATCGCAAGGCGGAGGAAGACGGGCTTCACCGTTCCGATGACAGATTGGCTGGCTTCGGCAGTCGGAAATATGGATCTCAGACTTCGCCCGATACCCGGGACAGAGAAGCCGTGGACACGGCGATGGTCGAGGATCGTGATGCACTCATTCCTCAGGTCGATCATGCCGGGAACTTTCGGAACCCGGCAAGAGGATATTGCGGTCATTCTTTGAGTTTTGAGTTCTCCAGCCAATTTGCGATTTCAGTACATGCGCAAATCGCCGGCAGGGATCGGCGAGAACTTGAGAAGACCCAGTTCTCCGGCAAGGCGCTCAAGTTTCGCGCGAGTCGCAGCCATGGGCGGAACGAGCGGCAAGCGCACTGCATCTGAGGTCCGGCCCATCAGGTTCAGCACCGTCTTTACCGGCCCAGGGTTCGATTCCCAGAAGTTCGCGTCGAAGAGCCGCCCAAAGCGCCGTTCGATCTCGCGAGCTTCTGCCCAATCGTCATGCAGAGCGGCGTTGATCATCCTCGCCATTTCGGCAGGAATCTCATTCGACGCGACGCTGATCAGCCCTTGTGCGCCGACGCCGATTGCCGCCAGCGCCAAGTTGTCGTCGCCGGAAAAGACTTTGAAGGTGGACGGCACAGAGTGCACAATCTCTGCGATCTGCGGCAGCTTGCCGCTCGCTTCTTTGATTGCCTGAATATTTGGCGCAGCTTCCATTAGCCGTAGTACGGTCTGAGGGTCAAGGTTTACGCCTGTCCGGCCCGGAACGTTGTAGAGACAGACAGGGAGAGGCGAGACCATTTTCGCCAGAGCAAGGAAGTGCTGAAACTGCCCTTCCTGCGTTGGCTTGTTGTAGTAAGGATTCGCAGAGAGCACAGCATCAACGCCTGGAACCTGGCGCAGAATGGCGGCCTGATGCAGAAGAACGCGCGTGCAGTTGTGGGTGCAACCGGCCCAAATGGGGACCCGGCCCGCGGCTGCCTCCACGACGATTCGGATCGCCTGTAGCCACTCCTGCTCGTCGAGGGTCGCGGCTTCTCCTGTGGATCCGCATGCAACGATGAAGTCAATTCCAGAGTCGATCTGCCAGTTCACAAGTGCCCAAAGCGCGGGTTCATCGATCGTTCCGTCCGCTCGGAAAGGCGTAACTATAGCCGTGCCACAACCTGTTGTTTCCATCATGAAAAGTGTATATCGATGAGCGCACTCAGACGCTGTGACGAATGTCAGTGTATTCCGATTCCAGCATCGACATCAGGTGCAGGTTGTACCAATGACCGTCTCGATGTGCGGATTCCCGCATCACGCCCTCGTATTTAAATCCGAGGCTCTCGTAGAGGTGACGCGCGCGAGCGTTGTCCTCGAAGACATCGAAGAACAGCCGATGAGCTTCCAACTCCCGAAACGCGATCCGGATGATCTCAGTTAGAATTCGGCGGCCCAATCCGCGTTCGGGTACGCCGACGACAATCCGCTTCAACTCGATCGAACGTGACTCTTCGCGGAGACCTCGAAGGATTACATACGCTTCGATGTCGGTGTCGTTTTCGCTTACGTAATACCGGGCATCCCCGCCAGTCAAGGTCGTGCGATGACGATCTTCGCTCCATTGCCCGACAAACTGGCGGGCAATCGGACCGCGCTCAAGCGCCAGAATGGCAGGAATATCGGCTACGGTCGCGATCCGGAGTGGCATGAGGATACGGTGATTGTATCGATTAGAGCCGCTGGGGCTCTCCGTCAGCTACGCGGGCACGAAGGTCCGGGGTCCTCCTGATCTCTCACGTGACGAAAGGCATGTGGGTCATATAGTCCGGTAGTTCCATCCGAGTCACAGACCCGTTACGATGACGGTTACAGGACCGGAATTCGGGGTGCGTGAGCTATAGCAAGGCCTTGGCCGGCGCGCAACAAACTGAATCCAAAGGGCCTGAATCTGCGGCTCCGTAGTGATCCGCAGGGCGTCTCTCATTTCCCAGATCCAGTTTCAACAGCCGACTTTCATGGTGGGCCGACTCCCGCCATCGTCGACGATGTCGACCCATAGATTTGCCGCGAATCACGAGCGGATCGATGCATCGGCAGCGAACAAAAGAAGAGGATCAAGGATGATGATCGCCAGAGCTGAGATGTCGACCAATGCACAACTTTCCGAGCCGCAGATTTCAAGCGGCTCCAAGGGTATGTCGGTTGCGCTGATCGGTCCCAATGACGCGCATCGGCAGACAGTTGCCCGGGCTCTCGCCTCCGCTGACGGCCGCAAAGTCCACGAGTTCATCGATTATCCAGCCACTCTCAGTGACCTGGCGCGGATGATGGAGACCAAGTTTGATGTGGTGCTGGTCGACGTCGATACCGACGAGAGTTATGCACTCCAGATCATCTCGAAGCTGTCCGAATTGGGACCTGCTGTGATGGCGTACTCCGCTCGCACAGACGAAGATCTGCTGAAGAGCTGCATGCGCGCGGGAGCACGGGATTTTCTGCCGTTGCCCTCTGAAGGCGGCTCGTCGTCGGCAAGCGCGACGGTTGCTCCCAAGCCCGCGCCAGCAGCAGTGTCGAAGCCTGTTGCAAGGCAGTCAACTCCGCAGCGGGCCGTGATGCCGGTGCCAGCGCCGCTTCCAACCGCTCCCCGCTCCAACGTCATGCCGATCGTCCCTGAGAAGCGGGTCGAGCCTGCGGTTGAAGCGATGCCATCGCTGCCTGACATCCTGAAAGACGCGGAAAGGGCCAAACCTGCAGCCGAGGAGACAGACGCCAAGTCTCCCGATGATTCGGAATTCGCCGCGTGGGATGCCGTGAATCTTCGCCGCGCGTCGATGCCGCCCGTCCCCAAGCCAGACGCGCGTCCCCGCCCCGCCCTCGTGCCAGAAAAGCGCAAGGCTCCTGAACCCGCTCGCGTTGTGCCAAAGATCGAAGAGCCAAAGCCGGATCCTATTGTTGAGGCAGTGCCGGCGCCGATCGCGCCTCCGATTGAGCGCCCTCCGGTGTCAACGGATATCTTCCGCTCAGCGATGTTTCAGGCCGAGCCTAGCGAGGCCGCGGAAAAGCAAAGCGCTAATGTAATGAAGTGGATCTTGATTGCAGCGGGTCCCGTCGTTCTGGCTTTGGTATTGCTGGTTGTCTTTACCCGCTCTTCAACTCCGACGTCTTCAGCTGCAAGTGCGAAGCAAACGCAGCAGGCCGCGACTCCCGCGCCTCCGGTCGCCAGTCAAGATGACCCGACAGCAGCCAGCCGCCTGATCGTGAATGCCACAGGGAAAACGGGCAGCAATTCTCAGGCTTCCACTCCGAAACCCTCGGCCGCCCAACCCCAGGCGGGGGCGCAGACTACCACTCAGGAGGCGCCCGCTCCCGCTCCAGTTTCGCCCGATGCAATGGCGGCGCAACTCGTGGCGCCAACGCGCATCGCCGGCCAGATCAAGAAGGCCGCGCCCGCTGACGAGCCTCCACCGAGCGCTCCATCTACGGTGTCGCTGGAAGACAATAATTCGGTCCCGGGTTCCGTGTTCGGGCCTGGACCTAAGGCGAGGGTTGTGCCGCACTTAGTGCCTATTTCCGCAGGTGTTGCGGCAGGTATGGTGGTTCACAAGACGGCACCCGTCTATCCCAAATTCGCGCAGGACGCGCACATCACGGGAACCGTGGTGCTGAAGGCGACCATCACCAAGCAGGGATCGATCGAAGGCATCCAGGTGCTAAGCGGCCCAAAACTGCTGGCGCCGTCCGCCGTGGATGCGGTGAAGACGTGGAAATATAAGCCCTACATGCTCGACGGCCAGCCCGTCGCAGTCGAGACGAACGTGACGGTTGTCTTCGGCGGGAAGCAATAGGTCCAGAAGCTCGGCTAGTTTTCTGAAGGACGCTCGAGGTGATCGATCACGATCACATCTACGGGCGCCTTTGCCGGTTCGAGCTTGAGGCCGAGCTGGTCCTGAAGAGCCGTGACGAGTGACGGGCCAGCATCGGAGACTTGCTCATTGAAGGCCCAATTCAGCGATACACGGTATTTGCCCGCCAAGCGGGTCCTGTCGAGGATGAGACGCCCCGCAAAGTTGGACAGAGCAGCCGCCAGCTCCGAAATGTCGATGCTGTCGCTCTTCAACGTGCACAGTGCGTTCATGCTCACGTTGTATCCCGCGTTCTGCGAGGATGCGCCTTTTAGCTTGGGACCGCCTTTCGCGATCACAAGGCTGTAGACAGGCAGCTCTTTCATCGAATGGCTAGCTTTCAGTTTGAATCGGTCCGCCAGCAGTGATCGCAGCATAATCTGGCGCTGCACTTCCCGTTCCTCGTCGGGCATTCTCGCCAAAGCTTCTGCGTTGTCTGGATCCAGCTTGGCTTCCAGATCAAAGTTGTCCGTGTCTACCCAGGACGGCAGATTCGAGATCTGATCGGGCATGATCAGGTGGTAAGCCGTCATGATGAGGCTGCGTGCGCTCACACCGATGCCTGTAATGCCCGAGGGTGTGTACTGCCACCCCGAATATCTGTCTGTTGCGTCCGACTTGTGCGGCTTCACAGAGACGACATCGTAGGCTGCGGGAATCGAGCGGGCGTTTGGCGGTCCGCCGGTACGGCTGGCTTGTACCTGTTCCTGCGCGGTGAGGGAAGTGATCGCAATACCGAAAATCAGTGCTGCAAGCGCCAGTTGAGCTAGCCTCGGCGATGTCCTGGCGGGGGTGAGCATGGCAGTAGCCTCCGCGATTACTATCCGGCAACCCAAGATAGAGGAAATCGCACCCACCCCGCAAGCCAAAGCTATAGCTGGTCGAAAATTTCCCGGAACTCCCATGCGCCAGACTTGTTCGCAATCCACTCGGCCGCGCGAACGGCCCCGAGCGCGAATCCGCGGCGCGAGAACGCATCATGGCGCAGCTCAATCACGTCGTGCTCACTGGTGGCGGTCACGACGTGCTCGCCCTTCGCATCGCCGATGCGGTGCGACTCGATGGGAACATCAATGCCCGGCTGCACCGAGTGGATGATCTCCTTCAGCGTGATCGCTGTCCCTGAAGGCGCGTCGAGCTTCGATGTGTGATGCGTCTCGCTGATCGCGAACTTGTAGCCTTCGATGCGAGCCAGCTCCGCAGTTAGCCGGAACAGTTTCTGCACGCCGATTGAGAAATTCGTTCCGTAGAGCAGCGCACCCCCGCGACGATGCGCAATCGCCTTCAGATCGGGAAGCTGTCTGTACCAGCCAGTCGTTCCCACCACGATGCGGCAGCCCACCGCGAGCACGGCCCGAATATTTTCCACCGCTGCCTCTGGAGTCGTGAAGTCAATCACCGCGTCGACTCCCGCGAGGTTCGGCCCGTTCAGCGCAGATGCGTGCTCGTTCTCCGTGATGTCGAGAGCGCGCACCCCGTGGCCCCGCTCCCGCGCTACCGCCGCGACAAGCGAACCGGTCTTTCCCTTGCCCAGAACAAGAATGAGCATTTCATCAGCTCCTGGCTGTCAGCTTTTAGCTCTTAGCTTAATGGCTCGCGCCGAAAATGGCGATTGCGGCTCCGGTCGTCCGACTTCAATCGGCGTATGCCTTGAAGAACCGAATGCGCACGCCTGGTTTGCCCTCGATCTTCATCCCCTCGACCGTCCCGACATACACGCCGCCATTCAGCCAGTCGTACTTGCCCTTCGGTGCCTCAAAAGTCGGTGTGGTGAGCAGCCCGTCGCGCTTTCCCGCCGAATTCGGGCACACCATGCCCTGATTGATGACATGAATGATGATGCCGTCGTCGGTCTGGATCATGTAATCGGCGTGCAGGTCGAAGCAGCCGCTGGGATGGGTAAGCTGCCAGTCCCAGCCGCCCGGCATGATCTTCCCGCGCAGGCCGGCACCCTCAAAGGTGCCGCCCGTGATCGGAACGATGTTGCGCTTCCCGATCGGCGTTGCGCCCACGGGAATATCCGCCGCGAGGGCCACCTGCTCTTCGAAGACGAATCGAAGCTGCGGCGGCCTGGGCTGTGCAGGAGCGTCTAGACGGACCGCTAGATTCCACGCGCAAAGCAGTAGCGCTGCAGCCCCCGAAATCATGCGCAAGACGTTCACCGGCTTTGCTCCCTGGCTACTAGTTGCTGATTGCAGCCTTGCGCGCTTCCACGTCGAAGATGCTCGGATCAGGATCGTTGAAGAAAGCGGCGTGCAGCGAACGAACGGCCTCGTCTGCGTCATCTTCTTCGATCATGAAGCTCATATTGATTTCGCTGGCTCCCTGCGAAATCATCCGCACGTTGACATGCTTGATGGCGCTGAACACCTGCGCGGCCATGCCGCTTTGTCCGCGTATGTCCTCGCCGACGAGGCAGACGAGAGCCTTTTTGCCCTCGTAGTTCACATCAGCGAGCTTGCTGAGGTCCGCGGCAATGAGTGGAAGCTTGTCGTTCGAGTCGACGGTCAGCGAGACAGATACCTCGCTAGTTGAGACCATGTCTACGGGGCACTGATGCTTGTCGAAGATATCGAAGATGGCCTTCAGGTACCCGTGGGTCATCAGCATGCGGCTGGCGACCACATCGATGATGCTGAGCTTCTTTTTTACTGCGATGGACTTGAAGGGGCTGTTGCAGTGCGGCGCGACGGAGGTGATCTGCGTGCCTTCATTCGTAGGGTTCCTGCTGTTGAGCACGAACACCGGGATGCTCTTCTTCACCGCTGGAAGAATGGTCGCCGGGTGTAGAACCTTGGCGCCGAAGTAGGCGAGTTCGGCCGCTTCTTCGAAGCTGATTACCTTCACACGTAGAGCGTCGGGGCAGACACGCGGATCGGATGTCATGATGCCATCGACATCCGTCCAGATTTCAATGGCGTCGGCAGTTAGCGCTCCGCCGACCAGCGCGCCGGTGAAGTCCGAACCGCCGCGGCCGAGGGTGGTCGTAATCCCTTCCTCGTTCGAGCCGATAAAGCCGCCCATGATTACGACTTTACCGTCGCTCAGCAGGGGTCGAATATGCTCTTCGGCGCGCTTCTCAATCAGCGCATCAATCGGCGCAGCCTTCTGAAATTGTGCGTCAGTGATGATCACGTTTCGCGAATCGATATGTGCCGCTTGGATTCCACGCTCAAGAAAAGCCGCGGCAATGATCTTGCTCGAGAGGCGCTCGCCATAGCTGACGATCAGGTCCGAAATGCGTGGTGTGAGCTCGAGAATCGCTGCCAAGCCACGCAGAATCTCATCGAGCGAGTCGAACTCCTCCTCGACGTGATTGCAGACGGCGGAGGAATCGCAAGCAGTCTTGATCAGGGCGCATGCCGTATCGCGATGGCGCGCGCGCAGCCGCGAGCTGATGGCGAGGGCGCCGGTACGGTCACCTTTAGCGGCAGAAGCAGCAGCGCGCAGCAGCAGGTCCGTCACCTTGGCCATGGCGCTGACAACGACCACGGTCTGATTGCCAGCGGCTACGCGTCCCGCCACGATGGAAGCTGTACGGTTGATTGCGGCCGGATCTTCGACCGAGGTGCCGCCAAATTTCATCACAACCAGGCTCATGCTTTGCTGTCGAACCTCGGGGCTGAAGCCCGTTTCTGTTCTCTATCTCGTCGGCAGGCCTGAGGCCATGCCCGTTGTTTTCGCCAGATCTACGCGCGCGTGATCCTTGCAGTGTCCGGCTCCCATCTCTGTGAGCGGTCTGAGGGCTCTTGTCTCTTGCCCGAATTCATGGAATCAAGTTTGCCGAGGCTGGCAAGCAATTCTGCATTCAAGATTGTTGCGCCAGCGGCGCCACGCACCGTGTTGTGCGAGAGCAGCACAAACTTCCAGTCGAGCAGGTTGCAGGGCCGCAGGCGGCCCACAGTCACCGCCATGCCGCGCTCGCGATTACGGTCGAGCCGAGGCTGCGGTCGATCGGGCTGCTCAGCAAACTGCACTGGCTGCTTGGGAGCGAAGGGCAGGTCCATGCCTACTAGCGGCTTGAACTCGTCCCATGCTGAAAGAATCTGTTCGCGCGTTGCGGTCTCGCGGAACTTGACGGAGACGCACGCTGTGTGTCCATCGACTACCGGCACGCGGTTGCAGTGCGCGGTGATGCCGGCGTCCAGCGGAGTGATCGTATGCGCCTCAGACCTGCCGAGAAGCTTAAGCGTCTCGGCCTCCATCGGAATCGCTCTTTATCCCGAGGATGCGGATGCCCGCATTGCC
>Ga0207695_10005133_pt1 | contig 17531 bp, 18 predicted proteins | sample KBSC54metaG_FD_184354 | JGI IMG/M metagenome (GOLD analysis project Ga0207695, IMG submission 184354) | Corn rhizosphere microbial communities from Kellogg Biological Station, Michigan, USA - KBS C5-4 metaG (SPAdes) (version 2) | ecosystem: Host-associated > Plants > Roots > Rhizosphere > Soil... | reverse complement strand
TGGCTCGCCCGCCAGCGACCGCACCGCCACGGTAACGGCGCGCTTGAAAGGTTCGGAAGGGCTTTCAGGCTTGGTCACGATTCAGCATCCAAACTGCCACGGCGTAAAGAGCCGTGGGACGTGTCACGCCACCAGAACTTTCGCGGCGCTCTCCGGCAATTCCTCGCCAAAGGCGCGCTGGTAGAATTCCGCAACGCTGGCGCGTTCCAGCTCATCGCATTTGTTAAGGAAGGTGAGCCGGAAGGCGAAGCCGATATCGCCGAAGATTTCCGCATTCTGCGCCCAGGTCATCACGGTGCGCGGGCTCATCACGGTGGAAAGATCGCCATTGATGAAAGCGTTGCGGGTCATATCGGCGACACGCACCATGGCGGCAATTGTCTTTTTGCCTTCCGCCGTGTTGTAGGACGGCGATTTGGCCAGCACGATTTCGGCTTCCGCATCGTGGCTGAGATAATTGAGGGTGGTGACGATGCTCCAGCGGTCCATCTGGCCCTGGTTGATCTGCTGGGTGCCGTGATAGAGGCCCGTGGTGTCGCCCAGCCCGATCGTGTTGGTGGTCGAGAACAGGCGGAAGGCCGGATGCGGCTTGATCACCTTGTTCTGATCGAGCAGGGTAAGCTTGCCCTGGACTTCCAGCACGCGCTGGATCACGAACATCACGTCCGGGCGGCCCGCATCATATTCGTCGAATACCAGCGCCACGGGGCGCTGCAACGCCCAGGGCAATAGACCTTCGCGGAATTCGGTGACCTGCTGACCGTCTTTGAGAACGATGGCGTCCTTGCCGATCAAATCGATGCGGCTGATATGGCTGTCGAGATTGATGCGGATGCAGGGCCAGTTGAGCCGCGCCGCCACCTGCTCGATATGGGTGGATTTGCCGGTGCCGTGATAACCCTGGATCATGACGCGGCGGTTGAAGGCAAAGCCTGCCAGGATCGCCAACGTGGTTTCGCGGTCGAAGCGATAGGCTTCGTCGCGTTCCGGCACATGGTCGCCGGCTTTCTTGAAAGCCGGCACCTGCATCTTGGTCTGGATGCCGAAGAGCTTCGCCGCATCGACGGTGATGTCGGGCTGCGCCGCGGGATCGATGCTGGAGTCGGGCGTGTTCATGTCACTGTTCCGGATGGTGCCCATCCGGCATGGATGGCGGGACCGTCAGATCAGGCCGGAAGCGCGCAATACGCCATAAGCCTTGATGACCTGTTTCAGACGCTCTTCGGCGCCCCGGTCGCCGCCGTTCGCGTCGGGATGGAACCGTTTCACAAGTTCCTTATACCGCGCCTTAATCTCGATCAAGGTGGCGTTATGCGGCAGCTGGAGCGTGTCCATCGACATGATCTGTAGCCGGGTCAGTTGACGCTCGGGACGGCGCGGCTGGCCGCTGTCATCCTCATCGTCCAATACCGCATGGCCGTCATGAAAATGTGCGGGACCTTGGCCAGTGCGGGCCCGGGCAGCGCGTTTGCCCATCGGCCAGGTCGGCCGGTGGCCGAACAGGGCCTCTTCCCGGAACTTCTCGACATCGACATTGTCCATACCCTTGAAAAAATCCCAGGATTCATTGTGGGCGCGGGCATGGGCGGTGCAGAGGAACAGATAATCCGAGAGATTTTCACGCGATTTCGGGACGCGGCAATCGCCAGGCTTGGTGCAATTCTTGACCGCGCAAGGGGGCACATCCGTCTTGGCCGCCGCCTTGGGCGTGTCCTTCTTGATGCGTATATCGCTTTTGAAGCGCGGCCGACCTTGAGTCATCGGGTAATTATGGGTGGCGGCGGTAAAAAAACAAGCAAAGCTATTGCTTGACTTTGAGGCTGCGACACCGCTGTGTCACGATCATGCGCGTTGCCGACAGGATCCACGATAAGCTCACTGCCGCCTTTGCGCCCAGCGTGCTCGTCGTTCATGACGATAGTGCGAACCATGCCGGCCATGCGGGCGCGACCCGCGACGATGGCAGCAAGGGCGAAACCCATTTCCGCGTGCGGATCGTGTCGGAAACATTCGCGGGTCTTTCGCGCGTCGAACGCCAGCGCAGGGTCTATGCGGTGCTGGCGGATGAAATGGCCGGCAGCGTTCATGCGCTTTCGCTCACCGCGCTCAGCCCTGCCGAAGTCTGAATTTCACTTCCTGCATTCGGGGATCGCAGCCAGCCGGCGCAGCAATGCGGCTTCCGGAGCAGAAGATTTCGCGGCGGAATAGATCACGCTGCCCCGCGCCCCGCCGGGAATGGCTTTTTGCAGCGCCGCTTGAAATTGCGCGTCGCTCTCCGGCCAAAAGCCGGCGACGCCGATCCCGGCGCTGGTCAGCCAGGCGCGCGACGGTGTCCAGCCGACGAATTGTGCTTGATAGTTGATATAGGCTTTGCCCGCGGTGTCGCGTGAGGTGAGGGAGTAGCAACTTGTCCCAAGGCCCAATTGCGGCTCCAGAAGCAGCGCGGCGTTGGTGCGGCGATCCTTCAGCAACTGTCTTTCCTGCCGCGCGCTGTTTTCATAAATGTCCAATACTTCCTTTCGCCGTTGCTCGGGCACCATTGCCAGGCGCGAGCTGGCGCTGGCCGTAAAAATCACCAGGGCGCCCGGCTCCACCGTTCGCCGTGTCGCAGCCATGAACAGATAATTGGCACAGGGGCCTGCGCAGATGCCGTCCACCACCAGTGTCGAACGGGTGCGCGTGATGTCGGCGGCGATGGCAAGGGCAGGCGCATCCTCGCCGCCCGAACTGCCGACGCGCACGATGTGCGGCATGCCGTCCGCCAGGGCCGCATGAAACCGGCCGGCCATGTCCGCGCTGATATGGCCGGAAAGAGGGATTTCCGTTCCGCTGACTGGCGTCTGGGCCAAAAGCGGTGTGATCGCGCACAAGAGGACTGTGGCGCATAGGCCGGTCAGGACGGTTTTCATCATCGCATCATCCTGCCGGAAAAGCTTCGTCCTTGACCGGCGGGGTTACGCGCAATGCGGTGATCTGATTACGCTGCCGCCGCAGGATTTCGAATTTGTATCCGAAGAACGCGAAACGCTGCCCGGGATCGGGGATGGTCTGGGCCTCGTGGATCACCAATCCCGCGATCGTGGTTGCGGTTTCGTCGGGAAGATTCCAGTCCAGTTCGCGGTTGAGATCGCGGATCGGTACAGACCCATCGACCAGATAGGAACCGTCAGGGCGCCGGCGCACGTCCGGGCGTTCCTGAATCTGATTTTCGTCCGGCAGTTCGCCAATGATTTCCGCAAGAATATCCTCCAGGGTCACCAGGCCCTGCAGCGCACCATATTCGTCCACTACCAAGGCGAAATGGGTGCGCTGTTCGCGGAAAGCGTCCAGCTGCTCCTCCAGGGTGGTGGTGTCCGGCACATACCAGGGCGGTGTGGCCAATCCCACCACGTTACAGGCCGCCAGATCGCCTTTGTGTTCCACCAGAGCGAATGCCAGATGCTTGGTGTGCAGAACACCGATGATGTTGTCGGGCTCGCCCCGCCATAAGGGAATGCGGGTGTGCTGGCTTTCGACCACGGCCGCGACAATGTCGCGGGTGGGCAGATCCGCATCGACCGAGACCATGTGCGTCCGGTGCATCATGACATCGGCCACCGACAATTCGCGCAGATCCAGAATGCCGCCGATCATGTTGCGATGCTCGCGTTCGACGCTGCCTTCCTGGTGATGCAGGGCCACCGCGCCGCGAATTTCCTCATGGGCCGCTTCGGTGCTCTCCTCTTCGCGCGGAGCGACGCCGAAAAGGGAAAGGACCCGCCAGACCAGCCACTGCACCGCCGCTACGATGGGCGCAAGAACCTTGACCACTTGGCGCAAGGGCGCGGCGACGGCGAGGGCGAAACGGTCTGTCCGGGCGATGGCCAAAGTCTTGGGCAACACTTCGACAAAGACCAGGATGGTCACGGTCATCACGCCGGTGGTGACGGCCACGGTGCGATGGCCGAATTGGGTTTCCAAAACCTGCGTCGCCAAGGACGAAGCCAGGATGTTGATGAAAGTATTGCCCAGGAGAATGGCGCCGATCATCTTCTCCCGATCGGCGATCAGCCGGTTGACGTTGCGCGCGGCGCGGCTGCCGTCCTTCTCCAGTTGATGCATCCGGCCACGGCTGACCACCGTTAAGGCAGTCTCCGAACCCGAAAAGAAAGCGGAAATGACAAGCAGCAGGGCAATGAAGCCCACCGTGGTCAGCAGCATGATCGTGAATCCCGAAAATCGGGATGAGAATGCCAGTTTTCAGGCGCTCAGAACATCTCTGACGGCACCCAAGGGGACATCGCTGGTGACGAAAGACCGGCCCAGCCCCTTGAGCAGGATAAATGTCAATTTGCCGTCTTTCACTTTCTTGTCATGGCCCATGGCGGCGATCAGGGCGTCGGGTGCAGGGCGAGGGCCAGGGATGTCGGAAATTGCCGACGGCAGCCCAGCCGCTTTCAGATGGCGGACAAAGCGTTCCGCGTCTTGGCCTGGGGCGAGGCCCAGCCGCACCGAAAGCTGGAACGCCAGTGCCATGCCGATGGCGACGCCTTCACCGTGAATCAACTGGTCCGAAAAACCCGTGGCCGCCTCCAGCGCATGGCCGAATGTGTGTCCCAGATTGAGCAAAGCGCGCTCGCCGGTCTCCCGTTCGTCCCGGGCCACGATGGCGGCTTTCATGCGGCAGGAATGGGCGACGGCATGGATCAAGGCATCGCTGTCGCCGGCCAGTGCCTTGACGCCGTTGGCCTCGAGCCATTCGAAGAAGTCTGCGTCGCCCAGTGCGCCATATTTGACCACTTCGGCATAGCCGGCCACCAATTCGCGCCGGGGCAGGGTGGCAAGCAACGCGGTGTCGGCGATGACGATACGCGGCTGGTGGAACAGGCCGATCAGATTTTTGCCCTGCGATGCGTTGATCGCGGTCTTGCCGCCCACCGAGGAATCCACTTGCGCCAGCAGGGTGGTGGGAATCTGCGCGAAGGCGACGCCCCGCTTGAGAATGCCGGCCGCAAAGCCGGTGAGATCGCCGATCACGCCGCCGCCCAGCGCCACGATCAGTCCGCCCCGGTCGACGCCGGAATCCAGCAGCGAGCCCGAAAGTTTTTCCAATCCCGGAAAACTCTTGGAGCCTTCACCCGGCGGCATCACCACCGGCCGTGCGTCAATATCTGATTTCCCACAGACGTCCAGGAACCGCGCCAGATGGATTTCTCCCACCGTCGCATCAGTCACTACGGGAACAGGTCCGCGCGCCAGGGGCTTCAGCAGCGCGCCCGCTTGCCCCAAAAGGCCATGCCCGACATGAATGTCATAGCCGCGCTCGCCTAGACCGACCCGTATCACTTGACTCATGCTTCCTCGCACAGACCTTTTTCCCGAAGGGCGGCCATGATCCGCTCGACCGGAGCGCCATGCGGTTCGTCCGCACTCTCCAGGGTCAGGTCAGCGGTGGCATAGACCGGTTCGCGTATGGCCAGCAATCGTTCCATGGTGTCGCGCATATCCCCGTCCTTCAGTAGGGGCCTGGTGTCGCGCTTGCGGACCCGGGACATCAGAAGCCCGATGGGCGCTTTCAGCCAGATGGTAAAGGCCGCGCGCGCCATCGCCGCGCGGGTGGCTTCGTCCATGAACGCGCCGCCGCCGGTGGCAAGGATATGGGGCGGTTCCTCCAGAAGCCTGGCGATGACTTTCCTCTCGCCTTCGCGAAAATGGGGCTCGCCGAACCGCGCAAAAATCTCCGCCACCGAGAAGCCTGCCGCGGCCTCGATTTCATGGTCCGCATCGCGAAAGGGCACGCCCAGACGCGCAGCCAGACGCCGCCCGATGGAGGTTTTTCCGGCCCCCATCATGCCGACCAGGGCTACGGTGCGGTTGAGTTTCATGGAACCCGCATACACGAAACCCGCAAGAGAGCGAAGCGCAAAGCGCGATCCGGAAAAGTGTGAAGCGGTTTTTCGCAAGATCGCGCGAAAACAAAAATTCTCGAAAAATGCTAAAGGAAGTGCATGAGTCCGCGAAGCGATCTGATCGAGGCCTTTCTGGAGATGATGAGCGCCGAGCGTGGTGCGGGTGTCAACACGCTGGCCGCTTATGCTCGTGATCTTGCCGACTTCGCGGCCTATCCCAAAGGTGGTATCGCCGCCGCCAGCCGGGAGGACATTCGCGGCTATCTGGCCGGTTTGTCGGCGGCCGGCCTGGCGCCGTCGTCACAGGCCCGGCGCCTGTCGGCACTCCGGCAGTTTTTCGGCTTCCTCTATGCTGAGGATATCCGCAAGGACAATCCCACCGAGGCTGTGGAAGCGCCGCGGACGTCACGGCCGCTGCCGAAAATTCTTTCCGCAAGCGATCTGGAGGCGATGATCGCGGCAGCCGCAGAGGGCGGTGACGCGGAGGCGAAACGCCTGACCTGCATTGTGGAAATGCTTTATGCGGCAGGCCTACGCGTGTCGGAGCTTGCGGGGCTGCCGCTTGCAGCGGTGAAGAACAAGGATGGATTTATCCTGGTCAAGGGCAAGGGCGGCAAGGAACGGCTTGCGCCGCTGAATGCGTCGGCCCGCACCGCCATTGCACTCTATCTGGATGTTCGCGCCGAATTTCTGCCCAAGCCGCCGCGCCGTGCCCATGCGGAACGCTATCTGTTCTGTTCACGCGGCGCGGACGGGTTCCTCACCCGGCAGCGCCTGCATCAAGTGCTGAAAAATCTGGCCGCGAAAGCGGGACTGGATCCCGCCAAAGTCTCGCCCCATGTGCTGCGCCATGCCTTCGCTACCCATCTGGTGGAAGGCGGCGCGGACCTGCGTTCGGTACAGACGCTTTTGGGGCATGCCGATATCGCGACCACGGAAATCTATACCCATGTCGCCAAGGATCATCTGAAGAAAGTGATGCACAAGGCGCATCCGCTGGCCCGGAAATCCAAGTAAAACGGCGTAAAATCCCGGCCTTTCCTTTTGCGGCGCGAATATGGCATTTTCCGCCGGTTTTCAGAACAGAGTCCCATGCATTACCTGGATTTCGAACGTCCCATCGCGGAACTGGAAGGCAAGATCGTCGAGCTGAGAAAGCTTGCCGAAGATGACCCGACCATGGACATTGACGGCGATGTGGCGCGGCTCACGTCGCGCGCGGAGCAGCTTGTCCGCGACACTTATACCCATCTGACACCGTGGCAAAAGGTGCTGGTGGCGCGCCATCCGGAGCGCCCGCATTTTCTCGATTACGCCCGTTCGATGTTCGAGGAGATGACGCCGCTGGCGGGCGACCGTTCGTTCGGTGAGGACCAGGCCGTGATCGCGGGCTTGGCCCGGTTTCGCGGCAGGCCGATTGCCTTCCTAGGCCAGGAAAAAGGAAACGACGTCAAAACCAGACTGCAGCACAATTTCGGCATGGCGATGCCGGAAGGATACCGCAAGGCGGTGCGCCTGTTCGAATTGGCCAATCGGTTCGGCCTGCCGGTCCTTTCTTTTTGCGACACGTCGGGCGCCTATCCCGGTGTAAGTGCCGAAGAGCGCGGGCAGGCGGAAGCCATCGCCCGTTCGATCGAGGCAGGACTGGCGCTGAAGGCACCCTTCATCGCCACCGTCATCGGCGAGGGTATGTCGGGCGGAGCCATCGCGATCGCCGCGGCCAATCGGGTTTATATGCTGGAGCATGCGATTTATTCGGTGATCTCGCCCGAAGGCGCCTCTTCGATCCTGTGGCGCTCCGCCGACAAGGCGCAGGACGCCGCCACCGCGCTCAAGATCACGGCCCAGGACCTGCTTCAGCTGAAGCTGATCGATGCGGTCGTCAGCGAACCGGAAGGCGGGGCGCATCGCGCGCCCATTGAGGCTATCGAAAGCGTCGCCGATCAGATCGCGCGAGGTCTCAGCGAACTGGATGGCCAAAGCGGCGAGCAATTGCTTCGGGCACGGCGCGAAAAGTTCCTCGCCATGGGCCGCAACCTTTAAAAGAAAAGGCCCGCGCCAAGCGCGGGCCTTTTGCTTTGATGGAGCACCCGGACGAGCCGGATGATGACGGCGACTATGCCGCCGTCACTTCGCCAGTGCGATGCTCAGCGACGACACCCAGCCTTGATTGCCGAGTTCGTCCTTCACTTCCCACCACACGCCGTCCTTGTTGCCGGTGGGGTAAAGCATCATGCCGGCATCGAGCGGCCGTACCACCTTGGCCTTGTCGGAAGCGCTGGCATACATGCGGCCGGCGCGCGACATGCTGACTGCTTGGACCGGCGCCTCGGCAGAAGCATTGCCCGACAGTCCGCCCATGTCGCCGACCAGCTTGGTATAGGCTTCGATATAGGCCAGGACCACGACCTGACCGATGGCGGTGTTCTGATAGTTGGAGATGCCGGCGCCGCCGAAGCCGCCCCAGCCGCCCCAGCCGCCGCCGAAGCCGAGGCCGACGTCGGTCTTGGAGCCGTGGCCTTCGGCCATCGCCTGCTGTTCGGAAGTCCGCACATTGGTGATGGTGAGGACGACGTCTGCGGTCTTGGACGAGATATTGATGTTGGAGACCAGCGCACCGACACCGCCGCCAATGAAGCCGCCCAGAATGCCGCCAACATTGGTACCGCTGGCATTGCCGTTCTTGCTCACGATGTCCGGCACCAGAATGTAATCGGCCGCCTTAACTTGGCCCATGCCGAGATTGGAACCCTGTTGCAGGGCACCGCCACTGGCGAGTGCCCGTTCCTGCTGGGCCAATTCGAAGCCCTTGCCGCGATCCAGGAGCGTGAAGCAACCCGACTTCATGACGAAGACCTTCAGCAGCGCTTCCGGCGATTCCAAACCCAGACCGTCCCACCAGCGATTCTGGGGTTCGCGAACCGCCAGGGTACCGAGCTTGTGGGTGCAGTTCGGAATCTCGGCCTGTTTCTGGGCAGTTTTTTCGGTGATTGAGGCCGCCTCCGCAGGAAGAACAAACGACAAAGCAAACGCAGCTCCGACAGCAGCGGTTATCCCGACGCGCATGGCACACCTCATTTTTAAACGATCTCTCCCCAGGCCGCGGATCAAATCCGCTACCGCACCATGCTATCTTACTATGAAAATTCTGCAATATCCCGCACTGCGGCAGGCCAACGCCGCGGCCGGTTTTGCAGCCGCGATTCGCCCGCAGACCGCGGCCCGGCGGGCGAAGGGCATAGCCGGTCGCAAAATTTATTTCCGTTCTGGCGGCGCGTCGGGTGCCTTAGCGACAGCGTCCGGACGCACGCGGCGATAGCGCCGGCTTTAGGCAGCTACCACCAGCCGCGAACTTTGAACCACACGATCGGTATCACGGTCGAAAGCAGGATCAGGAACAGGCCCCATTCATAGCCCCAGGCCCAGCTCAGCTCCGGCATGTCATGGAAATTCATCCCATACATGCTGGCGATGAAGGTGGGCGGAATGCCGACCACCGAGGCAATGGTGAGAACCTTGAAAAGGTCGTTCTGTTCGGTGTTGATGAAGCCCAGCGCCGCATCCAGCAGGAACTGGAGCTTGTCGGTGAGATGGACCTCATAGTCGTTGAGAGATTGCACGTCACTGGCCGCCATCTTGAGCCGGGCCTTGACGGTCGTTTCAAGCCAGCCATCGCCATGTTCCGTCACAAACGGCATGGCCCGCTGCATCACCAGTAGCGTGTCGCGGATATGAGACAGCCGCTCGCCCATGTCGCCGATCTCAATCAGTGTATCATGCAGCATGCGGTTCATCCGTTTGACGTTGCGCTGCTGTCGGACCTGCATGTTCTTGTGGAAAATCCGGTTGGAGATGGCGAGTGCTTCGGCGCGTAACTCTTCCAGCCGGTCGGCGCCGTAATCCACCAGGGCTTCGATGATCACCATGAAGATATCGGGCGCGGTGCGGGTTCGCCGCTCGACGCGCTTGATGATGCTGGGGAATGTGTGCAGGTGCGCGAAGCGGACGGTGACCAGAAGGTCCTTGGTCAGCACGAAACCCAATGGCGATGTGATGTCTTCGCCATTTTCACCGTGAGGCGTGACCGGCACCGAAATGGTGAAGACATCGTCTTCATACTGAAGCCGGCTGGAGAATTCGATTTCCTCCAATTGCGCGCGCGGCGGAATCTCCAGGCCGTATTCATGGCAGGCCTGGGCCAGTTCCTCGTCGGTGGGCTCGCAAAGGTCCACCCAGGCGATCTTGCCGCCGGATTTGTGCACGGTCAGCACGGCTGAAACTCCCCGTTTCCGCGCACATAACGCGCGAGTCCGCCGCAAAGCGCAACCGCCGCAGAAGATGACGGGAAATTCAGGTCAACGAGCCGTGGCAGTGCTTGTATTTGCGGCCCGATCCACACGGGCAGGGCGCGTTGCGCTGAACCTTGGACCAGGTTTCCGGATTGTTGGGGTCGACCGGTCCCAACAGGTCGCGCTGGAACTGAGCGGTTGCCGCCATCTCGTCCTCGCCGGTCAAAGGATCGATATGGCTCGCCTGCATCTGGGGCAGGGGGCGTGGCGCCAGTTCCGGCGGCGGCTCGCCGGTCTGGATCTGCACATGCATCAGTTGCGTGACCACATCGGTGTGCAGTTTGGACAGAAGCGCTTCGAACAGCTCAAAGGCTTCGCTCTTATATTCGTTGAGCGGATCGCGCTGGCCATAGCCGCGCAGACCAACATATTGCCGTAAGTGGTCCAGATTGATGATGTGTTCGCGCCAATTGGTGTCCAGCGTCTGGAGCAGGATCGCTTTTTCGACATAGCGGGTGACTTCGATGCCGAAATTGGCGGCCCGTTCGGCGCTGCGCGCTTCCACGGATTTGAGAATGCGTTCGCGTACCTCTTCTTCGGCGATGCCTTCTTCCTTGGTCCAGTCCAGCACCGGCAATTCGACGCCGAAGATCTTCGCCACTTCATCGTGCAGGCCTGCCGCGTCCCATTGTTCGGCATAGGCTTTTTCGGGAATGTGCCGGGTGACCAGGCTTTCCACGACGTCTTCGCGGAAATCGGCGATCTGGTCGGAGACATCGTCCGAATTCATGATCTCCTTGCGCTGGTCGAAGATCACTTTGCGCTGATCGTTCAGCACATCGTCATATTTCAGGATATTCTTGCGGATCTCGAAGTTGCGCGCTTCGACTTTCTGCTGCGCCTTCTCCAAGGCCTTGTTCACCCAGGGATGGGTGATGGCTTCGCCGGGCTCCAGGCCCAGGCGGGTGAGGATCGCGTCCATACGCTCGGACCCGAAAATGCGCATCAGATCGTCCTGGAGGGACAGGAAGAATTTCGAAGCGCCGGGATCGCCCTGGCGGCCGGAACGGCCGCGCAGCTGGTTGTCGATGCGCCGGCTTTCATGGCGCTCGGTGCCGATCACGTAGAGACCGCCGGCGGTAAGTGCGATTTTCTTGTTCGCGGCGACCTCATCGCGGATCGCCTGGATGCGTGCCTCGCGCTCCGCCGGATCCGTGATGGCGGCAAGTTCATGGCCGATCCGCATCTCGACATTACCGCCCAACTGAATGTCGGTGCCGCGGCCGGCCATATTGGTGGCGATGGTGACGGCGCCCGGCACACCGGCCTGGGCCACGATGAAGGCTTCCTGCTCGTGATAGCGCGCATTCAGCACATTGTGCGGGATCTTGCGCTTCTTCATCAGCTCGGAAAGCTGTTCCGACTTTTCGATCGACGTGGTGCCCACTAGGCAAGGCTGGCCCTTGGCGCGGCAGGCCTCGACCAGCTTGACGATGGCGTCGTTCTTCTCGTCGGTGGTGCGATAGACTTCGTCGTCGTAATCTTTGCGGGCTACCGGAACATTGGTGGGGATATCGCGGACATCGAGCTTGTAGATGTCCATGAATTCCGCCGCTTCGGTCATGGCGGTACCGGTCATGCCCGCCAGCTTTTCATAGAGGCGGAAATAATTCTGGAAGGTGATCGAGGCCAGGGTGACGTTTTCCGGCTGGACCTTGACCTGTTCCTTGGCTTCCAGCGCCTGGTGCAGGCCTTCGGAATAGCGGCGGCCCTCCATCATGCGGCCGGTGAATTCGTCGATGATGATCACCTGATCATTCTTGACGATATAGTCGCGGTCGCGTTGGAACAGCTTATGGGCCTTCAGCGCCTGGTTGACGTGATGCACCACCGAGATGTTCTCGGTGTCGTAAAGATCGCCATGGTCCAGCAGTCCCGCGCCTTTCAATAGCTGGACCATATGCTCGGCGCCGGTCTCGGTGAGGGTTACTTGCTTGGATTTCTCGTCCAGGTCGTAATCGCTTGCGACCAGATTGGGCATGAGGGTGTCCACCGCCCGGTACATCTCGGTGAGGTCTTCGGTAGGACCCGAAATGATCAGGGGCGTGCGTGCCTCGTCGATCAGGATGGAGTCGACTTCGTCCACGATCGCATAGACATGGCCGCGCTGGGTCATGGCATTCAGCGCGTATTTCATATTGTCGCGCAGATAATCGAAACCGAATTCGTTGTTGGTGCCGTAGGTGATGTCGGCGGCATAGGCTTCGCGCCGCTCCTCGTCATTGAGGCCGTGGACGATGCAGCCGACGGAAAGGCCCAGGAAGCGATAGATCTGGCCCATCCAGTCGCTGTCGCGCTTGGCCAGATAATCGTTGACCGTCACCACATGCACGCCATTGCCGGCGAGGGCGTTCAGATAGGTGGCAAGGGTGGCGACCAGGGTCTTGCCTTCGCCGGTCCGCATTTCGGAAATATGGCCGTCATGCAGGATCATGCCGCCGATCAGCTGCACGTCGAAATGCCGCTGGCCCAGGGTGCGCTTGGCTGCCTCGCGGACCACGGCAAAGGCTTCCGGCAACAAGTCGTCCAGGGTTTCATCCGCCGCCAGCCTTTCGCGGAAGGCGGGAGTCATGGCGCGAAGCTCGTCATCACTCATGGCCTGGAACCGAGGTTCCAGGGCGTTGATCTTGGCCACGGTCGCCCATAAGGGCTTGATTTTACGTTCGTTGGCGGAGCCAAAGAACTGTTTGGCGAGCGCGCTGATGCCCAGCATGAAAATCCTCTGTCGGGCCGGCTTTAAGGGCGTGACCGCCATTTCCGCGTGGTGCGGCCGCGCGGGAGACATAAGAACGGCCTATCCCATTGTCAAATTTGATCTAAGGCGGCCTTCCGAGGGACTAGGGCCTTGTCAAACCGGACGATTTCCACACTATCCCCCGCCGACGGCCGAGAGCTGCGGCCATTTCCGGGGGATCGTGCATGGCAAAGGGCAAAAAGGCGCCGGCGAAAAAGGCCGCTGCTCCCCAAAAAACGTCTCACGCTTCGCCCCTGGCGCCTAAGAGCTTTGCCCATCTGCCGCCGCTCGCCGGGGTACGGCTGGCAACCGGCGAGGCGGGAATCAAATACCGCAACCGCACGGACGTCTTGATGGCGATTCTGGCGCCGGGTACCGAGGTGGCGGGCGCCTTTACCCGATCCAGAACCGCTTCGGCGCCGGTGGACTGGTGCCGCGCCCAGCTGAAACGCGGCCAGGCCCGTGCGCTGGTGGTCAACAGCGGCAATGCCAATGCCTTTACGGGGCAGGCCGGGATGGCGGGCGCGCGTGCCGTGGCCGAAGCCGCCAGTGCCGTGGTCGGCTGTAAAGCGTCCGAGGTTTTTCTGGCGTCGACCGGCGTGATCGGCGAACCGCTGCCCGCTGAGAAGATTACAAAAATTTTGGGACGCGTCGCGGAAGATGCATCCGCATCCGGCTGGCGTCCTGCAGCGGAAGCGATCATGACCACCGATACCTATCCCAAGCTGGCCACCACCACAGCCACCATCGATGGCGTGAAGGTGACCTTGAACGGCATCGCTAAAGGCTCCGGCATGATCGCGCCCGATATGGCGACGATGCTGGCCTTTGTTTTCACGGACGCATCCTTGCCGGCCCAGGTGCTGCAAGAGTGTCTGAGCGCGGGTGTAGGGCCGTCCTTCAATTCCATCACCGTCGATTCCGATACCTCGACCAGCGACACCTTGTTGTTGTTCGCCACCGGCAAAGGCGCCAAGCACGGCGCCGTCACCAAAGCCTCGGACAAAAGGCTGGCGGGTTTCCGCAAGAGCCTGGATGCGTTGCTGCTGGATTTGGCGCTTGCCGTGGTCAAGGACGGTGAAGGTGCCGAAAAACTGATCCGTGTGGATATCGCGGGCGCGGAGACGGACGAAGCGGCAAGGCGCGTTGCGCTGGCCATCGCCAACTCGCCGCTGGTCAAGACGGCCATCGCCGGCAATGATGCCAATTGGGGCCGGGTGGTGATGGCGGTGGGCAAGGCGGGTGAAGCAGCGGATCGCGACAGGCTGAAGATTTCTTTCGGCGGTCATGTCGTTGCCGAAAGGGGCATGCGCGCGGCAAAATATGATGAGACCATCGCGACCAAGGCGGTATCGGGCCGCGAGGTCCAGATTGCCGTCGATCTGGGACTCGGCAAAGGCGCCGCGCGCGTCTGGACCTGCGATCTGACCCACGGTTATATCGATATTAATGGTTCTTATCGTAGCTGAGGCTCTAAGAAACCAGTGCTGCCTGCTATAACCGCGCCATGGGCGAATCACACCTCAAGCTGACGCGACGCTCACTTCTGGGCGCGTCGGCGCTGCTGCTGCCGGGCGCTGCTCGGGCAGCTGAAGACCGTTATGATCCGTCGGGCCGCCGCATTGCGGAGATGGAAAAAAATCTGGGTCTGCGCATCGGCGTGGCCGCGCTCGATACCGGCAACGGCAATTCCATTTTCTACCGGGAAAATGAGCGCGCCCTGATGTGCAGCACCTTCAAGCTGATGCTGGTGGCCGCGACCCTGGAACGGGTGGATGCCGGCCAGGAGCATCTGGACCGGGTGGTCCATTACCAGAAAAGCGATCTGCTGGAATACGCGCCGGAGACGAGCAAAAATCTGGCGCACGGCATGAGCGTGAAGGCGCTCTGCGCGGCCGCGGTAACGCTCAGCGACAATACCGCCGCAAATCTTCTCTTCGCTAGCGTGGGCGGCCCGGAAGGATTGACGCGCTTTGCCCGCGATCTAGGCGACAGCCGCACGCGGTTCGACCGCATTGAAACTGCGCTCAATGTGCCGGACGGCGAAAAGGACACCACCATGCCGTCCGCGATGCTGGCGAATCTCCGGGATATTCTCCTGGGCGATACGCTGTCCGCGGCGTCTCGCAAGCAGCTCACCGATTGGATGATCGCCTGCAGCACAGGGTTGACGCGGCTGCGTGCCGGATTGCCTCCAGGTTGGAGAGCCGGAGACAAGACCGGTTCGGGTAGCGGCCAATTGAACGATGTCGCCATTCTCTGGCCGCCTGGCAATCGCGCGCCGGTGCTGGTATGCGCCTATACCGCCGGCAACAAGCCGGGCGATGCCGGCCACGATCATGCGCTGGCCGATATCGGCAAGATTGTCGCCGACCGGTTTATTTAGCCCCCATCTGTGCGGCACGCGGGCAAGCCTGCACCGCACATCTTCCCCCGCCAAAGGTTCCGCCTTGCGGGGGAGAAATTCCGTGCCCGCCTTTCAGGCCAGTGTCGCGTCCAGCGTAATTTCGGCCTTCAAGAGTTTCGACACCGGGCAGCCGGCTTTGGCCTTTGCGGCCAGCTCCTGAAACTTGGCATTGTCGCAGCCGGGGACTTTTGCTTTCAGGGTGAGATGCACTTTGGTGATGGCAAAGCCATCGGCCAGCTTTTCCAAGGTCACGTCCGCCTGCGTATTCATCTCATCGGCGGTCAGACCGGCCTCGCCCAGGATCAGGGAGAGGGCCATGGTGAAGCAGCCGGCATGGGCCGCTCCGATCAACTCTTCCGGATTGGTGCCGGACTTGCCCTCGAAACGGCTGGCGAATCCATAAGGATAGGCATTGAGCGCGCCGCTTTTGGTGGAGATTGCGCCCTTGCCGTCCTTGAGGCCGCCATGCCAGACGGCGGTGCCGAAAGTCGTCATTTCTGCCTCCTTGTTTTGCGGCATCTTCACCGCTGATCGAATTTTGCGTTAATGGGATTTTACCATGACACTTAATGCAGCCTTAGCCATGGATTGTGGATCATGATCGCCGACAACGCCAAGCCCGTTATTCTCGTGGTGGCGGCGGCGCTGATCGACCCGGACGGACGCATGCTGATCGCGCAGCGGCTGCTGGGTAAGGCGATGGCGGGGCTATGGGAATTTCCAGGCGGAAAATGGGAGCCGGGCGAGACGCCAGAACAGGCGTTGATCCGGGAACTGGACGAGGAACTGGGCATTTCCGTGAAAGAGCCTTGCCTGGCGCCTTTCACCTTCGCATCCCACGCTTATGCGAATTTTCATCTTCTGATGCCGCTCTATATCTGCCGGCGCTGGGAAGGAACGCCTGTCCCGCGCATCCATCAGGCGATCAAATGGGTCCGTCCGCGCGATCTGATCTCCAATCCGTCCGCTTTTCCCATGCCCGCCGCAGACTTGCCGCTGCTTCCCATGCTGCGCGATCTGCTGTGAAACGCTTTGCTGCCGATACGTCCGGCGCCACGGCGATCGAATATGCATTGATTGCGGGTTTCATCTCGATCTTGATCATCACGGCGGTGACGCTGCTGGGATCGAATGTCAAGGCTCTGTACCAGAGTCTTGTGGACAGAATGCCTTAGAGCTTTCGCTCGACGGTGCCGAGCGCATCGCTAAGGCGGCTCTTGGCGCTGCCGGGTTTGAGCGGTTGCTGCTGGCTCTGATGCGGAGCCCATCCGGTCAAGTAGATCGTCTCGAAGGTAGCGTTCAGTTTTCCGTCTCGGGTATGCTGGGCGGCGTAATGCGCGATCAGAGCGCTCAGCACGCGGCGGTCAAGAAAATGGCGCTGCCGCGCGGCAAGCACATTGCTGTGGCCATGCGCGCGCAGATCCCGCACCAGCGAACCGAAATCGCGGTACCGCACCTGGAGCCGCTCCACATCCGCCACCGGTAACGCGAAACCTGCACGCTGAAGCAGCGCCCCCATGTCGCGGACATCGGCAAAAGGCGAGACGCGCGGGCTGATGCCGCCCGATATTTCGGTTTCGGCAACTCCGAAACTCTCCCTGAGTTCGCGCAATGTCTCACCGCCAAACAATGCCGCCAGAAACAAGCCATCGGGCTTCAGGGCACGGCGGAGCTGGATCAAGGCCCCCGGCAGGTCGTTGATGGTCTGCAGGGAATAAAGGCTCACAGCCAGATCGAATGGGCCTCCATCGGAATTCAGCACTTCGTGCTGGTCGAAATCCCGAACGCTCCACTCCCGTGCAAAAGCTTGAATTGCTGGCGGCAATGTCTCGCCGATCCACAGCCCATGGTCGAAGCGTCGCGTCACCGCCGCCAGCCGGTCGCACAATCCGTCCAGCGCCGTCTGATCGAGGAAGCGATCGCCCCCGATGCGCTGGGCGCGCCTGCGGGATGTTTGGGCGGCACGAAAGTCGAAAATCATGGGGCGTTCTGCGGTCATTGCGCTACATTAAAGAGGATGGGGCCGAAATTGAAAACCACATTGGTGGATCTGCTGTTTCCGCCGCTCTGCGTCTCCTGCCGCGAGCCGCTGGGGGCGGGGCATGGTTTCTGCGCGGATTGCTGGAATAGGATCGCGTTTCTGGACGGTCCGA
>Ga0207695_10005132_pt1 | contig 17533 bp, 17 predicted proteins | sample KBSC54metaG_FD_184354 | JGI IMG/M metagenome (GOLD analysis project Ga0207695, IMG submission 184354) | Corn rhizosphere microbial communities from Kellogg Biological Station, Michigan, USA - KBS C5-4 metaG (SPAdes) (version 2) | ecosystem: Host-associated > Plants > Roots > Rhizosphere > Soil... | reverse complement strand
AGCGTCAATGGTTTGATCTCACTCAGTTTTTCCCGCGCCTCGTGGGACAGGCCGCCGACCTTGGCGTAGTCGAGCGCGGGCGGCAGGCGCAGATCCTCGTCGCGCCGGAAGGCCGCGGCGTCCGCCGCCTGCCGGTCGAGATAGCCGGCGTAGGCCGCGTCGATTTCGACCTGCTCGCGCACCTCCGGCGTCCAGGCGGAAAGCTCCGGCCAGAGGCGGGCGAGGGCGTCGAAGCCGATCGACGGGTAGGCAAGGAGCTGCGTCAGGTCGCGTCGCTGGCCGTCGGCCTTCACCGGCAGGCCGGCCCGGGCCGCCTCCGCGGGCGTCAGGGAGAGCGCGCGCGCCCGCTCGCGCGCCGCCGCCAGCGCGTCCGCCTTGAGCGCAAAGGCCCGCGCGCGCTCGGCTCCGACCAGGCCCAGCGCCAGCCCCCGCGGCGTCAGCCGCTGGTCGGCGTTGTCCGCGCGCAGGCTGAGGCGGAATTCCGCGCGCGAGGTGAACATGCGATAGGGCTCGGTGACGCCGCGGGTGACGAGGTCGTCGATCAGCACGCCGATATAGCCCTCGTCGCGGGCGAACACCGCCGGCTCCGCGCCGGAGGCCGCGCGCGCGGCGTTGAGGCCGGCGACCAGCCCCTGGGCGGCCGCCTCCTCGTAGCCGGTGGTGCCGTTGATCTGGCCGGCCAGGTAGAGGCCCGGCAGCCGCTTGGCCTCCAGCGTCGGGTAGAGCTCGCGCGGATCGACGTAGTCGTACTCGATGGCGTAGCCGTAGCGGCGCACCTCGGCCTGCTCGAGGCCCGGAATGGTGCGCAGGAAGGCGTCCTGGGTCTCGGCCGAGACCGAGGTGGAGATCCCGTTCGGATAGACGGTGTCGTCGTCGAGCCCCTCCGGCTCGAGGAAGATCTGGTGGCTCGCCTTGTCCTTGAAGCGAACCACCTTGTCCTCGATCGAGGGACAGTAGCGCGGTCCGCGACTCGTCACGCGCCCGCCATAAACCGCTGATTCGGCGAGCTTTTCGACGATGATCCGGTGCGTTTCCGCGGTCGTGTGGGTGACCCCGCAGGCGATCTGGGGGTTGCAGATCGCCGCCGTCAGGAACGAGAAGGGATAGGGTTCCGCATCAGCGTCCTGCCGTTCCACGCGGTCCCAGGCGATCGTCCGCCCGTCCAGCCGGGCGGGGGTGCCGGTCTTCAGCCGCCCCATCCGGAAGTCCAACCCGTAGAGCCGGTCGGAGAGGCCGACGGCCGGGGCGTCGCCGACGCGGCCGGCGGGAATCCGCTCGTCGCCGCGGTGGATGACGCCCTTCAGGAAGGTGCCGGTGGTGAGCACCACGCAGGCCGCGCGGTGCTCTTCGCCCGAGGCGCCCACGACCCCCACCGCCCGTCCGGCCTCGACGATCAGGTCCTCGACGGCTTCGGCCCTGACGGTGAGATTCGGCGTCGCGCCCATCTCGGCCTGCATGGCCGCGCGATAGATCCGGCGGTCGATCTGGCTGCGCGGGCCGCGCACGGCGGCGCCTTTCGAGCGGTTGAGCAGCCGGAACTGGATGCCCGCCCGGTCCGCGAGCCGGCCCATCACCCCGTCCAGCGCGTCGATCTCACGCACCAGGTGGCCCTTGCCCAGTCCGCCGATCGCCGGGTTGCAGCTCATCTCGCCGATCGTCTCGAGCTTGTGGGTGAGCAGCAGCGTGCGCGCGCCCAACCGAGCCGCCGCCGCGGCGGCCTCGCAGCCGGCGTGCCCGCCGCCGATGATGATCACGTCGAAGGTCGTCATGTGAGCGCGCTCATATAGAGGATCGGCAGCGGTGTTTCACGTGAAACAAGGCGCCCTCTGGATCCTCCTTTTCACGGGGATGACTCCGCGTCGCGGGTCACTTGCCGATGCAGAAGGTCGCAAAGATGCGGCCGAGCACGGCCTCCGGGTCGATCCGGCCGGTGATGCGGTCGAGCGCCCGGGCCGCGAGGCGGACGTCCTCGGCGGCGAGCTCGAGCCGGTCAGCCTCGGCCAGCGCCTGGCGCAGCCGCGCAGCGGCCTCCTGCAGCAGCTCGCGATGCCGCAGGCGGGTGGCCGCGGCCGGCTCGGCGCCGGCCAGCGCCTCGACCACGCGCTCGGCGAGCAGGGACTTCAGCCAGGCGATGTCGTTCGGGCTGCGGGCGGTGACGCTCGCCGTCGCAATCCCACGCCGCCGCGCGTCCTCGGCGGCTGTCCAGCCGGCCTCGCCCTCGGGCAGGTCGCGCTTGGTGAGGATCAAGAGGTCGTTCGGCTGCAGCTCGCGCGGCGGCTCGGGCGGCGCATCGGCGGCGGCATCCACCAGCCACAGCCGCAAATCCGCAGAGTCCGCCCAGGCGCGGGCGCGGCGCACGCCCTCCGCCTCGATCTCGTTCTCGGCCTCCCGCAGCCCGGCCGTGTCGGCAAGCAGCAGCTTGTAGCCGGCCAGCACGATCGGGGCCTCAATGACGTCCCGGGTCGTCCCGGGCGTGGCGGTGACGATCGCGGCGTCGCGGCCGGCCAGCGCATTGAGCAGCGTGCTCTTGCCGGCGTTCGGCGCGCCCAGCAGGGCGATGCGATAGCCCTCGCGCACGCGCTCGCCGCGGGTCACGTCCTCGGCGGCGGCCTCGATCTCGCCGGCCAGCGCCTCGAGCACCGGCCTCGCGCGGGCGGAGACGTCGGCGGGCAGCTCCTCGTCGGGGAAGTCGACGGCGGCCTCGAACAGCGCCAGCGCCTCGGTCAGCGCCTCGGTCCAGCGCGCCTGCGCCTGCGAGAGGCGGCCGCCGACCTGCGCCAGCGCCTGCCGGCGCTGCTGGTCCGTCTCCGCCTCGATCAGATCGGCGATCCCCTCCGCCTGGGCGAGGTCCAGCTTGCCGTTCTCGAAGGCGCGGCGGGTGAACTCGCCGGGCTCGGCGAGCCTCAGGCCCAGACCCGTGAGCGCCTCGAGCAGGGCCCCCACCACCGCCGGGCCGCCGTGCAGGTGAAACTCGCCGCAGTCCTCGCCGGTGTAGCTGGCGGGCGCGGGGAACCATAGCACCAGCGCCTGGTCGATCTCGCGGCCGGCGGCATCGAAGACCCGCCGCAGCGACGCGCGCCTCGCCTCGGGGACGTCGCCCGCCAGCGCGCCCAAAGCCATCGCCGCCCGCGGCCCGGAGAGGCGCACCACCGCCACCGCGGCGCGGCCTGCGGCCGTGGCCGGCGCGAAGATGGTGTCGCTCATCCCTTGGCGGAGGCGGAGAGCCCGGCCTCCATCAGCTTGCGAAACTGCTCCTGGGCGCCGGCGCCGAACGCCATCCAGCTTTTCATCAGCTCGTCCGTCGCCAGCGCCGGGAGGTTGGCGCTCATCCGCGCCTGCATCTCCTTGGCCAGCTGCTCGTTGAGCGCGCTCACATCCGGAAGGCCCAGGAACCGGCGGGCCTCCTCCGGCGTGCAATCCACCTCGAGGGTCATCTTCATGGGGGGTCTCCATGATTCCATATGGCCGTGCGGCGGCTTGTCGCGCTAGTAGCCGCGTGGCAGTCCCCAGCAATCCTCGGAGGCCGATCCATGGGCGAGCGCACCACCATCACCACCCCCGACGGCTCGTTTTCGGCCTATGTGGCGCGGCCGAAGGCGGCCTCCGCGCCGGCCGTGGTGGTCATCCAGGAGATCTTCGGGGTCAACCAGGTGATGCGCGACATCACCGACGGCCTGGCGGGCCAGGGATATCTGGCGATCTGCCCGGACCTGTTCTGGCGCATCGAGCCGGGGATCGACATCACCGACAAGTCCGAGGCCGAGTGGAAGAGGGCGTTCGAGCTGTTCAACGCCTTCGACGTCGACCAGGGCGTCAAGGACATAGCCGCCACGATCGCGGCGATCCGCAGGGATCCCGGCTGCAACGGCAAGGTGGGCGCGGTGGGCTTCTGCCTCGGCGGGCTCCTGGCCTTCCTCACCGCCACCCGCACCGACGCGGACGCTTCCGCCGCCTACTACGGCGTCGGCATCGAGAACCGGGTGGGCGAGGCCGAGAAGCTGGTGAAGCCGCTGCTCATGCACATCGCCGAGGAGGACCAGTTCGTGCCAAAGCCGGCGCAGGCGGTGATCCTGCAGGCGCTGAAGAACCACCCGAACATCGAGATCCACACCTATCCGGGGCGCAACCACGCCTTCGCCCGGCCGGGCGGCGAGCACTACGACGAAGCCGACGCCAAGCTCGCCGGCGGCCGCACCCTGCAGTTCTTCAAGAAGCACCTGGGCTGATCCGCGATGCGCGCGATCCGCTTCGAGACCACCGGCGGGCCTGAGGTGCTGCAGCTCGCCGACGTCGAAACCCCCAAGCCCGGGCCGGGTCAGGTGCTGGTCCGCCACGAGGCGATCGGGATCAACTTCATCGACACCTACCACCGCACCGGGCTCTATCCCGTGAAGCTGCCCTGCACGCCGGGCGGCGAGGCGGCCGGCGTGGTTGAGGCGGTGGGCGAGGGGGTGACCCGATTCAAGCCGGGCGACCCGGTGGCCTACTTGGGCGGCTTCGGCGCTTACGCCGAGGCCAACGCGGTCCGCGCCGACCGGGCGGTGCGGGTCCCCGACGGCGTCGACGCCCGCACCGCGGCGGCTTCCCTGCTGAAGGGCATGACCGTCGAGGCCCTGCTCAACCACACCTACCGGGTGAGCGGCGGCGAGATCATCCTGGTGCACGCGGCGGCCGGCGGGGTCGGCCAGATCATGACCCAGTGGGCCAAGGCGATCGGCGCGGTGGTGATCGCCACCGTCGGCTCGGAAGCCAAGGCGGTGCGCGTGCGCGAGCTGGGCGCCGATCACGTCATCCTTTACCGCGAACAGGATGTCGCCGAGGAGGTGCGGCGGATCACCGGCGGGCGCGGGGTACCCGTCGCATATGATTCGGTGGGAAAAGATACCTTCGAGGGCACGTTGAAGAGCCTGGCCCGCCGCGGCCTCTTCGTCTCGTTCGGCAACGCGTCCGGCCCGCCCGACCCGGTGCCCCCCGGCCGCCTCGCCCAGGCCGGCTCGCTGTACCTCACCCGGCCGACGCTGTTCGACTATGTCGTCACCACCGAGCAGCTCGACGCCAGCGCCGCGGCGGTGTTCGAGATGATCCGCTCCGGCACGGTGGCGGTCGAAATCGGTCAGACCTTCCCGCTCGACCGGGCCGGCAAGGCCCACGAGGCGCTGGAGAGCCGCGCCACCATCGGCGCGAGCCTGCTGATTCCCTGAGCTCGCGCTGTTTCACGTGAAACAGTGGCGGCTTGTCATCGGCTCGCGCAGCGAGGGAATATCCCGCCCGGGGGAGGGACGCAGTATGCCCATCACGCGGCGAGAAGTGGCGTTCGGCGCGGTCATTGGAGGCGCGGGCCTAGCCGCGAAAGCCCAGCCTCCGCCCGCCTGGGTCACGCCCGACGACGAGACCATCCGCCGGATCCTGATCGAGCGGATCGACACGCAGAAGGACGGGGTCGCCGCCGTGGTCGGCGTCGTCGATGCGGCGGGCCGGCGCTTCGTGAGCTACGGCCCGCGTTCGAAGGCTGCTCCCGCGCCGGTGGACGCCGACACGGTCTTCGAGATCGGCTCGATGACGAAGGTCTTCACCAGCCTGCTGCTGGCCCTGGCCGTCCAGCGCGGCGAGGTGACGCTGGATGAGCCGATCCAGAAGCTGCTGCCTGCATCGGTCCATGCGCCTGAGCGGAACGGCCACCAGATCACCTTGATCGACCTTGCGACCCACACGTCCGGGCTCCCCCGGCTGCCGACCAATCTGAAGCCGAAGGATCCGCTAAACCCCTACGCCGACTATACGGTCGAGGACCTCTATGCCTTCCTGAACGGCTATCAGCTGACCCGTGATCCGGGGTCCCATTACGAGTACTCCAACCTCGGCGGCGGCCTGCTCGGGCATCTGCTCGCGCGCCGCGCTGGGGCGGACTACGAAACGCTGGTGCGGACGCGGATCACGGGCCCGCTCGGCATGACCAGCACGGCGATCACGCTGACGCCGGCGCTGAGAGCGCGCATGGCGCAGGGCTACACGGCGGCGCTCGAGCCCACGCCCAACTGGGACCTCCCGACGCTGGCCGGCGCAGGCGCCCTCAGATCCACCGCAGCCGACATCGCCACCTTCCTGGCCGCCGAATTGGGTTTCAAGCCGACGCCCCTGAAGGCCGCGATGGAGGCGCAACTCGCCCCGCGTCGGCCCGGCCCCGCCCCGAACATGCAGACGGCGCTCGCCTGGCTCATCTCTTCGATCAGGGGCCGGCAGATCGTCTGGCACAACGGCGGCACGGGCGGCTTCCGCACGTTCATGGGTTTCGATCCGCAGGCGAGGGTGGGGGTGGTGGTGATGACCAACGCCGCCACCAGCCGGGGCGGGGACGATATCGGACTCCACCTCCTCTCGGGCTACCCGCTGATGCCCGCGCCGCCGCCGCGGAGCATACATCACGAGATCACGCTTCCGCCCGAGGCTCTGCAGGCCTTCGTGGGCCAGTACGACTTCGCCCCGACCGCCTCGGTCTTCGTGACGCGGGACGGCGATCAGCTCTTCGCCCAGCTCACCGGCCAGGGCAAGGCTCGGATCTTCCCGGAAACTGCGAACAACTTCTTCTACAAGATCGTCGACGCCCAGCTGACCTTCGAACGCGGCCCCGACGGACGCGTAACCGGCCTCGTCTTGCATCAGTCCGGCCGCACGCTGCGCGCGGTCCGGGTCGAGTCCTGAGATCCTGTTTCACGTGAAACGCTACCGCGCGTAGGCCCGCTGACAGGCGGGACGGCCGCGGAGCCGCTTGCGGTAGGCCATGACTTCCGCCGGGATCAGGTCGGCGAGCTCAAGGCCGGGCGCCACGATCAGCGGGAATCCCACGGAGATGTCGGCGAGGGTGAAGCGCTCGCCCATCAGCCAGGCGCGGCCGTCGGCCAGCGCCTTGCCGACCGCTTCCACGCGGATTGCGAAGGCTTCGCGCGCATGATCCACGGCCGCCTGGGCGAGCGGGCCGAACCGCCGTGTCCACGCGAGCGTCGGCTGCAGCGTCGCTTCGCCGAACTGGCACAACTCCAGGTAACGCCAGTAGCCCGCCTCGCCGGGCTCGAGGATCAGCTCCGGCTTGTGGCGGCGCGCCACGTACTCGCAGATCGCCAGGCTTTCGCTGAGGGTGAGGTCGCCGTCGCGCATCGCCGGCACGGTCCCCGCGGGATTGATCGCCAGGTATCCCGGCTGCGCCGACGGCGGCCAGGCGAGCTCGACGATCTCGTAAGGCGCCTCGGCCTCCTCGCAGGCCCACAGCACCCGGCGGGAGCGGCTCATGGCCGATGCGTAGACCGTGATCATGGCCGCGCGGCCCCCGCCGGCGGCCTAGGTGTTCATCGACTGGTAGAACTCGTCGTTGTTTTTCGACTGGCGGAGCTTGTCGAGCAGGAACTCGATCGCATCCTGGGCGCCCATGGGATTGAGGATCCGGCGCAGGATGTAGGTCTTCTGCAGGTGCTCCTTCGGCGTGATCAGCTCCTCCTTGCGGGTGCCGGACTTGAGCACGTCGATGGCCGGGAAGATGCGCTTGTCGGCGACCTTGCGGTCCAGGATGATCTCGGAATTGCCGGTGCCCTTGAACTCCTCGAAGATCACCTCGTCCATCCGGCTGCCGGTGTCGATCAGGGCGGTGGCGATGACGGTCAGCGAGCCGCCCTCCTCGATGTTCCTCGCCGCGCCGAAGAAGCGTTTCGGCCGCTGCAGGGCGTTGGCGTCGACGCCGCCCGTGAGCACCTTGCCGGAGGAGGGGACGACGGTGTTGTAGGCGCGGCCGAGGCGCGTCACGGAATCCAGCAGGATCACCACGTCGCGCTTGTGCTCGACCAGGCGTTTGGCCTTTTCGATAACCATTTCAGCCACTTGCACGTGGCGCGTGGCCGGCTCGTCGAAGGTCGAGGAGATCACCTCGCCCTTCACCGTGCGCTGCATGTCGGTGACTTCCTCGGGCCGCTCGTCGATCAGCAGCACGATCAGGTAGCACTCCGGGTGGTTGGTCTCGATCGACTTGGCGATGTTCTGCAGCATCACCGTCTTGCCGACCCGCGGCGGCGAGGTGATCAAGCAGCGCTGGCCCTTGCCGAGCGGCGCCACGATGTCGATCACCCGGCCCGACCGGTCCTTCAGGGTGGGATCGTCGATCTCCATCTTCAGCCGCTCGTCCGGATAGAGCGGCGTCAGGTTGTCGAACAGCACCTTGTGGCGGACGTTTTCCGGATTCTCGAAGTTGGTCTGGTCGACCTTGACCAGGGCGAAGTAGCGCTCGCCTTCGCGCGGCGCACGGACCGCGCCGTCGACGGAATCGCCGGTCCGAAGGCCGAACTTCCGGATCTGCGAGGGGGAGACGTAGATGTCGTCGGGCCCGGGGAGGTAGTTGGCTTCGGGGCTGCGCAGGAAGCCGAAGCCGTCCTGCACCACCTCGAGCGTGCCGGAGCCCGAGATCTCGACGCCTTCCTCGGCGAGCGTCTTCAGGATCGCGAACATCATGTCCTGCTTGCGCATGGAGTTGGCGTTCTCGATCTCCAGCGTCTCGGCGAAGGCCAGGAGGTCGGCGGGCGACTTGTCCTTCAGCTCCTGCAGGCTCATCCGCGCCAGGCCCATGGCGGCGATCGCCTTGGCGGCCTCGGAGGGCTCCTCTGGGCCGGTGTCGGCCTCTTCGGCCGGAGCCGCGGCGGCCGCGGGCTCCAGGACCTCGGCATTGAACGCCTCGGGCGCTTCGCCGAGCGGGGGTGCGGGATTGTCGTCTTGCATGGGGATTTACTCGGATTCGCGTCCGGGCCGGACGGAGTCCAGGCGCGGACTTCTAGAACGTGTAGGCGCGGGACTTCGCGCCGATGATGTTGTCTCTCTGGGGACCGGTCGGCTCACGCAGCGTCGGAGCGGCCGGGAAAAGGCGGGGCGCGCCCGGTCTCGGGCGCGTGGGGTGATCGGAACCACAGTCGTCGGCGCCGGTCAAGCGTCGCCGGCGCCGCGGCTCAGCCGCCGAACTCGGTGGTGACGGCCAGGACCATGACGACGGCCGCGAGGAATGGCAGCTCGTTGGTCATCCGCCAGAACCTCGCCGACCTGGGCCGCTCGCCGCGGGCGATCTGCTTGCGGGCGCGGGCCAGATAGCCGTGCCAGGCGGACAGGAAGACGATGCCGGCGATCTTGGTCAGCATCCAGGGGGTGAGCAGGAAGCCCCAGCCCAGGCGCTGCGCGCCGTCTACATATATGAGCGCGAAGCCGAAAATGAAGGTGGCGATCATCGCCGGGTTGACGATGATCCGCAGGAGCTTGGCTTCCCACACCTTGAAGTGCGCGTCGAACTCCGAGCCGGGCGGCGCCGTCTCGGTGTGATAGGCGAAGAGCCTGGGCAGGTAGAGCATGCCGGCCATCCAGGCGATGACCGCGATGATGTGCAGCCCTCGCAGCAGGTCGTACCACCTCATGGGACGCCGCCTCCCCCGTCATGGGCCGCCGCGTGGACGCCGCCCGTCTCGGACGATCCCTCGGGCCGGCATGCGCATTTGGCAAGGCCCGCGGGGCAGAGCCAGGGTCCGTAAGGGCCCGGGCCGCCGATCCGCCCCAGGCTGACCAGCACGGCTTCGGCCAGGTCGGCGATGAACGCCGGCCGCACGCCCGGCGTCGGCGTGCGCAGATAGGGCGCGCATCCCGCCTCGGCGGCGACCTTGGCGTAGTCGCGGTCGAGCTCGACGAGCGTCTCGACATGCTCGGAGACGAAGGCGATCGGGGCGACGATCACGCCTTTGCCCTCGGCCCCGGCCTGGCGGATCTCGGCATCGGTCGCCGGCTCCAGCCACCTGAGCGGCCCGACCCGGCTCTGGAAGCAGACCCGCCGGTCCGGCAGCTCGGGCAGCTCGGCGGCGATCGCCGCGGCGGTGGCCTCGACCTGGGCGCGGTAGGGATCGCCGGCCGCGACGACTTTCTGCGGCAGCCCGTGCGCGGAGAACAAGAGCCGCATATTGCTGGGCTTTCCGGCGGTCTTCCAGGTTTCGCGGATGGCCTCGGCGTGAGCGCCGGCGAGGCCCCGCGTCGTGGGATAGCAGCAGATCTCTCGGCTGCGGCCGGGCCCTTTGTAGGCCCGACGCCAGTCCTTCAGCGACGAGGCCGTCGTGGTCGTCGAAAACTGCGGATAGAGCGGCAGCAGCACGATCTCGCCGGGCGCGAAGGCGGCCACCTCGCGCGCCGTCTCCGCCGCCCGCGGCGCCCAGTAGCGCATGGCGATGAACACCTTGGCCTCGAAATCCGGCGCGAGCGCCGCGAGCGTCTCGGCCAGCGCGCGCGCCTGCGCCTCGGTCTCGCTGAGCAGGGGCGAGGCGCCGCCGATCAGCTCGTAGCTGGCGCGGGCGAGCGCCTCACGCCGACGGGAGATGAGCGAGGCCGCGGGCAGCCGCAGCATCGCCGGCAGCGCGATGATCGCGGGGTCCTTGAACAGGTTGTAAAGGAACGGCCGCACCGCCTCGGGCCGGTCCGGCCCGCCGAGGTTGAACAGCACGACCGCGAGTTTCACGAGGAGATGCTCCCCCTCGGGAGGAGCTGCCGGGGAGCGACCGAGGGGGTTGGGACCCGTCGAGGTGGTGGGTCACCCCTCCGGCCCGCTGGGACGCCCCCCCCCGAGAGGGGGAATCTGGGCGCTTTGGCCGTCACGCCGCAGCCTTCGCCGGCTTGCCGGTCACCTGCGCGACGACGCGGCCGATATGCTCGATCGGCGTGTCGGGCAGGACTCCGTGGCCGAGGTTGAACACATAGGGGCCGCCGCCCCACTGCTGGAGGAGCTGCGCCACGCGCGCGTCGAGCGCCGGGCCGCCGGCGCGCAGCAGGAGGTTGTCGAGCGCGCCCTGGATCGTCTTGCCCTGAGCCTGCAGGCGCCGGCCGAGCGCGGCGGGGGCCTGGGTGTCGAGCCCCACGCAGTCCACCGGCGCGGCCTCGGCGTAGATCTCCACCAGCGCGCCGGCGCCGCGCGGAAAGCCAATGAAGGGCGCAGTGACCCCGGCGGCGCGGACCTTCTCGATGATCGCCGTATGCGGCCGGATCACGACGCGCTCGAACACGTCCTCAGCCAGGTTCTCGGCCCAGCTCTCGAAGATCTGCAACGCCTGGGCCCCGGACCTTGCCTGCAGGACCAGGTAACGCGCCGTGGCCTCCACCAGCACATCCAGGAGCGCATCGAGCTCGTCCCGGTGATCGTAGGCGTAGGCGCGGGCGGCCTCACGCTGCGAGCCGCGGCCCTCGATCATGTAGGTGGCGACCGTCCAGGGCCCTCCGGCGAAGCCGATCAGCGCCCGCTCCGGCTCCAGCTCGGCGCGCACGCGCGCGACGGTCTCGCCCACCGGCGAGAGCCGCTCGGTCGAGGCAGCGACCTCGTCCGCCAGCGCCCGGATCGGGGGCAACGGCCCAAGGCGCGGTCCTTCACCGGGTTCAAACCACAGCTCCTGGCCAAGTGCGCGGGGGATCAGAAGGATGTCGGCGAAGATGATGGCGGCGTCGAACGGGAATCGCCGGACCGGCTGCAAGGTGACCTCGGCCGCCATCTCGGGGTTCATCGCCAGGCTGATGAAGTCGCCCGCCCGGGCCCGCAGCTCGCGATATTCCGGCAGGCTACGTCCGGCCTGGCGCATGAACCAGACCGGCGGCCGCTCGAGCGTCTCGCCGGCGAGGGCGCGGAGCAGGCGGGGCGCTTGGGCATTGATCATGGGCGAGCCTTAAAGCGCCTAGGTCGGCCCGGCTCAAGCCCACAGCCCTAAAGCGCCTTCGTTCGCTTCCCTGCTTCCTTCCTTAAGAGTTCGAAAAGGGTAGGGGAAAAGAGAAGAAGGGCCTGTCGAGGGCGTGCAAAACCGGTCTGTCCCTGCGACGTTGCGAACCTTGTCCCCAGGTTATCCGAACTCGCAAGCGGCAGGGCGCGCGGTCTGTGGAACGCGGGGAGAACCGTCTTGGGCCTTTCGCCGCCTTAAGGTTTCGTTAATCCTTCGGGGGAGCGCGGCGTCCCGGCGACGAGCGGCGCCCGGCATGTCGAAAAGCCGAGCCGGAGCCTTGCCCCGCCGCGCGGCCGGTGGATTAAGGAAACGTAAACGTCCTGTCTTATCCCGGTCATTCTTTGCCGAGGTCGGCGGCGCCGGGTCAACGGCGATCCATCCCCATCCCAGGGGCGTTTCGCCAAGCGAGGGTCCACAGAACTTGTCCCCAGATTTTTCGGGCTCCCCCGCGACCAACGCCCAAAACAGCCCCGCGCCGCCGCGGCTGGCGACCTACTTCCATATCCACCTCGTGTCGGATTCCACCGGCGAGACGCTGAACGCCATGGCCCGCGCGGTCTGTGCGCGTTTTGACGACGTCCTGCCGATCGAGCACATCTACGCCCTGGTGCGCTCCAAGCGTCAGCTCGACCGGGCGCTGGGCGACATCGAGGAGGCGCCGGGCATCGTCTTCCACACCATTGTCGAGCCGGGGCTGCGCGAGGCGCTGGAGGAAGGCTGCCGCAAGCTGGACATGCCGTGCTTCCCGGCGCTCGACCCACTGGTCTCGGTCCTGTCGCGCTATCTGGGTGCTTCGACGACGACGCGGGTCGGCGCGCATCTGCGGCTCGATAACGACTATTTCAACCGCATGGACGCGCTGAACTATGCGATCGGCCACGACGACGGCCAGGGCGGGCAGGACCTGGACCGCGCCGACGTGGTTCTGGTCGGCGTCTCGCGCACCTCCAAGACTCCGACCTGCATCTACCTGGCGCATCGTGGCGTGCGGGCGGCCAACGTCCCCCTGGTGCCGGGCCGGCCGGCGCCAGATCGCCTCGCGCACCTGAAGAACGCCCTGGTCGTCGGCCTCACCATCTCGCCCGACCGGCTGATCCAGATCCGCCGCAACCGCCTGCTCTCGCTGAAGGAGCAGCGGGAATCCAGCTACATCGACCTGGATGCCGTGCGCGAAGAGATCGTCCACGCCCGCCGGCTCTATGAGCGGCACGGCTGGCCGACCATCGACGTGACCCGCCGTTCGGTGGAGGAAACGGCCGCGGCGATCCTCAACCTGCTGCATGGCGGCCACGGCCAGGTCGAGGTGCTCGGGTGAGCGCGCCCATCGTGCTCGCCTCGAAAAGCCTCGCCCGCCGCGCGGTGCTGGAGGCGGCAGGCGTGCCGATCGAGGTGGCGGGCGCAGCGGTCGACGAGGCGGCGCTGAAAGCCGGGCTGTTGGCCAAGGGCGCGAGCCCGAAGGAGGTCGCGCAGGCGCTGGCGGCGGCGAAGGCCGCTGCGCTCGCCGGGCCCGCCTATGTGGTGGGCGCCGACCAGACGCTGGAGCTCGAGGGCCGGCTCTACGACAAAGTGACCTCGCGCGACGCGGCCCGAGAGCGGCTCAAAATCCTGCGCGGGCGGGCGCACCAGCTGCACTCGGCCGTCGCCGTCGCCCGCGAGGGACGCGTGCTGTGGCGCGAGTTGGAGAGCGCGACGCTCACCATGCGGGACTTCTCCGACGGCTTCCTGGAGGACTACCTCGCCTTGGAGGGCGCGGCGGCGCTGGGTTCGGTCGGCTGCTACCGGCTGGAAGGGCCGGGCGCGCAGCTGTTCGCCGCGATCGAGGGCGACTATTTCGCGATCCTCGGCCTGCCGCTGCTGGGCCTGCTGGAATTCCTGCGCGGGCAGGGGGCGCTGCCGTCATGAGCCAGCGCATCACCGGAGCGACCATCGTCGCCGGCGTAGCGGGCCATCCGGTGCGCCATTCGCTTAGCCCGCTGCTGCACAACGCCTGGCTGGACGCGGCCGGGATCGACGGCGTGTATGCGCCGTTCGCGCCGCCGGCCGACGCCTTCCAGAGATTCGCCGAAGGCCTGCGCGGCGCCGCGGTGCGCGGCCTCAACGTCACCCTGCCGTTCAAGGAGGCGGCGCTGTCGGTCGCCGACCGGGCGACCGAGCGGGCCGTAGCCGCGGAGGCCGCCAACCTGCTGCTGTTCGAGCCGGAGGGGGAGATCATCGCCGACAACACCGACGGCGTGGGCCTGCTCGCCGCCTTCGCCGCCCAGGCGCCGGAGTTCGACCCGCGCTCCGGGCCGGTGGTCATCCTGGGCGCCGGCGGCGCCGCGCGCGGCGCCGCGGCGGCGTTCAAGGCGGCCGGCGCGCCGCAGATCCGGATCGTCAACCGCACGCTCGCCAAGGCCGAGTTCGTCGCCGGCGCGCTGGGCCAGGCGGCCTTCGCCTATTCGCTGGACGAGGCCAAGCGGGCGCTGGACGGGGCCGCGGCGGTGATCAACGCCACCTCGGCCGGCATCTCCAACGGCGGCCGGCTGGAGATCCCGCTCTGGTCGACGCCGAACGAGGCCGTGGTGATGGACATGATCTACACCCCGCTCGACACCGATTTCCTGCAGGAAGCCCGGGCGCTCGGCCGCAAGACGGTGGATGGGCTCGGCATGCTGGTCGGCCAGGCGCGGCCGTCGTTCGAGGCCTTCTACGGGCGGGCGCCGCCGGACGATGTCGACGTGCGGGCGCTCGCCGTCAGGGCGCTGGAGGCGCGCCGATGATCCTGCTGGGCCTTACCGGCTCGATCGGCATGGGCAAGTCGACGACCGCGGCGATGTTCCGCGAAGCCGGCGTGCCCGTCTATGACGCCGACGCCGCCGTGGCGGACCTCTACGTCAGGGGCGGGGCGGCCGTCCGGCCGGTGGGCGAGGCCTTTCCGGGCGTGGTCAAGGACGGCGCTATCGACCGGGAGGCGCTGCGCCAGCGCGTCCTGGGCGACCCCGAGGCGCTGAAGCGGCTGAACGCCATCGTCCATCCGCTGGTCGGCCGCGACCGCGGAAAGTTCTTCGAAAGCGCGCAGGCGATGGGCGCCGACATGGTCGTGCTGGACATCCCGCTGCTGTTCGAGACTGGCGGCCACGCCAATGTCGACGCCGTGGTGGTCGCCTCGGCGCCGCCGGAGATGCAGCGCGAGCGCGTGCTGGCGCGGCCCGGCATGACGCCCGAACGGCTGGACGCCATCCTCGCCCAGCAGACCCCCGACCCCGAGAAGCGGGCGCGCGCCCACTTCGTCGTCGACACTGGCCGGGGCCTGGAGCATGCCCGACTTCAGGTGGGCGAGATCATCGCCATCATGCGCGACCCGCAGCGCCGGCCCTCCCGCGACCGCACGCCGGCTTGATGCTGGCGGCCGAAGCACCGCAGAACTGACCCATGGCGCGCGAGATCGTCCTCGACACCGAGACCACCGGCTTCGAGCCGCAGGCGGGGCACCGGCTGGTTGAGCTCGCCTGCCTGGAGATCGAGGACTTCGTCCCGACCGGGCGCAGCTTCCACACCTACATCGACCCCTGCCGGGACATGCCGGCGGAGGCCGAGCGCGTCCACGGCCTCTCCGCGACGTTCCTGGCCGGCAAGCCGCGCTTCGAGCATTCCGGCGTCGTGGACGCCTTCCTGGAGTTCGTGGGCGAGGCCCCGCTGGTCGCGCACAACGCCGGTTTCGACCGGGCCTTCGTGAACTGGGAGCTGGAGCGGGTCGGCCGCGAGGCGATCCACGAGCGCCGCTGGGTGGACACCCTGGAGCTCGCCAAGCGGCGCTTCCCGGGCATGCACAACTCGCTCGATGCGCTCTGCAAGCGCTTCCGGATCTCGCTGTCGGAGCGGGAGAAGCACGGCGCGCTGGTGGACGCCAAGCTGCTCGCCGCCGTCTACCTGGAGCTGAAGGGCGGTCGCGAGCGGCGGCTCGAGCTCACCTCGACCGCTGCGGTGACGGCGGTCGCGGCGGCGGCCCGCAACGCCTACGGGGCGCGGCCGCGTCCGCTCGCGCTCCGGGCCACGGAGGCGGAGCGCCTGATCCACGCGGCCTTCATCCGCGGCAAGCTGAAGAGCGAGACGCTCTGGGCGCGTTTCGGCCTCTAGCGCCGGGGTCAGGCGTGGCCGACTTCCTGCTCGGCCTGCGCCTTGCGGGTCGTGTAGACGCCGGCGAAGTCGATCGGATCCAGCAGGAACGGCGGAAAACCGCCTTCGGAGGTCACGTCGGCGATCACCCGGCGCGCGAACGGGAAGAGGTAGCGCGGGCACTCGATGAGCAGCACCGGCTCCATGTCCTCGGCCGCGACGCCGCCGATCTGGAACAGCCCGCCGTAGAGCAGCTCGACCACGAACAGGGCCCCGTCCTCGCGCTGGGCGGTGGCGGAGAGTTTCAGGTCCACCTCGTAGAGCCCGTCGTCGCGGCCGCGGGCGTTCATCTCGACGCCGAGGTCGATCTGCGGCTGGGCGGCCCCCGTGCGCAGCGATTCCGGGGCCCGCGGATTCTCGAACGAAAGGTCGCGGATGAACTGGGCGAGGATGCGGATCCCCGCGCCCTCGGCCTGCGACTCAACGCCTTGGCCGGCGACGTCGGTGTCGGTCATGGTTCCGCTTCAAATCCGTGGTGAACCGCGCTCAAAACGCGCGCTCTTGGGCCGGCGGGCTATCACGCACACCTGATCGATGCAACGCCGCCCCTGACGGGGGCGTTCCGAGGGCATATATAGGCGAAAACGACCCTTCGAATCCCCGTCTGCGGAAACCGCGTCCTTGCAAGTCCTCGAGTTGATCATCTTCGCCGGCCTGGCCGGCATCGTGCTCTACCAGCTCTATTCGGTGCTGGGGCGGCGCGTCGGCCGTCAGCCGGAGGATGCGCCCGCGGCGCCGGCCCGCCCGGGCGTCGTGGCCCCCGACCGGCCCGCCCAGCCAGCCGACGAAGGCGTCGCCCTCTCCGGCCTCGCGGCGGTGAAGGCCCGCGACCCCGGGTTCGACCTCAGCCACTTCCTGAACGGCGCCAAGTCGGCCTACCAGATGATCGTCAAGGCCTTCGCCGAAGGGGACCGGGCGACCCTGAAGAACCTCCTGGCCCCGCCGGTGATGGCCAGCTTCGATGCCGTGATCGCCCAGCGTGAATCCGAAGGCCGCACCGAGACGCTCGAGTTCCTGCATCCGCCGCGCGCCGATCTCGACAAGGTCGAGCTCAAGGCGGGCGACCTGGCGCGGATGACGGTGCGCTTCCTGGCGGAATTCCGCTCCCGCTCCAAGGGCCCGGAAGGCGAGGCGGTCGACGACCGCCGCACCGCGGAGCTCTGGACCTTCGAACGCAATCTTAAGAGCCGCGACCCCAACTGGATGCTGGTCCACGTCGACGCCGCGGAGGCTTGAATCCCGTGACATGGCGAGGTGCGGGGGCGGGGATCGCCCTGACGCTCTTGGCTGCGCCCGCTCTGGCGCAAGCGCCGCGCGCGGCGAGCTTCGCCGACCTGCCAGGCTGGGCTTCGGAAGACCACGCCGCGGCCTTCGCGGCCTTCCGTGCGACCTGCGGCGTGGCGCGTGACCCGGCGCTGGCGCGAGCCTGCGAGCGCGCCAGGGCGGCGGGCCCGCTGACGGATGCCGCCGCGCGCTCGTTCTTCGAAGACAGCTTCAGCCTCGATGCGGCGTCCGGCTCCGGCGTGCTGACCGCCTACTTCGCGCCCGAGTACCCGGCGCGGCCGCGCCCCGAGGCCGAGTTCTCCGCCCCCGTGCGGCCGGCGCCCGCGAACTCCGGT
>Ga0207695_10005131_pt1 | contig 17535 bp, 15 predicted proteins | sample KBSC54metaG_FD_184354 | JGI IMG/M metagenome (GOLD analysis project Ga0207695, IMG submission 184354) | Corn rhizosphere microbial communities from Kellogg Biological Station, Michigan, USA - KBS C5-4 metaG (SPAdes) (version 2) | ecosystem: Host-associated > Plants > Roots > Rhizosphere > Soil... | reverse complement strand
GTGGTCCTGCAGGCGCTTCGCGGATAGTGCCAGCCGCTGCATCGATAAGAGCCGTCCATCGCGTCGCCGATCAGAGACACTATCGGTACGCATTTTTCTTCGCTAGACTTCGGCTCGTTGTACAACGCGTGTGGTCGACTGCTCGGCTGCGCTTTTCTTGCTCAATGATCAAGGAGTCTCATTGACAGCGCTGGCTAGAAGGCGTCCGATCGAAACCCCGATCGGAGGCGATACAATCGCGACTATCCCCCGTCATCCGCATCCCGTCGGACTTTGCCTCGAAGATCCGCAGGCTCGACGATTAAGAACCGCGGCGCAATCCAATCTGTTCAAGGTACGGCTTGCCAACACGGAAGCGCGGCGCGAATCCGCAAGCTACCTGATCGAGCGCCGCTATGCGTGGCGAGGATATTCCGTCGACGATGACGTGCAGGAGATGCCGAGTCGAATAACGATTGCGGCGCACGACACCGATGGAATCGTCGGCACCGTCACCGTCGGCCTCGACTCGGAAGAGGGCGGCCTGTTCATCGACGGACTGTACGCGGAGGAGGCGAACCGGCTGCGCATGCAGGGCCGGCGCATCGCCGAATTCACGAAGCTGGCCGTCGACAACAATTCGCACTCGAAGCCGCTGCTGGCAGCGCTGTTCCATATTGCGTACATCTGCGCGCGGCGAATCCATCATTGCACCGACCTGCTGATCGAAGTCAATCCGCGTCACGTGGCCTTTTATCGACGGATGCTCGGCTTCGAGCCGTTCGGCGAAATGCGCGGAGACCCTCGCGTCGGCGCCCCTGCGCTGCTGTTGCGGATGTGCCTCGAGCGGGGACAGCAGGAAATCGCGCGGCTGGGCGGCAAGGTCGAACTGGCCGCAACGACCCGTTCGCTCTATCCTTACTTTTTCGCGCCACGCGAGGAATTGATGATCGAGCGGCGATTGCGTGCGATCGGCTGACAGGACGACAACGCTACGGGATTTTGGTGTAGGTCGCGTTCGGTCACGGCGGAAAAAGAAAAAGCCTCCATGGTTGGAGGCTTTTTCAGTCAGATGCTGCTGGCGTATCGGATCAATCGTTCCGGCCGTTCGCATGTTTCCGGCGATACGCCACGAACCCGATGCCTGCCAGTCCGAGGCCCAGCAGCAGCAAGGTACCCGGTTCCGGAGCCGTCTGGATTACCGTGTTTCCGGTGCCGATGAATATTTGCTCGAAGCCGTTGTTCAGACTTCTTCCATATGGCTGGCCGTTGCAGATCGTCGCGACGTCGGCCGCGGGTATGGACGGATCGCAGCCCAGCCAGATGTCGAGATGCAGCGTGTATCCCGAAACGTCGGTGCCCCCGCTGGCCAACGCTGCCAACGCGGCCAATTCCGCATTGAGCTCCGGCACGACCAGCGCGTACGCCGCCTGGTTGGCACCGAGATTGTTGTTGACTTTCAGGAAAAACGAGCCGCTGCAGGGCACGAAGTTACCGACGCTGTCCACGCAAAGCTGACCCCCCGACAAGACATAGTCGGTGGCCGTATTGTCGCCGGCAATGGGAGGCTTGACGCCGCCGACGTTGCTGTACGCGCTGACCGAGCCGTTCGGGACGCCGCCGCCATTGGGAACCACATCATACGGACTGTCCCTGTTGGTGAAGTCGAAAACGCCGGTCCCTCCGTTCGGGTTGTAGATAGTCGTGCCATCCGGCGTGGTGATCCATGCCTGCGCATAGGCCGCCAATGACTGCAGCGATGCGGCGCCGCTGTTGATCTGGTTATTGTTGAAGAAAAAGATCGGACTTTGGCCCGACAGGAAGCTCAACATTGCCGAAACCGAGCTATCCCACGTGGTGGAGAGATTGCCAACGATCGAAGCCCCGTTCGGGTTCGGCGTATTGATCGAACTGGTGTTCGTACTGAAAAACGGACTGCCGTTCTTGCCACTCGGCGTCGCATACGCGTTGTCCATCCCGACGAAGTTCGTCGTGACACCGGTGCCCGAGGAGCCCGTCGCCACGACGACCAGATTCTGGATGGCTCCGGGTGTCGAGTTCACGTAGAACGGATCGCCCGATTTATTCGACCCCACCGCCTGTTCGTTCAGAAGCGCCAGCGCGTACGACTGGGTATCGCCATAGGTCACGAAGCCGGCAGTGCTGAGATCGAGCGCTGACGCGGCGCTGGATACAAGCACTGCTGCAACGGCTGCCGTGCATCTGGATATCGACTTGCGCATGTGCATCTCTCCGAGGAATCGAAAAAGTTTACAAACGGCTTGATCTGCGCGTTTTGTGCATTACACCTCGCAGTAATCGTGCCTAGGATAAAAGCTATTGATTTAACGGGACAAAAGCGCATCTAAATCGATGCGATCGCCGCCGCTGTAAAGTTTTCCATAGTAGACTCCGCATCGCTCCGAGCGCCCCTGCGCCGGACCCTCGGCGTTCGAGTCGCAACCACGGGATAACGCGGTGAAGACGACCTTCCATGACTTCCTGATTTGCGGGCTCGCGATCGGCGGAATTATTGCGATTTCGGTGACGGCGGTGGCCTACTTGGTGCGTCCGTGGTCGACAACCCTGTTGGCCGATTACCACGTCATCGTCGATTTTTTCGCGGGGCTGCTGCTGTACGGAATCCTGTCCGCGGCGCTGCTGCGCGCGATGCTCGCGGCCCGGCGCATCGAGCCGGGCGAGTACGCCATGGATTCGCCAGTGTTCGCGTACTGGAAGGTCCTGACGATCGTGTATCGACTCGGCCAGGGCGCACTGCTGCCGTTTACGCCGGTCTTCGCGAGGCCGTGGATCGTGCAGCTCTTTGGCGCGCGCATCGGGGCGAACGTCGCGATGGGCGGGACGATCGATTATCCCTGGCTGGTTTCGATCGGCGCCGGCGCGGTACTGGGCAACAACTCGCTCGTCGCGGGCAACGTCATTGCCAACGGGAAAGTCGTGCTCGGCCAGGTCAGGATCGGCGCGGGGGCAACCATCGGCGTCAACGCGGTCGTCTTGCCCGGCACCGAGGTCGGCGAACATGCGCTGCTACTCGGGGGATCGATCGTACCGGCAGGTACGAAGATTCCGGCGGACGAAACGTGGCGCGGAAATCCGGCGAGGAAGTGGCAGTAAGCCGGAATGAAGAGAGGCCCCGGAGGGCCTCTCTTTTCAAACGAACGTAGAAAGCTTAGCTGCGCTTGCGACGAACCGTCCAACCCATCGCGCCGAGACCCAATCCCAAGAGGGCCAACGTCGCCGGTTCGGGAACTGCAGCCACGTTGAATGCGCTGGTGGCGCGGGTCTCGAACGCGAAGTTCGGACCGCTAATCCCGTTGGTCGTCCCGACGGTATTGGTCAGGCATGTTGCGGGCGCGGTGCCCAGGCTATTTTGCCCAATCGCGCTGGTGAGGGTCGTTCCATTCCAATAACACGACGCCGGATTGGTTTGCAGGAAGGGAAGATTGGTAAAGCCGTTATCGGTGACCGAGATCAGCGATGGCGCATTGGGGAAGAAAGCCGGAGCGGCAGACGTAATACTCGCCAACAGGTTAAACGACCCCGCTCCCGCAACGGTACTGATTCCCGGGTAGTTGTTGGTACCCTGCTGATCGAGCGCCCCGCCATTGGTGGACGAAACGACGAAACTGGAGATACCCGTGCCGGTACCGCTATCGAACGGCAGGAATGTTCCGCTGAGGATCAGCGTTCCGTCGTTGAAGCCGGTTCCCGCAAGGACGTTCGCATCCCGGCTCGGATCGTAATAAAGATCGAAAAAGCCACCACCCGTCGATGCAAAGGTCGCACTATTCGCCGTAACGGCGGTGACGATCTCATTCACGGCAAATACGAAAGTCCACTCATAGCTCGAGTTGAGACCAAGGCCGCCGATCGCCGTGTTGTTTGCATCGTTGAAATTCGCCAACGTGCCTTGGCCGAAGGTAGTAAACGTCTGCCCCACGCTGATGGTCCCCGAGCCCGTCGGCAACGCGTTCACGGCGATGGTGAACGAATTGTTCCATCCGAGTGCACTGACTTGCTGCGTGAGGTCCGCGCCGGCGCCATCGGGATTGATCGGGATCACCTCGGTCGCATAGGCCGACATCGCGGCGACGCTGATAGCTGCCAGTGCGATCTGGAGCAACCGTTTTTTGGCTTTCATTTCACTGCCTCCTGGGATTGAATTCCTGCGTGAGCAGTGATAGCAGTTGATGTGCCAGAGACGGGAGCTTCCATTGAATCAGCAAGTTGCCATGCAAAAGCCGCCACTCGCGAGCCCCGCCGCCCTGCGGATGTAAGATATTTCGACATCGGGTCCCCAAGCAAAATAGGGCGGTCGTCAGCCGCCACCGCCATCGTCCACGACGCTCCATCACAGCAAACGGCAAATCCAGTCCCTGATCGCGATCCTTCCATCCTGGCGGTGAATTTTGCCTTGCAATTCGCTTGCGCCGACACCAAGGCGCTTTTCGCCCAGCAACGCTATGATCGTGTCGGCCAGCGCTGTCGATCGTGCGCGGGCACTGACCGAACGGCCGCCGCCGTGGTGCTGCACCGTTCGCATGTTCAGGATTTGATCCAGGTTGCTGGTCATGGCGAGGATCGGCTTGCCTTGCGAGAGCGCGGCGTAGGTCGCCGGCGCGCCCCCGTTGCAGACGACGAACGCGGAAGCTGCGCACGCTGCAGCGTAAGGGACGAAGTCATTCGAGAAGATGCAGTTGGGCGGCAGGACCACGTCGCGCTTCGGGCGGGCCCCGGTCGCGACGACGCACCGAACCGGCATTTCCGCCAAGGCACGCAGCGCTCGAGTCAGCAGCGGATTCGCGCCCGAGCTCCCGAGGCTTACGAAGACGATCGGATGCCCTTCGGGAAATTCCGGAAGCAGATCGCCTCCGCTCGGCGTCCACGCAAGCGGTCCGATGAACAGCGGGCCGGCGGTATTGCACGACGCCGGTTCGTAAAGCGCTTCGACATCGGCGAATGCCGTCACGTCTGACGCGGTATAGACATCACGGATGTCCCGGCCAGGCGGCCTGACGCCAAAAGCCTTGCACGTACGATGAAACGGCAACGCATGCAGCGCGAACGCGGCTGGATAGACCGCACGAAACACACCGTTTGCAAATGACGATGGCAGCCAATTCAAAGCTGCAATGCTCGGCGCATCGACACCCGTCCAGTAGCGCCTCGACCAGTACGCGTTGGCGATCGCGCCGTACGGCTTGCGCGCCAGTCGGGCACTGATATAGAGCGATAGTCGAAAGTCACCGATGACGATGTCCGGCGGCCATGCGGCAATGGCACGCAGGTCGTCTTCGACGTATCGTGCAAGCGTCGCGCTGTCGTATGCCGGCAGGCCGCGTGCGAGGGCGCGCAGGAACCGGTCCGAGTCGATCGATTCGATGCGCTGGCGTGCGATATTTTCGCCGGCGAGCCATCGATCGGCGGGGGGCGCGGCGGCAATGCATACTTCGTGACCAAGCTCGCGCAGTATCCGTGACAGCGCGATCGGCCGCGCGACGTGCGCGAGCGTTACGGCTTCGGCGAAAATCAGGATACGGCTCAACGCTCCATCCATTCCATTGGCAACCGACGGCACCCGAGTATAGGGCGCTCCCATGCTCCACACCGAGCTCAAGCTCGCCTTTCGCAACCTCGCGCGTGAGCGCAAGCGAACGCTCATTTCGCTCGCGGCGATTGTCGTCGGGGTCGTCGGTTACCTGCTCGCCGGCGGTTTCATCGACTGGATCTTCTGGGCGATACGCGAATCGGCGATCGACAACGGTCTCGGCCACATCCAGATTTCGGCCAAGGGCTACCGCGATGCCGGTCAGGCCGATCCGGATGCCTACCAGATACCGGCGACCGGGGTGCAGAAGGATTCGATCGCGCATCTCCCCGGCGTCGTCGCGGTTTCGCCGCGGCTCATGACCAGCGGGCTCGTGAGCCACGGCGATGTGACCGTTCCATTCGCCGGTGAAGCCGTCGAGCCGGCGATCGACGCACGCATCAGCAAGGACATCGCTGTCGATGGAGACGCGCTCGACGCGGCATCGCCGAGAGGTGTCATTCTCGGCCGCGGTCTGGCGCGGGCATTGAATGTCAGGCGTGGCGACCCGGTGGCCTTCATCACGACCGGCGCGAGCGGCGGCATGAGTGGCGTCGAAGGTATCGTGCGAGGTGTTTACTCGACCGGCGTGAAGGCGTTCGACGACGTCGCCGTCCGCATGCCGCTGGCACTCGGACAGGAGCTGATGCGGACGAAGGGCGTGCACCTTTGGGTCGTCGGGCTCGACGAAACGGCGCATACGCAGGCGGTTGCAAGCGCCATTGCGCCGATCATCGCGGGTTCCGGCAAGGAGATGCGAACCTGGTTCGAGTTGTCCGACTTCTATCGCAAGACGGTCACGCTGATGTCCCGGCAAATGCTGGTGGTCGCGGTGCTGATCGCACTGATCCTCGTGCTCGGCATCGCGAACCTGTTGACGATGAGCACGCTCGAGCGCACCGGCGAGATCGGCACGATGCTCGCGCTCGGCACCTCACGCGGCAGCGTGTTGCGCATGCATTTCATGGAAGGGCTGCTGCTCGGCGTCGTCGGTGCGATCGCGGGCCTCGCGATCGGCGCGCTGCTCGCCGCCGTCATTTCCTGGATCGGCATCCCCATGCCGCCGCCGCCGGGGCGCGATACCGGTTATCGTGCGGAAATTCTCCTGTCCCTGCCGGTCTTCCTGAACGCCATCGCGCTCGCGCTCGCCAGCGCGGCGGTGGCGGGCGCGTATCCGGCGTGGAAAGCGTCGCGGATGCCGATCGTCGACGCATTGCGGTTCAACCGGTAGGCGGGCCATGCTGCTTGCGATTGCCGTTCGCAATCTCGTCCGCCAGCGTACGCGCGCGCTGCTGACGCTGGCATCGGTGGGGATCGGCGTCGTGAGCCTGATACTGGCGGCGGGATTCATCGACGATATCCTCTTTCAACTTCGTGAAGCGACGATTCATTCGCAACTCGGTCACTTCGAAGTCTTCGCGCCGGGTTACGTGGACGCCGGACGGCGCGAGCCCCTTGCGCATACGCTCGCCGATTCGCGCGCCGCGATCGCGGCGATGCGTGCGATTCCCGGTGTCGCGACAGTAGCTCCGCGGCTTTCGTTCTCGGGGCTCCTCTCGAACGGGCGGGCGGACGCCACCGTCATCATCGAAGGCATCGACCCGGGCGCAGAGGCGGCCATCGGAACCGCGATGACTACCATTGCCGGCAAATCGCTGGAGGCCGCGTCCGGTCCGGCGGTTGTCGTCGGCGAGGGCGTCGCTCGCTCACTGAAGCTCCGCATCGGCGGTACGGTCACGGTGCTCGCCTCGACACGGGAAGGCGCGCTCAATACGATGGATGCGCCGCTTGCCGGCATCTTTCGCAGCCCCTTCAAGGACTACGACGAGCGCGCGGTTCGCATCAAGCTTCGCGATGCGCAGGACCTGGTGGCAAGCGATTCGGTCAACTCGCTTGCGGCTCTCCTGCGGCCGGGCGCATCCGTGGACGACGCGGTGAGTGCCGCGAAGCGCGCGCTTCCGCCCGATCGTTATGACATCCGTCCGTGGTGGGCGCTCGCGGATTTCTACCAGGGCACAGCGTCGCTCTACCGGCGTCAATTCATGGTCCTGCTGACGATCGTCGCGACGATGGTGCTGCTCGGCGTCGCGAACAGCGTCAACATGTCGCTGCACGAGCGGCAGGCGGAGTTCGGTACCGTGCGCGCGCTCGGCTACGGCGCAGGCGCGGTGTTCCGCCAGATCATCGTCGAATCCGCGGTGCTCGGTGCCGCGGCGGCGCTCCTCGGCATCGTGCTGGGCGTGATGCTGGCGTGGGCCATATCGGCGATCGGCATCGACATGCCGCCGCCGCCGAACTCCGACATCGGCTACCAGGCCGCCATCCGCGTTTCATTTTCGAATATCGCGCTCGCCGCGGCGATTGGCGTGTTTGCCGCGGTAATCGGAGCGCTTCTTCCCGCGCGACGCCTGTCGCGGATGCCCATCGTCGCCGCTTTGCGACACGCGGTTTGACGCGAAGAGCATGCTGATTCGCCTCGAATCCGTCAGCAAGACGTATCCCATGGGGGTGCAGACAATCACGGCATTGCGCGACGTGAATCTCAACATCGAGGAAGGCGCCTTCATCGCCATCGCGGGTCCGTCCGGCAGCGGAAAATCGACGCTGCTCAATATCGTCGGTCTGATCGACCAGCCCACGTCCGGGCGCCTCCTCATCGACGATCGCGAGGTCTCGGGACGCTCGCCCGACGACCTCGCGGAGCTCCGCGCGCGCTCGATCGGCTTCGTATTCCAGACGTTCAACCTGCTCCCGGTATTGACCGCCGAGGAGAACGTCGAATATCCGTTGCTTCAGTTCCGTGAGTTGAAGGCGAAAGAGCGGCGCGAGCGAGTCGCGCATTTTCTCGAGGTCGTCAAGCTGCAGGCACACGCCAAGCACCGGCCGAACCAGCTCTCCGGTGGACAGCGGCAGCGCGTCGCCATCGCGCGGGCGCTCGCCACGCAACCGCGCGTGGTGCTCGCCGACGAGCCCACGGCCAATCTCGATCATCGCACCGGAAGTCGCATCCTGCGACTGATGCGCAGAATCAACCGCCGCAACGGCACGACCTTCATCTTTTCCACACATGATCCGCGCGTGCTGGAAATCGCCGATCGCCGGATCGATCTCGATGACGGCGCGATTGCGCGCCTCGGCGTACGCGCCGGAGAAACCTGGAGCTATGCGTGCGAGCGCGGACCGCGGGACGTCGCGCAGGTCATCGAATCGAAATGAGCGCCGGCAACGCTTTCGGGGCTTCGGCGACGATCAGCTTCGACAGCGGCAGACGCAACGAGCGTCCGCCCACCGGGCGCGCCGGCCCGATGCGGGCGAGCCATACGCTGCGCTCTGCATCGCTTCCCAACATCGCGTCAAGGCTTGCGGCTACGGCGCGCGCTTCGGAACGCGCACGTTCCACCGCGGTGAACCGTCGATTCTCGCGTGCGTAGCGAGCAAACACGAGCGGCGTGTATTGCGGCTGCATTTGCAGTCCCAGCGCGGTCGCCGTCAGCCAAAGCCGCTGCGTCGCGCGGCCCGCGCTCACGTGGTCCGACAGTCGCGACGGGACCTGATCGGCGATCAGCGCGAACTGCGCGCTGCAGCGGATGCCGGGCAGGAAATCGAGCGCGAGACGTGGCGCGAGCGTCCCCGTCCACCGATTGAGCCGATCGAGCCGCTGCCAGCTCGCCATCGCATAATGCATCGTCGCGAGCAGCAGCCGGCCGGCGCCGAGCGAGGCGGCCGGCATGCGGTCCTCGCTCGTCGTCGTACCCCAGTCGATCACCGCGCGGTGCACGGCGTAAGCCTCGGGAATCGTGAGCCGGATGCGCGCGTTGCGCGCGCAGAGCGATGCCATTGCGAAGCGCGCGTTCAGCGTCTCGAACCACCGAACCCGAAACGGTGCGGCCGACCGCTCGAGCGCCTCGCGCTCGGTCGTCGTCAATGCGCGCGTCGACATCGCCAGGCGTTGCACGGTTCGCGTGCGAATCGCGTCGAGCAGCGGGTCTACGCTGACAGACGGATCGACGTCGAGTTGGACGCGATAGCGCAGCGGCCTCGGCGCGTCGCCGGAAGGCAGCTCGATGCGCGCGCTGCGGCCACCGCGGGTAGCAGCGATCGCAATCGTCTCCAGCAGCATGCCGTGTGCGATCTCGCTGGCCGAGCCATCGAGGTCGTAGACGCAGTGATCGCGCGTGTCGTAGCCGTAGATGTCGAACGCGTCTCCTGCGCGGAGCACGAAGCGCCAGGGTTGCGAGTTGTCCCCGCTTGGCGCGAAGCGCGCGAGGTCGAGGACGTCTTCGGCGAGCGTCACGAAAGGGTTGCGACGAGCGGCCCGGTCAGCGGCGGGCAAGCTCGCGCCGCGCGATGGCGGCCACGAGACGCTGCAGCGGATTTCGCCATCCCCACGGCCGCCACGTGTGCGTGAGCTTGTTGCGGTAGGCGTCGAATTGCACACCGCGCGGCGCTTTCACGACCGAGCCGCGGTGAAGCAGCAGCTTGAGCGTTTCGGTGGCCGCGATGCCGGCGCAAATATGACACGCCATGGCGGTCGACGGCCCCTTGCCGCCGCGCAGATCGACGAACGAGATATCGGCGAGATAGCGGCGATGGAGCATCGCCGGCGCAAGCCCCAGCAGAAACCGGATCGGCCTTTCGGATTCGGCGCATTCCGCGAATCCGAAATAGTCGGCGAAGCTCATCCCGCCGGGGACGAAGTTGAGCAGCGCTGCGCCCATTCCGAGCGGCGCCGCAGTGACCGCCGGGATGCCACGCGCGTGGCAGGCGCCGAACACCAGCTCGCGCGCGGCGAACGCAAAGAAGTCCAGACCGTCGACGAAAACATCGATGCCTTCGAGGAAGTCGCCGATATTCTCCGCGCTCACCCCTGCATCGAAAGGAACGATATCCGCTTCGGGATTGACGTCGCGCGCGCGAGACATCATTACCTCGAGCTTCGGCCGGTCGAGCGTGCGCATCGATGCGCCGACCTGGCGGTTGAAGTTGGCGAGCTCGAAGCGGTCGAATTCGGCAAGATGAAAGCGGCCGATGCCCAGTCGCGCAAGGGCCAGCAGATGCAGGCCGCCGACGCCGCCCAAGCCGGCGATCGCGACCCGCTTTCCGCGCAGCGACTGCTGCTCGTCGCGTGTCACCCATCCCAGATTTCGGGAGAACGCCGTGTCGTAATCGAAGGCTGCAGTCAAAAGCTGTAGCGCAATTCGGTGTATACGCGGTCGCGATTGTCGTATTGGCCGAAGAAACCGAGCGGCGGTCCCTCGAAGATGTCCAATCCGAATATCAGGCGCCAGTTCGGCTGGAAGCTCCAGACGATCTTCGGCCGCAGCAGCCAGTCGGTGCGCGCGAGGCTCGCGATCCAGAGCACCTCGGCCTCGAGCTTGTCGCCGAGCTTGCGATTGACGAGGATGCTGAAGCCGGGTTCGTTCCGCTTCGGGATGATGTCGGGGTCGTGGTTGAAAAAAACGCGGTCGAACAACTGGAGGTTGAGCCGGGTGTCCTGCGGCAGTGCGAAGTCGAGCCCGCCGACCACGTCGAGCGTGTTCTGCTTGACGACGCCGTCATCGTCGTCGATGCGCAGCACGTTGTAACGCCTGCCGTCCGTGTACACGGCTTCGGCCTTGAACACCGCCGGGCCGAGATCCTTCGATACGGTGCCCCCGACCTGGCTTATCCGATCGTGCCGCGCCTGAAACAGGAATGCAGGCTGCGGCTCGGTCACGATCTGCCGGTAGAACGTCGCCGACGTGTCCATGCTGCGGTAATAGAATCCCGAAACGTCCCAGCCGTTCTGAAGCGTCGACAACCGCAATCCGTAGTTGGTGTGCGCGAGCTTGCGCTCCGGAAACTGCTCGTTGTCGTACAGCGTGGCGAAGCCGGGCGGCGGAGGGGGTGCCGCCGGAAAGAATTCGGCGCCGGGCTTGCCGATATTGTCGTAGCTCGGCACCGGGATCCAGATCGCCTCGGCGTGGAAATCGCCCTTGAAATATTCGGCGCGTCCAGCCCACTGCGGAATGCGCAGCGTGTCGAAATCCGGCAGGATGAATTCGCGCAGATCCTTCGCCGAGACGACGTCGGCGAAGAAGAGTCCGACCATTTCCCCCCACACGATGTGCTGGCGGCCGACGCGAAAGTCCCAGTCGCCCGCGCCGATGTCGAGATAGTTCTCGCGCAACAGGAAATTGGCGCGCTGGTCGCGCCGCACGTCGGGCGGATAGAAATGGGTCGCATCGTAGACGAAGTCGTAGTCGAGCCGTGCGCCGATCCTGTACTTGACCTGGTCCGACAGGGCTCCCTCGCCGTCGAGCTCGCCGCGAACGAGCATCTTCGACCAGTGCGCAGGACCGGCATAGGTATACGCGAGCTCGCTTCGGACGAATCCGTGCCAGGCCGGGGAAGCCGACCGCGCGCGCGGCCCGAGGTCTTCGCCGAACAGTCCCTCACGCGATGGCGGGGCTGCGCTGTCCGCCGGGGCCTCATCGCCAAACAACGCATCGCGCGAACCCGGGCTGGCATTCGCCGCGACCTGGAACGCGGACACGCTGTCCCGCGCGGCGGCGGTCCAGGGCAGCGGTGCGACCATGTCTTGCGCGAGTGCCGAATCGGTAATCCCGCATAGCGCGGTTGCGAACCAGATAGCGCATCGCACGGTCAGTGGAGTATTTCCGACCTTCCTCATCCGTCCGCCCAGTAAGTTTATTTTCGCGCCCGCTATGTGAAACAGCACGAAACGGGCGATTGTATGCACGATCCCCCATTCGCGCGCGAAATTCCTTTCCCGGCGCCACCGGGCGCCCCGACCCGGTCCAGTAACCAATGCGAACGTTCATCGGAACATTGTGCGTGCCGGCGTGCGCGTCGATAAGATGCTCGACACACCTGATGCCCCCGCGGCGCCGACTTTCCTGAGGGTCGTTCCGTCCGCGCAACACACAGCGTATGGCATGGACCGTGCTTATCGCATGGGTTCGCGCTCGCCGCCGATGGTGGCTGATATGATCGCCGGTCGGATTCCCGGCATTCAATCTTGGGAGCAGACATGAAGCAGCAAATGCAGCGCGTCCGCAATGCGCACGCCGGAGCCTCCTGGCTGGCCGCGATGGCGGCGGTCATCGCCGCGATCCTGTTGACGGCGTGCGCGACAACCGCGTATCCGCCCGCCCCTGCGAGCGCGGGCAATGTCGACTACAACTACCACATCGGCCCGACCGACATCGTGAACGTCATCGTATGGCGCAATCCCGAGTTGTCGATGACGGTGCCGGTGAGGCCCGACGGGAAGATCACGACGCCCCTGATCGACGACCTCGACGCATTGGGCAAGACGCCCAGCGAGCTCGAGCGCGACATGGAGAAGGCGCTGGTCAAATATATCCGCGACCCTGTGGTGACTGTCGTCGTGACCAATTTCGCAGGCCCGGCGACCGAGCAGGTCCGTGTCATCGGCGAAGCGGCGAAGCCGCAGGTTCTTCCCTTCAAAAAGGACATGACCGTTCTCGACGTGATGATCGCGGTGGGGGGGCTGACCGATTTCGCGGACGGCAATTCGGCGCATATCTTCCGGGTGGCCGACGGCGGCAAGCTTTACAGCGTGCGTTTGCGCGACCTGGTCAAGCGCGGTGACATTACGGCGAACGTCGGCATGCAGCCCGGCGATATCCTGATCATCCCGCAAAGCTGGTTCTAGTCAGTCGGCACGCGTTCCGGCCATTTACTGACAACCGCACGAGCTCATCATGCAGGAACTCATTCAACAGGCGCTCACCCATCTGCGCGGCATGTGGCATCGCCGCTGGATCGGACTGGGGATCGCATGGGCGGTTGCGATCATCGGCGTGGCGATCGTCTACAAGATTCCGGAGCGATACGAAGCGAGCGCGCGCGTCTACGTCGACACCGAAACGCTGCTGCGGCCACTGCTTGCGGGACTCGCCGTGCAACCGAATCTCGACCAGCAGGTTTCCCTGATCAGCCGGACGCTGATCAGCCGTCCGAATGTCGAAAAACTGCTTCGTCTCGCCGATCTCGATCTGCAGACGGTGGATGCGGCCGATCGCGACGATCTGATCGACAAGGTGATCAAGTCGATCAAGCTCGAGGGCAATGTCACCTCGAACCTCTATGTGATCAGCTACCGTGACCCCGATCCCGGCCGCGCGCGCAAGGTTGTCCAATCGCTGCTGTCGATCTTCGTCGAGTCGAGCCTTGGCGACAAGCGACAGGATACCCAGGCCGCGGTCAAGTTCCTCGACGAGCAGATCAAGCGCTACGAGCAGAACCTGCAGGCGACCGAGAACAAGATCAAGGATTTTCGGCTGAAGTATTTGAGCGTCTCCAACCGCGACGGACAGGATTATTTCGCGCGAATGTCGGCGCTCGCCGTCGCTATCGACGCGGCGAAGCTCGAGCTGCAATCGGCACAGCAGGCGCGCGACGCGTACAAGCAGCAGATCGCCGGCGAGACGCCGGTCTACATCCCCGAGGCCGCCAATGCGGAGAGTGAGGCAGTCCCCGAAGTCGACACGCGAATTGCGGCGCTCAAGCAGGACCTTGACACGCTGCTTCGCAAGTACACCGAGCAGCATCCGGACGTCGTGGCGACGCGGCGGCTGATCAAGCAGCTCGAGGAACAGCGAAAGACCGAGCTTGCTGCGCGGCGCAAGGCGGCAGCCGATGCGCCGCCGCGCGCGGCGAACTCGCTCGACCAGAATCCGGTCATGCAGCAGATGCGCATTTCGCTCGGCGACGCGGAAGCCAGTGTTGCCTCCGCGCGCGCCAAGCTCGCCGGACTCGAGGGGCAATACGAGCGGCTGAAATCGCAGGCGCAGCTCGTGCCGCAGGTCGAAGCCGATTTCACGCAGCTCAACCGCGATTACGACGTGCAGAAGAAGACTTACGAGAACCTGCTCGCGCGGCGCGAAGCCGCATCGATGGGCAAGGACGTCCAGGATACGGGCGGCGCGCAATTCCGGATCATCGATCCGCCGCGGGTTTCGCCGCAGCCGGTCGCTCCCAACCGGCTGGCATTGCTGGGCGTCGTCTTCGCATTGGCGGTGCTCTCGGGCCTTCTGGCGAGCCTGCTGACGAGCCAGATGATGCCGACCTTCCACGATGCGCGCACGATGCGCGACATCACCAGGCGCCCGATCCTCGGCATGGTGTCGATGCTGCCGAGCGACGCATTGCAGCGCGTTCGCCGACGCAGGGCTTGGCTGTTCGCGGGTGGGCTCGGCGGATTGTTCGCGACGTTCAGCGCCGTGTTCGCCTTCGCGCTGCTGGTCGGTCGCGTGGCATGAGGATGCAGCCATGAGCCTGATCGAGCAGGCAGCCAAACGGCTGGAGGAATTGCGGCGAGCCGGCGCGGAAATCGGCGGTGACGCCGTCGTCGATGCGCCGCGCGATCCGACGACGCCCACGCCCGAAGCGCTGGTGCGCGCGTTCGACGGGCAATCGGCGGCGCATTTCGCAGCCGCTGCTCGCGCCCACCGTTCGGACGATTTCGCCCACGCGCGGCATCGCGGACCGCTGCCTGCGAGCGAGCAGGCAGCCCGATGCGCGGACCTCGATCTTGCGCGGCTCAATGCGCGGGGCTTCATCACGCCGGAATCGGCCAAGTCCCAGATCGCGGACGAATTCAGGGTGCTGAAGCGCCCCCTCCTGCGCAATGCGCTCGGCAAGGCGCGTGTGCGCAACGGCAATCTGGTGATGGTCACGTCGGCGCTGCCTGGCGAAGGCAAGACGTTCACGTCGCTCAACCTGGCGCTCAGCATCGCGATGGAGATCGACAGCACGGTGCTGCTCGTGGACGGTGACGTTGCCCATCCGAGCATTCCGGTGTTGCTCGGCGTGCCGCACGGACCGGGCCTGCTCGATCTGCTGACACGTGACGATATCGGCTTTGCCGACGCGATGATCAGGACGAATGTCGACAAGCTGGCGATTCTCCCGGCAGGATCGCGTCACCGGCGCTCGACCGAATTGCTGGCAAGCGAGCAGATGGCAAGCCTGCTGCGCGAGCTTGCGTCCCGTTATTCGGACCGCGTCATCATCTTCGATTCCCCGCCGCTGCTGGCAACGACCGAAGCCCGCGTCCTGGCCACGCACATGGGTCAGATCGTGATGGTGGTCGCGGCCGATGCCACGTCACAGCACGCGGTCGGCCAGGCGCTGGCCACGATCGAAAGCTGCGAAGTGGTGATGATGGCCCTCAACAAGGCGAGCCGGACGGACGTCGGGACGTACTATGGCTACTACGGGGATGACCGGTCGCCGTAGCGCGCGGCGCGCCAAAGCGCGGGAACCTGTCCGACTGCGTGGTGCCGCAAGCGCCCTGCGGAGCGCGATGGGCGGCGTTTTCGCGCATGCGCTGGCGACGGGGGTGTTCGCAACGTTCGGCTCCGGCCTTGCGTCCGCGCAGGCCGCCTATGGAACGTTGCCCGTGCCGATTGGCGGTCCGCGCGCGGCGACGGCGAATGCCGCCGGGTGGCATATCGTCCCGGAAATCGATTCGGAGCTCGACTTCACCGACAACGTCAAACTGGCGCCGTCCGACGCGCGGCGCAGCGATTTCGTCCTGCAGCTCACGCCCAGCCTGAACATCAACGAGAAAAGCGCGCATACCACGCTTGCGGGAACCATTTCCGCGCCGATCCTGCTCTACGCGCGCACCGGCGGAGAGAACAACGACGTGCGCCCCCAGGTGAGCCTCGCTGGCAATGCCGAGCTTGTGCAGAAGCTGTTCTATGTCGACGCATCGGCGCAGGTGTCGCAGCAGTATTTTTCGCCGTTCGGCGCGCGCCCGCAAAGCCTGATCAATGCGACCAACAACCGATACACGGCGCAGTCGTACCGGATATCCCCGTATTTCAAGGGCGAGGGCGCAAACGACCTGCACTACGAGCTACGGGACAGCAACACGTGGACGGATGCAAGCGGCACACCCTCGGCCACCAATCGCGCCTATACGAACGAGATCACGGGCAACGTGACGCGCGATCCCCGTTCTCTGGGATGGTCGCTCGACTACAACCGCACCCACACGCAATTCCACGGCCAGGATACGTTGCAATCCCAGCTCGAGCGCGCAAGCGCATTGTGGAAACCCGACCCGCAGCTCGAGTTGTCCGCAAGCGCCGGCTATGAGGACAACCGCTATCCGCTGTTCAGCAGCTCGGGTGTCATCTATGGCGGGGGTTTCAAGTGGCACCCGACGAACCGATCGGACGTCGAGGCCAACTGGGAACACCGGTTTTTCGGAGCGTCGTATCACGTCGCTTTCAATAACCGGACGCCGCTTTCGGTGTGGTCGCTTCGCGCGTCGCGCGACATCACGACCTATCCGCAGGAGCTTGCGAATCTCGCGGCCGGCGTCGATGTCGGGACGTTGCTCGACGGATTGTTCGCGTCGCGCGTGACTGATGCCGCGCAGCGCCAGGCGTTCGTCGATCAGTTGATTCGCGATCGGGGCTTGCCGTCGGTGCTTTCGAGCCCGCTGGCTTTGTTCACCGAGCAGGTCACGCTGCAACAGTCGCTGCAGGCGACCGTCGGCCTGCTGGGGGCGCGCAATTCCATATTCCTCACGGCGTATCGCACGCGCAGCGAGCCTGTCTCAGGCGAGGCGCCGACGGCGGCCGTTTCGCCGATCGATCTCGTGGCGCTGCAGAACGACAACACGCAGACCGGCACGAATGTCGTCTGGACGTACAAACTGACGCCGCTCTACACCTTGGCAACCAGTGGTGACTGGGTTCGGACCGTCCCCCTTCGCGACAGCGGCCTGCGATCGAATCAGACCATCTTCCGCGTCGTGCTCTCCGCGCCGCTGTCGCCGCTCACCACCGTCTATACCGGCGCACGGCACCAGCGGCTCACTTCGGACGTGCAGGCGAGCTACCGGGAATCGGCGATCTTCGTCGGCATCCGCCACATCTTCTACTGATGTGAACAGGCCCCAA
>Ga0207695_10005129_pt1 | contig 17540 bp, 8 predicted proteins | sample KBSC54metaG_FD_184354 | JGI IMG/M metagenome (GOLD analysis project Ga0207695, IMG submission 184354) | Corn rhizosphere microbial communities from Kellogg Biological Station, Michigan, USA - KBS C5-4 metaG (SPAdes) (version 2) | ecosystem: Host-associated > Plants > Roots > Rhizosphere > Soil... | reverse complement strand
TTGTTAAGTAATCTATAATTTTTTTACTTTGAACTTTAATTGCTAAACTTTTGCTTTATGACCATTCAACGATCGCTTGCCCGATGGGTTAGCTTCACCCTGCTTTGTGTACTTTTCACACAAAACGCATTCTCCCAAACAAAAACAATCACCGGTAAAGTTTCAGACGACAAAGGCACCCCAGTCGCCGGCATCAGCGTTACCGTAAAAGGCTCTAAAACAGGAGCCAGCACATCCGCTGACGGCACCTTCTCACTCAACGTCCCCTCTACCGCAACCACACTCGTATTCAGTGGTGTCGGCTATACCTCCCAGGACGTTACCATCGGAGACCAAACCTCCCTCAGCGTTACCCTGGCTACCACCACTTCCAATCTGAACGAGGTCGTGGTCGTCGGTTATGGTACCGCACGGAAAAAGGACGTCACCGGCTCACTCGTCTCCGTTCAATCTAAAGACTTCAACCAGGGAGTAGTCACCTCCCCCGACCAACTCCTCACCGGTAAGGTATCGGGCATGGAGATCACCACCAACAGCGGCCAACCCGGCGCCGCCACCACCATCAAGATCCGCGGTAACAACTCCATTCGCGTAAATAACAACCCGCTCTACGTTATCGACGGCGTGCCCCTCGACGGCCGCACCGCCCGCCCCAGCCTCAATCTGGGTCAGAATGGACTCGACTTCGGTCCCACCCCCGAAACCAACCCCCTGCTTTATATCAATCCCAACGATATCCAGCAGATCGACATCCTTAAAGACGCTTCCTCCGCGGCCATCTACGGCTCCCGCGGCGCCAACGGCGTCATCGTGATCACCACTAAAAAGTCGTCTTCCTCCGGCACCAAACTGGAAATGAACACCAGCTGGGGCGTCAACATCGGGTATATGAAAAAATATCCCGTGATGGATGCCTCCGAGTTCAGGGCCAACCTCGCCAAGAATAACCTCAAGAACGACTCCGGTGCATCAGTCGATCCCCTCAAAGAGATATCTCAGCACAAACTGTCCCAGAACTACAGCCTTGCGCTCAGCGGAGGCAACGACAACGGAAAGTTCCGGGTATCTTTCCTCGGCTCCAGCAATCAGGGCCTGATCAAAAAAACTGCTCTCGACAAATACCTCGGCAACTTCGCCGGCACATACAAATTCCTCGACAAACGGATCACCATCGACTTCAACCTTATCGCAGGACACACCACTGAGAATATCCAGCTGCTCAGTAATACCGCCGGCGCCGGTGGTAACCTCATGTCCTACGCCCTCAACTGGAACCCCACCAAGGCTCTGCGCACCGGCAAAGGCTATAGCCTCGCCGCCAACAGCTTCTCGGCAACCAACCCGCTGGCCGTCCTCGACGGATTCAGCGACGTAGCAGACGTCAACGTATTCCTGGGAAATATCTCCGCCACAGTCAATATCATCAAAGGCCTCGATTATAAATTCCTTTTCGCCATCAACCACGGCTCCGGCAGCCGTAACACCAATGCCGAAGGCTGGATCGACAACCTGAAAGGCGTGTCCGGACAAGGCTTCGCAGCGATCAATACTACGATACTGACATCGCAGACCTTCACCCATACCCTCAACTATCGCACGAACTTCACAGATGACCTGAAATTCGAAGCGGTGGCGGGCTATGAGTATTGGAAGACCGACTTCGACAATAATACTATCGCGGCAACCGGGTTCAACACCAACCTCGACTATGCGACCCGCACCAACGTGCAGTACACCGACTTCATGCAGAATGCCAAGACCCTGTTCCCGATGTCAACCATCAGGGACCCCAGAACGGAGATACAGTCGTACTTCGGCAGAGTCAACTTCAACCTGCTTGATAAATACTACCTGACTGCCACAATGCGCGCCGACGGCTCCAATAAATTCGGCGCCAATAATAAATACGGCTACTTTCCTTCCGTTGGCGCAAAATGGAACATCAGCAACGAGGATTTCATGAAGAACAGCAACCTCTTCAGTAACCTGGGCCTCCGTGCCTCCTGGGGCATCACTGGTAACCAGGAATTCCCCGCCGGCGCTTCCCTCGAACAATTCAGTTCTACCGCCTTCAACAGTATCGGCCAGACTAACGTCGCCAACCCCGACCTCAAATGGGAAAAAACAACTTCCATTAATTTCGGCCTCGACTATGGTCTGCTCCGGGGCAGGTTCTACGGTTCTCTCGACTACTACCGCAAGAATACTACCGACCTGCTCTTTCAAAGCACCGCCATCCAGCCGGCGCCTGCGTCGATCTACTTCATCAATCTGCCCGCGCACCTGATCAACTATGGCATTGAATTCTCTGTCGGCGCAGCCATCGTACAGCAGAATGACTTCTCATGGGACTTCGGCTTTAACATCGCCTATAACCATAACAAGCTGACTAAATTCAACCAGGCCCCCATTCCGACCGCACAGGTCAGCGGTCAGGGTGTATCCGGCGCGCTGGCCCAGATCATTACCAACAACCAGCCCGTTAACGAATTCTACTTAAAGAAATTCGGCGGATACGACCAGAATGGCAACCAGATCATCGCAGATACACCCTCCTTCTGCGGAGACCCCAACCCGCACGTCCTGATGGGGCTCAGTACAACCCTGCGCTACAAGAAGCTCAGCCTGGTGATCAACGCAAACAGCGCAACAGGCTACCTCATCTATAACAACACACATAACACGATCACCAACATCGGACAGTTTGCAAAAGGCCTTAACTCCGACGCCAACGACTTCAAAACAAAAGAAAGCACCGGTGACGGCGTCGCAGCATCCAGCAGATATCTGGAGAACGGCAATTTTGTCAAGCTTAGGAACGCCACCCTTACCTATATGATTGGCGACGTCGCCGGAGGCAAGGTCAAAAACCTCAGCGTATTCGTCAGCGGCACCAACCTTTTTGTCATCACCAAATTCACTGGTTTCGATCCGGAAGTCAACGTGGACAAGAATAATAACAATTATCCTTCCCGTAACATGGAGTACATTCCCTATCCCACTCCCCGTGCGATCAGTTTCGGACTTAACCTTGGATTATAAAATTTGATAAAACCAGACATATGAACATGAATAAATATATAAAAATGGCCGCGGGGGTGGTAACGCTTGCGATAGTCGCTAGTTGTACCAAACTGGACCAAAACCTCAATAGTACCCTTACGAGCCAACAGACAGCCAATGCCCTCGGGGCCGCGTTCGTCCTGCAAAACGCCTACAACGACGTCGGCAACCCCTATTCCGATCCCGGCAATGTATTCGCTCTCGAGGAAGTCACTGCCGACGAGTGCCTCATCCCGACCCGCGCCGGCGACTGGGATGACAACGGAAAATGGCGCGCCCTCCACCAGCACAACTGGTCTGTAGACGGGGTAGACATCTTCCTCAATATGTTCAATGCATTGAACAAGATTACCTTCGACGCTACCAACGTGCTCACGCCTGACTTTAAAGCCACGAAGGAACAAATTGCGGAAGCCCGTTTCATTCGCGCGATTGCCCTCTACCAGATTTTCGACCTCTGGGGACAGTTCCCCTTCCGTCCACCGGCCGACAACCTGCTGAACGCACCCAAGGTTTACAGGGGGGACAGCGCTGTACAGTTCATCATCAGCGAGCTCAACGCCGTCATACCGGATCTTTCCGCCGGCAACACGATATCCCAGGCCAACGTCGACGCCGCAAATTTCCTGCTAATGCGGCTCTACCTCAACCATGGCGCATTCGTCAACAGACAGAGCCCTACCTTCTCCGATGCAGACATGCAGAAGGTTATAACCCTGGGCAACGCGATCATCAACAGCGGCAAATACGGCTATAGCTCTAATTTTTTCGACAACTTCAATCCCAGTAACAGTACCAGCAAAGAGATCATCTTCGCCAGCCCAAATACTGCCGGCGTAGTGACCAACAATACTGGCATCCACAACATGTGGTGGTCTACGTCGCACTACAACCAGTACTTTAGCCACTACGGTTCCCAGGGGGGATGGAACGGCTTCTCTACTGTCGCTGACTTCTATAATTCCTTTGGGGTAACCGTTCCGATGACCAGGACTCCCAATGATACGCTCATCGATCCCCGCATCGGCGGCCGCTACTACAAAGGAGCCACGGATCAGTCCGGTATAAGACCAGGTATACTCATCGGACAGCAATACGACGAGAAAGGCAACAAACTCACAGACAGAAAAAACAACCTGCTGATCTTCGATCCGAACATTGCGCCAGACCTCAAAGAGAACGGCGCCAACCTCGAGCTCACCGGCTATCGCATCGCGAAATATGTACCGGACTTCTCCAACAATGGAAAGAACTATAACGGTACCGCAGGCAACTGGTGTGTCCTCTTCCGTTATCCCGATGTGGTCCTGATGGTAGCAGAGGCTATGATGCGCCAGGCCGCGCCTAACAACGCCGGCGCCCTTGCCCTCGTTAATTCGCTGAGAGCAGCCCGCGGGACAACCGCCATGACGTCCATGATCCTCAACGACGCCACCAACGTCTACGCCCCTAACACGCTGCTCGCAGAAAGAGGCCGCGAAATGTACTGGGAATCCGTTCGCCGCACGGACCTCATCCGCTTCGGCATGTTCCTGAAACCCTGGGCCTATAAATCGGCCTCAGGCGACGTCAAGAACCTGCTGTACCCCATTCCGACGGCGTCCCTTGCGGCCAACCCGAACCTGAAACAGAACGACGGTTACTAAAACAACCGATTCATAAACTTTAACAGGGGCCATCCAAAAAATGGCCCCTGGTTTTTTAAGGACCCCTAAGAATGTCCTACCTTGTATCCCAACTGGAATTGCCAATGAGATCACTCGCACTCCTCACCGTTATCTTCCTGTTCTCCGCCTGCCAAAACAAAACTGCCGCCCCCACCCTGTTCCGGCTGGAACAAAACACCGGTATCGACTTCAACAACAAGGTCGATGACGGCCGGGTGGAGAACAGCTTCCTTTTTCGCAATTTCTACAACGGCGGCGGCGTGGCCATCGGAGACATCGACAACGACGGACTCCCCGATATCCTGCTCACCTCCAACATGGGCGACAACAAGCTCTACCTCAATAAAGGCAATTTCAAATTCGAAGACATCACCCGCCAGTCCGGCATCACACAGGACAGCATGTGGAGCACCGGCGTCGTTTTCGCCGACATCAACCACGACGGCTGGCTCGACATCTATATCTGCAACTCGGGCCACATGGCTTCCGGCCACCGCCGCAACAGGTTATACATCAACGACCACCACAACCACTTCAGCGATTCCGCCGCAGCCTACGGCCTCGACATCTCCGCCTATACAACACAGGTATCCTTCTTCGACTATGACAACGACGGCGACCTCGACTGCTTCATGATCAACAACAGCCCCATTCCCGTCAATACGCTCAACAACTCCAACCGGCGCGACCTCCCCGACGCCGAATGGCCCGTGGCAGCCTTCCTCAAAGGCGGCGGCGACCACCTCTTCCGCAACGACAATGGCCACTTCACCGAGGTCACCCGACAGGCAGGCATCCACGGTAGCCTTATCAGCTTCGGCCTCGGCGTATCCGTCGGCGACGTCAACAACGACGGCTGGCCGGACGTCTTCGTATCCAACGACTCCTACGAAAGAGACTACCTTTATATCAACCAGCACAACGGCACCTTCAAAGACGAAATGGAGAACTGCTTCGGACACACCAGCTTCTCGTCCATGGGCGCAGACCTCGCCGATATCAACAACGACGGCCTGCCCGAGATATTTACGACGGATATGCTCCCCGAAGACGACTACCGCCTCAAAACCCTTGGATCTTTCGATAACATCGACCTCTACAACGCAAAGCTCAAATCGGGATTCTACCACCAATATATGAAGAACTGCCTCCAGCTTAACACCGGCAACGCCCGGTTCATGGACATCGCCAACTATAGCGGAGTATCCGCTACTGACTGGAGCTGGGGGGCCCTCATCTTCGACATGGACAACGACGGCCTCAACGACATCTTCGTCTGTAATGGCGTCAACAAGGACGTGACCAACCTCGACTTCATGGACTTCTTCGCCAACGACGTCCTCCAGAACATGGTCCTCACCGGCCAAAAAAAGGGTATAGAAAATATTCTGAACAAGATACCCGTCAACCCTATGCTGCACAAAGCCTACCACAATACGGGACAGCTCACCTTTACAGACGCGGGCACCGCCTGGGGCTTCAGCCAGCCCTCCTTCTCCAACGGCGCAGCATACGGCGACCTCGACAACGACGGAGACCTCGACCTCGTCATCAACAACGAGAACGGTCCCGCCTTCATATACCAAAACAACGCCCGCGAACAGAACGGCAACAACTATTTCGGTCTCGCCCTCACGGGCAAAAGCCCCAATACCTTCGCCATCGGCGCCAAAATAAAGGCCTTCGCGGGAAAACAACAGTTTTATCGCGAGCTCGTGCCCAGCCGTGGCTTCCAGTCCAGCGTCGACTATAAGGTGACTATCGGCATCGGCCGGATAAAAGCTCTCGACTCCCTCATCGTCATCTGGCCCGACAACTCATGGACAAAGCTCGACCACCCCGCCATCAACCAGACCCTTAAACTCGACCAGACCACCGCCCCGCTAAATCCACGCTACCCCCCGCCAGCACCAGTCGACTCGTCCGCCTTCCTTCTCCGGCCCCTCCATGGACCATTTCTCAAACACACAGAGGACGAGAACGAAGACTTCCACTACGAGCGAAACCTGCCCAAAATGCTCTCCCGCGAAGGACCCAGATCATCAGTAGCGGACGTCAACGGCGACGGCCTGCAGGACGTCTACGTCGGCGGGACACCCGGTCACCCCGGACAACTCTACCTGCAAACCGCGAAAGGCGGATTTCAACTCAGCCCCCAGCCCGCCTTCGACCAGTTTAAAGATTTCGAAGACGGCGCCATCCTGTTCCTGGACGCCGACCACGACGGGGACAACGACCTGTTCATCGGTCCCGCCGGCAACAACAACCCGCCGGACAGCCGCCAGATGCAATTCCGAATGTTCTTAAACGACGGCAAAGGCCATTTTACACTCGACGCCACAACCTTCCAGAACAACCTCAACGGAGTCAACACCTCAGCTGCCATCGCCGCCGACTTCAACGACGACGGCTATCCCGACCTCTTCATAGGCGGCCGCAGCGTACCCCGGGAATACGGCAGCTTACCCTACAGCTTTATCTACCTGAATGACAAACACGGTCACTTCTCGGACAATACCGACGCCATCAACCCCGCCCTTCACCATCTCGGCATGGTCACCGCCGCCTGCTGGGCCGACTTCACCGGCGAAGGCCACCCGCAGCTGCTCGTCACCGGAGAATGGATGGCACCCCGCCTGTTCTCTTTCCGCAATAACCACTGCACCGAAATAACTACAAGCCTCCACAACCTCCATGGCTGGTGGGAAGTCGCCGCAGCAACTGATCTCAACGGCGACGGACGACCCGACATCGTTCTCGGCAACATCGGCGAGAACTTCTACCTCCGCCCGGACTCCGCCCACCCCGTCAGGCTCTGGGTCAAAGACTTCGACCACAACGGTATCTACGACAAAGTCCTCACCCGGTTCGTCGACAACAAAGACATGCCCGTCTTCCTCAAACACGATATGGAACTCCAGCTGCCCATGCTCAAAAAACAGAACCTCAAACACGACGCCTACGCCAGGAAATCCATCCAGGAACTGTTTCCCCCCGGCACACTCGACAGCGCTGAGGTCAGCACCTTCAACTACTGCAGCTCCATCATCGCCCTCAACCAGGGCAACGGCCAATTCCTGATCACAAAGCTGCCGCCCGGCGCCCAGCTTTCATCCATCAACGCCGTCTGCACCACCGACATCAACCAGGACGGACACCCGGACCTCGTCTTGGGCGGCAACGAATTTGGCTTCCTTCCACAGTTCGGCAGACTTGACGCCAGCTTCGGACACGTGCTGCTCAACGACGGACACGCTCACTTTTCCGACATCCCGTCCAGCCGCTCCGGCCTCAGCCTGCCCGGCCAGATAAGAGACATCAGCCCCATTCCGGGGAAGGATTTCGTATATTTACTTTTCCTGCAGAACGACGAGTATCCCGTCCTCTACCAAACCCGATCCGACAAAAGAAAGGAAAATCAGTAATGCGCTATATCACCTGTCTTCTCCTGCCCATCATCATGCTGTTTTCCAGCTGCAGCGACCCGGGCCGGAAAGTCGACAATCCCCTCTTCGAAGTACTCGACAGCAAACGCACCGGTCTCACCTTTAGCAATACCCTGCATCCCGACCCCAACTTCAACGTACTGGACTATATGTACTACTACAACGGGGGCGGCATCGGCGCAGGCGACTTCAACAACGACGGCCGCATCGACCTTTTCTTTGCCTCCAATCAGGAAGAGAACCGCCTCTTCCTCAACACCAGCAGCCTCCACTTCCGCGACGTCACCGCACAAGCCGGCATCCCCCAGGATAAAGGCTGGTCTACAGGCGTATCCGTCGCCGACGTTAACAACGACGGACTCCTGGACATCTACGTCTGCAAAGTAGGCCGGCTCGGCGGCCTGCCAACCACACACAACCAGCTGCTCATCTGCCAGGGCATCGACTCCAACGGCGTCCCGATCTATAAAGACGAAGCCGTACAATACGGAGTCGACTTTTCCGGCTTTAGCACCCAAGCCGCATTCTTCGACTATGACGGCGACGGCGACCTGGACCTCTACCTCATGAACCACTCGATACACGAGAACGGTACCTTCGGACCAAGAAAAGAAAAACTAGCCACGACCAACCCCTATTCCGGCGACCGCCTGTACCGCAACGACGGCAATGGAAGGTTTACCGACGTCACCACACAATCCGGTATCCACAGCTCGGTCATCGGCTATGGCCTCGGCATTACCATCGCTGACATCAACCTCGACGGCTACCCCGATATCTATATCGGCAACGACTTTCACGAGAACGACTATCTCTATATCAACGACGGGAAAGGACACTTTACAGACGAGTCAGAACAACGGATCATGCATACCAGCCAGTTCACTATGGGCGTCGACGTGGCAGACGCCAATAACGACGGCTACCCCGATATCATCAGCATGGACATGCTCGCCTACGATCCCAACATCCTCAAACGCTCGCTGGGCGAAAATACTTGGGATATCTACCGCATGAAGATCGGCTATGGCTACAGCTATCAGTATACCCGCAACAACCTCCAGCTCCAGCGCCCCGACGGGAATTTTTCCGAGATCGGACTCTACTCGGGCGTCGCCGCCACCGACTGGTCCTGGTCCCCGCTCTGGATCGACTTCGACAACGACGGCCTCAAAGACCTCTTCATCGCCAACGGGATCCCAAAAAGACTCAATGATATCGACTTCATCAATTTCCTCTCCGACCAGCAGCTGCAGGAGCAGATGCACCAAAGCGCCGACAAGGACATCGACCTTATAAAGAAATTTCCCGAGATCAAACTGCCCAGTAAATTCTACAGGAATACCGGCTCGATGAAGTTCGTAGACGAAGCCGACAGCATCTCCGGATCCATCCCTAACTACTCGAACGGAGCCATATACGCCGACCTCGACAACGACGGCGACCTCGACCTCGTCGTCAACAGCATCGACGGTCCGGCCCTTATCTACCGCAACAACTCCAATGACCTGCGAAAAACAGACTACATCGACGTCCGGCTCCGCGGCCCCGGAAAGAACCAACGCGCCCTGGGCAGCAAGCTCATCCTGTTCAGCGGAAAAGATATCCGTACCTGCGAAAAATATCCCGTCAGAGGCTTCATGTCCAGCATGGACATCCCTGTTCACATGGGCCTCGGCCACACGCCCGTCGATTCCCTTTTCCTTGTGTGGCCTGACAATACCTTTCAACGTATCGACCGGCACCCCGGAGACACATCCCTCAGCCTATCCTGGCAGCCCGGCCTTCCCCGCTTTGACTACAGGCTGCTCACCGCCCGCTATACCAATCCCACATCACCCGTAAAAGACATCACCAATAGCACCGGTTTGCTCTACCTCCACACGGAGAACGATTTTCACGAATTTGACCGCGAACCCCTCCTACCCCATATGCTGTCTACCGAAGGACCCGCCCTGGCAGTCGCTGATATCAATAAGGACGGCCTCGACGACGTCTTTATCGGAGCCTCCAAATGGCAGAAGAATGCCATATTCCTACAGCAAAGATCAGGAACATTCAACCGCGTCTCAATACCCGCCCTCAGCAACGACAGCACCTATGAAGACATCGACGCCCAATGGGCAGACTTCAATAAGGACGGGAACATGGACCTCGTGATCGCCAGCGGTGGCAACGAGTACTACGGAAAGGATACCCTTCTCAGCCCCCGCCTTTATCTCGGCGATGGCAAAGGCCATCTCACAAAGCTCAGTGAAGCATTCCACGACCTCTATATAAACGCCTCCTCAGTGGCAGTCGACGATTTTAACGGCGACGGATTCCCCGACCTCTTTATAGGCGGAAGGTCCGTTCCCTGGGAATACGGTAAAATACCCAGGTCCTGCCTCCTCCGCAACGACGGCAAAGGACACTTCACCGACGTCACCGCCTCCATTGCAGGAAACCTCTCAGGTGTCGGACTCGTTACCCACGCCTGCTGGTGCGACCTTAACAGAGATGGACAGAAAGACCTCCTCCTTTCCCTTGAATGGGGAGGGCTCGTCGCCTTCATGAATACCCACGGCCACTTCGTCAAAAAGATGATCACGACAAAAAAAGGATGGTGGAATTTCCTGACATCCGTCGATATCGACAATGACGGAGACATGGACGTCGTCGCAGGCAACCTCGGCCTCAACAGCCGCCTCACCGCCTCTCCCGACCAACCGGTCCGAATGTATTACTATGACTTTGACGGCAACGGCAAAAAAGAGCAGCTACTCACCTACTACCTCAACGGTAAACAGCTTCCATTCGCCGACAAAAGCGAACTCGAACGACAAATGCCCTCACTGAAAAAGAATTTCCTCTACGCAAAAGACTTTGCAAAAGCGTCTCTCACCGACCTCTTCCCAATAGAGAAGCTCAGCGATGCCGATACCCTCACCGCCGACTACTTCGCCAACGCCATCTTCATCAACGACGGACACGGCAATTTTACAGCAGCAGCCCTCCCATGGCAAGCCCAGCTCTCCCCATACAGGGACGCAGCAGTCGCCGACGTCAACTCCGACGGCCTTCCCGACATCTTGTTGTTTGGTAATTACTATGAAAATAATATCCAGATGGGACGCTACGACGCAGACTATGGAACCATCCTGCTCAACAAAGGAAAGGACAGCTTCGACGTCGCGCCGCTCAATGGCCTCGCCATAAAAGGGCAGGTCCGGCACATCCTCCCGCTCACCATTGCTGGACACCCCTCTTTTATACTCGCAAGAAACAACGACAGCGCCCGGATCATCCGCTTCACCCCATAACCCCCCGCCACCGCTATGAAACGGGCTGGATCACCTGCGTAACCCATCTGGTCGAATCAGGTTGCTGGTCCCTTTCCGTCACCAGCAACTGAAAAGGCAGCGCCATCGTCACCTTCTCATAATCCGTCAGATACTGCCGCAACTGCTTCATCGCCCGTTCGGCCATCCAGGGGCCGCCCTTCGTCTGACCCACCACCACTTTCCATGGAACGAATCGCTTCTGCTTAAAAACTGCATTCCCATCCAGCGCCACGTCCGTCGCAATAGCGATCTTCGACTCAAACTGACCACCCTCCAGCACAGCCACATTCAGCATCGGATGGTCGGTTTCCTTTGCCCCGTGCGCAGCAATATACTTCCTCAACTCCGCGATCTTCTTATAGATATCCTTAGTATCCGGATAACCCGTCGTCTTCAACGTGGTCATCAGCACCACCGAATCTTTGGAGATCGCATTCCACACATCGATGCCATAGACATTCTCTTTCTTCTCCATCCAGGCGCGGGCATTCCCGAGCATGACCTCCGCTGCCTTCTTCAACCCCACAGCCTCCCGGTACCGCGCGTAACGCAGAAAAGGATTCCCGCTGGTCGGCACCACACAGGTCCACTGCAAAAGAAGAGAATCCAGTGTCAGCGGCAGGATATTCACCCGGCCGCTATCCCTGCGGCCGCTGCCCGGCTGATCGAATCCAAGTTCGGCCGCATGGTAATATTTGCCGGTGAGCTCAAACACTCTTTGCTCCCCCCGCTGCCATCTTTCCCAGTTGGATGCTTCAACGATCGCCCGCCCTGCCCCACTCGCCGTGCACCTCACCGTTTTCGTTACCACGATATTTACTTGCCCCGGAATGATCAGATAGCTCCCGGCGATCAGCAGGACTACGACACCCGCTAAAAACAATGTCAGTTTCATAAGCCCGTAAAGTAAAAAAAAATCCGGTAAATTGTACCCATGCGTATCATCATCGTATTGCTTTTCGCCAGTTATACCTGCCTCGGCCAGCCCGCGGACACCTCCACCTGGTCAATCAAAGCCGACACCATCGACCCATCCAACTACTACGGCGTCACAGTAGCCAACGGCATGATCGGCCTCGTCTCCTCCACCGAACCCTTTAAAGCCAAAGACATCGTCCTCAACGGCGCCTTCGACCTCTACGGCCGCGGCCGCGTCAGCAATATTCTCAAAACATTCAACTTCGTCAACTGCTACCTCGATATAGACGGCCGCCGCCTGGAAAACACCAAACAGCTCTCCCGTTTCCGCCAAAGCCTCGACATGAAAAAAGCCTGCCTGACGACCAGCTTCGACTACGCCGACAAAGCTTCGGTCAGCTATACCTGGTACTCGCTCCGTCAGCTACCCTATACAGCCCTCGTCGATATCACCATCACAGCACATAAAGACATCGAGATCGTCCCCGCCAGCGTCATGGAAGCCCCCGACATGCTCAAAGACGTAGAGAACTACTACAACGAGATCGACCGCCCCCACGTCACCATATCCCTCCTGACCTCGACCGCCAAAAGCCCCACAGGCAAGCTCCTCATGGCCGCCTCCAACAGCTTTGTCTTCGACGAACCCCACGGCTCCGAACCGCGCGTCATCCACGAAATGTGGGACAACAACATGCACCTGCTCAAATTCAAAAAGAAGCTCACCGCCGGACAGACCTACCATTTCTCCATCGTAGGCTCGACGCTCACATCGGCCCACGACGACGACCCGCTCAACGAAGCCGAACGCCTCACGCTCTTCGCCACCCTCCAGGGTAGCCGCCAGTTGATAAAAGACCACGAAATGGCCTGGGACCGGTTATGGCAGAGCGACATCGTCATAGAAGGCGACCCCGCCACCCAGCGTGAGGTCCGGCTCATGCTCTATCATCTCTATTCCTTCGCCCGCGAGGGCACCTCCTATAGCCTCTCCCCGATGGGACTCAGCGGCCTCGGCTACAACGGCCATACTTTCTGGGATACGGAGATATGGATGTATCCCGCCCTCCTCCTCCTGCAGCCTAAAATTGCCGCCTCCCTGATGGAATACCGCTACCAGCGCCTGCCCGCAGCCATGCACAACGCCGCCAGCCACGGCTATAAAGGCGCCATGTTCCCCTGGGAAAGCGCAGCCAGCGGCAACGAAGAAACGCCCGTATGGGCGCTCAGCGGCCCCTTCGAACACCATATCACCGCCGACGTAGGCATCGCCGCATGGGATTACTACTGCGTCACCCGTGACAAGACCTGGCTCAGGGAAAAAGGCTACCCCCTCCTGCAGGCAACCGCCGATTTCTGGGCCAGCCGCGTACAGCGTAACGGACCTGGTCACTACGACATCAACAACGTGGTCGCCGCCGACGAATGGGCCGAGAACGTAGACAACAACGCCTATACCAACGCCGCCGCCCGGGCCAACCTCCAGGACGCCGCCGACGCGGCCCGCATCCTCGGCCTGACACCCGACCCCGACTGGCTGAACGTCAAAAATAATATCCCGATCCTCCGCTTTCCCGACGGAGTCACACGCGAACACGCCACCTACAACGGCGAGTCCATCAAACAGGCCGACGTCAACCTTCTCGCCTACCCCCTAAAGGAAGTTACCAGCCCCGCCGCCATCCGGAAAGACCTCGACTACTACGAACCCCGTGTAGGCGAAGGGCCCGCCATGACCCACGCCATCTTCGCCATCCTTTACGCAAGACTGGGCATGCCCGATAAAGCCCTGACCGATTTTACCGGCGGATACAGACCCAACCTCCGCCCGCCCTTTGGCGTGATCGCCGAGACGGCTACGGGCAACAACCCCTATTTTGCCACCGGCGCAGGCGGCATGCTCCAGGCTGTTTTGAACGGCTTTCTCGGCCTCGAGATCACCCCTTCGGGAATAACGCAGCTCCCTGCCCGCCTGCCGTCTAAATGGAAAGCCTTAAAGGCTACCGGAATAGGTCCGGACAGGCTGAATTATATGATCAAATAAGCTTATAGGAAAGGGGATTTTTTACCTGTATTTTTTAAGCAGCTTAAATAATAGGACAATTTCCAGGTCAAAATCCGGCTATATACAATAAAACCCTCATTAGGCGTTAAAGCAAGTAGTAGATCCAAACCTGTTAATAACCTTATACAACCTTATACAAAAACTATGGGATTTAGGTACCCTTTCCTGCTTATTAAAGCTGCCTCAAGGAATTTGTATTTCCTGATGTTTCTCAACGGCTTCGCAATCGCGTCCATGTGCTATTTCAAAATGGAGGCTACCTACGAGAACGGCCTCTTTGGAAGCATCAAGAATACCATCGATGCAAGGGTCGATGCCAATGACACTCCCGATTCCATCCTTGTCAAATCCATGAACGTCTGCCATCAGCTGATGATCGACAGAGCATATGCATTTCAGGACAACAAATCAGACATGGGCGCAGAAGCGGCGATTCACTCCACCGCCTTTGACCTCATGACCACCCAGGGCGCCTGCGGCAGCTATTCCCAGGTGCTGGCACGGATCGTCAAAACATACCACTTCCCCGTACGTATCGCCCAGATGAAAGCAGGCGGCATCTACGGCGCACATAATATCGTCGAAGCCTACAACGGCAACAGCTGGGTAGTCCTCGACCCCACATTCAACCTCTGTTTCGTCCGCCCCGACGCCCGGCTCGCAAGCTTCGCGGACGTTCAGAACAACTGGACCTATTACTCCAGACAGGTATCCCCCGGCTATAACCTCCAGTATCGCTACGAAGACGTCCGCTACGCCAACTGGACAAAGGTCCCCGTCCTCTTCCCCTCGGTCAAAGGCGTCCTCAACATGACCCTGGGCACCGAAAAGGCCAACCAGGTATGCATCCGTACCTTGTTCATGAACGCCTATTCCGTCTGGTTCTACACCATTCTCATACTCTTTATTCCCATATTCCTGATGACTTTCAGACTGGTCATCAAAACCAAAATATTCCCAAGCCAGGACACCCCGTTTACCTTCCGGAACTTCGTAAAATACATCCGGCCCAGAATAGCAGGGACCTCTTACACACACTGAAACTCCTTATAAACCATCCCACAAAGCATCACCCCGCGTGGTGCTTCATTTTTTAGTCCACGAACCATCCCTATCAACAACCCGCGGGACCCATCCCCGGCACGGGCTATTTTTCCATTTTTTTAGTGTAGGTTTGGGGCCGAATAAAAATTAATAAATGCTTAAAGTCGGCGTCTTTGGAGTCGGTCACCTCGGAAAATTTCACCTCAACAACTGGAAAGAAATAAAAGTAGCAGAACTGGTAGGATTCTACGACCCCAACGACAGCATCGCCCAGGAAGTCGCCAATAAATATCAGATCCCAAGATTTCTGGACCCCGAACACCTCATCGAAGCCTGTGACCTCATCGATATCGTCGCCCCTACCCCCCTCCACTTTAATCTGTGCGAAAAAGCCATACGTAAGGGTAAACACGTATTCGTGGAGAAACCCCTCGCCAATACCATGGACGAAGCCCGCGAGCTCGTACAACTCGTCCGGGAATCGAACGTCAAACTGCAGGTCGGCCACGTAGAACGCTTCAACCCCGCCTACCTCGCCGTCCAATCCACGCCGCTTCACCCCATGTTCATCGAAGTCCATCGCCTGGCCCAGTTCAATCCCAGAGGTACCGAGGTCAGCGTCATCCTCGACCTGATGATCCACGACATCGACATCATCCTTAGCCTCGTCAAAAGTGAAGTAAAAACGATATCCGCAAGCGGCGTTGCCGTCATGACCGACACCCCGGACATAGCCAGCGTCCGCATCGAATTCAACAACGGCTGCGTAGCCAATCTCACCTCCAGCCGCATATCGATGAAAAAAATGCGGAAAATGCGACTATTCCAGAAAGATGCCTATATTGGCATCGATTTCCTCAATAAAAAGACCGAGATCATAAAATTGAAAACGCCCCAGGACCTCGACGTTTTCTCCTTCGATATAGAGACCCCGAACGGAAAAAAGACGATCGCACTTTCCAATCCGTCGGTGCCCGAGGTCAACGCCATCAGACTGGAATTGGAAGCCTTCTGCACCGCCATCCTGTCCAACACCCCAACGCGCGTATCCGAAGTTGACGGACTACGGGCAATGGACATCGCTCACCAGATCCTTCAAAAGATAAAACACAACACGATCAACACCTGATCCGGGCATGCAGAGAAAGCTCCATACAGTCTCAATTCTGTGGTATATTCTCAGCGACTATACAATGGCGCTCCTATCTTCCATTATCTTCCACTTCAGCCGCCGGATATTGCTCTCTGAAACGATATTTAATGACCACAGTCTCGTCCTCACCCAGCGATTCTGGCTCGGAACCATTACTATTCCCCTCGGTTGGCTCGCCCTTTATACCCTTATGGGCTCCTATCGCAACCTATACCAGAAATCCCGGCTGAACGAAAGCACCAACACCTTTATCTATTCCATCGTCGGCTGCACCACCGTATTCTTTACCATCGTCATCAACGACCCGGTAAAAGACTACCACTATTTTTATCAAACCTATTTCGTCTTCCTCTTTAGCCACTTCCTCCTGACCCTCACCGGCCGTCTCTTCATCCTCAACTACGTCCGCAACCAGGTCAGAAAAGGAAAGGTCGCTTTCAACGCACTCCTTATTGGCAGCGACGCCGTCGCCACCCGCGTCTACAAGGAATCCCGGGAAGGCCTGCGTCAGTCCGGCTACCACTACGCCGGCTATATCAGCAGCCCCAACCAGCAAAACAACGGCATCGCCCGATATCTGCCCGAACTGGGTAATTCTGACCAGATCGAGACGACCATCGACCGCCACGATATCCAGCTCGTCGTCGTAGCACTCGAACGCTCCTCCCGCAAAGACCTCGAGACCATCGTCGAGAAACTTAGCAACAAGGACGTCCGCATCAAAACCCTGCCCAGCACCCTCGACATCCTCTCCGGTTCCGTCAGGACCAGCGACGTCATGGGTGCGCTCCTGTCCGACATACACACCGGCCTGATGCCCGAATGGCAGCTCAACTTCAAACGCCTCATCGACGTGTCCAT
>Ga0207695_10005125_pt1 | contig 17546 bp, 14 predicted proteins | sample KBSC54metaG_FD_184354 | JGI IMG/M metagenome (GOLD analysis project Ga0207695, IMG submission 184354) | Corn rhizosphere microbial communities from Kellogg Biological Station, Michigan, USA - KBS C5-4 metaG (SPAdes) (version 2) | ecosystem: Host-associated > Plants > Roots > Rhizosphere > Soil... | reverse complement strand
GAATCAAGGGCGTCGGCGAGGCCGGCATCTGCGGCGCCGGCGCCGCAATCGCCAACGCCGTCTATAACGCCTGCGGCGCCCGGGTCCGCGACTATCCGCTCACGCCGGATCGGGTGCTGGCGGCGATGGGGGCGTTGTAGGAGGCTCCGCCGGAGACTTGCCCTCACCTCACCTCTCACATTGGCATGGGAGATGGCTACTGAAAGGCCGGGGTCGCGGCGGATCGTGAAGCTGCCGCTGCTCTCTCAGTAACCCTCTCCCGCTTGCGGGAGAGGTGAGGTGAGGGCAAGCCGCAGTTACTTCGCCGGCCCCAGCTGCACCGTCACCACCGCCGACAGTCCCGGCCGCAGCTGGTCCAGCCCAGGCTGCCCCGGGTCCAGGTGGATGCGCACCGGCACGCGCTGGACGATCTTGGTGAAGTTGCCGTTGCCCGGCTCGAACGGCAGCAGGGCGAACTCCGAGCCCGAGCCCGGCGACAGGCTGTCGATCCGGCCGGTGAATCTCACGCCCGGCAGGGCGTCGACCTTGATCGTCGCGAGCTGGCCCGGCCGCATCCGGCCGGTCTGGGTCTCCTTGAAGTTGGCGGTGATGTACGGCGCGCCGCGGCTGACGATGGTCATCAGCCTGACGCCCGGCTGCACGATCGCCCCGACCGTCGCCTGGATGTCGGCGACGATGCCGGCGGCCGGGGCGGTGACCGTCGTGTGCGCCTTCAGGCGCCTGGCGGCCTCCAGGCCGGTGCGGGCCCGGAACTGCGCCGCCTGGGCCTGGGCCAGCGCCGCCTGGATCTCGCCGCGGCTGCGCGCGGCGATCAGGGCCTGGCCGCGGGCGGTCTCGAACGCCCCGCGCAAGGCCGGGTCCGCGGCGCCTCGGGCGCCGGCGAGCGCCTGGGCCGCCTTCACCTGGTTGCGGGCCAGGCTCTCCTCGGCGTCGAGCCTGGCGATCCCCGCCCGGGCCGCCTTCTCGGCGGCGGTGGCCGCCATCAGGTCGCCCTCGGCGGCCGAGATCTGCAGGTCGTATTCCTCCGGGTCCAGACGGACCAGCGGATCGCCGGCCTTCACCGGCTGGTTCTCCCGCGCCACCACCTCCAGGATCATGCCCCGGGCCCGGGGGGACACGATCACCTGGTCGGCGCGCACATAGGCGTCGTCGGTGGTGGTGTCGGACTTGTCCGAGAATATCCACGCCAGCCCCGCGGCCAGGGCCAGGATCGCCGCCGCCACGACGATCAGCGCTCGCCAGGGCATGGCGCCGCCGCCTGCCGCGCGAGCCGAACCGCCAACCATCTGAACCGCACACCCCCCGCGCTTGCCCCGCGCGGCCTCGATGATGCTACGATGACGATCATGGTCGCAAGGGGCAGGGATCATTGAGCGCGGCCGCGGCGATGGCCGGGGCCGACGCCTCGACGGCTCGGCTGAGCGAACGGCGCAAGCTGGCGATCTTCCTGATCATGGCGATCGGCCAGTTCATGGCCGTGCTCGACATCCAGATCGTGGTCGCCTCGCTGAGCTCGATCCAGTCCGGCCTGTCCGCGGGCCTGGACGAGATCGACTGGGTGCAGACCGCCTATCTGGTGGCCGAGGTGGTGATGATCCCGCTCTCGGCCTTCCTGGCCAAGGCGATGTCGACGCGCTGGATGTTCGTGGCCTCGGCGGGCGCCTTCACCCTCGCCAGCCTGCTCTGCGGCCTCGCCTGGGACCTGCCGTCGATGATTGCGTTCCGGGTCATCCAGGGGTTCGTGGGCGGCGCGATGATCCCCCTGGTGTTCGCCACCGGTTTCGTCTTCTTCGACGGCGCCAAGGCGGCCATGGCGACGGCGGCGCTGGGCGTGATCGCCACGCTCGCCCCGACGCTGGGCCCGACGATCGGCGGCTGGATCACCGACTCCTTCAGCTGGCGCTGGTTGTTCTTCGTCAATGTGGCGCCGGGTCTGCTGGTGACGGCGGCGCTGGTCGCGCTGGGTCCGATCGACCGCGGGGACGTGCGCCTGTTTGGCCGGATCGACTGGCTGCATGCGGCCAGCCTGGTCGTGTTCCTGGGCGGCCTGCAGTACGTGCTCGAGGAGGGGCCGCGCCGGCAGTGGCTGCAGGACCGCACCCTCGCCGCCGTCGCCTGGGCGACGCTGATCGGCGCGGCGGTGTTCGCCGAGCGCTGCGTCTACTCGAAAAGCCCGCTGGTCCGCCTGGAGCCCTTCCGGCGCCGGGGCTTCACGGCGGCGGTGATCCTCAGCTTCGTGGTCGGCTTCGGTCTCTACACCGGGGTCTACCTGACGCCGGTCTACCTCGCCCAGGTGCGCGATTATTCCAGTCTGGATATCGGCTCGACGGTGTTCGTCACCGGCGTGTTCATGACCGTCGCCGCGGGGCCGGCCGCCTGGCTGACGACCCGCATAGACCAGCGCGTCGTGCTGGCGATCGGACTGGCGCTCTACGCGGTGTCGTTCCTGATGATGTCCGCCATCGGGCCCGACTGGGGGTTCCGCGAGCTGTTCTGGCCGCAGGCGGTGAGGGGTGTCGCCGTGCTGTTCAGCATGGTGCCGGTGGTGGGGCTGGCGATGAGCGACCTGCCGACGAGCGAGCTGCGAGACGCGTCCGGCATCAGCAACCTGATGCGCAACGTCGGCGGGGCGGTGGGCATCGCGCTCGCCAACACCTGGCTGCTGGCCTACTTCAACCTCCATTTCGTCGGCCTGCTCGGGTCGGTCAGCCAGTCGCCCGACGAGGCGGTGCGCGCGTTGTCCGGCCTCACCCAGCTGTTCGGCGCCGGCGGGGTCGAGCCTGGCCGTGGCCAGCTGATGGCCATGGGCGCCATGGCCCGCGGCATTTCCGCCCAGGCCCTGACCCTGGCCTTCGACGACGTCTTCCGGCTGGGCGCCTGGATCTTCGGCGCCTGCATCCTGTTGACCCCCTTTTGTCGCCCCGGACCGATGACGGAGGCGCGACGCCATGAAGCCGCCGCTTATGGCCATTAGCCGGCCCGTGCGCTTTGGGCGCCTTGGGCTGAGGGCCACCGCACGTTAGATATGGGACGCCGTCGGGGACCCAGTATGTTCAATAAGCTCAAGGCCGTGCTTCCGCTTGTTCTTGTCGTCTTCGGCCTGGCGGCCAGCGCGCCGGCCTGGGCGATCAAGGAAACCGCGCCGCCTCTGGCCGAACTGGTCAAGCCGCCGGCGGCCGATCCGGCCTATCCGTTCACGCGTCCCAATCCGGACGCCGAGATCGGCAAGCTGCCCAACGGCCTGACCTATGGCGTGATGCGCCGGGCCGGCACGCGCCAGGTGTCGGTCATTCTGCGGGTCAACGCCGGTTCAGGCGCCGAGACCGACCAGGAGCGGGGCGTCGCCCACTTCCTCGAGCACATGGCCTTCAACGGCTCGCACAACTTCCCGCCGGGCACCGTGATGAAGCGGTTCGCCGACATCGGCGTCTCCATCGGTCGGGACCAGAACGCCGAGACCGGCTACGACGGCACCACCTTCAGCCTGGATCTCTCGGAGGTCACGCCGGACCGGCTCGACCTGGCGTTCTCCTGGTTGCGCGACGTCGCCGACGGCCTCGACATCCAGCAGAGCGAGGTGGACCGCGAGCGCGGCGTGATCCGCTCCGAGTATGTCGGCAGTCGCAGCCCGATGACCGACGTCGCCCAGACCAGCGCCGCCTTCCTGGCGCCGGACCTGCTGGGCCCCCGCCGTGCTCCGATCGGCCTGCTCGAGAGCATCAATTCGGTCAGCGCCGACACCATCCGCGGCTACTACCGCCGCTGGTACCGGCCGCAGTCGGCGATCGTGGTGGCGGTGGGCGACATGTCGCCCGAGGAACTGAAGGCGCGCATCGTTGCGACCTTCGGATCCTGGCGCAACGACACCCCGGCGCCGGCGCCGGTGGACTGGGGCCACGTCAATCCGAGCCTGCCGAGCGCGGCCATCACCCAGCAGCAGACCCAGGTGCCGCCCACGCTGCAGGTCTGCCGCGCCGCGCCGGAAGACGAGGTCCTGCAGGAGGGCGTCATCTCCCGCACCCGCGATTTCACCGAAGCGGTCTGGCAGAACGTGCTGAACCGGCGGCTGTCGGCGCTGGCCAGCAGCGCCAACCCTCCCTTCGTTTCCGCCCAGGTGGACCGCGACGAGATGTTCGAGGCCGCCGAGCTGGCCTGCGTCACCGTGCTGCTGCGCGACCAGGATTGGCGGTCGGCGATGGCGGCGGTGTCGGCTGAGACCCGGCGCATGGCGCTGCACGGGATTACCGACGAGGAATACCAGGCCAACATCAAGACCCTCAACGCCGCGGTCGAGGCCGAGGTCGGCGGCGCGCCGACGATGACGGGCGCGCAGCTCGCCCAGAGCATCGTCTCGAACCTGACCAACCACGGCACCTTCTCCACTGCCGAGGAGGACCAGCGGATCGGCCGGCTGGCGCTGGCCGGCATGAGCCGCGAGAAGGTCTCCGAGGAGTTCGCCCGCGTCTGGACCCACGCCGGGCAGCCCCGGATGATGCTGATCAGCCCCACCGCCCAGGCGGACGCCCAGGTGCTGGGCGCCTGGAACACCGCCGAAGCGGGTCCGCCGCCCGCGCCGCCGGCCGAGCACCAGGGCCACGCCTGGGCCTATGCCGATTTCGGCCCGCCCGGCGCCGTCGTCAGCCGCGAGCCCCTGGGCGACATCGGTTCGGTGCGGATCGCCTTCAGCAACGGCGTGCGGCTGAACTTCAAGTCCAGCCTCAACGCCCAGGATCGGGTGGAAATCCGCATCCGCTTCGGGGCGGGCCAGCAGGAACTGACGTCGCGGGACATCCCCGTGGCGCGGCTTGGCGCCATGCTGCTGCGCGAAGGCGGGCTCGGAAAGAACGACTACGGCGACACCCTGCGCCTGTGCGAAGGCCATGCCTGCGACATCGCCCTGGCCGTCGGCCGCGACGCGTTCGAGGTCGGCGGCGCCACCCGCCCGTCCGACCTCGATGTGGAGCTGCAGCTGATCACCGCCTACTTCGCCGATCCCGGGTTCCGGCCCGAGGTCGACGCCCGCATCCCGACCTCGGTGCGAGCCCTCTATCAGGTCAGCCGCAGCGACTCCGGCTACGTCGCCGCCCTGGCCCGCGCCAGGGCGCTGCCGCCGCCGCGCATCCTCGATCTGCCCGACGAGCAGACGATGGCGAAGATCCGCAGCGCCGACTTCGCGCGGGTGCTGGGCCCGGCCCTGAGGAACGACGCGCTGGAGGTGACCATTGTCGGCGATATCGACGAGGACACCGCCGTCGCGGCCGTCGCCAAGACCCTGGGCGCCCTGCCGCCGCGCGTCTGGCGCAACCCGGCCCGGCCCGATGCGCCGCGCATCCGCTACGCGACCGCCGCGCCCCAGCCGGTGCGCGCCGTCCACGAAGGGTCGCCCGAGAAGGCCACCGTGCTGGCCACCTGGCCGCTGTTCGTCTGGACGCCGGACAGGGTGCGCGAGCAGCGCACCATCGACCTGCTGAGCCTGATCGTGCAGATGCAGGCGATCGACGACATCCGCCAACGCCTCGGCAAGGCCTATTCGCCGCAGGTGGACGTGTCGCTGGGCCGCGGCGGGGACCAGGGCTCGCTCACCGTCTCGATCGACACCTCGCCCCAGGCCACCGACGTCGTTGTTGCCGAGCTTCGTCGCATCGCCCAGAGCCTGGCGGCGGGTCAGATCACCGACGACATGCTGGAGCGCGCCCGCCGGCCGGTGCTCGACAACGGCGCCACCCGGGAAATATCAAATCCGTGGTGGATCACCATGCTTGACGGGTCCTGGTCGCACCCCGACCAGCTGGCGGCCGCCAGGACCTGGCAGAGCGACTATTCCGGGATCACCCTCGCAGAGGTGAAGGCGGAGGCGAGCCGGTGGCTTGCCAATGCCCCGCTCGTGGTCATCGCCGATCCCGCCACGCAAGCCGCCAACCCGCCGCGCCGCCCCCCGGCCTGACCGCCGCGCCTGACCCTGGCCTTGAGCCGGGGCGCCTTTTTCGCTACCGCCTCCGCAACTCAAGACAAGGAGACGGCCGGATGGGCGTGTTGGACGGTAAGGTGGTGCTGGTCACGGGCGCCGCGGGCGGCATCGGCAAGGAGTGCGCCCTGCTGGCGGCCCGCGAAGGCGCCAAGGTGGTGGTCAACGACCTGGGCGGCGCCGTTGCCGGCAACGACGAGGGCTCCGCGGGCCCGGCCGAGGCCACCGCCGCCGAGATCCGCGCCGCCGGCGGCGAGGCCGTCTCGAACTCCGACAGCGTCGCCACGCTGAAGGCGGCCGAGGGCATGGTGAAGCAGGCGATCGATGCGTTTGGCGGCCTGCATGCCATCATCAATCCGGCGGGCATCCTGCGCGACTACATGCTGCACCGGATGAACGAGGCGGACTGGGACGCGGTGATCACGGTGCACCTGCGCGGCGCCTTCAACGTCAGCCGCGCCGCGGTCGAGCACTTCCGCAACCAGGGCGAAGGCTCCTTCGTCCATTTCACCTCCACCTCCGGCCTGATCGGCAACCTGGGCCAGACCAACTATGCCGCCGCCAAGATGGGCGTCGTCGGGCTTTCGCGGGTGCTGGCGATGGAGGGCGCGCTCAAGGGGGTGCGCTCCAACATCATCGCGCCCTTCGCCTGGACCCGGATGATCGCCACCATCCCGGTCAAGGACGAGGCCTCTGCCCAGCGGGTCGAGCGGATGCGTTCGGGCATGCGCGCCGACCAGGTGGCCCAGCTCGCCATCGCCCTGGCCAGCCCTCAGTCGAAGGACGTGACCAGCCAGATCTTCGGCGCCCGCGGCAACGAGATCATCCTGTTCAGCCAGCCACGCCCGGTCCGCACCCTGGCGCGGATGGAAGGCTGGACTCCGGAAAGCATCCTCGGCCACGCCTTCCCGGCCATGCAGAACGACTTCACCGACATCGGCGCCTCGGCCTCCGTGTTCCCCTACGATCCGATCTAGGCCAATCTCGCCCTTCGCCGGCGTAGATCGGCGCAGGGAGACGGCCAGATGATCTCGCGGGAGGAAAACGAGCTGCTCACCCTCGTGGAGGGGGACGCCCCCATGGGGCGGATGATGCGGGCCAACCATTGGATGCCAGCGCTTCGGGCGGCCCGGCTCGAGGCCGACGGGGCGCCGATCCGCGTGCGGCTGTTCGGCGAGGATTATGTGGCCTTCCGGGCCACCGACGGACGGGTCGGCTTCTTCGACGAGGGGTGCCCTCACCGGGGCGTGTCGCTGGCGCTTGCCCGCAACGAGGACTGCGCGCTGCGCTGCATCTTCCATGGCTGGAAGTTCGACGTGTCCGGTCGCTGCGTCGAGGTTCCGACGCACAGCGGAGACCAGGCGGACTTCGCCTCGAAGGTGCGCCTGAGGCACTATCCGGTGCGCGAAGCGGGCAAGATGATCTGGGTCTGGTTGGGCGAAGGCGAGCCGGCGCGGTTCCCGGAGCTGCCGTTCACCAATGTCCCTGACGACCACGTGTTCATGGCGAGCACGAAGATTCCCGTGAACTATCTGCAGGGGCTGGAAGCGACGCTCGACTCTTCGCACATCCCCTTCCTGCATCGCGACTGGGTGGGCGGCATGGGCGCCGCCTACACGGCGACGATCGAGAACACCGCCCCCCGGTTCGAGATCCAGGACACCTCCTACGGCTTCAGGGGCGCAGCTCTCAGGACCACCAGCGACGGGACCGTGCACGTGCGCATGAACGAGTTCGTGCTGCCATTTCATGCGTCCATGCCGCCGGGCTCACCGGAGCTCGGCGCGTACCAGATCCTGGTTCCCATCGACAATGTCACCACCCTCTGGATCTACGTCTGCTGGAACAAGGACCGGCCGCTCGAAGGCACGGAGGGGCGCGGACATCTGGCCAAACCTGACGCCGACCTGGATGATTGGGTGCCTCCCATGGGCGGCCCGGACGAGTATTGGGGCCAGGATCGCGAGTCGATGCGCAACGGGACCTCGTTCGCCGGATTCAACGCCGGACTGCTCGCTGAAGATACGGCGGCGCAGATAAGCATGGGGCGCATCGCCGATCGCACGAAGGAGATGCTCTGCTCCGGCGACGGGGCGATCAAGGCGGTGCGCCGCCTGCTGGCGGGGGCTGCGCGGGACTACGTCGCCGGTGAGAAGCCGTTGGGGACGGATGCGGGGATCCCCTACCGGGACCTCTATGCCGTGAGTGGCGTGATGGCCGCGAGCGAGGACTGGCGCGAGCGGTTCGCGCGGTCTGCCGCCTAAGGCCCGTCCTTGGCCAGGACGACCGCGTAGCTGTCGGAATAGAGCCGCCGCCAGCCCGGCGTGCGGTCGAGGGCGGCGACGGCAGGCTGGCCGGGCTGCAGGATCGCCCAGCGGACGCCGTACTGCGAGATCGCCCGGTCGAGGGCGGATTGGCTGGCGGCCATGATCTGGCTGTGGTCGGCGATGAAGTCGTCGCCGTACATGTCGGCGCGACCGTCGATGTAGGGCTTCACCCCGTCGAAGATCAGGTAGCCGCCGAAGTCGTAGGCGTTCAGCACCGGCTGCCGGGCGAGCGCGTCCGGCACGTGCGCCATGGCGGTGATCGGCGCCGTGGGCCCGTCCGCCCGCCGCTCGGGCGTGGCGATGCGCAGCGCCACCAGCGCGGCGAACAGGCCCGCCGCCAGCGCCGCCTGGGGCCGGGACAGGCGCCAGCCCTGGTCTTCGGTCGGCGCCGGCCCCAGCGCCGCCCCGAAGGGCTCGGCGATCAGCAGCGGCGCCATGACCCCCAGCAGCACCTCCTGGCGGATATGCTGAAAGGTCATGTGCACCAGCAGCAGCGCCATGACGGCGCGCACCGCGGTCAGCTTCGCGCCGCGATAGAACAGGGCGAAGAGGCCGGCCAGCACGGCGATCTCCACCGGCTCCAGCTTCATGAAGTCGGGACTCCGCCATTCGCTGATCGCCGGCAGGGACTTCATGTTCATCACCTGCAGCGGGAAGGCGAGGCCGTCGACGCCGTGGGGTGTCACCAGCGCCGCCAGCAGCGCGCCGACGGTGAACGCCGCCCAGGCCAGCACCCGGCGCCAGCGCCAGACCTTGAGGTCGAGGGCCGTCTCCAGCGTCAGGGCGCCTGCCAGTCCGACGCCGACGATGAAGCTGGAATGCAGGTTCGCCCACAGGATCATCAGCGGCAGCAGCCAGATGCTGGGCGCCTTCCCGCGACGTCGCGCCTCCAGCAGGGCGACGGTCCAGGCGGCCAGCACCGGCAGCGCCAGGATGTGCGGACGCGCCAGCAGGCTGGGCGCCACACACGCCAGGCCGATCACCAGGGTGGCCGTCGCCGACAATGGCGAGAGCCAGCGCAGCAGCCAACGCGCCATCAGCGCAGCCGTCGCGCCGATGCCCAGCCCTGTCAGCAGCATCACGCCGCTCCAGCCGGCGAAGCGCCAGGCCAGGGCCATGAGCGCCTCGCTCAGCCACTCGTGCGTCACCCAGGGCCGGCCGGCGTAGGTGTAGGAGAAGGGGTCCACCGCAGGGACCTGGCCGTGCTGCAGCATCCAGCGTCCCGTCGCCAGGTGCCAGAAGGTGTCGCCGTCGTTGAGGATCTGCGGCGCGAAGCTTACCGCCGCCGCCAGCGCCAGCGGCGCGATCCAGACAAGCAGGAAGCGCAGGCCCGCCGCCCGCGAATCCTGGGCCACGCCAATGCTCGCCGCCGCCGTCATCCGCCTTCCATGGCGGCCGCGCGCTGATTTGGCAAACCCCCGGCGCGCCGCGCGGGTGTCAATGCCAGAAATCGCCTTCTGCCACCCAAATATTCGACGGGCGCATGACCAGCATTAACCAATTGAATAGAATTGCAATTAGCGGGAATTTACGAAGCGGTAAGTCGGCAGAAACTGCATCGGCTGCTCGGCAAAAACTGCCGCCATTCTCTGCCTACGGGCACTATTTGCCCCGGGGCAATGCCCAGATTCGGCAGTCTTGCAAGCGGTTATATGGATAATGGAATCCTAAATCACACGGCGCACGCCTTGCATCATTCAGCCCACGGCAAAAAGCCGACGGGGTCATTGTTGGCCCCGGTGATGGAAAGGGTCAAAGCACCATGTTTAGCGTCAATACCAATCCCGGCGCGCTGATTGCGCTCCAGAACCTCAACTCCACTGCCGCACAACTGCAAACCGCCCAGAACCAAGTGTCGACGGGTCTTGCGGTGTCGTCTCCCAAGGACAACGGCGCCATCTGGGCCATCGCCCAGAACGAACGTGGCCAGCAGCAGTCGCTGGACGCGGTGAAAAACTCGCTGCAAACCGGCCAGTCGATCATCGACGTGGCCAACTCCGCGGGTCAGACCGTCTCTGACCTGTTGATCCAGATGAAGGAAAAGGCGCTCGCCGCGTCCGACACTTCCCTGGACACCAACAGCCGCACGGCGCTCAACGCCGACTTCGTGGCCCTGCGCAACCAGATATCGACGGTTGTGCAGAACGCGACCTTCAATGGCGTCAACCTGCTCGACGGCTCCCTGACCAACGGCATCACGTCGCTGGCCAACGCCGACGGCACGTCGGTGATCACCACCAAATCCCAGGACCTCTCTCTGGGGGGGACGATCGTTGGCGTCGGTTCGACCGACACGATCGGCACGGTGACCACGGCGCAGGCGATGATCGATACGGTCGCCACCTCGCTGAACGCCGTGGACAATGCGCTTGCCACGCTCGGCACTTCGTCGAAGGCCCTGGGCGACCAGCTGGACTTCGTCGGGAGCCTCCAGGACACCCTGGAAACCGGCATCGGCAACCTGGTGAACGCCAACCTCGCCAAGGAAAGCGCCACCCTCTCCGCGCTGCAGACCAAGCAGCAGCTCGGCATCCAGGCCCTCTCGATCGCGAACTCGTCTTCGTCCGCGCTCCTGGGGCTGTTCCGCTAAGTCTCGCCTAGAGTGACCGCAGGTCCGGGCGCAGACGCGCCCGGACCTGCGTGCGCTTCACACAAGCTTACAGGGGCCGCGAATGCGGCCATCCCGGCTCGCCCCATCCGTGGGCGTTGCGAAGCCGGATTCCGCTTGCATGCAGACTGGCGCCCCAGACGCCGCGCATGGGCAGCAGACTGTCGACAATCCGCAGTTCGACCTGGCGTTTGCAAAGCTCGCCCGGGAGGTCCGTGATGGCCTCCACGCCGATGGGTCGAACGGCGACTCGAGAGACCCACATGCCGACATCGCGAAGGTCTTCGAACCCGCTCGGCTCGAAGTCGTAGCGGAAGATGGTCGTGGCGCTCAGGCGCTCGGACCACGCGTTTTCCACAAACGCCAGGGTCGTGGCGGGCGATCCGCTGAACCAGGCGTCAGCGTCCGAGGCCGTCGTGGCCGCCGTGCGCCAGAGCAGTATCCGCGGACACTCGCGCGGGAAGAGGTAGAGGCGCTCGTGGGCCTCGTCGATGGCCCAGACCAGCGGCCCGTTCAGCCAGGCCTGCCCGGCGGGCCGCGCCGAGGGAACCTTGACCGGACGCGGCTCGAAGAGCCCGATGCCGGGATCCTCGCTGAAATGGGACAGGCGCATGCGACGACTGCAGTCTGGCGTGAGGCCTAAGTCAACCAACGAACAGGACGTCGGTAGACAGCGCTGGCCGGGTCGGTCGCCAGCCACGCCGCTCGCCTAGAACTGAGCTTCAAGCGTGACGGAATGGCCATTGTGCAGGGCTTTGAACTCCACCATGCGCCCCGCCGCGACAGCCCGCATCATTTCCAGCAGGTGCTGGATGCTCTGAATGGGTTGGCCGTCGAACTCATAGATGCAGTCGGCCCAATGCAGCCCCGCCTTCTGGGCGATCGATCCCCGCTTGATCGAGACGGCCATCGCCTCGTGAAGGTCCGGCGTGTTCAGATGCCGGGCATCCATCCGGACGACCCAGCCGAAGGGCTCCGAGAACGTCACCCCGAACTCCGCGTCCCGCGGGGATTCCCCCTGCGGAACCGCCAGCGCCGCCGAGGCGGGGTCGGCCACATACCTGTCGATGGCGGCGATCTGCAACCCGATCTGGGTTGGGCTGATCGGCAGAATCAGGCTGTCGCCACTCTTCGCCTTGACCTTGATCCGGTAGCCGCCGGCCTGCCTGGCGCGCAACGTCGCATCGTTCAGGGCGACGCCGATGATTTCGGTATGGACGCAGCCTCGTGCGCTTCGGCACGAACCCGTCGAGGTTCTCGAAATCCCCGTGACGCTCAGGTCGTCGGCGTTGTCGTCCATGGCGGTCTCGTACCGACGAACATGTCCCGCGTAGGTGATCTCCACATAGAGCTGGTCGGCGACCGCATGGCTGTTCTTGTCCACCCAGCTGCGCAATCTCCACGAGCACGGCGTCTCGCCGTAGGGGTCGACGACCTGTTCGGGTCCTAGCAGCGTGATCCCCCGCTCGAATTGATCGGTGTCGACCTCCACGACCGGCGTCTCGGCCATCAGGGCTGTCGGAGCCGCCAGGACCAGCAGCAACGCCATCGCCGCGAAGATCGAGGAGAGTCGCATCGGGACCCGGTCAACCCCGAACGGAGTCGCTATGCGGGCTCATGGCGCCCGCCGCCGGCCCCACCCGGCGATAGATCAGCGCCTCCGCCACGTGCACCCGCCGGACCGCCGCCTCGCCGTCCAGGTCGGCGATGGTGCGGGCCAGGCGCAGGGTGCGGGTCCAGCCGCGGGCGGAGAGGGCGCCGGCCTCGGCGGCGCGGGCGAGCAGGGCGGCGGCGGGCGCGTCGAGGGCGGCGATCTTCTCCAGCCAGGCGCCCTCGGCCCGGGCGTTCAGCGCGGCGCCGTCGTCGCCGGCGGCGGCCGCGCGGCCCGCCTGCACCGCGCGCGCCTGACCCACCCGGGCGGCCACCTCCGCGGTGCCCTCGACGGGGGGCGGCAGGGCGAGGTCGGCGGCGGTCACCGGCGGCACGTCGACGGTCAGGTCGATGCGGTCGATCAGCGGTCCCGAGACCCGCGACTGGTAGGACATCTGGCACTTCGGAGCCTTGCCGCAGTAGCCGCGGCCGGGTCCGCCCATGCCGCAGCGGCAGGGGTTCTGCGCCGCCACCAGCTGCACCTTGGCCGGATAGCGGATGTGGTAGTTGGCCCGCGCCACCATCACCTCGCCGGTCTCCAGCGGCCCGCGCAGGGAGTCCAGCGCCTGCGGGCTGAATTCCGGCAGCTCGTCCAGGAACAGCACGCCGTTGTGCGCCAGCGAGACCTCGCCGGGCTTGGCCTTCACGCCACCACCGGTCAGGGCGGCCATGCTGGCCGAGTGGTGCGGCGCCCGGAAAGGGCGCGTGCGGGTCAGCGCCCCGCGGGCGATCAGGCCGGCCATGGAGTGCACCATCGAGGTCTGCAGCAGTTCCTCGGCCGAGAGGGGCGGCAGCAGCCCGGGCAGCCGCTGCGCCAGCATCGACTTCCCCGACCCGGGCGGGCCCACGTACAGCAGGTTGTGGCCGCCGGCCGCGGCGATCTCGAGGGCGCGCTTGGCCTGCTCCTGGCCCTTCACGTCGCGCAGGTCCGGACCGCGTTCGCCGTCGAGCATCGGCCCGGGCGCGGGTTGGCCCATCACCTGCGTGCCGCGGAAATGGTTGACGACGGCGATCAGCGAGCGCGGCGCGATCACCCGCGCGCCGCCCGCCCAGGCCGCCTCCGGCCCGCAGGCTTCCGGGCAGATCAGCCCCAGGCCCCAGGCGTTCGCCGCCATGGCAGCTGGCAAGGCGCCCGCCACCGGCGCGATCTGGCCGTCAAGCTTCAGCTCGCCGACCGCCGCCCAGTCGTCCAGCGCATCGGCCGGCAGGATGCCCATGGCCATCATCAGCGCCAGGGCGATCGGAAGGTCGTAGTGGCTGCCCTCCTTCGGCAGGTCGGCCGGCGACAGGTTGGCGACGATCCGGCGGCCGGGCAGGGCGAGGCCGAGACCGGAAAAGGCCGCCCGGACCCTCTCCTTGCTTTCCGCCACCGCCTTGTCCGGCAGGCCGACCACGGCGAAGTGCACGGCCCCGCTGGTCAGCTGGACCTCCACCTCCACCCGCCGCGCCTCGACTCCCTCGAAGGCGACCGTGACGACTCGCCCCGCCACCCCGCAAACCCCTGTTTTCCCACGGACTTATCCACATCCCAGCACAGCTGCTGGGCCGGATCAAGAACAAATACGGAACAATCGGGGAGATTGTGGCGAATCAATGACCTGACAGCCAAGCTTGATCCGCCGCATCAGTTATGTGACGGAATTCAGACGATTCCCCGGATTGCCTCCACCCGGTCCCATAACGCCGTCGCCGCGTCCGGGCCGCCGAAGCGCTTCAGCTGCTGGGCGCCGGTGGGCGAAGTGACGTTGATCTCGGTCAGGTAGTCGCCGATCACGTCGATCCCCACGAACAGCAGGCCGCGGTCCTTCAGTTCCAGCGCGATGGTGTCGCAGATCTCGCGGTCGCGGGCGGTCAGTTCCACCGCCTCGGCCCGACCGCCCCGGGCCAGGTTGGAGCGCACCTGGCCTTCGGCCGGCACCCGATTGATGGCCCCGATCGGCTCTCCGTCCACCAGGATGATCCGCTTGTCGCCCCGGGAGACGGCGGGGATGAACTTCTGGGCGATCACCGGCTCGCGGCCGATCATGGCGTGCAGCTCCAGCAGGGCGTCGAGGTTGGGATCGTCGGCCTTTAGCCGCACCACGCCCGAGCCGCCGCCGCCGTAGAGCGGCTTCAGCACCATGTCGCCGTGGCGCGCGCGGAAATCATAGATCGCCTCGGGATCGCTGGTGATCAGGGTCGGCGGCTGCAGGCCCGGAAAGCCGGTGACGAACAGCTTCTCGGGCGCGTTGCGCACCTCTGCAGGGTTGTTCACCACCAGCGTGGCGGGGTGGATCTTCTCCAGAAAGTAGGTGGCGGTGATGTATGCTAGGTCGAACGGCGGATCCTGGCGCATCAGCACCACGTCGAACTCCGACAGGTCGCGCACCACGAACCCGCCCACCGTATGGTGATCGCCCTTGACCGCCCGGAGGTTCAGCGGGCGCCCGCGCGCCAGCACCTTGCCGTCTTCCAGCGCCAGATGATTGGGGGAATAGACGAACAGCCCATGTCCGCGCGTCTGGGCCTCCAGCATCAGGAAGAAGGTGGTGTCGGTCTCGATGTTCACCCCTTCGATGGGGTCCATCTGGATGGCGACCTGAAGGGGCATGGCGGCTCCGAAGCTTGGGTTGGGTATGGGGTCGGCCCCCCAGGCGCACAAGTCCCCTAGTTCAGCTTCAGTCGCACCCGTTCGCGCGCCGCCCGCGCCGCCACCGTCGCGCCGCCGTCCAGCGCCTGCGCCTTGCCCAGCGCCTCCAGCGCGCCGGCCAGCGCCCCCTGGCCCTCGCGGGCGGCCGCGACGTCCAGCCACGGGCGGTGGTCGCGGGGGTCGAGCAGCGCGCGGCGAAGCGCCGACCGTTCGGCCCGGCCGTAGTCGCGGGCGGCGGCGGCGCGGGCGAAGATGTTGTTCTGCAGCCGGATCAGCACCGCCCGGTCGCTGGCGGGCGCCATCAGGGTCTCCAGCCGCTCGGCGACGCCCGGCATCAGGCCCGCGTGCAGCGCCCGGCGGGTCAGTTCGGAGGGCAGCACCACGCGCCCCTCGCTGAACGGGTCCAGCGCCAGCGGCCCCTCGTCGGTCTCGATCCGCAGCAGGAAGTGGCCCGGGAAGTCGACGCCGCTGACCTCCAGGCCGCCGCGGCGCGCGGCGTCCAGGTAGAACACCCCCAGCGCCACCGGGATTCCCTTGCGCCGCTGGGCGACGGCGATGACGTCGGCGTTGTCGGGGTGGTCGTAGTCGATCAGGTCGCCGGCCAGCCGCAGGTCGCCCGCCATGGTCTCGGCCAGCGCCTCCTCCGGCGATTCGCGCTTCAGCCGCGCCGCCAGCCGGTCCACCGCCTCGGCGGCAAGGTCGCGGGCGATCCCTGGATCGCGCGTCGGATCCTCGTGCACCGCGCAGGCGACCGCCGCCTCGAACAGCGGGAAGCTCTCGTCGGACGCCGCGCCGGCGTCGGACAGATAGCGCTCAGCCTCTTGACGGGTCATTCGTCCGCAACCGGTTTGGTCAATCCCCGAACCACGCGTCTGGAATATGACAAGGCAATCGTCCCGGCGCGAGCGCCATCAGGTCCAGACGCACAGCAATGTTGCGGAGTTCCGGCCGGATTGCGGCATAGCTTTCGCCGGCGCGGCGCAACCGGCGGCGCTGCTGCACGCGAACGGCCTCCAGCGCCAGCTCCCGCGAGGTCCTGAGCTTCACCTCCACCACCGCCAGCACGCGGCCCTTGCGCGCCAGCAGATCGATCTCCCCTTGCGGGGTCTGCAGCCGGAACCCGAGGATGCGGTAGCCCTTCGCCATCAGCCAGAGCGCGCTCACCCACTCGCCGCGCCGGCCGGAACGCCGCGCGTCGAAGCCGGTGCGGCGCCGGTCAAATGCCGCCATCACCGGCCCTTCAGCGCCAGGGCCTGGCGGTAGAGCTCGCGGCGCGGCAGGCCGAGGGCGGCGGCCACTTCGCGCGCGGCGTCGCCCGGCGGCAGGCGGTCCAGCGCCTCGGCCAGGGCGGCGGCGGCGTCGGCGGCGTCGGCGACCGGCTCGGCGCCCGGCCCCACCACCACCACCACCTCGCCCTTCGGCGCGGCGAGGGCCGGGTCGGCGGCGAGGGTCGCCAGGTCGCCGCGCACCGCCGCCTCATGCAGCTTGGTGAGTTCGCGGGTGACCGCGGCCGGCCGCGGCCCGAACACCGCGGCCATGTCGGCCAGCGAGGCCCCGAGACGTGATGCTCCCTCGAAGAACACCAGGGTGGAACGGATCGGCGCCAGCTCGGCGAACAACTGCCGGCGCCCGGCGGATTTCGGCGGGGGAAACCCGGCGAACAGGAACCGGTCGGTGGGCAGCCCGGCAATGCTCAGCGCCGCCAGCGCCGCCGACGCGCCCGGAATCGGAAACACCGCCACGCCGGCCGCCAGCGCCTCGGTCACCAGCCGGTAGCCGGGGTCCGACACCAGCGGCGTGCCGGCGTCCGACACCAGCGCCACCCGCGCGCCCTGCGTCAGCGCCGCGAGCGCCTTGGGCCGGGTGCGGGCCGCGGCATGCTCGTCATACCGCTCCAGCCGGGCCTTGAGACCGTACACCGACAGCAGCTTGCCGGTCACCCGGGTGTCCTCGGCCAGCACCAGGTCGGCCGCGGCCAGCACGTCCAGGGCGCGCAGGGTGATGTCCCGCAGGTTCCCGATCGGCGTCGCCACCAGGTAGAGGCCTGGCGCGAGCGGCGCGGCGGACAGGGCAGGGGGCGGCGGGCGTTCGGCCATGGGGGCGCAAGCTAGTCCGAAGCCGACGCCTGCGCCAATTCCAGCGTCAGCCGGTCGAGCACCGCCCGGCCGCGCGGGGTCGCGATCAGCCGGCCACCGCCTCGCGCCAGCAGCCCGTTCGACGCCAGGCCCTCGATGGCGTCCTGCGCGATCGCCAACGGCGCCAGGTCGTCCAGGCTCACGCCCTCCAGCGTCCGCAGCCCCATCAGCAGCCGCTCCAGCGCCGCCTCGCGCCGCGTCAGCGCCTCGTCGGTGATCAGCCCCGCGCCGG
>Ga0207695_10005122_pt1 | contig 17554 bp, 16 predicted proteins | sample KBSC54metaG_FD_184354 | JGI IMG/M metagenome (GOLD analysis project Ga0207695, IMG submission 184354) | Corn rhizosphere microbial communities from Kellogg Biological Station, Michigan, USA - KBS C5-4 metaG (SPAdes) (version 2) | ecosystem: Host-associated > Plants > Roots > Rhizosphere > Soil... | reverse complement strand
ATTTGTTCGCGTCCCGAAAGGGTTCTTCCCACAGCAAGACAACGGCAGTCTACAGGGCGCGATTCGAGCCGATCAGGACACTTCGTTCCAGACGATGGACAAACTGGTGCAGCAAATGGTCGGGATCGTCACAGCGGACCCGGCCATTTATCATGTCGACGCCTTCACGGGTGGTGGAAGCCTGAATACAGCGCGCATGTTTATTAACCTGAAACCGCTCGACCAGCGGAAGGTTTCGGCCGACCAGATCATCGCTCGATTGCGGCCGAAACTGGCGAGGGTTCCGGGCGCCACGCTCTTTCTCCAAGCCGGACAGGATCTGCGGATCGGCGGGCGATCGGGTAACGCGCAGTATCAGTTTTCATTACAGGGAGATAATTTGGCCGATCTGGTTAAATTCGCGCCGTTGATGCTGACGCGGCTGCAGAAGATCCCGATCATTGCCGACGTAAATAGCGATCAGCAGGATCGCGGACTGCAAGCAATGGTGCTATACGACCGGACGACTGCGGCCCGCTTTTCCATCTCGCCGCAATTAATCGACAACACGCTGTACGACGTGTTCGGACAGCGCCAGGTGTCCACAATGTACGCTTCGCTCAATCAATATCACGTGGTGATGGAAGCGGCGCCGGAATATTTGCAAAGCCCTGAAATCCTGAACGAGGTTTACGTGCAGTCGCCGAGTGGACAACGTGTCCCGCTAAACGCGTTCAGCCACTTCGCCGTGAATAATGCCCCGTTGTCCGTTACTCACCAGGGCCTTTTCCCCTCCATTACTCTGTCCTTCAATCTGCGGCCCGGAGTGGCACTAGGAGATGCCGTGGACGCAATCGAACAAGCGGGTCAGCAGATCGGTTTGCCCGCCACGATTCATACGATGTTCGCCGGGACGGCGCAGGCCTATCAGGATTCGCTCAAGAGCGAGCCGTTTCTGATCGCCGCGGCACTGGCGACTGTTTACATCGTGCTGGGCGTCCTTTATGAAAGCTACATCCATCCGATTACGATTCTTTCTACGCTGCCGTCCGCCGGAGTGGGTGCGCTGCTTGCTTTGCTGCTGTTCAAAATCGATTTGAGCATTATCGCCATGATTGGGATTATTCTTTTGATCGGAATCGTGAAGAAAAACGCGATCATGATGGTGGATTTTGCAATCGCCGCGGAGCGCAACGAGGGGAAGACTTCGATTGATTCGATTTATGAGGCGTGCCTGCTGCGGTTCCGGCCCATCCTGATGACGACCATGGCTGCGATGCTCGGCGCGGTTCCGCTGGCTCTGGGTACGGGTACGGGTTCCGAGCTTCGGCGGCCGCTGGGAATCACGATCATCGGCGGCTTAATTGTGAGCCAATTGCTGACGTTGTACACGACACCCGTTGTCTACCTTTATCTGGACAGCCTCCATCATTGGTGGATGGAGCGGTTTGAGCGGAACAAGCCCGAGGGTTTGATCGAGTCTGAAATATGAATTTGCTGGCAAAATTCAACATCGGGCTACTCGCGTCTGTGCTTTTTCTTACCGGATGCATGGTGGGACCGAAATATAAAAACCCAGGGGCGCCTGTTACCCCGGCTTATAAGGAGCAGCCTCCAGCTAGTTATAAGGAAGATAAGAACTGGAAGCAGGCACAGCCCAACGACGGGGTTCTCCGCGGGAAATGGTGGGAGATGTACAACGACCCGGTGCTGAACGCGCTGGAGGAACAAGTCAGCATCTCGAATCAGAACGTCCTGATGTATGAGGCCAAATATTTTCAGGCCCGGGATGCGGTGAAGATCGCGCGGGCCGCTCTGTTTCCTACTGTCTCGACAAGCCCGGCAATCACCAAGTCCCGGTCCGGAGGAGGAAACTCTAGCAACGCGAACTCCCAGACGAGTAGTTTTTCGCGGTCCGGCACATCATACGATTTGCCTTTCAACCTCTCGTACACGGTGGACATTTGGGGAAGCATCCGGCGTACGGTGAACTCCAATGTAGCGTTGGCACAAGCCAGTGCAGCGCAACTCGAAACTGCCCGGCTTTCCTATCAATCGGAACTGGCCCAGGACTATTTCTCATTGCATGGAGTGGATGGAGATCAGGATTTGCTCGAACGAACCGTCAAAGACTATGAGCAATATCTCGATCTGACCAAAGCTCGCTTCGATGCGGGCATTGCGTCGGATTCGGACGTCGCGCAGGCAGAGGCTCAACTGGAGGGCGCTCGCGCGTCGCTCATCGAACTTGGTACAGCGCGAGCCCAGCTCGAACACGCGATCGCGGTCCTCACGGGAAAGCCGCCCGCTTCTTTGGCCATCGCCAGAGGTGTGCTCACCACGCCGCCTCCACCCGTGCCGGTGGGAGTACCGTCGACGCTTCTCGAACGCAGGCCGGATATCGCGGAGTTCGAACGGCAAATGGCGGCGGCGAACGAACAAATCGGAATCGCCACTGCGGCATTCTATCCAACCGTCACACTGGGCGCTTCGGCCGGGTTGAGCAGCTCGAGCTTCACGAATTGGTTCACGTGGCCCAGCCGGTTCTGGTCGGTTGGCCCTCAGTTGGCCGAGACCTTGTTCGACGCCGGGAAACGCCGCGCGACCGTGGCAGAGGCGCAGCACGGTTATGACGCGACCGTGGCCAATTATCGCCAAACTGTGCTGACCGCTTTTCAGCAAGTGGAGGATTCCTTAGCCGCGTTGCGCGTTCTGGAGGATGAAGCAGCGGCCGAGGACCGCGCGGTGAAGGCGGCCGAGCGTTCGCTGAGCGTCGCGACGGAGCAATACAAAGCGGGAACAGCGGATTATCTCCAGGTGCTCACCGCGCAGAATGTTGCATACGGCGATCAAAGAGCGGCAATCGATATCCTGACGCGGCGGATGACTTCGAGCGTGTTGTTGATCGAAGCGCTGGGCGGGGGCTGGAACGTGTCGACGTTACCGGCCAGAGATCAGATCCTATCTGGCAAATGACGAGATGCGCCTGGCGCTCCACAGCGTGCCATCGCTGCGCCGCTTTTTTTTAGCCAGTCGCCTGCAGCGGCGATTTCGCGGAACGTGATCGCAGAGACGAACCAATCCACACCGCCGGCGGATAGAGAAGTAACAAAACGATCCCGAACCAGTGCGGGACCGTATGCCAAAGCGCGACTTGAGAAGCGATGCCTATGAGCTCACCACCTATGAGGAGCACCAGCATCGCGTTCCGGCAACGATCACGTGCGATTACGCAACAGAGATACCCACCCAAAATCGAATAGACAAAATCGGTTGCCAGGCTCACGATGAAGTAAAGGAGCGGACGCACCTCCAATGTCGCGAACCCTGGAATGATGGCCTCGATGACCTTGTCCGTCGTCACCACCAACACTCCGATCGCGACGTAGCCAACGAGGGCGGCAACGATGATTCGTCCCATGGTTCCTCCGACTATGGAAGTATACCGATTCCGGCCCAGGCGGGCTGCAAAGGTATATACTCTTACCGTTAATAGGGACCAAGCCTCACCATGATGAACAGACGACGTTTCCTCGAAATCGCAGCCGCCGCGGCAACGCTACCCCGGCTCTCAGCCCAATCCGAATTCCCGTGGGGAGGACCCGTTCTCGACATCCATCTCCATCCGCGCCGCGCGCCCGATACCTGCTTCGCGCACATCGAAGGAAGCGGCGTTACGAAAGCCGTCCTGCTCACGAATGTTAGGGATCAAGACAGGGCGAAAGGAGAAATAGCCGCCCATCCGGATCGTTTCGTGTGGTTCGCGGCGACCGACCCGAGCCAGCCCGGCGGTGTGGAGCAAATCCGAAAAGCGTTGGAAGGCGGTGCAATTGGAATCGGTGAGGTGAAGACTCATCTGACCGCGGACTCGAAAGACATGCACCGCCTGTATGATCTCGCGGCCGAAATGAATGTGCCGATCACGATTCATTTTCAGGAAGTGATCCATTTCCCGGGCGAGGGCAACTTCAACGAAGGCTACCGCAATTTCGACAAGATCCTCAAAGCGCACCGCAAGACTACGTTCATCGGTCACGCCGACTTCTTCTGGGCGAACATCAGTGCCGACGTGCCGATGGACAACGGCTATCCGGAAGGCAAAGTAAAGCCCGGGGGCCTCACCGATAAGTGGCTGTCCGACTACCCAAATCTATACGGCGATATGTCGGCCAACTCCGGCAATAACGCGCTCAGCCGCGATCCGGATTTCATGCGCGGTTTCATCGTTCGCCATCAGACGAAACTCATGTTCGGCTGCGATTGCAGTTGCAAGGATGGCCACGGCACCGGCGGTAGCCCGATTCTGCCGCGTTTAAAAGGCAAATGTGTCGCCCGCGACACCCTCGAACTGTGCAAGGGCCTGACCACGCCTGAAGTATTCCGTAAAATCACCTGGGACAATGGAATCAAGCTGCTCAAGATTCCGACGTGAGCGTCAATTAAAACCAGGAGAATCCAAATGATCCAGATTCGAGTGAACGGCAAGGCCGCCACTTTCGATGGCGACCCGGAGATGCCGCTGCTTTGGTTTTTGCGAGATGAACTCCAGCTTACGGGAACAAAGTATGGCTGTGGCGTCGGGATGTGTGGGGCCTGCACAGTGCATGTGAATGGGGAGGCCGCACGCGCTTGTCTAACACCGATGAAGGATGCGGCTGGCAAAACTGTCACCACCATCGAAGGACTGGCAGTCAACGGCGATCATCCGCTACAGAAAGCGTGGAAGGCTGCGAATGTACCGCAGTGCGGATATTGCCAAAGCGGACAGATCATGCAAGCGGCCGCGATGCTGAAGAAAGTCCCTAAGCCCACGGATAAAGAAATCGATACGACCATGCAGGGCAACATCTGCCGATGTGGCACCTATCAACGTATCCGGCAGGCAATCAAGCAGGCAGCGGGGGTGAAGGCATGATCGAACATTTCATGATCGAACACTTAAATATCTCGCGCCGCAGTTTCCTGGGGCAAATCTTCTCGGCTGGAGCGCTGGTGCTCGCCGCGCCCCTGACAATCGCGCCGGCATTCGGGCAGGCCGCGAAGACATGGCAGCCGAGCATTTATCTAGGCATTGAACCAAACGGCGACGTAAAGATCGTGGCGCACCGTTCGGAGATGGGAACCGGTGCTCGAACCTGTCTGCCGATGATCGTCGCCGATGAGCTCGAAGCGGACTGGAGCCGGGTGACCATTGTGCAAGCGCTCGGCGACCCGAAGTACGGATCGCAGAACACAGACGGATCATGTTCGGTCCGCGATTTCTACGATGCCATGCGAGGGGCGGGCGCAGGCGCTCGAACCATGCTGGAACAAGCCGCGGCCGCTAAGTGGGGAGTGCCGCAGGAAGAGTGCCAAGGCAAGAATCATTTCGTAGTGCATTCGAAAAGTAATCGAAAGCTTTCGTATGGCGAACTGGTGCCGCTGACGTCGGCCGCCACGGCACCTACGCAGAACGCCGTGCGATTCAAAACGCCCAGCGAGTTTCGCTACATCGGCAAGGAAATCCCGCTCACCGATCTGAGCGATCTTTTGACCGGAAAAGGGACGTTCGGCATCGATGCGCGTATGCCCGGAATGGTCTATGCAGCGATCGCGCGACCTCCCGTGATGGATAGCGGGATCAAGAGCGTCGACGATTCGGCGGCGAAACAGGTGAAAGGAGTTCAGCAGGTACTCACCCTCGAGCTCGCCAAGCCACCTTGCGAATTCAAAGCAATGGGAGGCGTCGCAGTGCTTGCTGACAACACCTGGGCGGCACTGCAAGGCCGAAAGAATTTGAAAGTGGAGTGGACGCCAAGCGAGCACAGCAACTACGAGTCGGCCGCATACAAAAAGGAGTTGCTCGAAACGGCACAGAAGCCGGGACGGGTGGCGAGAGAGATCGGCGATGTGGATGCCGAGTTTGCAAAAAGCGGCAAAATCCTGGAAGCGTCCTACTACACGCCAATGCTGGCCCACGCACCGATGGAGCCGCCCGCCGCAGTCGCCGAGTTTAAGGACGGCAAGGTAGTCACCTGGGCCAATACGCAGAACCCGCAGGAAGTGCAGGACACAGTAGCGAAGGCCTTGGGCATCCCTAAAGAAAACGTCGTTTGCCATGTCACGCTGCTGGGCGGCGGGTTCGGGAGAAAATCGAAACCGGATTACGTCGCAGAAGCGGCGTTGCTATCAAAGCAATCCGGCAAGCCGGTAAAAATCGTCTGGAGCCGCGAAGACGATATGCAGTTCGATTATTTCCACTCTCCCGCCGGACTTTACATGAAGGCCGCTGTCGATGAGAAGGGCCATCCCACTGCATGGCTGCAGCGCACCGTATTTCCTCCCATCGGAATGCAGAATAATCCAAACGAGGAATACGGCGGGTTCCAACTCGGTATGGGGTGGACCGATATTCCTTACCGGCTATCGAATCTTCGCGTCGAGAACGGACCCGCGAAAGCGCACGTGCGGATCGGCTGGCTGCGCTCGGTGGCAAATATTTATCACGCGTTCGGAGTCCAGTCGTTCACGGACGAACTGGCCGCCGGGGCAGGACGAGACCGTGTGGAATATCTGTTGCAACTGATCGGCGAACCTCGGGTGGTCGACTTTGGGAAAGAGGGAATGAAGCAGCCAGGCCGGAGCAATCCGAAGTTCCCCTTCGACACGGCGCGGCTTCGGAACGTGATCGACTTGGTGGCTGAGAAGTCCGGATGGGCGAACAGGAAGTCCGGCGCGGGGCACGGGTTCGGCATCGCGGCGCACAGAAGTTTTCTCAGCTATATTGCGACAGTCGTGGAAGTCGAAGTGACGTCCAGTGGAGAGGTAAGGATTCCGCAGGTTCACATCGCAGTCGATGCGGGACGCGTGATCAATCCGGATCGGGTGCGGGCGCAGTTTGAAGGCGCGGCCGTGTTCGGAACCAGCATCGCTCTGATGAGCGAGACCACCGCCGCGGCCGGACGCATCCAGCAGACGAACTTCAATACATATCAGGTGGCAAGAATCAATCAAGCGCCAATGGTCACGAATGTCCATCTGGTAAACAGCGACGCGCCGCCGGCGGGCGTGGGAGAACCAGGAGTGCCACCAATTCCGCCGGCGATCTGCAATGCGATCTTCGCGGCCACGGGCAAAAGAATTCGCGAGTTACCGATTAAGAAGCAGCTAGGGTAGGCAAATGAACTGGACACGCAGGGACCTTCTGAGAGCGGCGCTGGCGATACCGGCCGCCTCGTTTTTTGGACACTACCGGGCCTTGGCCGAGTCTCACGCGAACGCGGTGAAGATCACCGGCATCAAGACCATGGGGCTCGATAACCTCGGCGATGGATGTCTCATTAAGATCGAGACCGACGCCGGTCTGGCCGGCTACGGCGAAGCGGGTATCCCTTCGCACGCGGCGCGCGATCGCATTGAGATGATGAAGGGCCAGCTTGTAGGGCAAGATCCATTGGCAATCGAGCGGCACTTTTACATGATGGCGGCGACGCAGTATTCGTTCATGGCCCATATCCCGACCATCAGCGGTATCGACATTGCACTCTGGGATCTTGCCGGCAAGATTACCGGTCTCCCGATTTATAGACTGCTTGGCGGACCGCTGCGAACACAAATCCCGGTGTACTCGCACGGCGGTCCAAGCAATATGCTCGATAAAGCCGAGTGCCGCGCGTGGGCCGAGCAGGTGAAGGCCGCGCCGGAAGGCTTCAAAGCATTTAAGTTCGGCGGGTTCGGTAGAGCTCAAGGTCAAGGCCGTGGCGGCGGGCGCGCTTCCGGTCCATTCCACGCGACCATGGACGGCGCGGAATTCCGCCAGGTTGCCAAGGGCTATGCGAACTTACGAGAGGCACTGGGTGACGACATCGACATCGCAATGCATTGCACCGGCGAATTCGATACCCGAAGCGCGATCGGGCTGTGCAAGGCGATTGAGCCGATCGATCCCTTGTGGATTGAAGACCCGCTCACTGTTCGCTACTCCGAAGCGTGGCTCGAACTGAAGAGATCGACGCGAGTACCGCTTCACCCCGACGTGATGGTCGAGATGGTGGAGGGATTCCGCCCCTATCTCGATAATCAGGTGCTGGACATGATTCACCCCGACGTGGCCTACTCCGGCGGAATTACCGGCTGCCGAAAAATTGCCGACTACGCTTCGCTCACTCGCACGCCGGTGGGAATGCACAGCGGCCCTTGTTCAATGATTCGCTTCTATGCATCGATGCATCTGGGCGCGAGTATTCAAAATTTCTTCAAAGTCGAAAACGCCTTGGGCGCGTTTCGCGGAAACAAAGAAAAGATGGTGGCCGGCAAAGAACCCGCGGTCCGGAATGCCACGTTTCCTGTTCCCGAGGGCCCCGGTCTGGGTTTGGAACTGAATCAGGAGTGGCTCAAGGCGCATGTGGCTAAAGGCGATGAGTGGTGGGGTTGAGAGCGTTGAATCATGATTAACGGCGCGCATGTCCTCCTATATAGCGACGACCCGGAGGCGGACCGCGCCTTCTTCCGCGACGTCCTGGAGTTTCGGTCGGTGGACGTCGGCCGTGGTTGGTTGATCTTTGCACTGCCTCCAGCCGAAGCGGCACTCCACCCTTCAAGTGGAGACAACAGGCATACCCACGGAGGGCGTACCTTGCTCGGCGCCGTGCTTTACCTGATGTGCGACGATTTGCATTCTCTCGTCAAAACATTAAAGGCGAAGAATGTCAGCTGCACGGAGATCGGCGAAGAAGCGTGGGGAATCAAAACCACCATTCGACTGCCGAGCGGCGGAGAGCTCGGTCTTTATCAGCCAAAGCATCAAACGGCGTTCTGACTAAACCGGCTGCCCAGCCTAAGAAACTCGATCGGCAGACCGGTGTGTCCCGTCTCGCACAGATCTGCCAGAGCTTCGGCAATCGCCGGCGCGAACTTGAAGCCGTGCCCTGAAAAGCCAGCAGCAATCCAGACGTTCTCAACGTTCGGGTGATGGTCGATGATGAAATGCTCATCCGGAGTCATGGTGTAAAGGCAGGTAGCCGCACGTCGGACGCATGCCCGGCCATCCCCGAACGGATTGGTCAGTCCGCGCAGATACCTTGACGCGCAATCCACAATGGGCGCTAAATCTTTCACGCCGGCCGGCGCAACGGGAACCGACGGATCGGGTACGCGAATCCCCTCCTCCCAATGGATTGCCAATTTCACACCCTGCCCGGCGATACTCGGGAAGCCATAAAAGAAACGATCCCCAAACAAAAATACTGGAAGCTCACCGGGCTCGAAATATTTTGGTTCAGCAGGGTCAAACCACGCCAGCGTTTTCCGCCGCACTGAGAAAGGAAGGTGGAGATCGCTCAACACCGCACCGGCCCAGGCGCCGGCCGTGATCACCAGGCGCGCGGTTTCGATGGCGCCGGTTGCAGTCTCGACGAAAATGCGTCCGCCTCGCTCGCGCCACCCCGTCACCGGCGTGTCAAGGAACAAATGAGCGCCGCTTCTCTCGCAGGCTGTGAGCGCACCTTCAATGGACGCATTCACATCCACCCAGCCAGCAGCAGACTCGAACAGGCCCACGTATTCCTCGGGCGGCGCGAATGCCGGATAACGGCGTCGAATCTCGCTCGGAGTGACAGTCTCCACCTCAAGCCGATGCGTTCGGGCGCTAGTGCGAATGCCCGCGACCAAAGACTCATTCGGAGGCCCCATGCTGAGCATTCCGGTTCTGGTAAGCAGAGTCTTTCGGAAATCCAGGCCGTGCTGATCCCACAGGTGTCCTGCTCGCTGCGCCAGCGGGACATAGTCCGGATGTTCCGCGTAAGCAATCCGAAAAATCCGCGTATCGCCGGAATGGCTTCCCCGTCCGTGAGGCGGCGAGAACTGATCCAGACCAGCCACACGCAGTCCGCGTCGAGCCAACTCGAGGCAAGTGAACGACCCCATTGTTCCCAAGCCCAACACGATGACGTCGAAGGTCTGCATGCTTCTCCCAGGAGAACACGGCTGATGATCCCGCTGGAACTTCACGATCCGGAGCGCAGGGCAGAAAAAAATGAACCCGAATCTCTGGATTAATTCTCTTTCTGAGGCCAGATGATCGCACCGACTCGCGGTTCGAGTAGCACGACGGCCTTTTGGGCTAATTCACGTGCAGTTTCAGTTTGGGCCGCGCCCAAATAGGTAATGAGTGCGTCGGTGAGATCAGTTCCGCGCGGTACGTTCAATCCCCGAGCTATTAGGTCCACCCTTCGATCTACGAACTCAGCAGGGGAAACTCGGATCGCCCGAATTTTGGATCCCCAAAATCGACAGACTTGATCCGGTTTGCGTACCACCGGCGATCTGGATGGGAAGTGTAAAAAGTGTACGCGTCGAAGTCATTGATGCCTATATCGCCTCGGACGTGATGCAACGCCGCGCCCTGACAAAGAGCTGTCCCAAGTACTCTATCGGCGTAGAGCTCAGCCCAATCCGGATACCTGGCGAAGAAATTATCCCGATCGTGACGGGCAAGTTCCAACAGACGTTCGAGATCGCGAAGAGCAATTGGAGCGAAAGATCGCAGACGCGGATCACTGTTTTGCATAGCACCTCACCCAATCTTCAACTCCGCAACTGTAGCCCCGGCCCCACCTTCCCCCTGCGAAGCCTGATAAAACTTCTGCACATGCGGACTCTTCGACAACAAATCCGCCACCGCCCGTTTCAAAACACCCATCCCATGCCCATGCACAATCCGCACGCGCTCCACCGACGCCATAGCCGCGTGATCCAGAAATTTCTCCACTTCATCCATCGCTTCCTCGGCGCGCTTGCCGATCACGTTGATCTCCTGGTACGGAACATCCCAGCGAGGCCCCGGCTTATAACTCACGCCCTTCGGTAACCCAGCCTCGGGCGCGTCCGGAAGCATTTCACGAACGTCTGCGCGCGACACCTTCATCTTCATCAGTCCCGCATCCACTTCAATCGTGTCCTCATCCAGCAACCGCCGAACCCGAGCCGGCTGACTAATCCCTCGTAGCAGAACTCGGCTCCCCTCGCGCAATTCCAAACGCCGCGGCGGCGGGGCATCGGGATTCGCCGTCGACAACACCTGCGATTCCATATCCTCCTGAAACTCCCGCTTCGTCTTCGCCACCTTGCGCAGCGCTTGTTCCGCGGCCTTCTTCTGCACGCCGCTCTGCTCGATATTCTCAATCGTCTGTCGCGCCTGCACCTCGAACTTCGCCGTCAGCTCTTCGAACTTCCGATCCACCTCACGAAGCTTCGCCGATTCGCGCCGCTCCCATTCCACCGACAGCGATTGCTCCTTCGCCGTTGTGGCCGCCAACTTCTGCCGCAGTTCCATCTCGAGCGCCGCATTCCGCTCCACGCCCTGATGAAGCTCGTTCAAAAAATGCGCGATGTCCCGCTCGGTAGTGCTCATCGCCGAGCGCGCCCGTTCAATCAGCCGCTGCGGCATTCCGAGACGCGTGGCGATGTCCAATCCCGCCGACTTTCCCGGAGCGCCCAAACGTAAAACAAATGTAGGCTCCAGTGTCGCCTCGTCAAAACCCATCGAAGCGTTCAGCACGCTCGCCGTATTGGCGCCATACACCTTCAAAGCCAGCATGTGCGTCGAAGCCAACGTGAAAACGCGAAGCTCCCGGAAATGATCGAGTATCGCTACTCCCAGCGCGCCGCCTTCCTCTGGATCGGTCGCTCGCCCCAACTCATCAAGAAGAATCAACGAGTCCGGCGTGGCGTCCTCCACCATCTCCTTCACCGTGGCGATATGCGCCGAAAACGTACTCAGGCTTTGTTCGATCGACTGGTTGTCGCCGATATCCGCCAGCACCTGGTCGAAAATCGGAAACTCCGCCTCTTGCGCCGGAACAGGCAAAGCCGCGTGCGCCATCAACGCCAGCAGCCCCACCGTCTTCATCGTCACCGTCTTGCCGCCCGTATTCGGCCCGCTGATCAGCAGCGTATGCGTCCGGTCGTCCAGAGTCAGCGAGACCGGCACAATCGCCTTGTGCTGCTTCTTTAACACGTCCTCAAGAAGCGGATGCCGCGCTTCCTTCAGATGAATTCGCGCCGAAAATTTCGGAATCACACATCGAAACTGAACCGCGAACGCCGCCTTTGCGAACAACAGATCGAGCGAGCTGATCACCGCGAGCGCATCGCGAATCGACGCCGCATGCACGCGCAGCTTCTCCGAAAGATCGCGTAGAATGCGATAAATCTCGCGCAGTTCCTCCTCGGAAAGCCGCACCAGTTCATTATTCAGGTCGATCGTAGCCAGAGGCTCCACAAACAGCGTCTGGCCACTACCACTCGCGCCGTGAATAACCCCATCCACTTTCCGGCGTTGACCAGCCACCACCGGCACCACAAAACGGTCGTTGCGAACCGTGACGTACTCTTCCTGCAGCACGCCCTCATCGCGATGAGCTTTCAGAAATTTTTCGAGCGATTCCTGGATCAACCGCTGCTGTTTCTCTTTATCGCGCCTCATCCGGTTCAACGCCACACTGGCGTGGTCCGCAACCTGTCCATCAGGCTGAATCTTCCCCGTCAGATCCTTCAGCAGCGGACGAAAATCGGCCAGCCCACTCACGCGCGCAGTCAGCCGCGGTGCTCCCTGCAACAAACTCCGGATCTGCGTCACCCGATCCAGCAGCATCGTGAGATCGGCGATTTCCCGTCCCTCAAGAACCGCGCCTTCAATGCGCAATTTCTGCACAGCCATGGTGCAATCGGCCAACCCGGTCAGCGGAGGCTTCGAGTCTCCGCGAAGCAGATCCATCGCTTCCGCCGTCTCGGCCAGCGCTTCTTCCAATTGCGCGCGATCGGAACCGGGCTCCACTTTCTCCAACTCCAAACGGCCCAACGGACCAGCAATGAAGCGCCCCACAAGCTGCTTGAGCTGCTCGAATTCCAGTAGTTCCGAGCTGGAATGCTTCATCGGCGCGGCCTCATCGTGTATGCCTTCTCAATCACGGTCAGCGTTCCTTCAGTCAGCCGCAATCCACGCAGATTCTCGCGGGCGATCCATTCCACGCGGCTCGCATCGTCCGCCGCGCCGAGCGTCCCGCCCGTCACGCGGCAAAGGTAATCGATCAGCACGTAGTGGTATTCCGTTCGCCCATCGGCATCCGGCATGATGCGCTCGAAAATCTCCACCACCTGCATCGGCTCAATCGTCAGCCCGGTCTCTTCCAGCGTCTCCCGCTTCACCCCGTCGCGCAGCGATTCACCGGTCTCTACCGCGCCTCCGGGCAGCGACCAATACCCCTTCAGCGGCTCGTTGCCGCGTTCTACCAGCAGGATTCTGTCGTCTTCGAGAATGATCAGAGCGCCCACTCCCAACACGGGACGCTCCGGATAACGGCGGCTAATACTGGACAGCTCCTTTAACATCGAGCCGGATGCGGTAGACCGAAGTCCGGGCGGTGATGTACAGCGTTTTCAAATCCGCATCACCGAACGCGCAATTGGACGGCGCCTCCCCAAGAGGAATCGTGTGCATCAGTTTGCCCTCCGGCGAGTAGATAATAAGACCCTTCGCCGCGACATAAAGATTGCCCTTTTCATCCACTTTGATACCGTCCGGTACACCGTCGATATTCGAGATGAACATGCGTTCGTTACCGGCCGAGCCGTCTTTTCCAATGTCGTAGGCTCGCACGTTCCGCTCGTCGGAATTGGCTACATAGAGAATCTTTCCGGAAGGTGAGAACGTGATGCCGTTCGGACGCCCCGCAGGTTTTGCGACCAGATCCATCTCACCCTTCGGCGAAATGTGATACACGCCGTAGAAGTCCAATTCGCGATGATCCAACTGCTCAGCGAACGCGGGATCGGTGAAGTATACATCTCCCCGCTTGCTGACCACAATGTCGTTCGGCGCGTTTAATCTTTTGCCTTCCCACTTGTCCGCCAGAACTTCGATTTTGCCCTTCTTGTCCGTGCGCGTCACCCGCCGCAAGCGGCTCTCACAAGAATACAAGCGCCCCTTGTCGTCGAAGGCGTTACCCGTAGTTCCGTTGGATTCCTCCCGAAATACGCTAACACCCTCGCCCGGCGTCAACTTCATAATCTTGTTATTCGGAACATCACTGAAGAGCAGAAAGCCCTCGTGCGACCAGACAGCGCCCTCGGTGAACTTCATGCCCGCAACGGCTTTCTCAATTGCAATCTCGTCGAAGTTCTGCGCCTGTGCCGACAGGATCGCGATCAGCGCCAAAGCATAGATCTTGAGCATCTGTACTGACAGAATAGCTCAATCTCGAAATCGGTCCTTACTTCTCCACCTGAAGCTGGTTGTCCACGGCGAATACGCCAGGAACACCCTGAGCCTTCATGCCCGCAACGGACTTGTCTCCTTCGTTCGCTACGACGCCCACCAGCGTCACATTCCCGTTTTTCACGATGATATGAATCGGTGGGACCGCCTGCATGGCATACCGGTTCAGTTGCGGCGCGCTGAAGATCGCCCTGTAGGTTGCCATCCTGATCCGGTCGTCCATTGGAGACAGCGGCAAAACCTCGATATTGTTGACCACCCGCTCAACGCCTTCAATTTTTTTCACAACGTTCTCGGCATCCGACTTCAGCGTTGGCCGAGTCACTTGCCCCAGCAGCGTAACAGTGCCCCCATCCACCTTATACGCCAAGTTGTCAAAGACTCCGTAGTAGGGGAGCATCACAAGCTCGTGCCGCACTTCTCGAACAAGGCTCTTGTTCCCCTTGTCATCTGCCGATAGCGCCAACGAAGCTCCCATCAGAACGGCAAGACTCAGACAAAGTAGATTTCTCATTGCAATCCTCCGACCGTATGATGCGCTGAGGTCTAAAACGTTGCGCCCCATCTATGTAGCTAGCCGGCAAAGGGCCGGTCGCGGCCTTCTAATACTCGCCAAGTAAACGCGTTATCCGAGTCCGCGACCCAGGCTCCGTTTTGCGGGCCTTTACTGAGGAGCGTCGGACGACCGAATGGGTCGTCGCTGAAGGGCAAAAATATGCGAGAATCGCCGGCTGAAAGGAGAGGACTTAATCGCATGTTTCTGAAGATCCTGTTACACAGACGGGCCGCCGCCAATGAGGGGCTGGATACAGTGGCCAAAAGATTCTATACTATGGGGGACGAGTTGACGCCCGGTGAAAACCAAGGGTTGATATTTTTTATAAACTCCGCGCCAGAGCTGACTTATTTTGGGGAAAGGGTCCCTGGCGCGGAGGCGACTTGCTTTACTGATATGACGAACGAGTTTGCTCGACGTTTTGTTCCACAAAGTAAATTTTTTGTGAACACCCACCACCAGCGCGTTGGCGCTCAGTCTTCACCGAATGCGTCCGGCTTCAGCACTGCAGTCATGCCACCGACCGCCTCCAGGCCACGAATCAAAATCGACACCCCGTAGTAATACGGGATCGCATAAATCGGGATCCCGAGATCGTGCCGATTCGAAACCAGTCGCCAAAAATCGAAACGGATTCTCGCGGCAAACATACCAAGAGGCACCAGCGGACCGAGCCGCATGTAGCGCGATCCAGTGAGCAGGCCAGCCTCCGAAATGCGGAACAGATTGATCGCGTCGAACCCGCGTTCAATATGTTTGCGGATGAACCCTGTCCCCCGATAGTCGTTGCCGTGTCCCGCGAACACGTTCGGATCGTAGACCATGTTGTAGTTCGCGACCTGCAACTGCCGCCACAGCAGAAGACAAGCGCCATTGCGGCGGGCACGCTCATCCAACCGGTTTTCTCGAACTACGTTCTTCCGGAAGCCGACGTTATTGAGGTTGAACGAGAAGGTCTTCCCCTGCGGATCGGCCTGCACGTGGCCGAAATCAAACACCGAAAACGTCTTCGCGAACGGGAACCCCTGACGATAACGTGTCTTACCTGCAACGACGTCGACCCCGTCCGGTAACGCAGCCTCCATTCTTTTCAACCAGTCGAGAGACGGTATGCAGTCCCCATCGATCAGCGCGCAAATCTCTCCGCGCGCCACGTCGAAGCCGTGATTCTTCATCGAGAAGTAAGTGCCCTTCTTAATGAATTCTGTCCTTACCTCGGGATATTTGTGCTGGATGAACGCGGCCAGACTCTCGCTTACCTCATCTAATACCACAAGAATTTCCGTGCGGCTCTTCGGATAACGCTGCTCGCGCAACCGATCGAGAACGGCGCCTAGCTGCATCTCGGCTTCGTTGGGGGGGTACTCGTGGCAGACGGTAAACGTCTCCACGATTACTGAAATTGTCGGCGCGATTGCCGCCAGCGGTTCCGGTTGGATTGCAGTCGCGTCCCGTCCGGCAGGAAATTTGAACATTTTGCCAACCAAATCACAACTTGTGCGATTGCCGATTATATCATTCTGACTACGAATAAAATTCAAGCTCAAGAGGTATACTTGTATGAAATACGGGGTGAATGTACGAATGATTCGCAGCCCGCGGCGCCCAGCGTTCTCCGGAAGTCCGCTATGAACTGGCCGCCCCCCCTGTTTATCGTCGGCGCGCCCCGCAGTGGGACCACGCTGCTGCGCAATATGCTCAACCGGCACCCGTCGCTGGCTATTTGCGGCGAAACCCGTTTTTATCATTACCTCTATGCGCGGCGCCGGGCATTCGGCGATCTCGGCGATCTGAAAAATCGTCGCCGTCTGATCGAAGAATATCTGTCCACCGAGCGGGTCCAGCGGCTAGGCATGGACCTCCCGGGACTGGGAGAGCGGCTCATGCGCGAAGCCATCGGCTACCGTGAGCTGTTCACTTCCGTTTTGGAATATTACGCGGAGTCGCAAGGCAAGCCGCGTTATGGCGAAAAGACTCCACACCACGCGCTGTTCACCGAAACGTTGTGCGAATGGTTTCCAGGCGCGAATATTCTCCACCTCGTCCGCGATCCCCGTGGTGTGGTGGCTTCCCTTCAACGCATGGTCTGGGCGCCGAACAGTATCGTGGCTAACACGCAAATGTGGCTGGACTGTAACCTCGGCGCGCAGCGATCCAGCCATCGTCCGGAGTATCTACTGATCCGGTACGAGAAACTTGTCGCAGAACCGGAGCAGGAACTCTCGCGCATCTGCGCTTTTCTCGGCTGCGAGTTCGCTCCACAGATGCTCGTGCCCGATGCTCAGTCCGACGCCAACCGCCGCCTGCGCGCGCATCAAAAAGACGTCAACCTGGAGCGGCTAGGCAAGTGGCAGGAACAGCTCACCGCGGACGACGTGGCGCTCGTGGAATGGGCCGCCCGATCGGCAATGCAAGATTTTGGATATGAGTCCTCCACCACCGCGCCGTCTCAATGGAGGATTGCACGGGCACGAGGCTTCGCGGCTCTCGACGCAGTCCGCAAACAGCTGGTGGAGTTTCCGGGAATCTGGTATTACCTGATGCAACCGGCACGGATTGCCACAGAGGAATATTGGAAGCATCGGCGCGACTGGGAACGGGAAGGGATTCCGGTAAGTACGCGCTGGCGTTTGACGCGGGATGTGAATGCGCAATGAATCCGCCGCCTATCTTTATTGTTGGATCGCCTCGTAGCGGAACCACGCTGTTGCGCAACATGCTCAACCGCCATCCGTGCCTCGCTATCTGCCGCGAAACTCAGTTCT